>JAEEGL014108249.1_pt1 | contig 83657 bp, 60 predicted proteins | sample 9134231 | NCBI WGS metagenome assembly JAEEGL01 (sample SAMN16246548, study PRJNA631951) | gut metagenome | biome: gut microbiome; feature: rumen; material: fiber-attached | host: Bos | place: Iran: Karaj | collected 2018-10
ATCAGTGTGGAAGTCCAGCGAGGTCCAGTCGGAGTAACCGCCGGTGGAGTTGCAGTAGGAGCGCACGCGCACCGTGTAGTCGGCGTCCATCACAAGGCTGTCGAGCGAAACGTGGCAGTTGTATTGGGCGTCGGGGTAAATAGGGCCAATTAAGGTGCCGGTGCCTTCGTCGAAGCCCTGCGGCCCATATTCGAGCTCGAAGTAGGAGTTGGCGTATTGTGCCCTCCATTCAAAGGAGGCACCCTTTCTGTGCTGCTCGACGACATTGAGCCAAATGGGTGGCATGCAGGGAGCCGGCGTCAGTATTGGGAACGGCCCGCCCCATGTAGGATAACCGTTGTTTAGATCATAGATTGTGAAATGTGTACTATCCTGTGCAAATAAATCATATAAATGTGGGATAGAGGTGTCATACTGATTGAGTGTTATCGTAAGTACACCACAACAAATTCTATAGTCTGTGCATCTATTGTTATGTCTATGAAAGATAATATCTGGTGGAAGATTGGTTCCGATTGCAAAGTCGTGTGAAACGACTACTGGTTGGTCAAAATAGACCTCAATCACAGGGAAGTATGTACTGTAATTGTTTATTGCACATTGCGAGGAGTCAGAGTCGGGCAATTTGAAATAGTTGCCAACGATAGCATTGCTGCCAAAATGAATCGGAGCTGTTGCCAACAAATCATAAATGGAACCATAAGACTGAGATGGCTCACAAATGATTACATGTTGGTATTGGTATAGGGTGTCATAATAATGTTGCAAAATATTCCATCTTGTTTCGGGATCATAAACATGAGTATAAATATAATCGTCATAATATTGTAGCAGATATGGAATGGCGATTCCATATATAGTATGTCGTTGGTCATTGGTGTATCTACGGGAATTGTATTTGTTATAGAATCTATTATAATGATCTTCGTTTAAATTTGGGTATTGTTCCCCTAGATGATTACGAAAATGAACAAACATATTACTGTGATCCTCAAAAGGTATTATCTGAAACCTTTGTGGATTCTCATAATGCTCCACCAACTGGGCTTGAACACCAAGCGACAAAAAAAGAATTATGAATAAAAAGATGATTTTTTTCATAATGATTGGTTTTTATTTGTCACAAAGGATAGCGCTTTTAAGAATAGAGGGTTTGACATTGAAGGATATGGGAAGGGATTGCAATTGTTGTAGTTGTATAGGAGAGTTGGGGTGAGTATGCGCAAGTTGGAGTGTAAAGAGTTTTAGTGGTTTGTGCCGTTGCATTTATGCCTGTGAGTAAAAAAAATCCCAAAAAGCAATTTATTTCATATTAAATTGATTTTATATTATTTATATATATCCAATTGTTTCTATCACACATAAAATTATTTTGCAAATATAATAAAAAATCAAATATGTTATTCAGCTGTTTCGCTTTTTTTTAGAAACGGATGAAAAAAACGGGAATAGTACGGAAATCATGCTCGTTTCACTCGCATTCTTTCATTGAAAGAAACCACTACGCTTACGACATTATATCAGGGCAGTCGCTATCTGTTACTACATCATACATCTTAAAAAAATAGTCCCGACAAATATCGGGACTATTTATATTTAAACGTATGTCTGTATTCCATTAGTGTAGGAACGCGAGCAGGATACCTGCGGCAACTGCAGAGCCTACCACACCAGCCACATTGGGACCCATGGCATGCTGAAGCAGATAGTTGGTTTTGTCGTATTCCAATCCAACGCCATTGGAGACACGTGCTGCATCGGGCACAGCCGACACACCAGAGTTGCCAATAAGCGGGTTGATTTTATTGCCCTCTTTAAGGAAGAGGTTCATGAACTTGACAAAGAGGACACCAAAGAATGTGGCAACAATGAATGAGCCTGCACCAAGTGCGAAAATAAGAATAGAGCGTCCTGTGAGGAATGTTGTAGCCTGGGTAGACGCACCGACGGTGATACCAATAAGGAGGGTACAAACGTTGACTATGGCATTGGAAGCCACTTCGGAGAGACGTTTTGTAACGCCACACTCTTTAAGCAGGTTGCCGAAGAAGAGCATGCCAAGGAGAGGCAAACCCGAAGGAACGATGAAGGCGCAGAAGATGAGACCCAAAATGGGGAAAGATATCTTCTCCAGTTTAGTGACCTGACGAGGAGGTTTCATTCTAATAGTGCGTTCCTTCTTGGTGGTAAGGAGACGCATGATAGGCGGCTGGATGACAGGTACCAAAGCCATGTAGGAATAAGCCGACACCGCAATGGCACCCATAAGATCGGGAGCCAGCTGAGACGACAGGAAAATTGCGGTAGGACCGTCAGCACCACCAATAATGCCAATTGCGCCAGCCTCGTTGGGAGCGAAGCCCAAAGCCAAAGCACCCATATAAGCGGCAAAGATACCAACCTGGGCAGCGGCGCCGATAAGCATCAATTTGGGGTTGCTAAGCATAGCAGAGAAGTCGGTCATAGCACCGATACCGAGGAAAATGAGAGGCGGATACCATCCATTCTGAACACCATGGTAGAGGATGTGCAGCACCGAGCCATCCTCATAGATGCCTATCTTGAGGCCGGGATAGAACGGTATGTTTCCAACTATCATACCAAATCCGATAGGGACAAGGAGAAGAGGTTCAAACTCCTTTTTGATACCCAAAAAGATGAATATCAAACCTATCAATATCATTATTATATGGCCCCATTCCACGTTGGCAAAGCCAGTGTAGTGAAGGAACTGCACCAACTGAGTAGACATGAAATCCATGAAGCCTCCAGAAGCAAGAATATTCATATTAGGTTTTACGTTTATAAGGTTTTACGTTTAAAAATGGTGTTGTCTAAAAAAAACTTCCATTTTCAATTATCCGATAACGACCATAACATCGCCTTCAAGGACGGAGTCGCCTTTGCGAACTTTGACTTCGGTGACAGTGCCGTCGACATCAGCCTCGATGTTGTTCTCCATCTTCATAGCCTCAAGCAACACAACAGTCTGACCCGACTTGACAGTGTCGCCAACGTTGACGAAGACGTCAAGAATAGTGCCAGGCAGAGGTGTGGTGACTTTAGAGCCTTTAGAGGGGGTAGCCGGAGCCGAGGTCTGAACCTGTCCACTGGGGGCAGCGCTGACGCGGGGAGCAGTTCTTGTGGTCATGGTCACCTGTTTCTGCTTCATTTCCTTATCGACAGTCACCTTGTAGGGGGTGCCATTGACATCGAGAGAAATCTCCTGACCTTCGACCTCATTAATATCTACAGAATATTCTGTGCCGTTTATTTTGAATTTGAAATTTTTCATTCTATTTCTTTTTTTGGGATCTAACGGTTTATGGGAAGCATGCGTTGTTTTTGCGATATACCTCCTGCCGTCAGTCACATTATCGTTTATTTTGACTAAAATAATGGTTCATGTTGTAGAACTTGGCATTCCAAGGAGTCCAAGCGCGCTCCACCTTCTGTATGGTGATTATGGTGTTCTCTTCGTCATGCATTTCCTCGTCATACATATATATGGCGGCGGCAATGGCAGCGTAGATCTCGCCCGAGGTTTCAGAAGCCGAAGGAGTGATGACGTTGCTGCTAGCCGAGGGGTTAGCCTTCTGGGCTTTGTTGTCCTGAGTTCTCATGATGAGCTTACCATAGCCCTTAAGAATAAGCGAGATGCACAAGAGGGCAAGGAACACGACAGAGACAGCCACAACAGTAAGGCCTATACCAACAGGGTCGGATTCCTGGATACGGTCGGCCTGTTTGGGAACATGATAGTGGAGTCGAGTCAGACGGCCTTCCTCATTGCTGATGTTGGCGACTCCCTGTGTGATGTCGAGGACGTTGAGGTCGTAGCCGAGGGAATTTTTGCCGAAGACAATGATTTCGTCGGGGAAGACTTTGAAAGAATGAGAGCAGCAGTTGAAGTCTATGCGATTGACAACATTGCCGTCCATATCCACGACAGCGAGATAGGAAGAGTCTTTTTTGGCAGAGGCGAGGAAAAGCACATAACCATCGAGGTATCCAACGCTTTTGACACGAAGGATATTGTTCAGGTCGTGACGTCCCTTGTAATTGTCAGCGACAATGCGAATTGTTGTGTCGAAGGAGACTTTGTCGCCACGGAAAACCATATCGACAGCGTTGTCGATACTGTCGACGACCACGAATAGACCCTGAGTACCCACGTAGCAAGCCGGAACAGCCACAAAATCGTTGACGTCGAAGCCGATGTCGGTTTGTGGGTTGTTGGTTTCGAAGTGTGTCAGCACAGTATCATTGAGGTCGGGTGTGGCCTGAGCCCATAGGGGAGCGCCAGACAATGCTGCCATAAGAATACCGACTGACAATAATCTATTTATGATTTTCATTATTATTTTAATGTAAAAATTATCTGTAAACTGAGATCAATAGAAGTAATCCGCAATAAACAATCAATGAAAAAAGATTGTAGTCAATGGTCGGTGGTCAACTACTGTGTGGCCACCGGCCAAAGAATGTAGTGCAAAAGGATTACTGTTGTTTGTTTTTGCAGCATTCGCCTTTTTCGCCTTCGGCTTTAGCTTTGCAGCATTCGCCTTCACCTTTCTGGCAGTTGCCTTCACCCTTGCAAGCCTCTTTCTTGTGGCAGGGGCTGTCTTCGGGGCAGGTGCAGTTCTCGCAGTTGGCGGCGAGGCATAGGCTGTCGGGGCAGGTCATTTGGCAGTGATGATCACACTGTTGGTCAGCCTGTTCCATAGCACATGGGCTGTCAGCCTTGGGGCTGTCGGTAGGATTAGCGTTGCCATTACAAGCAACCATTGCAAATGCGAAAGCGATTCCGAAGAATCCGAGGATTAAAGATTTTTTCATTTTTTGTTTATTTAAAGATTATTATTTGTTATTGTTTCAAAGTTTTGTCGCGCTGAGGATTGGTAGTTTTATGGTGCCAATGGTAGTTTTTTGAGATGAAAAATATCATCGAACACAACGAAAAAAAACCAATACCCAAACGCTACGATCCTGTAGGCGAAGAATCAACTACTACAATGGAATGTTGCAGTGTTTCTTCATTGGGAGGCTTTCCTTCTTGGTGGCAAGGGCCTGAAGGGCGCGAATGACGCGGAAACGAGTGTTGCGAGGCTCGATAACATCATCGATGTAGCCATACTTGGCGGCATTGTAAGGATTGGCGAACTGGTCGTTGTATTCCTTTTCCTTCTCGGCCATGAATTTAGCCTTCTCCTCAGGATCAGTGATTTCCTTGAGAGCTCTACCCTGAAGCACCTCGGTGGCACCACTAGCGCCCATAACAGCGATCTGAGCCGTAGGCCAAGCGTAGTTAATGTCGCTACGCAGCTGTTTGCAAGACATAACGATATGAGCGCCTCCATAGGATTTGCGGAGGGTGACGGTAACCTTAGGCACAGTAGCCTCGCCATAGGCGAAGAGGAATTTGGCGCCATGCGCGATAACGCCGGCATACTCCTGACCAGTACCAGGGAGGAAGCCAGGAACATCGACGAGGGTTACCAAAGGAATGTTGAAGGCGTCGCAGAAGCGGACAAAGCGGGCTCCCTTGCGGCTGCTGTTGCAGTCGAGAACACCGGCCATAGACTTGGGCTGGTTGGCAACAACACCGACGGATACACCACCAAAGCGGGCGAAACCAACGACAAGGTTTGGAGCAAATTTCTCATGAACCTCAAGGAATTTACCATCGTCAACAATAGCGTGGATGATATCCTTGACATCGTATGCCTGGTTGGGGTTTTCGGGGATGATAGTGTTGAGGCTGTCCTCGAGACGGTCGATAGGATCCTCGGTGGGAACGAAAGGAGCCTCCTCGAAATTGTTGGAAGGAATATAGCTTATGATGTCGCGGATGAGTTGCAGAGTAGCCTCCTCAGTCTCACCCACGAAATGAGCGACACCCGACTTGGTGGCATGAACTTGTGCACCACCGAGTTTGTCTACGGTGACATCCTCACCAGTGACAGTTTTAACGACCTTAGGACCGGTAAGGAACATATAGCTGTTCTCTTTCGACATGAGGATGAAGTCGGTGAGAGCGGGGCTATAGACAGAGCCGCCTGCGCAAGGTCCGAAGATGGCAGAAATTTGAGGCACAACACCAGAAGCGAGGATGTTGCGTTCGAAAATCTCGGCAAAACCGGCGAGAGAGTTACATCCCTCTTGGATGCGAGCTCCACCCGAGTCGTTAAGACCGATGACAGGAGCTCCGACCTTCATAGCCTGATCCATGATTTTGCAGATTTTGAGCGACATGGTCTCAGAGAGAGAGCCGGCGAAGACAGTGAAATCCTGAGCAAAGACGTAAACCTGACGGCCATCAATAGTGCCGTAGCCGGTTACAACACCGTCGCCGAGGAAAGACTGCTTTTGCATGTCGAAATTGGTGCAACGGTGAGTGACAAACATGTCGAATTCCTCGAAGGAGCCTTCGTCCAAAAGGAGAGCGATACGCTCGCGGGCAGTAAGTTTGCCCTGTTCGTGCTGCTTGTCGATGCGCTTTTGGCCACCGCCCATTTTAGCTTCATTTCTTTTGTCAAGAAGTTCTTTTATTTTTTCTTCAAATGCCATTATTATTGTTGTTTAAGGGTTTCTTAACAATCTGTGTTAGTACAGAATAGGATGAAAGGTTATGAAGGCGATCATGCTAAATGAGTAATTGTTACACACAGCCTTGACAACCATTAAAAATTAATTACTTGCAGCAAAGTTCAGTAAGAACGCCGAGAGTGCTTTTGGGGTGGAGGAAACCAATATGGAGACCTTCGGCGCCGCCGCGCGACTGCTGGTCAATCAAACGAACTCCTTTGTCTTTGCATTCGTTGAGAGCCTTATCGGTGTCATCGACAGCGAAAGCTATGTGATGCATACCGCCTTTACCGCCATTTTTCTCGATGAAAGAGGCGATAGTGCTCTCAGGACACGTCGGTTCGAGCAATTCAATTTTTACGTCGCCGATTTTAAAGAAAGCTGTCTTTACCTTTTGATCGGTAACTTCCTCAATAGCATAACATTTGAGACCCATTACGTTTTCCCAATACTTGATTGCCTCGTCGAGGTTGGTAACAGCGATACCGATGTGTTCGATGTGTGAAGGTGTCATAACTTTTTATATTTTTACAAATTATTTAGTATTATTTTTAATAAATTATCATTATTACATTGAAACACAACAATGTAATAATTATTAATAAAATACAAAGATACGACAATAAATTGAACCGACAAATTTTTTTTTACAATGTTTCACAAAGAGGCCCGAGTGTCAAGATTTCTTTATCGACTGGGAGGGAACATCGATCAAGATCGGATCGCCCATATTGAAGCGCAAATAGTAGCGTTTGTTGTCAGGGAGACGAAGATGCATGCTGTCGTTAAGCTGACTGCGGGGAACTCGTTGTTCCATAACAAGGATACCACGATCGTCGAAAACCCTGATGTTGACACCGCGCAACGATCGAGCGCCATCGATGCTGAGAATTTTTTTCTCGATGGTGAGCTTGATACCCAACTCAGTGACAGAGTATTCGCTCTGAAACTGCTCCTCATCGTCGGACTCGTAATCAACCTCATCAACATCTTCCTCAACAACATAGGCAGAGTCCTCCTTAACCTCCTTCAATTGTTGGCATATTTCGAGAGGAAGGCAAAGAGTGTCGTGGATATACACAGTGTCGTGGATATAAACCACCTCGGTGATGACGCCTTCGGAGGAACAGCTGTCGGCGTAGTTGAGGTTGTGGAAAGCTCTGCCCACCGACGCATTAGCATACAAGCCACGAGTGTGGCAAGGAATATATACCGGAATAGTAGGGTCCACGCCGATAAAAGCATCTACCGAGATGAAAGGTGGCCTGTGATTGGTGTATGTCATAGATGACAGGCGGCAATATGCGAAGGCCCCCTCCCCTATCCTCTCGACACTTTCGGGAATAGTGACAGTTTCGAGCGAAGTGCAATTGACAAACGACTGTTTTTCGATATATTTCAATGACGAATTGTCGACAAAGACAATTGCCCGCAACGAAGTGAAGTTGTAGAACATACGCTGAGGTATCGTTTTCACATCCTTATCGATATACAAAACGGAGTTGGCTGTGGTACCAAAGAATATGTTTTGCATTGACAGCTTGTCGCCACATGCTTGCATGACAATATTTTTGAGCGATTTTAGCTCAGAAAAAAGCATAGTGGAAATCACCCGACACCGAGGACCGATAACAAGAGTGTCGAGGTTGTCGCACCCCACGAAAATGCGAGGAGAATAGCCAAGGCTGTCACAATCGATAGTCAACGAGCAGAGAGCGTCGCAATTCAAGAAAGCCTCATTACCAATAAACGACACCGATGTAGGCACATAGATCGACTCAAGGATGTTAAGGCCTGCAAAGGCCGAGTCGCCAACAGCGACAACATCAAGCCGTTCTCCATCATTAACAACCACCGATGGGACAGCGAAACGCCCGTGCCATTGATCGTAATAAATGGACGAAGAGCCAGAAAAGGCAGTAGAATCAAGGCGGACATGAGAGTCGTCTGAGTACGAGAAGAAACAAATCACACCTTGAATTGACTTCATAAAGTCATAGGCCTTGGCATTGGGCAAAACCATGAACAGCGACAGCAATACAACAACAATCCCGCGGGAAGTCAATCCGCAGAAACAACCCTTGCAAAAGGCTGATGAGCAGGCTGATATCGAGGATTGACTACTCATCCCAGAGCTGTTTTACAGTATTGAAAATGGATTGCGCATCATATCCGCAAAGAGACATAAGCTGAGGTACAGAGCCATGTTTGACAAAGAAATCGGGTATGCCAAGACGAACCACCTTCTTGACTTTGCATACATTGCTAGGGCACGCGCTGAAATACTCCAACAGCGCCGAGCCAAATCCGCCCTCTATACAGCCATCCTCGACAGATACCACAGTATTGTATTGCTGCGATATATGATCAAGTAGCTGGACATCAAGAGGTTTGACAAAACGCATATCGTAATGACCCACATTGATTCCCTGCTGGCCAAGCATCTCCGCCGCTTTAGCAGCCTCGTTGCCAACATGACCAATAGTAAGCAGCGCAACCCGTTCACCCTCTCTCAATGTGCGGCCTTTGCCAACAGCAATAGCCTTCATCTCATTCTTCCAATCGGGATGGACAGCCAACCCTCGGGGATAGCGAATGACAACAGGACCCATCGAGTCGAGTTGAGCCGTATACATCATGTCGCGAAGCTCATGCTCGTCCATAGGAGCGCAGATAGTGAGGTTGGGGATAGGGCGCAGGCAGGCCATATCGAAAGCCCCATGATGAGTTGGGCCGTCGTCGCCAACAAGACCAGCGCGGTCGAGGCACATAATGACATGAAGCTTCTGGAGAGCGACATCATGGACAACTTGATCGAAAGCGCGCTGCATAAAAGACGAGTAGATGTTGCAGAAAGGCACCATACCCTGTGCTGCAAGTCCTGCGGCGAAAGTCACAGCATGCTGCTCGGCTATGCCCACATCAAAAGCCCGGTCGGGCATCTCCTTCATCATAAAGCTGAGCGAACACCCCGTTGGCATAGCCGGTGTGATACCAACAATTTTTTTATTGCGCTCAGCCAGCTCTATGATAGTTTTGCCGAAGACATCCTGATATTTTGGAGGCATGTCTGTCGAATCCTTTGACAGCTGCAAGCCCGTTTCGGCATCGTAGCGGCCAGGAGCGTGATATGTCACCGGATTGCGTTCGGCTTGACGCATACCCTTACCCTTGGTGGTGATGATATGCAGCAGTTTGGGGCCATTAATATTTTTCAGCTGCGACAGCACATTGACAAGTTCCTCAACATTGTGGCCATCGACAGGACCGAAATAGCGCATACCCAGCGACTCAAAAAAGTTGGCGCTCTCGAGGATAGAAGATTTAAGTGCAAAAAGAGTCTTGGAAAGCACATGCCTGCTCTTCGACTTGCTCTCCTCTCCCCCGGTGCGTTTCCACATGCGCTCTTTAAATTTGTTGTAGCGTGGCGACGCTGTGATTTTGACCAGATAGCGGCTGAGGCCACCCACAGCCTTATCGATAGATATACCGTTGTCATTCAGCACAACCAAAATGTTGGCTTTGGAAACGCCGGCATTGTTGAGAGCCTCAAAAGCCTCACCACCCGTTAGAGCCCCGTCGCCAATCACAGCGATATGCTGGCGGGATGTGTTACCCTGCAGTTTTGACGCCGTAGCCATACCCAGAGCGGCGGAAATGGATGTAGACGAATGGCCCGTGCCAAAAGCGTCATAGGGACTTTCGTCCATCTTAGGAAAACCACTTATACCTCCAAAAGTGCGAATTGTGGGAAACTGGTCGCGGCGACCAGTAAGTATTTTATGAACGTACGACTGGTGTCCTACATCAAAAATAATCTTATCGTCGGGAGTATTGAACACATAGTGCAACGCCACACAAAGCTCGACTGTGCCCAAAGATGAAGCAAGATGACCCGGATGAGTTGCCAAAGTCTCCACGATATACCGACGTAGCTCTATAGAGAGCTCCGAAAGATCAGAAATCGGAAGCCTACGCAAATCATCAGGCGAATTAATATTTTCTAAAATAACACCTTGCAAGATAATTACATTTTTAAGTAAAATGCAAAGTTACTAAAAAAAATGGATTGACAAATAAAGTATTATAATATATAGATATCAACGCTTTCATACACATCACACAATCCAGCAATACGCTATCTAATGCCTTTGCCTACAATTGGCAACACAAAAGGGCACACAAAAAGGTCAAACAGAAACAACCAAGTTGTCATACGCAAGGTGGACATTGGAAGCGAGCGAGCGCTCAACCTCGGCATGAAAACCCATTTCGTGGCTCATGTGTGTAATATACGCCTCACCCGGAGCACATCGAGAAACAATAGCCAAAGCCTCCTCAAGGCAGAAATGCGAGAAATGCTTTTGTTTACGCAAAGCATTGATAACCAACAAGTCAAGACCATCAAGTTTGCTCATTTCCAATTCATCAATATGGTTCATATCGGTAATATACGCCATACTCCTCCCCCCTTGTTCGTCGAGGCGGTAACCCAGCACCGGAAGATCCTTATGCATACCCCTTATTGGCGTGATGGTGAAAAGCCCCACCGAGAAGGGAACGCAATCAGAAACGTCATGAAGCGTAACCTCTGGAAGTCCCGGATAGACATGCTCTTCAAAAATGTAATGATAATCATGTTTGAGCGAATTGATAGCCGGAGTGTTGGCATAGACCTCCATATTGCATTTCTGAATCCAGTTGAGAGGACGAATATCGTCAATACCCCCCACATGGTCGCGATGGGCATGAGTGATTAGAATAGCTTCCAGATGACATACATTGTGCGAAAGCATCTGGGCACGAAAATCAGGTCCAATGTCAATAAGCACATTGTTGCCAGCCATATCTGATATAAGCGCCGAGGTGCGCAGACGTTTGTCATGAATGTCGTCCGAATGGCAGACATCGCAAGGGCAAGCGATAACAGGAACACCCTGAGAGGTACCCGTACCTAAGAAAGTGATAGTCATTGGTTAGCGATTTTCTAAAACGAAGACGTGATATGCCCATTAAAGCCAAGACATACCACGTCGTGAGGTTGTTCTAATAATAGATATTACGTGTTATCAGATAACTGTTGGCAAATCAAAGTTCTATCTTCTGAGTCAGTTTGAACCCTACGCCGTGGACATTGACTATCTGAACCGAGGGGTCACCTTTCAGGTATTTGCGCAATTTTGTGATATAGACATCCATGCTGCGAGCCGCAAAATACGAGTCGTCCTTCCAAATCTTCTGCAAAGTGCTGGAGCGGTCGATAAGCTGGTTGAAGTTGATGCAGAAGAGGCGCAGAAGCTCGCTCTCTTTCGACGTCAGACGCATAGGTTGCTCACCCTCAAGGGTAAGTGTCTGATAGTTGTAGTCAAATTTAAACTTGCCGATAGTGAACTGGTTGTTCTCAGGCTTGTTCTCATCAAAAGAGCGGCGAATTGTGGCATTGATACGAGCCAGAAGCTCTTCCATGCTGAAAGGCTTGGTGATATAGTCGTCTCCGCCAACCTCAAAACCCTTAAGTTTATCAGCCTCCAACGACTTAGCGGTAAGGAACAGAATAGGGATATTCTTGTCAATTCTGCGAATCTCCTTAGCCACAGTGAATCCGTCCTTTACAGGCATCATAACATCGAGAATACAAGCGTCAACATTGGCCTCCTTGTATAGATCCAAAGCTTGCTGACCATCGGTGGCTATAAACACCGTGTAGCCTTTTTGGGTAAGATACACTTTCAGAATGGTTCCCATATTGGGATCGTCTTCTGCTATCAATAATTTAATACCTAAATTCATAGCTTCAATAATTACGTTGATTCGTGAATATGTTGCTATACGAAAACTTGATATGTTAATTTCGTTTTCAATAACTACTATTTAGTATCTTTTATTGTGTAAAACATGCACAAAAATTTAATTTTTTTAAGTTAAATTTGATATATTACTGATTTTTAACACAATAAAAACTAACAAAAATAAGTGGTTTTCAATTGCCGACTTCACTTTTCCAACATCTTTTTAGCAGACCTTTAGCGGACTCATAGCGAACCCATAGCGGACTTTGTATGGCAAAAAAACATCTACAACCTTATCCTTTACTTTTTGATTTCTTTATTTCATTCATCATTATTCACTCCCTAATTACCGACGAGGTGCCACAAAGAGCTTCTCGGACGGACACAAGGCACGAAACTCCGGAGCATAAACGCTCTGTATAGTCGTCGGCGCGGCAACATAAGTGCCAGCGTTGTTGACAAACATATCGTACTCTACCACATATTTGCCTTTGTTGAGTCGGTCGATATATAGCGTCTGAGCCGCATTGGTTACAGCACAATAGTAGCTGAGACCTCCGTTCCAATGCCAACCGCTGCGTGTGTCCACGGGTTCCATAGCCGCCGAGCGAGGATCTTTAAGTTCCAGATACTCCAGATTTCGGCTGGCGTCAATCTCAATACGCACACGCACCTTGTCGCCAACGGCAAGGCCTTTGCCGCTGTTTATCGTAGTCAGCGTTCCATCATTGTTTATGCGGTAAAGGCTCCTTTTCAAGGTAACACCCATGCTCGATGCGGGTATTTTCTCAACATTCTCAAAATATTGCCAATACATTGCGCCCCAAGCTATTCCTTTGTCAGCCTTTTTTACTGTCAGCTTACCGTCGCCAGGGGTTATTTCCGCCCCCTCATGACGCTGGCTGATATGTATCTGGTGGCGCGAAGTGTCGCTTGAGAGCGTATGGCTGCCATAAGATACCGTCATCAACGACGGCTCAATCCTTACCGGGGCAAGAGTGTCGCTGCCGCCATCCACAAGTAGCGCCTGAATTGCATTGACCGTCGACACATCCGTGTTCCAGTTGGTGGTTTGCTTCTGTTTCAATATCCATTGCTGCATGCGGCAAACACTCTCGCTGTCGCCCAGCACTTCACTCATCGTGCGTATCAACATTGCCTGTGTCTCTATGGGGCGCTCACTCCACGAGCATCCGCCAACATTGTCGCGCCAATACATTCCCATCTCATCATTGTAAAGAGCCTTCTCTTTTATGCGTACAGCCATCTCACGCGCCAGTCGTTTGTCTCCAGCTCTGTTGAAGACAACGCTAAGCATCGCCTGAGTGTATAGCGACCTGTAGCTCTCGTTATATTTCTTGGCATTGTTGTAGAAGAAATCGTATGCCTCCTTCTGGTTTTTACTCATCTTGTTGCCAGGATAGTAGCTGCGAAGATACAGATAGTCGAGGTTTACCACATCATAGCCCTTGTTTTTGATATACTTTTTGTAGTATTTATAGGTCTCGGCGTCAACAAAATCCATAGCCTTGTTGAGGGCACGAAGAGTCTTGTTGTCTAGTTTCACCCCTTGACTTTGCAAAAGGCCAAAACTTTTTAGAATATACTGCGTGGTATACAAGCTGGAATAAGAGCCGCCGGGAATCCAGCACCATCCTCCGTCTGCCCTCTGGTCAGCCAGCAGTTTGGTGATATCCTTCTCTATTTGGCCAGCAAGGCTCTTGTTGTCAAAGAAACGTGCTATGTCGCGATGGCGTTGCTCCTCGGCGATTGCATCCTGTAGCCACGGAGTCTCCTCTACCACAGTTTGCTTTATGTCAGCATTGAGTCTCAACTGCGACTGGAGCTCTTCGCCGCCATTTTTCTCCCATTCCCTAAACATTGACTCAATCTGCGGATTGTTGTTAACAATAGCAAACGACAAACTGTTGGTATATATAGAGTTGGCAAGGTAGATATTGGAAGGGTTGGTGTGACGTTGCACGTAGGGCAGCGACTGAATGGCCATCCACACCGGATTTGGGGTCATGTCGACCATAAGGGCGTGATTTACTAGCGAGAAGCCAGGCACCGATGTATCGAGTTGTGAGAGGTGTTTCAACTCAAAGCTCTTCTCCCCCGCCCCGTTGATATAGAACGCCATACTCTCTGTCACCAGCTGGCGCGAGGGAAGCAATGGTATAGCCGCTTGCTCACCATCGGCAACCCCTTGCCCGCGAGCCACAACCCAATAGTTGGCCACAAAGACCGCCGCGCGAGGGGCAGCGAGCTTGAACACCACCTCGCCGCTGGCACCAGCCTTGAGCTCAATGCTCTTCACCGTGTCGCCAACTATCATAGGCAGAAGGTCACCATTGGCGCCATTGCTCATTCTAAGGGTTACCGCGACATTCTGTTCCTTGTCATCCATGTTGCTCACCTTGACCGAAAAGAGGCACGTGTCCCCGTGGCGCAGGAATCGAGGCACATTGGGCACAACCATAAGTCTCTTATGGGTCACAGCTGTCTTGTTGACAGAGCCAATCTTAAGGTCTTTTGTCCACGCAAGGCCTTTTATGTTCCATTCCGTCAGCAAGTCGGGAACTTTGAATGTCAGCGATACGCTACCATCCTTCGAGGTGCGCAACGTTGGACGGAAAAAGGCCAAAGTGTTCATATTTTGGCGTATATTGATATTCTCTTTATCTCCTTTACTACCAGCCTCCTTAGTCTCCTCTGCAGACATAACATATTCTTCTTCATCAAACTTGTCATCCACCACTTCGAGCATCGTATACACTTCATGCTCTTCTGGCTCATACTCAGGCTCTATCTCTTCATTCATCTCCACGCCTCGAACCGTCACTAAATTTTGGATGTCCGACTTGGCTAGTCTTGCCGCTCTCATAACATACCTATTATTATAGGTATTATAGGTGTTTTCAACGAGCGACAAAACATTTAGTTTGTACTGATAATCAAAATTGAGAGGCTTAGGTTGTATGAGGTAGTAACGGTTGCTTCCACGCAATGGGTTGTTAAAAGAGAAGTAGTTCGAACTAAACGACTGCCTCCAAAGATTAAGAGAGTAATACAAGCCGCCATAATTGTCAAGCGAGGCGTCATACATAGTCATGAGGAGGTTGGCGGCAGGAGTATTACCCGTCTTAGCATCCTTCACCTCAAGCGTCCATGTCTCGTATATGCCTGGTTCCAACTTGTCGCGGAATGTGGTGAATACCACATCCAGCTTCTTTTCTGTGTATGGCACACTTATGTTGAAATCTTGGCTCTCGTATGAGTTCTCCTTCATTGCTGCCACCTCTACAACAAAACCGCCAAGCAGAGTATCGTTGACAGGTATGTAGATGTCTTTGAAGCCATTGGAGACCGAATGTCGTTCGTAACGATAATATTTCCCCTTTTTGTGAACCATAACATAGAATGTCACCTTCTCAAATCTTGACCCAACTCGAAGATGCACCTTTCCTCCAACTTCACATTCCGTGGTGTCCACCTCAACGTGTATCAGCTCATCAAAAACTGGCTCCGAGGCTTTTTTTGGCTGGTTAACAAAATAGGCAGTCGTAGTCAATGTGTCGCCCTTGTCGTAGGTAGTCGCCGTCAAACGGTATACACCTGCGGGATACGAGTCTTTATTAATGTAATATGGTTTTTGGCTCGACGTTGTGGCGTGAACAACTGGATATTGCTTTGCCATCGGCCAATTCTCATATCCCATCGTTGCAGTATCATAGTTATAAAGTGGGAACATTTTCTCCATTTGCGACTTGCTGAATGGTATCTCCATGCCCGACAACGGAAAATCATCCTCTTCGAGCAATGGTTTGTCCGCGCATTTCAGTCGCTGGAGGGTAATGTCGATATTGCCGTCAATAACATTCCCGTCAATGTTTTTAAGTCCTACAGGAATTATATTTTGGTTGATGTCACCATAATAGACATACAAACTTTGCATACCTACACAAAGAGTAGTAGAGGCCTCATGAGTCTCACCATTGACATCGGTGACTTTGGCGTCAACCTTATATCTGAATGTGGGTTTAAGCGACAAATCGGCATTCGAGTCAGGAGTGGGGACAAATTGTATCGAAAAAAAGCCCTTCTCGTCGGTGGTGACTTCCCCTTTGGCCACCACGCTACCCTCCGATGGTTTAATACTCCACCAATTCCAACGCCAATAAGGAATCTCCATATAGCGAGTAACAGTATAGCTAACCTTAGCGCCACTAATGGGGACGGCCGAATAGGATGCCGCCACACCCTCGACGCGAGCGGGAACAAGGAAGCTGCGTTCCTCGGCAGGCTTGGACAGAGTGACAGTAAATTTGGGCTGCTTGTATGCTTCCACAACAAACCAGCCCCAGTCATAATCTTGTTCTGATTTACAACATTTTACATTCCACTCTCCGGGCAATGCGTCGTCGGGAATCACAAACAATCCGTCAATAGTGCCAAACTCGTCGGTAATGAGCGTCAATGTGTCTATGACTTTATTATTGACATCCATCAACAAGCACACAAATTTTTGGTCGGCGGCAACCGATGCCATTCTGTCGTAATCGTAATAATAGTCGACAAGTGAGAACCTCACCGTATCGCCCGGCTTATAAACAGGACGGTCGAAGAAGATACTCAGATTGTTGTTGTCGCCATTATAGCTTTCCGACTCAATATATTTATATTCGAAAGTTTTCCTGCCATTATAATCTACAACATAACGACTTGAGTAATGATTACTACCGAATAAGTATTTGTAATCCGTGAAGTCGAAATGTCCGTCTTTGTCGGTTTTTACCGAAGCCTTAGTTTGAAAAAACCCATTATAGCTTTTTTTCATTTGCAGCTGCACTTCCTTATTGGCGACAGGTTCTCCTGTCTTGCGGTCAACAACAAAACCTCTATAATCGTCGGTAAAGAAAAAGACCGCGTCCTCAACATAAAAAAAGCTCGTAACAACCATTGTGTCAAAGGCCCTGCTACTTGACGCAAGCAGTATATAGTCGCCCTGTGGCAATGGCGGTATGGCGAAGAACACTTTTCGCGAACGGTAATCCCCCTTGTCCGCCAAATACATATCCCACTGCTCTATTACTTTCTGTTTCAAAAGCTGCTTGATCCACGCTTTATGGTCATAATTATTCTTTCTCTCAACACTGTTTATCACCCTGAAAAACACAGTGTCCACATTCGCCTCCTCAAGGTATGCCGATATGTGGCGTTGCGAAGTAACCACATATCTGACTTTTACATCGAGACGAGGTTGCTCTATGCGTTGTTTTAGGTTGAAACACTCTATGGCCCCGGGACTTTTGGGGTGCAAAGCATAGGCTGTGTCGGCAATTTTTACGGCCGCGACAAGACTGTCGGAATTGAAAAGACTATAATAGTCATTCATAAGCTTGTAATACAGATCTGTAATCATCTTGTCGTTGCCCTTACGGAAATGGGCTATCACCGATGGCAGCTGAGCCACAACATCCTTCTCGCCATCATCATTAATCAGTATAGTGCCCAGCGCGTTGACTCGGTCAAGATAGAGCTTTATCATCACGCGGTCGGAGCTGCGGCGCTCCATGTGCAGCTGCTCACGTTGCTGAAGGAGCGAAAACAAAAAAGCCGACATCGAGCGTGCTGTATCCGTCACCTTCACCCTTACGCCCACAAAGTTTATGTCATACGAGAACGCATCTTTGTAGGTGGTGAGATCCTGCGACTTAAGTCTTGCAAAACCCATCACACCATATATTGATACAGCATTGTCGACCATAACGTCGAACAACGTAGGTGTAAGGTCGCCGTCGTTGCCAACAACCACCTCTTTGACTAAAGGCTTGAGCGATATGGCTGGTGTGTGTTTCAGTTTTGCTATGTCAGAGAATGCCAATCTTATTTCTTTTTCAACCTCTTTTCTAATCCGGGCAATATCCCAAAATGCCATTTCCATATCGTCTTGTCCTGTCGAAAAGCGTTCTTCTATAATAAACCTATTATCATAATAGTAATCGCTATAGATAGAGGCCGTCAGGATATGTACTATAGCGCGGTCCTCGTTGTCCAGAAGGGGTGCGACAAACCTGAGGCGCGCCAAAGCATTGTCGAGCACATCCTCCTTAAATGTGCTACCTATCTCATACAAGTAGCTGACTCCGACAAGGATATTGCGGCTGTTTTTTTCTTTCAAAGCTTGTTTATACAAATCATCAGCTCGATCATAAGCCTGCGAGTAGTACTGCTTTTTCGCAAGGCTGTCGACAGCACGCCAAGCAGAGCTATAGTCGAAAGATTGTGCATTGAGAGAGATCGCAAAAAAAGCAATGCCAAGAAATACGAGAAAAGACTTGATGTTTTTCATACTCAAATTTTTTTCTCATAACGGAAAAAAACAGATAATATTGTGACATTGATCCTACCCCATCAGTCATCAGGATTTATGACCTAGTAGTACATGCCCCGAGAAAAATGGCCATCATCCCTGTGTCACTCACCAGCGTGAATGGACGTGGATTGCCGTTGCCGATAGCCGAAACCACATGCTTATTGATTGTTCACTTGCGGATGCGCCCGCGTCACATCACACTTACATGACAAAAAAGACAATATAAAAACAAAAAAAAAGAGGAAATCGCTTTCCTCTTTTTTAGTGACTCCTGCAGGATTCAAACCTGCAACCTTCTGATCCGTAGTCAGATGCTCTATTCAGTTGAGCTAAGGAGCCATCATTTATTTCTCTCGAAATCGGGTGCAAAAGTACACACTTTTCAAATACTGACCAAATTTTTTTTTGTTTTTTATCAATAAACGGCTACAATAATTTGATTTACTGAAATAAAAAAATTGAAATTATTTACTTTTTGGTCCTTTATAATGGTACACTTCCCGGTATAAAATGTCGCGCATTTCATCAAATTCGCCGTCATCCAACTCATACTTCGACATTACTATCATGGGTAGCGTCAACTTTTGCTTTCCATAGTACGAGGGTTGCCAGTACTCTTGGGGATTGCGAGTAAAACCAAGATCGGTATAGAACTCAAGTCTGTGATCGGCTTGTTCGGTTGAAGGCATCTCAGTCTCTAACACAATCTGGTCGGGATGTTGCGACATAAAGCTAAGCATCGTGGCTTTGCCCATACCCTGGTTGCGAAACTCTTTATCGATGGCAAAATGCTCGATATAAGTAAACTCCTCGAAAACCCAGTAGGTAAGTATTCCCAGTGGCTCGTCATCGAGAGTGGCCACCAAGAAATGGAACCTCTCATCACGGTCTTCGAGGTTACTAAACGGAGGACGCTCTTCGTCGGGAAACGCCGATTCGAAGAGCTCTTTGGCAAAATGGTTGTGTCTGCTTTCAGACAAAGGTTCAAAATCTATCATAGAGGTTATTATAGTTTTTTTGATAAGGCTTATGGATAATAATTTTATCTAAAAGGTTGTTAATTGGTTATTTATTGTCTATTATTATTTTTTATAAAACTAGAATAATGAAAAATTGTTTACCGCGATATTCAATCGTAGCGAGTGGTGGGGCGCCGCTTTGTCAAACCCTTGCAGGTTGACCCTATTGTAATGAAAGGTATAATTGATAGAAACCGCCGACCCTTTTGTCAGCGTATATCCCAAACCCAACGACAGAAAGGCCCCATAGCCAATACCGCCCTGATTCACATATTCGTAGCTGCCAACATAAGAAGATGGCGACTGGCCGCCCCAAATGTCCAAAATGCTATACGTTATACCGCCAATCTCAATGTCGCTGCTCTCCACTTTGGTATTGTTGAGATTGCCTCCGGCGGCAAGTTCAAGATTCAAGCCATTGGAAAGCCCTATTTTGCGTATTATGCCCAGATCGAAATAGATACGTTCTTCCTCCCCACGTGTTGGGCATACAACATAGCGGTTCTGGTCGGTAAGATACACCGAGCTGTGTCCGCTATTGAGGAGCACAGCGCCTAAGGCGTCAAGTTTGGCATAATCAAATTTGAGAGCCCAAGCCCACTTGTCGCCTTCAAGGTCGTAGCGGAATCCTATACCCAGCTGAACGGCAATACGATAATACATATCGCCATACTCGGCCACAGTAAGCTGATTGTAGCTGCCCACCGAGCTGCCTATCAAGTCCTGGTTAGTGAGGTTGTTCCAAATCTGATGGCCATAAGTTTCGCTATGGAGAATGCGCAAAAGCGTATTGGCGTTGTCGGGAGCGCCATTGTAGAAATTTGCATGAAAGTCGTTGGCTTTGAGAACGCCTATACCCACATTGAGCGATAAACCTTTAAGACGATAAGGCTGCCATTGAGAGGCGCACAAAGATGACGGCAATGCAAAAAAGCACAGCATCACTAAGCCGCAAAGCAACCTATCGATTCTGTATCTGCACTTGTTGGCGACGGGTCCAGCCTCGTCGCCGCATCGGTCTCGGTCTTTATCGTTCATTGTTTCTATATGCGATGAGTGTTTGGTGTGCCGACTATCAACTTTCTAATCTTATCACCCTCTCTCGATAGCCTCTTCTGGCACTTAAACCTCTTCTTTTTATATTTGGTCTTTTTTTGTCGTCAGAATATTGTGAAGCAAATCACGGGCACGGAATAGCTGAACCTTCACAGTACCCAAAGGAAGGTTGAGCTGCTCGGCAATCTCCTCATAGGATAGTTCCTCGAAATAGCGCAACTCCACCAAACGACGATAGCGGGGTTTGAGCTGACTCACGACCTCGCGCAGCATTTGCACTCTCTGTTGGTGGATAATAGTTTCCTCGGGATTGTGAGCCTCCGAGGGTATAGGGTATTCATACACTTCGTTGCCAGTTCTAATGTCGTCAAGATAAACTGTTTGCAGACGTTTTTTGCGAATAAAGTCAACACAGTTGTTGGTGGCGATTGAGAACAGCCAAGTGCTGAAGGCGTGGGTAGGAGTATAGAGGTGCAACGACGCGAAAGCCTTGCCAAAGGCCTCAATGGTGAGGTCGTCGGCTTCAGTGGGATTGTTGGTCATTTTGAGGAGCATAAGGTAAATAGGTTCCCTGTACATACGCATAAGGTCGGCGTAGGCACGCTGGTCGCCTTTTTCCCTAGCCAAACAAACCAACTGGTAGTCGCGCTGGGCTTTTTCGGTTGTAAATTGAGATGCTACCTCCATTGTTTATTTTTTCTCAGTAACGCAAATAATGATAAAATAGTATTTGCTATGAGAAAATAAAACTCAAAAAAAACAGAGAAAAATGGTATCTTACTAACATTGAAGCGTTTGCCAAGCAAAAACGAGCACACAGTTTGCCAAATTATTTTCAAAAGCAGTACCGCCAGCAGCAACTGCCAAGGAAACAATTGAAATACAAAAAGGCACACCAGAGCCGCGAGAAACACAAATTGCGATATGGGGTATACAGCCAACGATATTCGGTCACATGTTTTGTAATAGCGGCGTGTGGAGCGTTGGCGTATTCGCTGACGATGCCACAAGCGGAAAGACTCCTGTGCGTTGTATGTAACCGCCGCATCTGGGCTTAACGACAGAGCAGTATTATTTTTGTCGGCATTCTGATTCACAAAAATGTCGTCGGCGCCTTCACTAATGCTGTAGTGGCTTATGAATCCACCGCTGCGAAAGAAGAAATCGCGACGATACGAGAGGTTGCGACCTGTGGCAGTAAATGGGTTTCCCATCATGGCGCTACCAATAAAAGTGGCGTTGAAGACCATATCCTCATATCGCTGAAGAGCTGTGGTCAGCGACTTGTCACCCTGCAGCACCGAATAACCCAATGCCATATCCACACCCCTGCCATAGGCCGACACCATCTCCCTTATCCAGCTGAATGAGTTGGGCACACACTCAGGCTCGGTGAGCAGTATCACATCTTTGGTTGCCGACTTGATACCAATCGAGAGGGGATATTTCTTACCATGAAACATATTGACATCCTCCGAAAAAGTTATCGGCTTGAGATTTGGATAGTTTTCCGAACACACGTGCAACACAAAACGAGTGTCGTCCTGCGAAGTGTAATCCACCACAACGACCTCATAATCGGGATAGTCCTGTTCCAACAGATATGGCAAGCTTTTCTTTAAAAACTCGGCCTCATTGTGAGCCACTATGACCACCGACACCGATGGCAGCGACCCCGAAGCTTGGACCTGCTTAGGATATCGTGAGCCTTTATATAGGCCCACTCTTAGCCATACCAAACCATAATACAAACATAATGACAGCAACGACAGCACCAGCAATGACAACAAAACAAGTGTATACGTGCTATTTAACACATTAGATAAATCCATTTCTCATCTTTTTTTGATTTTACAAAATTAGCTCTATTTTGGAAAATATTTGTAACTTTGCATTTGTTTTTAAAAACATTTTATCAACAATAGCACCTTTCACATTGTGATATAAAATTAGTTACAATATATTATAGCGAAAATGCATTGTTGATTTCAATTGTATTTTTATTATAAAAAGTCAAAAACCTACACTATCACCCAAATACCCAAACATGACTTCCGAGCCCAACACACTCAACGAACAACCTTTTCTTTTCACCGTTGAACATACCGACCCCAAAAGCTCGGCACGCGCCGCTGTGCTACACACCGATCATGGACCCATTCCCACTCCCATCTTTATGCCCGTGGGCACCGTAGGGTCTGTCAAAGCTGTGCACCAGCACGAACTCCGCAACGATATCGACGCCAAAATCATTCTTGGCAACACCTACCACCTATACCTCCGACCAGGAACCGCCACACTTCACGATGCCGGTGGCCTACACCGCTTCATGGGATGGGAGCGTCCCATACTCACCGACAGCGGTGGCTTTCAAGTGTTCTCACTGGCTCAAAACAGAAAAATCAAAGAAGAAGGCTGCACCTTCAAATCGCACATTGATGGCAGCCGCCACACATTCACCCCCGAAGGAGTCATCGACATCCAACGCCAAATAGGCAGCGACATCATGATGGCCTTCGACGAATGTCCCCCAGGCGAATCGCCCTACAACTACGCCAAAAAATCTATGGAGCTCACACATAGGTGGATGGACCGCTGCGTGCTTCGCTACAATGAAACATCACCCCTCTACGGCCACCGTCAGGCACTCTTCCCCATAGTGCAAGGCTGCAAATACACAGACCTCCGTCGTGCTAGCGCAGAACACGCAGCTTCCAAAAACGCCTACGGCTATGCCATAGGAGGCCTTGCTGTCGGCGAGCCTACCGAGGTAATGTACCAGATGATTGAAGTTGTCAACGCCATCCTGCCCACCGACCGTCCACGCTACCTCATGGGTGTGGGCACACCTGCCAACATCCTCGAAGCCATAGAACGCGGAGTTGATATGTTCGACTGTGTTATGCCTACTCGCAATGGACGCAACGGAATGCTCTTCACTTGGCAAGGCACCGTCAACATCAAAAACAAAAAATGGGAAAACTGCTTCGAGCCCATCAACCCCAACTCCAGCGCCCTTGCCGACAGAGTCTACACCTTCGCCTACCTCCACCACCTCATCAAGTCGGAAGAGCTCCTCGGGCTTCAAATCGCCTCAATCCACAACCTAGCTTTCTACCTCGACTTGGTGCGCACAGCCCGTCAGCACATTGTTGACGGCGACTTCTCCACATGGAAAGCATCCATAGTCGACCGCCTGATGAAAAGAATCTAAGCCGCCAGGCAACAAGCCCATTATCATTATAACAGAGAAAAAACAAAATAACAAAACACAACAATAAATGAAAAAAACGATTATTGCATTAGCTTCGTTGGCTCTGGTTTGCGCCTGCTCGAAGCAAGGCGCCGACAAAGACGCCAAAGTCATTGAAAAAACCGACATCGAGGTGCAAAACGGACAGTTCACCCCTGAGGTCATGTGGGCCTTAGGCAAAATGGGCGAAACCGCTGTGTCCCCCAACGGCAACCAACTGGCCTACACCCTCACCTACTACAACATGGAGGAGAACAAAGGCAACGCCGAACTCTACATTATGCCCACCGCTGGCGGAGAAGCCACACGTTTGACAGTCACCGCACAAAGTGAGTTCAACCCCGTATGGAAAGACGACAACACCCTGATGTTCTGTCGCGGCAACGAAATAAGGAGCATCGACATCAATAGCCACAAAGAGACCCTCCTCGCCACCGTTGAGTCAGGACTGGAAGGCTTCAAGATTTCTCCCGACGGCAAAAAAGTAGTCTATGTCACCGACATCGCTGTGAAACGTGCCAACGACGTTGAGCCTCTCTTCGAAGGTCTTGACAAAACCACCGGCCGCATCAACGAAGACCTCATGTATCGCCATTGGGACCAGTGGGTAGACGAATATCCCCAAATCTTTATCGCCGACCTCAGCGGCTCCATAGACATCAAGAATGCCAAGCCCATTGTCGACAGCACCTTCGAATGCCCCATGCGTCCCTGGGGCGGCGTAGAGCAGTTCAACTTCTCACCCGACGGTACACAAATCGCCTACACCTGCCGCAAAAAAAGCGGTAAAGATTATGCCCTCAGCACAAACAGCGACATCTATCTTTACAACATCGCCAACGGCACCACCATCAACATCAGCGAGGGAATCATGGGCTATGACCAGAATCCAGTATTCAGCCACGACGGCAGCAAAATAGCATGGGAAAGTATGGAACGTGATGGATACGAGAGCGACAAACTCCGCCTCATGGTTTACGACATAAAAAGCAAAGCCCTTATCGACTACACCGACAACTTCGACTATGGAGTAAGCGGCATCAGCTGGACAGACGACGACAGTGAAATGCTTGCTGTTGTAATGTATAGAGGCATGAACGAAATCTTCGCCTTCAAAACCGCCGACAAAAGCATACGCCAAATCTCACACGGCTACCACGACATCAATGGGTTCCAACTCTGCGGCGACAAAATCTACGCCACACAAGTCTCCATCTCATACCCCGCAACGGTATACACCTACAACCTCAACGACAACATGAAAGAGGGTACCAAGCTGACCACCTTCAACGACGACATCCTCTCCAATGTTCGCATGGGCAAAGTCGAGGAGCACTGGATCAAGACACACGACGGTCAAGAAATGCTCACCTGGTTGATCTACCCCTACAACTACGACAGCACCAAGGTCTACCCTGCCCTCCTCTTCTGCGAAGGCGGTCCCCAGTCGATGGTAAGCCAGTTCTGGAGCACACGCTGGAACTTCCAGGTTATGAGTGGTGCCGGCTATTTTGTCATAGCCCCCAACCGCCGTGGTGTCCCCGGCTTTGGCACAGCATGGTGTGAGGAAATCAGCGGTGACTATGGTGGACTCTGCATGAAAGACTACATGACCGCCACCGACTACTTCGCCAACAATTGCAAACAAATAGACAAAGAGCGCATAGGAGCCTGCGGCGCCAGCTTTGGCGGCTACAGCATCTACTGGCTCGCTGGTCACAACGAGAACCACCGCTTCAAAGCTTTCCTTGCCCACAACGGTATGTTCAACTTCGAGCAGCAAAGCCTCGAAACCGAGGAGTTCTGGTTTACCAACTGGGATCTCGGCGGCCCCTATTGGGCTAAGACGCCACAAACCATCAAGAGCTACAGCAACTCGCCACACCTCTTTGTCGACAAATGGAACACACCTATATGCGTAGTCCATAGCGAATTCGACTTCCGCATTGTTGCCAGCCAAGGTATGGCCGCCTACAACGCAGCCAAACTGCGTGGCCTCGATGCACGCTATCTCTACTTCCCTGACGAAACCCACTGGGTATTACGTCCACAAAACAGCCTATTGTGGCACAGAAACTTCATCGACTGGTTCGACAAATACCTTAAATAATTGTTGTATCATTAACCACTTCGCTACTCCTTGGCGCCGCCCTTTGCTTATACAGCCACTAGACGACGCCAGGGAATATGCCGAAGGGAAAGGAATAGATCATGAAACTTATAAAATGCTCACACTGCGGCCGTCCATATTACGACAGCGAATCCAAATGCATCTACTGCGGAACACCCACATCGCAGTCGGCCAACAATTTTGTCAAGCAAGCCATCAGCTCACCCCAATCACACCAGCATATGGTAGATGTGTTGTCGGGTAACTACACAGCAGCCACCACCGCCGAAGAAATACCACAGCAGCCCGAAACCCCAATCGTCGCAGCCCCCACCGAGGAGCCTGCAGTCATGGACACAAAAGAAAGTATTGACGAAACAGCTGCTATCGTTGAAGAGACTGCCGAAGCTGTCACTGCTGTCGAAACTGTTATGGAGAACACCCCCAACAACCTTTCCGACGCAGTAAAGGAACGTGCTGAAGCCATTGCCGACGCAACCACCTCAGTCAATGAAGCCAGCAACGACAACGACACACCAATTCCCAACGTCGAAGAGATAGAGACCACACCTCGCAAAAAACGTCGCGGGTGGATATGGATTCTAGTCATCCTCGTCATCCTGCTTGGCATCGCTGCTGTTGTCTATCTCAAATGGGACGCCATCAACGAGCTTATAGCCAAGATAATGGGCTAACAATCACCCTAACGTACCGCCTGCCGTCATTCAGACATCCATTCAGACAACCCTAGGGCGACAAGCTTAAACGAACACAATAAAAAAGAGAGGTGCGGCACCTTTATGCCACACCTCTTTTGTTTATGCCATAGGATGCCGAAACACATTGTCGACATCCAACAACAAGCTGATATTACCACAGTTGAGCGCGTTTCTCAGGATCAACCCACATCTTGTCGCCCTTCTTGACATCGAAAGCATCGATGAATTCGCCAATCTGAGGCAGAGCAACATTGACGCGGTTGCGACCCAGAGAGTGGACATCCATCTGAGTGAGCTGGAGGATAGCCTTCGGACGAATGTTGCTAGCCCATACAGCAGCGTAGGCGAGGAAGAAGCGTTGCTCGGGTGTGAAGCCGTCCATCTTTTCCTTGTTCACCTGCTTCTGAGCCAAAGCGTTCTGCATAGCAAGGTAGCTTACGTGCAAACCACCGTTGTCAGCAATGTTCTCGCCCAGGGTGAGCTCGCCGTTGCCATAAAGAGTGCCAAGTTCAGGATCGTCGAGAACTTTAACAGCGCTGAAAGCGTCGACAAGAACCTTCTTGTTGTTGTCGAAGTTCTTGCTGTCCTCTTCCGTCCACCAGTCGTGGAGGTTGCCGTCCTTGTCATATTTGCGGCCTTGGTCGTCAAAGCCGTGAGTCAACTCATGACCGATAACAACACCGATAGCGCCATAGTTAGCAGCCTCGTCGGCAGCCATATTGAAGAAAGGAGGCTGAAGAATTGCTGCGGGGAAGCAGATCTCGTTGGTGGTAGGATTGTAGTAAGCGTTGACAGTCTGAGGAGTCATTTGCCACTCGTCCTTATCGACGGGCTTGTTAATCTTGCTCAGCATATAGTCCATATCAAAGACGTTGCTGCGAACCACATTGGCATAGTAGCTGTCCTCTTTAATCTCGAGGCCGCTATAGTCGCGCCATTTGTTGGGGTAGCCGATTTTGACATAGATAGTAGAGAGCTTGTCGTGAGCGTTCTTTTTGGTAACGTCGGTCATCCAGGTAGCCTTGTCGATGCGCTGGCCAAGAGCTGTGATGAGGTTGTTGACCAAAACCTCCATACGTTTTTTAGCCTCAGCGGGGAAGTGTTTCTCGACATAGAGCTGTCCCAGAGCCTCACCCATAGCACCGTCTACAGTAGAAGTGACGCGTTTCCAACGGGGGCGGTTAGCCTCACGGCCACCAAGGAGCTTGCCGTAGAAATCGAAGTTGGCATTGACAAAGTCGTCGCTAAGATAGCTAGCGGCAGAGTTGATTTCATGCCAAGCAAAGTAAGCCTTCATGATCTCGACATCAGTTTCGGCAATAATCTTGCTGAGGTCTTTGAAATACTTAGGTTGAGCGATGTTGAAACTCTTCATGCCCTTGTCGATCTTCATATCGGCAAAGTAGCCCTTCCAGTCGATGTTCTCGGCCAGTTTCGAAGCCTCCTCAACAGTGTAGCGGTTGAAAGTGCTGTCGGGGTCACGGTTTTCGAGGCGAGTGTTCTGGCTCTTAGCCAAACGAGTCTCAAAGGTCATAACAAAGTTAGCGAGCTTGTCAGCGGCAATGCCCGACATTTTGTCGTAGCCAGCAAGAGCGAACTCTTTGGCCATAAGTTCGACATAACCCTTGCGGATGTTTTTGTTGTTGCCCTCATCGGTAGTGTAGTAATCGCGGTCGCCAAGACCGAGGCCACTCTGGTAAGCCCAAGCGATGCACATCTTAGCGTCGTCTTTGTCAGCCTCACCGAAGACACCAAAAAGAACATGGTTGCCACGATGGTGCATTTTGAGGATCTCGTTCCAGACATCCTCGCGGGTTTTGAGGTTGTTGATTTCCTCAAGATAAGGAGTCAGAGGAGCCACGCCCTGCTGCTGGAGCTTGACGCTGTCCATACCAAGATTGTAGAGAGTAGCGATTTTGTCGGCCACCGAACCCTTAGAGTTTTTGATTTCGCTCACCGAGTCGATGATAGCACGGAGGTCAGCCTGAGCCTTTTCACCAAGGACGTCGAAAGCTCCATAGCGGCTGTGCTCAGCATCAAGAGGATTGTTAGCCATCCAACCACCACAAGCGTACTGGTAGAAATCGTCTACCGGACTAGCAGTGGTGTCCAGGTTATTGAGGTCAATACCCGAGGTCAGATTGGCCTTTTTGTTACAACCAGTTGCAATTAAAGCCATAGTTGCGATTGTTAAAAGTGTTTTTTTCATATATTTATAATTTATATTAATTGCCAAAGCAATCTGCAAAGATATGAAAAAAAACAGACTTTTCTATTTTTATTTTCAAATCAAACTATTGTTCATCCAGACAGCAGTCCAAAATCGTCACCAGACATCACTGATTATCAATCATCGAACACAATAATACAAATAAAGCCAAACATTTTTCATAGTCTTCCTCTGTTCACTCCTTATGAACCAAATTTTTTTTCGTGCCCCTGTATTATTTCGCCACATTGAAACGATATCTTATTATGAAAACATTTTAAACATCAAATAACCACAAAAACCAATCAACAACAAAAGATCATGAAACACCTGAAATTCAACACAACCCTGTTCCTTATTATAACATTCTTATGCTTCACAGCAACAGCATGCCAAACCAACGACACCAGCGACAACGGCATATCAATTTTCAAATCGCACCGCGATGGTAAAAAGGGGAAGAAAATAACGTTAAACAAAAATGACAAATACATAACTCAAATATTCCCCAATGTCAACTACGAAGATCTTATAGTCAACTATGGTTTCGATGTAGTCATGAGCGACACCGTCGAGGACATCACCGTCAAACTCAACGAGAATTTAGTAGACTATTTCAATCTCAAACTCAACGACAAAGAAAGAGCGCTAGAGATAGGACTGCACGACTGCAAGAGTGTCATAATGAACGACCAAGCAAAATGCGGAAACATTATTCTACCCTACAATCGCGAACTAAATAGCGTAGAACTTAACGGCACCTCCACATTCAAAAGCGACAAAGAGATAACCAACAACATCTTCGCAATCGAGCTCACAGGCTCCACAACCTTCACGGCACCAAACATTTCAGCCGAGAATGTCGAAATCGAAATAGAAGGCACCGCGAAGTGCACCAGCAATATTGACGGACAAAATATCGATATCGAACTCAATGGAGCCAGCAACCTTACAGGCAACATCAGCGCCTCCATCGTCGATATAGAACTATCAGGGACCTCAGAAGTATCAGCCACAGTATCAGCCAGCAAAACCGACGTAGAATGCAGCGGGGCATCATACCTCAACATTAGCGGAAAAACAGAATCGATGAAAGCCTCGATAAGCGGAACCAGCACACTAGAAGGATGTCAAATGATTGTTAGCGACCTGCTAGGCAACCTCACAGGATCAAGCAAAGCCAACGTACACTGCGCATCGTCTATCGAAATGGATGTCAACGGCACAAGCACATTGACCTACAGCGGAAATCCCAAAGCCAACAAGATTTATAAAGATACAACAGCCAAAGTGATAAAAAAATAACACTATTGAGCACTACACTTTTTCATAACAAGTAATTGTAATTGGTTATTATAGACAAGGCGGCAATTGTGCCGCCTTATTTTTTTTTTGACTAGAAACAAGAAATTAAAAAAAATTAACACTTGTCGCAATATATTCGTAATAATAACGTTACAATAGCCAAATTAAAGTAAGCACATTCCACACATAACACAACTTCATCATCTATGCGACGCACATCTTTGAAACTAGCGTTCTGTCTATCTATAATGATGAGTATCATTATATTGGCACCAGCACAGAACAAGAAAAAAAGCAGCAGCAAGAGCACCAAAACAGCACCCGCAGCACCAACAGTGGTAGCCAAGACCAGCGTTACGGAGCACAGCGACACAGTGTATCAAGAGGCGCTAAAATGGGCCGACAGCAAGATGAAGCACATGTCGCTAGACGAAAAAGTAGCCCAGCTGATGTTTGTCCGCGTGCCACTCACGATGAACAAGAAGGAGAAAAAGCAATTTGAAAAGAACTTCACCCACATCAAGGTAGGCGGAGTATGCTTCTTCAAAGGCACAGCCACAGCGCAGATAGAGCAGACCCGTCGCTACCAACATCTTAGCGAGATACCCCTAATGGTGACCATTGATGGCGAATGGGGCCTTGGCATGAGGCTCACCGACTGCTACTCGTTTCCCCGCCAAATGCTTATGGGCGCACTCTCATCAGCCAACGACACCCTCATAGCCGAAATGGGCGAAGAGATAGGCAAACAATGCCGAAAGATGGGCATTCACGTCAATTTTGCCCCCGTATGCGACATCAACAACAACCCACTCAACCCCGTTATAGGATGCCGCTCGTTTGGAGAGAACAAAGTGCGAGTAGCCCGCAAATCAGACATCTATGCCCGCGCTATGCAGAGACAAGGCATCATAGCCGTAGGCAAACACTTCCCCGGTCACGGAGACACAGAAGCCGACAGCCATCTCGAGCTTCCCGTCATCAACCACAGCAAAAAAGAAGTCGACAGCATAGACCTCTACCCCTTCCGACGCCTTGTCAAAGGCGGCATACGAGGTATGATGATAGCCCACCTCCAAGTCAATGCCTATGACAACCGCCGCAATATGCCATCATCGCTCTCAGAGCGCATTGTCAACCCACTCCTACGCAAAGGGATGGGCTTTGACGGACTCATCTTCACCGACGGCATCGACATGAAAGCAGTAGCCAACAACTACAAAGACGGAGAAGGAGCCATCCGCGCTCTCAAGGCAGGGTGTGATGTAATCCTGCTCCCCATTGATGTAGAGAAAACAATGGACGCTGTAGTCAAAGCAGCCCACGACGATGAAGAGTTCGCACTTATCATAGAAGAACGCTGCCGTCGCATACTACGAGAAAAATACCTTTGCGGCCTCAACGACAAGAGCACCTTCAACCTATCCGTTCCCAACACCAGCGACAAAGCAAGGTGCGAGGCCATCACCAAGAAAATGGCCCGAATGTCAGTGACATTGGTGCGCAATGTCAACGGAGCCCTACCCTTCGACAGCAAAGACCAAGTGGTAAACATAGCCGTAGGCAACAGCGACACAGCACTGACAGCGTTATCACCAGCCATGAGTGACCGCATACGCAACTGCGGCAAAGTAGTCATCTCACTTTACGGCAACCTCAGCTCCTCCAACAACTATGGAGTCACCAACGAAGCCATAACGGTGATCAACAGCATAGCCTCGATGGACAATGTCGTCTCGGTGCTAGTGGTTTACGGCTCACCATACATCCTTGAAGTAGTCCCATCCAAGAAAGGTCCGCAGCCCACCGCCATAGTTATGGCATACCAAAACCTGAAAGCAGTACGCGACGTAATGCCCGACCTCATCTATGGCAAACGCCAATTTGAGGGCATACTACCCGTCAGCACAGGCGGATACCACGAAGGCACCTCACTCAAGGCAGTCAAAAAGTCGCAATACAATCCCTACGACGCAGTTGCCAAAGCAGGCATGAATGTTGATTGCTTCAAAAAGATAGACAGCATAGCCAACTACGGCATAGAGCAACACGCCTATCCCGGCTGCCAGATACTGGTGGCCAAAGACGGCAAAGTGGTGTACAGCCGGAGCTATGGCCGCCAAACCTACGATGTCAACTCGCCCCTCATCGACTCCAACACCGTCTTCGACTTAGCCTCGCTCACCAAAGTCACCGCCACCAACCTAGCCATCATGAAACTAGTAGACGCAGGCAAAATAAACCTTGACGACCGCCTGTCACGCTATCTGCCCTACCTCAAGCACACCAACAAGAGCAAGATCACCATACGCCAAGCCCTCTCCCACCACGCACGCCTCAAAGCCTACGACAGCTACTGGAAAAACACCACAGAAGGCGACATCTATCGTGGCACCAATCCACCGCGCGACTATGTGGCTATTGGCGACAATGTCTATATCAAAAAAACATACCGCTCCGCTATGCTCAACATGATAGCCGACAGCAAGCTGGAGAAAAAGGCAAAATATGTATACAGCGACTTTGGTTTCATACTGCTTGGCGACCTTGTGGAGTATGTCAGCGGCATGAGCTTAGACATCTTCATGGAGCACTACTTCTATAGTCCGATGAAAATGAAAAGCACCTGTTTCCAACCATTGACCCACAACATATCGCCCAAACGCATAGCCCCCACCGAGGAGGACAAAACCTTCCGCAACCAGCTGCTGAGAGGATATGTCCACGATCCCAACGCAGCCGCCCTAGGTGGTGTTGCCGGTCACGCAGGACTGTTCTCTACTGCCAACGACCTCTTCAAGCTCTACCAGATGATGCTCAACGAAGGCACCTACGGAGGCAGAGAGTACATCACGCCCGAGACCTTCAACGCCTTCAACAGCCGCCATTTTGCCAAAGAAGGCAACCGCAGGGCGCTAGGATTTGACAAGCCCCTCATCTCGAGCCGCAGCTCACACGTAGCCCCTATGGCGAGCCAGCAAAGTTATGGTCACACAGGCTTCACAGGCACAATGGTTTGGGTAGATCCCAAATACAACCTCGTGTACATCTTCCTCTCCAACCGCGTCTACCCCACGGCGCAGCCCAACAAGCTTGCCAACCTCAACATCCGCACCGACATCCAGGAGCAGATATACAAGTCGATGGGAGTGAAGTGACATCGAGCCACGATGCCAACCCCAATCCAAGCAGCCATAGCCGCCCATTACAGAAAGTGATGACTGCCGCTATTTGCCGCGGCCCTGAATGATAATGATTACCGTATAGAGCAGAATCTTGATGTCGGTGGCTAGCGACATATTCTCAAGGTAGAGAAGGTCGTAGCGCAGCCGTTCCACCATCTCGTCCACATTCTCGGCATAGCCATATTTCACCTGGCCCCACGACGTTATGCCCGGCTTCACCTTTTGCAGGAGCAAATATTCGGGAGCGCGCTCCACAATCTGGTCGATGAAATACTGCCTTTCTGGACGCGGGCCCACCAGCGACATAGTACCTTTAAGGACATTGTAGAACTGAGGGATCTCGTCAAGTCTGAACTTACGCATAACACGACCCCAAGGAGTAATTCTAGGATCGTCGTCAGAAGAGAGAGCAGGGCCTGCCGACTCAGCGTCGACATACATAGAGCGGAATTTGTGCATTTTGAAAGGCTTGCCCCTATAGCCTATACGCTCCTGGGCATAGAATATAGGACCCGGCGAGCTGCACTTCACCAAAATAGCCGTCACCAGGAACAGAGGCGAGAGAATGATCAGCGCCAGCAGCGAGAAGACGATGTCACAAAGACGCTTCAGCGAGTACTGCCACTCCTCCATAGGGCGAGTGTTGATGGTTATCAGCGGCGAGTGGAAGATAGAGTTCATCTTCACCGAGCCATAGACAATGTCGCGCATGTCGGGAGTAATCTTGATAATAACATCGTCACGGCGATCCAGAAGCCTTATGGTCTCATTAATTTTCTGATTCTCATAGTCCTCAATGGCAAAAATCACCTCTTCGACATGATATTTCTCTATCAAAGAGTTAATCTCCGCCGTGCTGCCCAAATGAGGCATCACCTCCAGCAGCCTAGGGTCAATATGGCCGTTAACAGTGACAAAACCCACAAACTTGTTGCCCGAGTATACCGGTTGCTCGTCAAGGTCGCAATAGGTTTTGTAGGCCTTCTCCTTGCTGCCGATCAGCAAGGTAGGGAAGCCAATGCGACGAGTGTGCACCAAGCGCACAGTACGTGACGTTATACAGAGCCTTCCCAGGTAAGTCAAAGAGAAATGCAGGCCAAAGAGCATCAAAAAGCTAGCGTAATAGTTACGGTACGAGCTGATGTGGTCGTCGAGGAGGAGCACAAAGAAAATCACGATCACCCCAATCACCGACGCCCAGAAAGTCATAATAAGCTCCTTGAGGCGCGATTTGCGGAACACATTCCTGTAAGTGCCCAAAAAAGCGTAAAAGAGGCACCAAGCCAGCGGCAGAAGCGCTATGCCCCACCAGAAGTTGCTGTCGGCAAAGACACTGTTAACATCGTCAAACTGCTGGTGTTCGATGGTGAATTTGCGAAACAGAAAGAACACCGCCCAAGCCAACATAGAGGCAAGAGCGTCCGAAAGTATATATTTGGCAGCCTGAAACCTACGGGACATCACCACTACATTATGATTTACATTACGATAAGCTTGATGTTGTCCAGGAACAAGTTGCCCGGCTTACCGCTATTGTTGAGAATAGTGAAGTAAGGACGAATAGAGCTGTAGTGGTTGTAGGTTTTCGACCACAGAGCGCCGATGTTGATATACATTTTGCGCCAACCTTTCTCAGGTTTGCCATAAATGGTCATGTGCGAGCGGATCTGGTTCAATCCACCGGCATACATAGGGTTGTTCAGCCCCACCGAGAAATCCACGTCGCTCCACACATCCATTTCCAGATAAAGGATAGCCTGCGGGTCGTTGATGGTAAAAGTAGTGTCGCTCCAGAAGTTCACCTCCTTCACCCCTTGTGCCACCCTGATAACGCCGCAGCCATAGCCGTTGCACACAGTGTCGGTGGCATAGCAGCGCTCCACCACAGTGTCGAGCGACACCGAGTTGGGGCCCGGCTCAAAGAACTCACGCCACAGCACCCTCATTGTGTTGCGCGAGATATAAGTTGTCTGCAGCGAGCCCAGATCAGTCACCGAGTCAGTTTGCAGGCGCACGTCATTCAGCGTAATCTGGTTGTAGTAAGGATAGAAAATCCTCTTGCCGGCGATGCCGTCCTGCTTCACCACAGGAGCCAGCTGCACCTTGGTGATGATGCCATTGCGCAACACAGGGATCTTGGCGGGCAAGTCGTACATACCCAAGTTAGTCTCCGCAGTGTCGCCCTTCACCCAGATGGTGACATTGACGGCATCGATGTCGCTTGAGAAGAAGCCCAAATCCTGACTCCACGAGTCCGACGGATTGTCCACCACCTTTATCGAGTCAATCTTCAGATAAGACGGAGCGGTAACATCCCCCTCAAATTTGTCGCATCCCACCACAGCCAGAAGCATGGCAGTGATTATAACTATATGTTGCAGACGTAATTTCATTTCAGTGTGTTTATAATTCATAAGAACATCGGCGTGATCACTTCGAGGCCAAACTCACCGCCTCCTTGGAGCCCCGCCAACTTTTAATTAACGGCGACCTCATAGTAATATTGTGAACAGCTGCACAAAAATTTCCTACCCTCACGCCACCCCATCGGCGGCAACACTCTTTTTGCGCTGCGCTATGGTCAGACCCACAAGCACGACGAGCATACCCACAGCCTGGAGCCAGTTGAAGCGCTCCTGCCCTATCACCAAGGCCAGCATAAGCGAGAAAACAGGTATCAGATTGTTGTACACCGTTCCTCGCGAGGCACCCAGCTTGCGCATACCGTAGTTGAAACACATATAAGCCAAAGTAGAGCAAAAGAGGCCCAAGAAACCCAGCTTGAACCACATCGAAGGCGAGAAGCTGAGCAACGGAATGGCCTCGTGGTCCAAAATCAACATCATAGGCAGAAAATAGAACAGCCCTATCAAGTTCTGATACGCCGTGATGGTTATCGGGTGATAGTGGTCAAGCACCTTGACCAGCAACAAAGTGTAGACCACCGCAATAAAGACAGCGCAAGCCAGAAGGATGAGACCCAGCGGGCTAGCAGTGAAGGCAAAGTTCTCGTCGAGCGACATCAAGGCCACACCCACCAGCGACAGCACAATGCCAAACAGCGTCCCCTTGCCAATCCGCTCCTTATACACCATGCTCATAGCCAAAGGCACAAACAGCGGAATAGTGGCCACTATTATCGACGCCAAGCTGCCCGACACATACCTCACGCCGCCCGTCTCACAAATGCTGTAGAGGAACGGCTCGGTGAATGCCAGCAGCAAAAAATAGCGCAGATGGCCCTTCTTTATGGGCTCCAGCCTCCTCGTCAACGCCAGCATCGGCATAGTGAACACAGTGGCTATCAGCATACGTCCAGTCAGAATAATCGATGGCGTTATGGCGCCCTCCTCAATAAAAAGCCCTTTGGTAAAAATAAACGACGCCCCCCAAAATGCCGAGGAGACAATCATCAACAGCTGTGGTAAATATTGTCTTTTCATTAGCTCTATTCTATCCTTTTTTCGGCCTTCAAAGCAACAAGTAAAACATCAATGGCAACAAATAAAAATGCCGTTTTGGCAATTATCGAACACACAACAACACAAAAAAAGATACACATCGCAAAGCCCACAGTTCATTTTTTTTATTGCTTTCCTAAGATTTTTTACTACCTTTGCAAAAATTTTGCAAAAGTAATATTATTTTTACAATCGATGCTAAAAATTGGAGTACTCTCTGACACCCACGGATTTATAAACGACAAAATATACACATTTTTTGCCGATTGTGACGAACTTTGGCACGCTGGAGACATCGGAGTTGGAGTTCTCGACACCCTCCGTCAGTTCAAACCCGTAGTAGCAGTATATGGCAACACCGACGACTGGACCATGCGCACCATACTACCCGAAACCCAGCTCTTTCTCCGCGACGGCCTCAAAATCATCATGACACACATAGGAGGCTACCCAGGGCACTATGAGCGGCGCCTCTACCCCGTCTTCCAGAACGAAAAACCCGACATCTTCGTTGCTGGCCACAGCCACATACTGCGTGTAATGTACGACAAAAGCTTCAACATGCTCCATATCAATCCCGGTGCCGCAGGACGGCAAGGCTTTCAGAAAGTCTCCACCCTAGTGCGTTTCACCATCGACGGCAAACCCAAGGACTTGGAAATTATGGAATTGTAAAAAAAACTCTCAGCACAAACCCAAAATACACCACCCATCATGAAAGAACTAGCAATGCACGTCTACGACCTCATGGAGAACTCCACCGCAGCCAACTCCACCGAAGTCAAGCTCACCATCCGCGACAGCCTGAAAGACAACATATACGCCTTCACCATAGAAGACAACGGCAAGGGGATGAGCCCCGAGTTTCTGGCACGGGTCACCGACCCCTACACCACCTCGCGCACCACACGCAAAGTAGGCTTGGGGCTACCGCTCATCAAGATGAACACCGAGAACTGTGGCGGAGGCATGAAAATCACCAGCGAAGTAGGCAAAGGCACACGCCTCGACTTCTGGTTTCAGCACAACCACTGGGACCGTCCCCCCATGGGCGACCTCAGCGGCACCATAGTCATGCTGTGCGCTGCCCACCAGGACATCCACATCATCTACACCCACATAACCGACGAAGGAGAGTTTGTTTTCGACACCGAGGAGATCAAAGAAGCCCTCGACGGCATGGACATGAACGATGTCAAAGTCTACAACTGGCTCAAAGAGATGGTCGAGGAAAACCTCCAAGAGATCCACTACAACCAATAATCCCCCAAACCCCAGAGAGCCAACATTATAACGGCATCAACCCTCATCCACCGAACAAGTACCGTACAAGCTCGTGATGAGGCAGCCTGCGGCAGAAGATTCAGGATTCAAGAGCGCCAGCGAGCCAAGTTAAGGTTAACGTTAGCGTTAAGATTAAGGTTATCGTCGCTTCTTTTTGTTCACATTTATCGGGGTGCTCTCCGGAAAGACAGTGCTGAAAGCTTTGTCAAGAGCATGCAAGTCGACGTGCCTCAACCCCACTCCAAGCCTCTGCGCCACAACAGCCCTTATCAGCTCCCTGTGCAGCCTTCCATGATGCTCCACATCGGGCAGCTCCTCGAGCCCTCCCCTCTCCATCTGGCGACAGACATTCCACACAAACATATCGCTCACCTCCTCGCCAAACCACTCCTTCATCACCGCCCTCACGGTAAAGCGTTTATGCCTCATCCACAGTTGCTGCCTCGTGAGCTCCAGCTCACGCCAGAGCTCGACGAAACAACTTTCCTTGTTTTCGATCCGAATCATACATTCAAACCTTTAAACTTCTTCATATACTCTTGGGTCTTAACATACCTTCCTGTGGCGGCGTCCATCGCTATGTATCCGCGACTCGTCCACTGCCTCAAGGTGTTGTCGCCATTGCCGTTCCTCCCTTGGCTCTGCCTCATCTGGCGGTACTGCTCGCGGGTAAACTCGTCGGGCAGCAGCTCCAGCAGGTTCTGTGGGCCCGATTGTCGCTGTATCTCCACCTCCTCGCGCAGTTCTTTTTCCAGTTGCTGGCCAAAGTAGAGCATCTTGCACCAGAGGTTGTACTGCTGGCTCCATCTAACAAAATCGGCAATCTCTTTGCTCCATCGGTAGCCGTGAGCCACAAACAGCACCATCCCTTTCAGCCAAGCAATCACGTTGGCGCGATAGCTAAACACACGGTATGCCTCCGAGTCGTAGAGCCGCGCAGTGTCGCCGTTCTCTTTCCTCATCTCGAGCGACAGCTTCCTTGCCTGCGAACACTCTATCAATCCGCTGCACGACTCCAAGCGCTCAAGGTAGGGCTTCAGCTCGGCAGCAAACTGGTGGTCGTATATGCCCAGTATGGGAGCCTCGTCGTCGTTGTCGTCGTCGCGTATTATGGTTGCCACATCCAGGCGGCTCACGGTGCCGTCGTTCACCATCTTGCCGAAGAACTTGCGCGCGTTGGGCGGCGTAGTGCTTGCGTTGAAGTTCCATCTCAGCGGCGCAATTCCGCTCACCGAGTCGGCACCCACGCGCTCTTGGCCTGCCAGCGAGTTGTCAAAGGCCTTCCTTATCAGCAGCCCCACTTCGTCGGTTGTCCCTTTTGAGGTCACCTTTTTCAGGGCGTCTATCTCGTCCACTATGGTGTAAATGTAGCGCTCGCCGTTGTTGTTGGCGTCCACAATGCGTTGGTTGAACACAGCGTCAGTCAGGTTGTCTATCAGCATCTGAATGCAGATGTCCGATGGCCTAGGGTCTTTTTTCTGTCTGGCGCCGGGGTTTTTCTGCTTCCATTCCGCCTCGCGCTGGCGGTTGGGGATGTCCCTCTGGCGAATGTCCTCCATGATGTATTCGACAGGCTTCTTGATACTTCCCTTGCCTATGCTCTGGCGGCCAATAAGAATGTTCATGAAGGTAGCCTCGTGGTCGACATTGTCCCAGTAGCGGAACTTCACCCCGTGCATGTGCGCTCCCAAGGCAGGGAAGACGGCGGCGGCAACGGCGGGTTTGTAAAACCACGGCACATTCTTTGTCAGCAGCTTCACCAGCGGCGGCAGCTTCTTAGGCATGGGCGGTGGTGTGGTCGTGGTGCCTCCGCAGGCCTTTATAGCCATCGTAGACTTCAGCGCCGTCAGCACCTGCTTCAGTCGGTATGGCATCCCCTCGCTCTTAGCCGAGAGGGCGCTCTCAATCTTTTTGCGCTTCTCCTCCAGCGGGAAGCCGTCGTAGCACGGAATCACTTGGTCCAGCCACTTGGCGTTCCTGCCGCAGATGTGCCTCAGATCGCATGCCAGCTGGTAGGTCAGAGTGTCTCTGTCGCCCTCCTGCGGCTCCTTGCCGTCGTTGAACGACTCCCAGTATTTTGCTATTATCTCCTTGTAGGCTATGCCGTTATACTCCTTGGGATAATCCACACCCTCTTTCCCCTCGCTTGCGACACTCTTCACTTCCGAACTGTCACACTGTAACGCTGTAACGCTCTGCACCTCCTCCCAAGGACGGTAGTGCTTGTTGCTCTTCTTGGCGCCTGCCGGCACATCCTCCTCACCCTGCTTCTCGCGCTCTTTCAGCCTAAGGTACTCATCCCTGGCCTCCTCGTCGGTCAGCGACAGTGTGAACAGCCTCTCGTCCACCAGCGGCGTCGTCTCGTCGTTAATGGGGCCATGAAACACCACACGGTTGTTCTCTTTGTTGTTGGTGTCCATCTCGGTCTTAGTGGCTATCGACAGGCGAACCTGATTTTCCAGTATCGTCGTTCCCGGCTTGCGCACACCAATGGCGTGCACACCGTAGCTTGCCGACTCCGACACCTCCACCAAGTCCAGCTCCACTCTCTTCTCCAGCAGCATGGCCACTATGCGGCGGCATTCCTCTTTGTTTCCGCAGTCAATGTCGTAGAAGAAGAACGGGCTCACCGTCTCGTTGCCTTTCAGCTGGCCGCCCTCCGCCACCTGACAGTTGTAGTTCACCTGCACCAGTCGGCGTTTCCTCTTCTCGTCGCCCGTATGGCGGTAGAGCTCCCAGTTCTCAATGTTCACCGGCGTGTTGCAGATTTTTATATACTCGTCCAGGCTTGTTATTGGGTGGCAATACTTCTTGCCACCCTTAATATCAACATGGTTTATCATCTTTTACCTCCCTTTCTGGTGGTTGTCATTCTCTCCACCTTTTGCGCTATCGCCATTGCTTGGTGCACCAGCTTCTCGGGCAGCTCAGCCAGCTGCTCTTGTGGTAGCGAGAAGAAGAAGTAAACCCTTCCGTCTCTCCCCATCGTCAGCGAGCTGTTGTCCTCGCGGAATAGGGGGTTGTTGTGTTTGCGCTTGGGCATCTCCGTGATGTATACGTTGCCATCTCGCATCGCCTGCACCTTGCAGGTGGCTGTGTAGGGCTGCAGAGCTGCTGGCTCGAAGCTGGCGAAATCGGCTATATGCAGCCCGTCCTCTTGGGTTAAAAAGGTCATCATACCATTCACAGAGTTAGGTTTCCCAACCTTGATGTCTTGTGGTTTATTTTTTTTCGACATGATTGTTTTTAGTGTTGTGAGCAACAGAGCGTCGAGATAAGGATCCTTTTGTGCACAACCCTCTTCGCTCACATCACTCTGGTTTTACATTCGGTTTATTTTCACTATTTCGTTGGCGACAATGTCCTGATACCAGACGCCGTTGCTTTCGTGGGTCGTGAATCTCATGCTCACCGCCACGATGGTTCCCGGCTCAAAGTGGCTCATGGCCATCTTGCCCAGCAGCGTGCACTGGTACTCATCCTCATACTCGCCGCCCAGCTCGCGGAGACGCATGTAACATTTTGCCAACTGCCCGTTTTCACTTTTCTTCGATTGCACATAAACAGGCTCTCCTTGCGCAATCACCTTACAAATCTTGGTTTGCATAGAATATGAATTTTGATGGTTAATTAACTTCCCTCTTCCTATCGGAGGACTTCCATATACTATGCTGCTTTTTCAGTCAGTACAAACTGAGTTATTACTGACTTTGCGACCTTACTGCATAAAACAGAAATCCCGCAAACGACATTATGACAGTCATTTGCGGGTGCGAAAAAAATTCAAAAAAACTTTGTCTTTTTTTCTGTGTTCTGACAGAAAAACTATTTCTACTGACTCTGCATCTTTTCTCTAATCTCCTTTAGTGAGGTGTTGGGATTCATTATTTCAACCAGCAAGTCAATCTTGTCTTTTGCCTCTATAGGGGTTCGTGTGGAGCCAAGTTTCTCATTGCCGAACTCCTTGTTGCCCTCGTGATTCCAGAATCTTGCGTTCACCATCACCCAAATGCTTTCCCTCTCAGGAAGTTTGACAAATCGCTTTCTGTTCACCAACTCTTGGAACAATTCAGCAAGGGCGTTTATGTCTCCTGTCCATACTATCCTACTGGTCGTTTCTCCGCCTGAAAAGATGCTCAGGAAGCTCCTCTGGTCGGTATCTTTACGAATCCATTCGAGAGCCTTTAACCCATTATAAAACAGCTGTAGCCTGGCATTGGTCTCACTCCCGGCATCATAGATGAAAGCCTTATTGATTGTCTTCCCAGCACGTCTGGGTCGACCGCCTCTGCCTTTTGTTTCTCTATTCTGGATCTCTCCATTGTTGATTTGTATGCCAATACCACCTGGTTCCACGTTGTTCACCTCGTGCTCCACATGCTTCTCCAGCACTAGGTCGCCTTTTACATTAATCCCGCTTTTGCTGATGGATTCGAGCATTTTTTGTATATCCTCTGGAGTCATAATGCTAATCTGTATTGATGTTTATGCCTGTAGCACCTGGGCCCACGTTGCTTACCTCGTTTTGAACATTCTTATTTAAGTTTAAATCTCCGTAAACAATGAGATTCTGAAAAACATAACCTTCTTCGACAGGCTCAATCTTTTCTCTTTCTATTTCGGCCTTCACGGTTTCCAAGTTACGTAACAACCCCTTGTAGGCAATCTCATAGATGCGGTTGGCTTTTGCACTACCTATCTTTTTGCTGATACCCCTTGTCCACATCTCCCGTAGAGAAACAACCTTCTTCATTTTTCCAAGTCGCCACATGTTCTTTTCCTCGGAAATAGACTTAGATAATCTTCTCTTGAACTTTTCCCACTCTTCCTTTGTGCCATCGGGAAACAACATAGGATACCACTCCATCATTTGCTCTATAAATTTCGCTACTGACAGTTTTCCTTGTTCAACCTTTGCTTCTTCAATTGACTTAACGATGTAGTACCATTCGCTCTGTACTGAAGGATTGATGCGCATCGCCTGTGGTTCTCCATACATGATAGTCGCATCACCCATATCTATTGCAGCGGCTATAGTGTCACGGAGTTTGGCAAGTCGAGCATTAGAGTCGAATAGCCTTTCACTGAAGATGATGTTTCTCAAAGGCTCTTCTTCAGCTGTAGTGCTTTCAGATTTCTTTCCAGACGGTGTACCAAAATGAATCTCGCCACCATCATTGTAGAAGAAGTTGATGGTAGCACCTGCTAGTGAATTCTTTCGTTCTAGAACTCGACTCAACAATTCATCGATAAAGACTGTCAAACAATACCAGGAAAAAAAAGCATCGAGATCACTACGCTCAATATGGTTTCCATATGCGATACACAGCAGACGAATGAATTTTTCCTCATCGAACTTTTTTGTCACATTATCGAAACAGCGATTCCAAAACACAAAAAACTCTGCCTGCTTGTATGCTTGCAAAATAGCGTCGCGTTTGTTCCTGAGGAACGACTTAAGAGCCTCTTCGTCATTGGGCGATACGTTCAGACGCATCTCCCTCCAAAATGATCCTAATATATTTTGCCAAGTAGTTTCGCTCAAGAATTTTTTCTCTTCCTGATGGAAGAAAGCCTTGCAGTCGTCTTGCTGAATGGCTGGCAAAGTACTCTTTGTATCGCAAATAGTTATCATATCTTTTCTTTCTTTTTTTTCTGCCTTTTCTCAAAATCCTGTTTCAATCTGTACAACTCCGACGAATGGTCAGCAATTTCCTTACGATAATCCTTATAGTATGTCAGAATCTTGCGGTACTTCATGTTGTCTGTCAACTCCTCAATATGGTTAAAGTCGTTGTTGTAGATGATTGGCAACAACTCTTCGCGCTCTTCGTCGGAAAGTTCAGACATCGCCTTTCTCCATTCCTGTGTATAACCCAAATCCTCAAAGAAAAAACGGAACAGCAGGAATGTCTCAGGCATTAGGAGTAGTTCCATATACTCCTCCTCATTGCACCCGAATGCTTTCTCAAAGAACGACACGCCGCGCCCTATCTTTCCCTTTGTGGCATTCAGAATGGCTTGTACGGCACGAATATATTTTCTGTTCCAGTGTTCGCCTATATAGTCGCGGTCGTGGCTGTGTTCACCCCTAATTGGATGGTACTTCATCGGGAAAGAATAGATGCTAACATCCATCTTCTCGCACATATCCACGTTAATTCTCATGCGATGATACAGGTCGGCAGGCTTGTCCTTAAAATTATAGAGCAGATAGTTTGAGAAATCTCTAATACCATGTTTCTCGCTCATTTGTATTGCCTTCCTGTATTTCGTTTCTGTTTTCACATCGTCGAAAGCCACTCGAAGAGGACGTACAGGAATCTGTTCCAACAAAGAAACAATCTCTTCGTTAAACAATCGGGCATCGACTCCCTGATTGAAATCCACAAAGCGCAGCCGTCCTTTCTGCCTCTTGTATTTCGCTTCGAAATAGGGAGCAAAATCCTTATACGATGCTATCAAAACTTCACGACGACAAGTGTCTGGATGCAGCAGGTGATACTTTTCACGAAGGGCAAGTATTTCCGTTCGCATTTTCTCACTAAGGCCCCTATAATTGTTGATTTCTTGTAGTAGCTTATAGCACTTGCGCACGTATGCCCTGTTGTTGATACCAAGTCTAAGGTTGCGAACAGCAATCATATACTGATTGGGTTCGGTATATTTAGAACCCAAGAAAAAACCGCATGACTTAATATCTTCAATAATTTCTTTCAGTTTAGGAGAAGCTAGCACGTTATTGTCCATCAACAGCAAGTTCTGCTGTTCGCCGTACAGGCGTCGAGTGCGTTCTATTCGTTCTCGCAATGGGATATACTCTTGATAATGAGGCTCAAGTGTCCAGACTGCGCAGAACCCACATTTACGAATACATCCGCGAGTTGTGTAGCTGTAATAAGAGCCTCCATCAGGGTATTCATAATCTATCTCGTCAAGGATTGAGTAGTCAAGTGGCAACTCATCTATAACGTAAGGATTGTCCATATCAATGTCTTTGTACGGGGTGTGCAGTGTTCCCTGGTGCGGCTTAATTCCTGTCACTTCTTCTATTTCTTTCGGTTGAATGGAAGCCAACACACCACCTACCATCAAGTTCTTTGGGTCTTTTACCATCATCTTTGCAAACTCGATTGTTTCAATGGTGATGTCCCAATAGAAAGTGAAGAGCGTTGTCACGCCCACCCAATCCCACCGAGGATGTTTCTTATACTCTCCACTATGATAGAACTTCTTAAAATGTTCTATCCAAGGGTATATGAATAATGCATCGTCAGAGTCATCTATCCCAATACTTTCCAAATCTGCCTTGCGGCGATAGCGTATGTATGTTGCAATCCGGTTAAAGCGCAGTTTCCAGTCAATTGTGTCATCCACCTTCGTTAGTTGAGCAACACACTCTTCCGTTATCTGACGGATAACAAACTCCGCAAGGTCTCCTTTATAGAAAACCACATCGTCGCCCCGCAGTCTAAAATAGGTAGCCAGTTTCATCAGGCCAATAGGAGGGAACTTGTTTTTATAATTTGGCTCTAACAGTAAGACCCTACGATTCATTTCGTCAGTTCCTTCTCTATCTTTTTTATAAGTCCTTCACGCATTTCCTCATCGGCTATGGCATTATAGATGGCATTATAAACGGCATTGATGACAATCTTTTCCTTAACTCCGAACTTATTATAGAGTACGTTATCCGTTCGCAACTGGGGATGTTTATCAACAACAGCAGAATCAATTGGGTCTTCAGCTGCATTTGTTGGATATTGTGTGTCGTTATCGGCAGTACCAATAAGAACGGATGGGGTGACCGGTAGAGTTGGCTCCGGTGGTGGCAATGTACCATAGATAAAGCCTAAAGGTGAACCTTTCTGCTCTGTTTCCCGTTTCTTCCTCTCAAGTTGCTGTTGAGCTTTTTCTTTGTTTTTCTTGAAGCGTTCATACTTGGCGTCATCATCTTCTTTTTCCTCTCGCGACAGGAATGAACCTGTTTCACGTTTCTTTTCTATTGTCTTCTGTCCCTCTTCTGCTTTGGTAATATTTTTAATGATTCCGCGTATGTTGGATGCTTCATTACAAAGGTCTTTCAATTTCGTAAAGTCGCTCCTAACCATTCCTTCAAACGTACTTCTATAATCACATTCTCGGAGATAGTCACGACGAGCGTCTGGCATAAGAAGAGGGGTTTCAACATGAAGTTCCCCAAAGAAGTATTGTGCAAAACGTTTATCGCCCTCTGCCACGAAAAAGTTGCGTGTTGTACGTTCATCACCTACTTGGATGTTTTTGCAGCGAAGTCTTATTCCGTATGCTACATTGTTTGCAGGAATCTGACCGCGTAATTCGGATATAGAATACCATCCCCAATAAATGATTTCGCCTTCTGAGTTTTTCTTGTCAAAAATCTTAATGTCTTTTATGTCGTAATCGCCATTCCTAGCATCTTCGATTTTTGTTGTGTAGCCTTTGTATATTTGTTCCTCGCCAAATTCATCACCCACATATATGTTATAGACATCAAGCACTATCCCATTGTTCTGGATATATCGCTTTATCTGTGAAGAGAATATGCCAAATTGGGTGGGATAATCCACGGGGGCTACCATAGAAAGATATTTGCGGATATTATTCACATCCAGCAAACGCTCATCCGTGACGTTTTCCATTATCACCTTGAAATAATGCTTGTCGGCAACTTCTGGTTGTTCTTCAAACGTCGTGCAATCATCGATAACGTTTCCCGCCTCACTCCCGTCAAGCTCATCATCAACGATGCGGTTCATCTTTGCTGCATCCCAATGCATTAGGGTCTTAACCTTTTCTCCTTTGTAAGAAGTCTCGAAAGTCAAAGTGGTGCAGTAGCCCAACCCCCCAAGTCGGCCTATACCACGGAAACCTTTACGTTTTCCGCGTTCTTTCTGTGAGGTTGCCACATCTTTCAACGTATCACGATTACTGACACTCACGCCTGTTGCAGTATCTTCTATTTCGATACGCCTTTGGTTACGGAATATTCTTACATGAATCTCGTAATAATCGTTTTCTTCTAATTTCTGTTCACGGGCTATATCTATCTGGTCAGCCGCATTCTGGATATATTCACGATATATGCAACGACTATCCTCGTACATGCTTCGCGTGAGGGAATCGATAATGTATTTGCCTATTCTTGCCATAATTCTAATTAGTCGTTATAATACTTGTAAATGGGTAGTGGGAAATTGATGTGGAGCATGGATCGGAACACCGGGTTCTGAATAATATATTCGCCCTGTTTCATGCGCGTCAACATAGTCTTATAGACACTAGGGACAAAGCGGAAATCCTCGCGGGTTATTTCTATCGCATTGGTGCGCCCGAATGCCTGCGTAGCACAGTTTCCCTTTACGCGACGATGTATGTCACTCACAAACTGCTCTGCACCGAAGAGAATAATACCAAGCGAACGTCCACGCTCAGTGATGTCGAGTAACTGATGAAGGATTGGCGAGGACTTGGGAACGTCGCTTGAAGCATACTTGTTCAGCTCGTCTATGAAAATGATGATGCGGTCAGGAATCTCTTCGTCAGGGCGTTTTGATGCTCCGAGTTTCAAGTTATACACAGCTCGCATTACATCACCGAAGACAAAGCCTTGTGACTCTTCGTCAAGTTTGGCAACGTCAATCACCATCACATCGTTCTTATTGATGTTGGCTATTTCGTCACGAAGTCGCACACCATCATCGCCAAGTTTGTTGGTGAACATCTGTTTGCATTTCTGGTAGCTCTTATTGAAAAGCCGGTAGAATTTACGCCAGCTCATGACAGAGATTTCTTTTGTCGAACTCTTCTTTTCTGACTGCGTATAGCTGTGTGCAACTTGCAGAAAATCTTCCCATGTCTCAACACCCTTGAAATCGCCACCATTTGCCATAATGAAGTTCACGATACTCTCGATAGTTTCATTCGGGTCATCAACATTGGCAAACAGCAGGTCAAGACACTCTTTGTCCTCATCGGTCTCAAAGAGATATTTGTACTGTGCTGCTGTCTTGTTAGCCAAACGTTCTTTTAGCACACTCTCTTTCTCATAGGTGTAATTCGTGTATTCCTTTGCAAAAGGATAAAAGTATTTCACCTGTTCAAACGGCTTCATTTCCATCCCAAGCAAGTCATATACGGGCTTGATGAGTGCCAGCTCCTTCTTCCTTTCGTTCTGCTGGTCAATCTTCAACAAGTCTGTTCCTTTTACATTCATCATGATAAATGCTACCGATTCATTACCTCTCATAGCATAGTCCTGTATGGCTTTCATCAGGAACATGGCGTAAGATGTCTTTGAAGCCAAACCTGAAATACCCGATATGTTCAAGTGTGCTCCTTCTGGTCCAATCAGAAAGTGTGAATTGAAGTACACAGGGAGTTTCTTCTGGTTCTCTCCGTCGTACATTTCGATGAATCCTGCTGGTAGCGGATTCTTTACATCTTTCAACCCCAATGCCTCCATAATCTGTTCTTCATCCGCCAAATGCACTTGCCGTCCTTCCTGTACTGGAATGTATATGCCTTTGTCATTGCCTACAACCTTACATTTAACATAGTTCATACCAATACGCTCCGTATAGGTTTTGGCATCTACATCGCCGAAGTCGCTGGAAATGTATCCTGCTAAAGCACTGGGGGAGTCTGTCATATGGGAAATCTCCTCTACGACGCCAAAAGTCTTTGAATCCTCACCGTTGGCATCCTTTATATGGTCAACCACCACCACATCGAAAGGTTTCAACTTCAAGTCTTTCCGTGTCCAAAAGGTGAACTCCTCAATAGTCGAGGGTTGCTTCTCAGTTGCGATTATTCGTCCTATTGTCTCCATATTTCAAAACAGATTGATGAATTGAATGTCACTTCTAAAACGGCTCTTGCAGTAGCTTTCAGCCATATATACAGGGTAAAGATGATTCGCCCAGCGGACATCGTTGCCGTAGCAAACAGGGTTGCGTTCGTTGATGATGTTAGCTGTAATCGTGTCTATCTCGTCTGTCATCAAGCCATTGTCATTCTCACTTCCCGTCATCAGCATTTTCTCTATCTTCAGCACTCCCGAATAAGGAGTTGATGTATATTTTCTTTCACGGATGCGCACATACCAGATGGCGAAGTTCACATTACCCCATTCAGCGCCAGGACTCCACAGGAAAGCAGGTGTACGATGAAAAAGAGGAAGGCTTGCAATGGCGGCTGCACTGCTTTGTCCCTTGTTATCTTTCATTAGGTTGGGATTGAATCGTTTCGACACACCAACTACGTGACGGTAGTTGTTACGAATACGCGCTAGTTCCTTATAGTCACCCGACTTCATCGGCTTATATTGTACCGAACCGTCTTTTATCAAATAACTTTCGTGGGTCAGCAAATGCCTGCTCATAAGGTGGGCGACAATACGCTTCTCACAATCTACCATTTCGTCCTGTATTTTTGCAACTCCTTTGTTCTCCAGCGTTTCTCGTCCTTCAAGGCGTGTCAGATACCAAAGCACCTTACCAATCTCTACACCCGACTTCTTCAGCAGCGGTTGTTCATTTAGCTTATTCCTAAGATTGTTAAAAAAAACGCCATTGTCAATTCCTTCACCATTGGCAACAACAGGCAGACATACTACAGGATATGACTCCTCTTCCACATGATGGAATTCACGGAATGTATAGTCATCATTCATTTCCCTGCCACAACAAGCCACCGATACCTGTCCGCTGATGACTGGGAAAACCTTCTTGTCGTACTGAATATCATCGACCTTGTACACCTTTCGCGAACCGTCAAGGAAATATTTGAAGAGCGGCGGTCCTTGTCGACATAGCTCGACTCGTGCAGTCATATCGCGCATCGTTGGGTCGTGGACACTCTCGGCATACTCTTTCATGTTGATATAATGCTCTTCGTCAGGGTCATATTCTATCGGTCCTGACGTATCATCATAGCAGTATCTGAACGATGCAAATCGCTTGCCCTGTGTTTCGTCTGCAATATAGTCGAGTATCTTACCCATATATTAATGTATTCTATTGATATTGCATTATCTTTCTCTGTTTTCTGAATTATCAATCAAAAAGAAACCCTGCCGACACGGGCATAAGCCGTGTGCAGCAGGGTAGAATTGGCACTGCGACAAGTATTGTAACTTATTTTGTTACAATGAGATAGGGGGGGGTATTTCTCCCTCTGTATCAAGATGTTATATATTCTTTTACGTATTCGCATATATATACTATTTGCAATTGCAAAAATACAAATAATTTCTGAATCGGCCAAAATTTAATGGGATTGTAGGTATTGCAAAAGAAAAATGTCGTATTTACAGGCGAAAAACTGCGTTTGTCAACCTTTTCAGGTATATGTCAGCTGACCAAAAACAAGAGAAAAACTATCAGAAAGGGGACTTTTTTCTATCTTTACGGTTGTTTTTGTGCTGTTGTTTAATGATGTCGACTCGGCTTTAGAAAGCAAAAGAACTATTTTACAAGGATTTAAGAAGAAAGCGTTACAGTGTGACAGTTGTGACAGTTCGTTTTTCAATGATGAAAAACTCGAACTAAACTTTTATATATATATATATATATATATATATATATAAATATAAAGATTCTTTTTGAGGTTTTGTATACCCTATTTTTAACTGTCACACTGTAACGCTGTCACGCATATCGGTGTGTGTTTTATTTATTTTGCTGATTATCATGTGTTTTGATATGCTTTCCTGCTGCAGGAGGGTATTTCTTGTGCATTTTTACAGAAAAACGATGCCGAAAAGTACTCTCCGCCTCACAAGACATAACAAATATTAAAATTTTATATCATTGCCACACAATAACTTGTAAAAAAATTTCATCACTATTCGTAGACCGCAACGGGGGGAACGTACTTTTGCATCGTCTTCAATCGTGGAAGACTAGTGTAAGTACTATCCAAGTACTATAAAAGCTCAATAAAAAACGCAGTTAACGTTAACCCAAATAATCAACCCAAAACTATTAACCATCAAAATCTGAAAAACTATGGCAAAATTTCGTTCAATGATCTATTTCAGCGGCCGCGCAGGCAACATTGTTGGCCGCAAGGGCAAAAACGGCGAGTATGTAGTCGCTGTGCACCAGCCCCACGTAAACCAACCCAACACCCAGGCTCAGCTCGAGGCCCGCGCCAAACTGAGAACCTTCACCCAAGGATTGAAAGCCTTCTCCTCGTGGGCAAAGAAGATGTGCAAGGAATCGGGCCTCACCGGCTGGCAGGCCCTCATCAAGTGGAACTGCAACGAGGCTGTCTCCGGCACCTATCCCAACTACGAGATAGACTACTCGAAGTGCATCCTCGCCAACGGATCGCTGGAGCTTCCCTTCAACGCTCAGGCCTCGGTGGACTCGAACACCCTCAACGTAACTTGGGCCGACAACTCGGGTATGGGCACCGCTCTGGCTACCGACAAGGTCTGCATTGTCATCCTCGACAAGAACAAAAACCTCAGCATCAGCGACTACAGTGTGGCTGACCGCTCACAGCGCACCGGATCTGTCACCATACCCACCGCATGGAACTCCGACAGCATTGAGGTATGGATGGCCATGATCTCTGAGAAGGGCGACATCTCCAAGTCGGCTTACCTGGGCGACTTCACCGTCTAACCCTCAGCACTACTCCCCAAGCAAGGGGCTCACGCTTTGCCCCTTGCTTGTTTTCTAACCACCACCCTACCCTTTGCCGAGGCAAAAAGGCGTCGGGAAAAGGGATCAGGGGAAAAAAGATCGGGATAGGCCTCCCGCAAAAAAAAGCCAAAGAGTTCTTTGACCTGTTGTTTACCCCAAAAAATAAGTTATTATGCCTTGCGCAACAAGGCCGCCGCTCTGCAACGCACTCCTATACAATATACTATAAACTTTATACTACCCCACTTTTACTAATTAGGGAAATGCTTTATTCTGTCTGCGTCTATGCGCTCGCCACTTTCCGAAGCACCAATTTCTAACAATGGTATCCTCATCTTTGAAACCTCAATCATTCCCAACATATTAGATTTAGGAAGTCGTTGGATGGATATGCTCACCTCGTCTTTCTGCTTGCTATCCAATTCGATGGTGGCCGTAGAGGTACGGTAACCTAAGCACGACACTATAAGCTCATATTTGCCAACAGGCGCTTGCAATGAGAATTGCCCATCCATATCGGTCCTGGTCCCCGCGACTATGTCACCATTCTGCCGCAAAATAACGTTGGCGAATGCCAGAGGCTCGTCGGTTTCTTTTTCCCTCACCATGCCTTTGAACAGACATGTGTCCCTCTTTATGCTGACCTCTGATGGCGTGGTGGCTTTGTTTTCACTGTTGCTGTTTTGCGCTGAGGCTGTGAGCATTCCCGCGGTGAGCCCCAAGGTCATGCCCGCCACAACGGCAACCCGTCCCAATGCCACTCGCAAAGTTAGCTCTCTCTCGAGGGTTTGCAGTTCAGCCTCGCATCCTGGACAGGTTCCAGTGCATTGGTCCATCATGTCGCAATCAGCAATCTCGATGTCGATGCCATTGTCCTTGGCTATCTTGCGACGCAGCTCTTTGAGTTGTTTGCATGTTGTGTTCATGGTCGTATAGTTTTTTTTTACCACAAAAAGTTGTTGTAAGGATACCTCACGGCATGAATCCGCTTAATCTCGTCGTACATCATTGTGCGCAGGGAATCGATATTCTCACGCTTGGCGGCGGAGATGAACACTGTGGGCTGCGCGTTCTCCTTGGCCAGCCACGAGTTTTGAAGCATCTCCAAGGTCCAGTTCTTTTTGGTCATAGGCGTGAGGTCGTCCTCATCTTTCTTCTCGAAGGTGTAGGCATCCACCTTGTTGAACACCATAATGGTGGGTTTGTCGGCGGCACCAATCTCGTCGAGGGTGCGGTTGACAGAATCAATCTGCTGCTCATAGTCGGGATGGGAAATATCGACCACATGAAGCAGCAAGTCGGCCTCGCTAACCTCGTCAAGAGTAGACTTGAACGACTCGACAAGCCCATGGGGCAGCTTGCGAATGAAACCCACTGTGTCGGTGAGCAGAAAAGGCAAATTGTCGAAAACCACCTTACGCACTGTTGTGTCGAGGGTGGCGAAGAGTTTGTTCTCGGCAAAGACATCAGACTTGGAAAGCAGGTTCATGAGCGTCGACTTGCCCACGTTGGTGTAGCCCACCAGGGCCACACGCACCAAGCTCTCCCTGTTCTTGCGCTGCTGCACCTTCTGCTTGTCAATGTCGCGAAGACGCTCTTTGAGCAAAGTTATCTTCTCGGTGATAAGTCGGCGGTCGGTCTCTATCTGGCTCTCACCAGGTCCACGCATACCTATGCCACCCCGCTGCCTCTCAAGGTGGGTCCACATTCGTGTTAGTCGCGGCAGCATATATTGCAGCTGAGCCAGCTCGACCTGAGTCTTGGCTATAGAGGTCCTGGCACGCTTGGCGAAGATGTCCAGTATCAACGTGGTACGGTCAAGTATTCGGCACTCAAAAGCCTTCTCAAGGTTGCGCAGCTGAGCTGGCGACAGTTCATCGTCGAAGACTATGAAGTCGACATCCAGGGCGTTCTTGTATTCCACCACCTCTTCCAGCTTCCCGCTACCAATATAGGTGCGGCTGTCGGGACGATCCAGTTTTTGTATCACAGACTTCACCGGCACACCTCCTGCGGTTTCGAGCAGGAAAGCCAACTCGTTGAGGCACTCCTCTGTTCGCTCCATAGAGCTCTTGGCGTCGCACACAGACACCAGTATGGCTCGCTCGGGCACCACATCGGTAGAGAAGGTGTTGCGCTGCTGGGGTGTGGGACGCTTGCCTTTGTCTATGTTCTCAGACTCCCACACGCCCGTCTGTCCCTTGAATTTCCCTTTGTTATTCTTCCAATTCGACTGCTTCATGTCCGCTGTGGTTAGAGATGGCTTTTTTCAATACAGCTTCAAGCTGCGAGCATGACGCCTGCCACGAGAAATGGCTGTGAACAAACTGGCTAGCGTTGGCTGTCTGGAGCTCGGCCACTTGCTGATTGTCGAGCAGTGTGACGATGGCAGAGGCCAGGCTTTCGGCAGAGTCGCCAACAAGAATATCTTTGCCCACTTCGGCCTGCAACGAGACATTGGCCAGCGATGTGGTCACACACGGAATGCCCATCGACATAGCCTCCAACAACTTGTTCTGCAAACCCGACCCTATTCGCATAGGCGCCACAAAGACCTTGGACGAGGCATAGCAGGGGCGTATGTCGCTGACCGAGCCGCTCACCTCGACCTTGTCGGAAGCCAACTTGAGCACCGAAGGCTTGGGGGTGGCTCCGGCTATCAGCACACGAGCCTCGGGATGGCTGCGCCACACTATGGGCATGATGTCGCACACCAAGAACTTGGCTGCGTCGATGTTGGGCTTATACTGCATATTGCCACAAAACACCACATCGTAGCTTTTGGGGGTTGGCAGCGGTGCAAAATAGTCGAAGTCAACACCGTTGGGCACAACATCGATAACAGTGTTTTTGTGTTGAGGTATAGCCTCGGCGTCATATTCTGATATGATGGTGAGTGCGTCGAAAATGGAGCAGGCATTGTATTCTGCCGAACGCAGCATCTTGAACTCGTAATGCAGAGCAAAATAGGGCAAGGAACGATGCTTGACCATACGTCGCTCCATATTCATGGAGAGGGCGTCCTGGAAATCGAGCACCTTGGGATAGGGCGAATAGGCCACATATTTTATCACTCTCACCATCTGGGCATATACCACATCGGGGGCAGTCTTTGCCTCAAATTCGCGGTAGCTGGCGCGGGCCCTTGCCGAATCCCAATAGCCTATCTGCATAGAGCGCACCGTGAAGAAATTGCGCACCACCCGGAAGAGGCTTCTGAACTTGGAGAGCCGCGCCACGCAGATATCTTTGCAGTATTTGCGCATCTCTTGTATTGCCTCGTCGCCAACCTTTTCGTGGCTTAGGGCAAAGAGATAGACCTCGTTGTTGACAGACAGCGATTTTATTTGATGGTAAGCCCTGAGTTTGTCGCCCTTCTCCAACGGAAAGGGGAAACGAGGAAGGACTACTAGTATTTTCATGGATATATTATTTGTCTTTTTTGTTGTTCGTTTATCATTCTATTGCCTGGCAGGATCAAAAGAGCGAAGTCTGGGTGCCTTCGGCAAAGCCCTCTCTGTCGTTAGGCTCGCTGGCGACAAAGAAGTCATCGCTGCCTGTCTCCTCTTCTGGCTCCTCTTCTGGCTCGGGCTCCGGCTCTGGCTCGGGGAGAGGATCAAGCCACTTAAACTCTTTCACAGCCGACGTAGTGACACGCTTGCCCTTGGCCCTGAAGCCCTTGACACCAATGAAATCGAAGACATCGACAATCTCGGACTCAATCTTCTTGTTGGCACTCTCGTCGTACACTATCTCTAGGCGTGGGAAAGTGTCGAAGGCATAGGTAACCATAACGTCGCCCGACTCTACATCGATGAAAGGCAGCTTTTTGTCAAACTCGTCGACAAGGAAGCGCTTGATGTAGTAGCCTTTGTTCTCGACCGACTGGTACACTACCGACACTATTGTTTTGGCGTTGAACTTGCGAATCTCTATGAGGTCGTCGTCGAAATGGTTGCCCAAATCGAAATTGGTGGTGCGGAAGTAGCCCGACTGCATGAGAGTGAGAATCTTATCCTTACCCTTAAACTCGCCAAGGAAAATGCCAGCCTCGTTGACATTGAGGCGTTTGACACTTTCGTCGAACCAAATCTTGCGGGCTCCCAGCGTAGAAACTCCCTCACCCTTGAGGTTGATGTTGCGCACGGCATTGCGAGTGAGTATGTTGCCCATCGAGGAGCGACCCTTGATGGCCAGTGTGGCAAAATTGAAGTCGAAACTTGTTTTTTTCAGCTTAGGCTTGGAGACATGATGCACGGTGACTATCTCGGCCTCGCCGTTGGGATTGGCTGTGAAATAAAGAATCTTGGTCCCCTTGGTACCTTTGGTGAGGGTGTATTCCTTGTCGCGGGTGATGCCCAGCACCGAGAAACGCTTGACATAAACATAGCCGAAGGCCCCGTCACGATAAATCATATTGTATACTGTGCGCTCATCGCCTTTTCTGAACAGACCCAGATACTCTATCTCTTTGCACTCGGTAGAGCCCACAAAGCCCTTCTCCTGCACCTTGGTGACCATCATGGTGCCGTCTTTGCGGAAGACAATGATGTCGTCCATCTTAGAGCAGTCGAAGGCATACTCGGCACCCTCGTCCTTCTTGAGCGCATAGCCAGCAAAACCAGTGGCCTTGTTGACATAGAGTTTCTCGTTGGCGACAGCAACGGCAACAGCCTGGATGTCCTCAAAGGAGCGTATCTCGGTCTTTCGCTCTCTTCCCTTGCCATATTTCTCCAAAATGTGGCGGAAATAGGCAATGGCATACTCGGTGAGGTGTTGCAGGTGGTTCTTTGTCTCATCGATGTTCATCTCGATGTTGGCAATTTCGTCGTCGGCTTTCTTGATGTCGAACTTGGAGATTTTGCGCACAGGCTTCTCACACAGCTTCAAAACATCGTCACGTGTTATCTCTTTCTTGAAGTGTTTGCGGTATGGGTCGAAGGCACGCTCGATGGCGGTAACCTGATCTTCCCAGCTGTCCTGGTCTTTCTCGAGTTGTTTGTAGATCCGCTTTTCGAAGAAAATCTTTTCGAGCGAAATCCAATGCCACTTGTCCTCGAGCTCGGCAAGCTGTATTTCAAGCTCCTGCCGCAGAAGGTCCTTGGTGCGGAAAGTAGAGTGGCGCAGTATTTCGGACGCCGTCATAAAGACCGGCTTGTTGTTGACAATGACGCAAGTTTGCGGCGAAAAGCTGATTTGGCAGTTGGTGAAGGCGTAGAGTGCGTCAATCATCTGGTCGGGCGACACTCCCTGAGGCAGGAACACCACTATCTCGACCTGGGCGGCAGTGTTGTCGTTGACTTTCTTGATCTTGATTTTGCCCTTCTCGTTGGCTTTCAGAATGCTGTCTATGAGCACATCGGTGGTCACTGTGTAGGGCAGCTCGGTGATGACTATTGCCTTCTGCTTCTCGTCGTAATGCATCTTGGCTCGTATACGCAAACGGCCTCCCTGTGCACCATCGTTGTATTTAGACACATCGATGAGTCCTCCCGTAGGGAAATCGGGATAGATCTCGAAAGGCACATTCTGGAGAATCTTGATAGAGCATTCCAGCAGTTCGCAGAAGTTGTAGGGCAGAATGACCGAGGTCAATGTGACAGCGATGCCCTTAGTGCCCTGGGCCAAGAGGAGGGGGAACTTGATGGGGAGCGACACAGGCTCTTGTTTGCGTCCATCGTATGAGGGTTTCCACTCGGTGGTTTTCTTGTTGAAGACAACCTCGTTGGCAAATTTGGACAGTCGCGCCTCAATATATCGCCCTGCTGCTGCATCGTCGCCTGTGAGGATGTTGCCCCAGTTTCCCTGGCAGTCGATAAGGAGGTCTTTCTGCCCAAGGTTGACAAGAGCGTCTTTGATTGAGGCATCGCCGTGGGGATGGTATTGCATAGTGTTGCCCACTATGTTGGCGACTTTGGTGAATCGTCCATCATCGGTCTCCTTCATGGCATGGAGAATGCGGCGCTGCACAGGTTTCAATCCATCGTCAATGTCGGGCACACTGCGGTCGAGGATGACATCGGAGGCATAGTCGATCCAATAGTCTTTAAACATGGCGTTGAGCGAGATAGTCTCTCCGTCCCGCTCCAAATTGCGGCCATCTTTGCCATCGTCTGCTGGAGGCAGCGAGCCGCTATGGGGTATGTTATCTTGATTGCTGTTATTGTCTTGCATTGTCGTTTGAGGTGCTATTACTAGTGTATCTAGATTGTTTCAAGAGTTCTTAACTATTTGTTTAGGACGTCGGCAATAAGGAATATGCTGCCGGTGACCAGTATCAAGTCGTCTGGTGCCGCCTGGCTTCTGGCGTCGGCTAGAGCCATATTGACATCCTTGAAGGCTGGTCCCTCAATGCCCATTGCGTTGGCAGCTTTCTGCAGCTCGGCCACAGGCAGCGCCCTCTCGACCGAGGGTTGGCTGAAACGCCACACTACTTCGCCAGGCTTTTTCTTAGCGCCAAGCTGACTGTTGAGGTAGGCTAGTATCTTGTTGTAGTCTTTGTCGCCCACACAGCCGTAGATGATGTGCAGACGGTGGTATTCCAATCCTTCAAGTCCCATCATCATGGCGTTGATACCATCATAGTTGTGGGCGGTCTCGCAAATGGTCAACGGGTTGTGACCTATTATCTGCCAGCGACCCATAAGATGGGTGTTGTCGACAACATGGTCCATACCCCATCGCATTGCATCGTCGCCTATTGCAATCTCGCCACACTCCCTAAGCTGGTGAACAGCCTCGCACACTGTAGCGATGTTCCACTTTTGATAGGGGCCTATGAGGCCCGATGTGTAGCGACCCAAGTCCACGCCATCGTGCTCAAGCTGCACCACCATACGCTCTCCATCGAATTTCCATGTGGGCTCAACTTTCCAATGGCGGTCGGCAAAGGAGATGGCACTTCCCCTCTCTTGCGCCACACAACGGAAAACTGGCTCTGTCTCCACCTGAGTCTGTCCTATCACAACGGGCACTCCCGGCTTGATGATTCCAGCCTTCTCGACGGCTATCTTCTCGATGGTGTCGCCCAAGAACTGGGTGTGGTCCAATCCGATATTGGTGATAACGCTGAGGAGCGGAGTGATGACATTGGTGCTGTCGAGCCGTCCTCCCATACCAACCTCTATGACAGCGATATCTACCTTCTCGTTACGAAAATAGTCGAATGCCAGACCTACTGTCATCTCGAAAAAGGAAAGCTGCTGACACTCGAAAAAAGCCTTGTGGCGGGCAACGAAATCAACCACCGCAGGCTGGGGAATCATATTGCCATTGATGCGAATACGCTCACGGAAATCAACAAGATGAGGCGATGTGTAAAGGCCCACCTTGTAGCCAGCCTCCTGAAGTATAGAAGCCAGGAAATGAGACACACTGCCCTTGCCGTTGGTGCCAGCCACATGTATGGAGCGGAAGCCTCTTTCGGGATGGTCGAGATAATCCATCATCACCTCGGTGTTGACAAGGTCGGCCTTATAGGCAGCCGCTCCCACCCGATGGTAGGCGGGCAATGCGTGGAAGAGATATTCTAAAGTTTCGGAATAGTTCAAAATACTGATATTGTAAAAGTATGTTTATTATTATTTGCGAGTGGGGATGGTATAGGTCAAACCCAACATAGCGTTGAAACGAGCCGCGGGATAGTTGGCCCAGAGATAGTAGCGCTGGAAAGTGAGGTTGTCGAGTTTGGCAAAAAAGGAGAGCGCGCGACTGTAGACATACTCTGCCTCAAAAGCCACACCAAAGCGTGCGGGCAGCGTAGTGGTGATGGTAGGCAGATTGGTCACTGGGTTGATGACATAGTCGGCGTCGCAGCTAGCCAGGAATTGTGTTTGGAGAGAGAACAGCAATTTGTCTTTATAGTTCACATGGGTATTGAAGTAGGCTGTGAACGGGCTGTCGTAGAGCAGCGGAATGTTATCGGGAGCGTTGTAGTCGATGTCGTAGGTGCAACCCAGCGACATGCTCAACATCTCGTCGTTGACAAAAGTGAAGTCGGCACCAAATTGGAGGATGCTGAGGTCGACACAATAGGGTTGGAAAACGTTGCGCAATGTGTAGCGAGGATCCAATTGGAAATAGATAGCGTTGTCGAGGAAGTGGTTGTCGGCGGTGACATTGAGCTGCAGTTTCTTGGAGAAATTGATGCGCAGGTGGGCGTAGAGGTTGTTGTCGACAGTTGCCAGCGAGTTGGGTGCAGGAGCCACGTATGGGTTCTGCAGCCTAATAGAGTTCCAGTCGTTGGCGTTGTAGTCGCCCTTGAAACCAGCCGTAAGACTTATAGCGTTGTTGGAGAAGGTCTTGGTGACAACCAAGTCGGGCAGCAGATTGTGTGCTGTGCTAGCTGTGTCGTCGTAAGCGTTGAATCCAAGGATAAGTCCGGCATGGAACTTGAAACCGTTGAAAAGGAAATCGACATAGGGATTGAGCTTGAAAAGGTGGCGACCTATAGCGTATTGGTCGGGCAACGGCAGCAATGTGTCGTAGCCGAGAGGCAAAGCTGACAGCTCCTCGACGGCGTCGCACTTCTGCTTGTAAGCCTGCCATTGGGTACGAAGGTATGCTACGGCCTTGTATTTGCTGAACATGGGGAAGCCGTAGTGAATAGCTCCATCGAGGCTAAACGAAAGCTGACTGTTGTCGTGGCGGCTCCAAAAGTCGGCCATCGAAATCAAGGCGTCATAGCCCAGCTTGTTGACATCGGTGTTGAGGCTTTGGGCTCCCATGTTGAGCGCCAAGTTGTTGTAGGCAAAAGCATAGTCGGAATAGGAGATCTCGTCCCTGGTGAGCGTTTTATGGGCAAAGAGCATAGAGTCGCTGAAGCCATAATAGCGGCCATACTCACGTTCGTAGAGCAGATTGGCCGAGAAGAGGTGCTTTTGGTTGAGGATGTATTTGCCGAACAGGTCGAGCGAGTTGATTGTGTGGCGGTCACGACCATAGTAGTCGGGCAGCAGCTGCAGCTCGTCTTTCTTGCCAAAAGTAGTGATGTCGGTTTGGTGATACAGGCGGGCGCCATAGGAGTAGTTGTCGTGCCGCGTTGAGGTATAGTAAAGGTCAACCAAGGGATTGAAATCGGCAAAGGAGGCGAAATCGTGGCCCAAGCCAAAGCGCAGATAGTTGTTGTACAGCTTGGTGGGCGACGCGACCACTTTGGCTGCCTTGAGGCCCGAGGTGGCCGTCAAGGTGCTGATGCGGATTGGGGAAATACTGTAGGTGAAAGAAGGTTGCAGCTCGGCATCGACATTGTCGTTGACAGCTGGCGCCATATTGACCTTCTCTCCCACTCCATCAAGCACCGGATTGTAGTCGCCTACCACTATCACCGACTCGCTGTATTGCGACTTGGTAGAGTCGGTTTGAGCCATAAGAGATATTGGTTGAATGGCAAATAGAGCCACACAAGCCACAAAAGATATGATGTTATGCGATGATTTCATTGTTAAGAAACGTTTATAAAGAACAACTAAAATTCATTTTCGTCCAACTCCAGTTCAATTGTAGGGCCTTCGTTGTCAACGTTGGGTTGCGACGGGCTTTCGGCTGGGGCATTGAGAGCCTCGAGGTGCTGACGGGCATCCATAACAACTTCTTCATCGGCGTCGGTGGTCACCTCATAGTTTTCAATGATACTTTGCAGAGTTTGACGGGCCTGCACGTCGTTGCCACGCTTGTGGAAGATGTCGGCCCAAAGGATGAAACTTTTGGCAAGCCAGTAGTCGCTGCCCGGATTGTTCACCACTTGTTCGATGATAGCTTCAGAGGCGTTGAGGTCATTTTGGTCATAGCGTATCAAGGCACGGCGGTAGGCAGCCTCACCCATATAGTCGCCGTTGGCGGAGTTCATCAAGCCCTCGTAGGCATTGAAAGCCTCATCGTAAGAGCCTGCATAGTAGAGAGTGCGGGACATAAGAATGGTAGCCTCGTCTTTTTGCTCGGATGATGATTTGGGGTCGTTGATGATTTCAAGAGCCGAAAGCTTTACGTTGGTGGCGTCTCTCAAAGCATACCAGCAGCGCACAATGCCCATGCGAGCCTGCAGGCGCGAGGCATCGGTGGACGAAATAGCCACCAGGGGAACATAGTAATCGAGAGCCTTGCGGTAGTTTCTCTGAGCATAGATGGTTTTGGCGGCCTGATACAAGCTGTTCTCGGTATAGGGATTGTTGCCACGCTCGGCCACCCACAGGTAATGGGACAAAGCTTTGTCGTCGTTGCCAGTACGGGTGAAGCTGTCGGCCAGGTAATAGTGGGCTTTGAGGATGAAAAGGCCGTGAGGGAACTTCTGGATATAGTTGCTAAGTCCGGCTATGGCGTTGTCATAATTGCCTGCGAAATAGCGGTTTTCGGCAGCCAAATAGAGAGTAGAGTCCTGCTCGACAGCGCTCACTGTGGTCTTGGTAACGCGACCCACATAGGAGAAATACTCCTCGACGCGGTCTTGCTCTATATAGATGTTTTTGATAGTAGGCAATGCGTCGCGGGCCTCGTCGCTGCCTGGGAAGCGAGTAAGCAGTTTGTCGAACGACTGGAGTGCTTTGTCGTTCTGGTCGGTGTTGTAGTACACCAGTCCCATGTTGAGCAGCGCCTGGGGCACATAGCTGCTTTGTGAGTATTTGTTGATGAAATTGTTGTAGTAGAGCAGCGCCATATCGTTGTTGTCGCAGATAAGGTAGGTGTTGGCGATTTCAAACATGGCCTTGGGCGACAGCGGCGAATTGGTGAAATGCTCGAAGATATAGTTGAGACTGTTCAGTTTGTCGACATTCTTTCCTTGGGCTCCGAAGCAGAGTGCCTTTTGGTAGGTGGCATAGTCGGCGTCCTGACCTTTGGCGGCAATAACGCGGTCATAATAGGTTATGGCACCAGCGAAGTTCTTGCGCACATAAAGGCAGTCGCCCATACGGTTGTAGGTGTCAAGAATCTGCTTTTCGTCGCCATCTTGCTTGCTCACTTGCAAAAATTCGCTGAACTTCTCCTCGGCCAGGTCGTAGCGTTTGCTTCTCATCTGGACGTAACCAGCAGTATAGAGGGCCTGGGAATAGTAGGGTGAGTTTTTGCGGCTCGAGGCTGTGAAGAAGCGATCCAACTGCTTTTTGGCTCTGCCGTAGTTGGCCAGGCGGTACTGTGTTTCGGCCGACAAATAGAGGGCATCGGTGGTGATGGCAGGGGTTGCGTTGACCGATACGGCACTGTCGAAGCATATAGCAGCCTTTTGCAGGTTGCGCTCGTTGAAGAGGTCTATTCCTCGGTTGACAAGGATTCGCTGATAGGCGCGGCGCATAGTGGCGTCCTTCAGCAGCTCTTTCTTGTTGCGCTCGATGAGCGTCAATGCGTCCTTATAGTTCTTGGTGGTGCAATAGAGCGAAGTCAGTATCTGCTGAATCTCGGCTTTGCGTTTGCTTTTGGGGTAGCGTTGCAGATAGTTCTCGAAGGAGCGAATAGACTCGTTGTAGGCGTTGGGGTTGAGCTCGCAGCTGAGTTTGGCATAGTTGAAAGCGGCATCTTCCTGGATGTCCATATTGTGACGCATCTCCGAGGCGCTCTTGAAAGCTGTGCGGGCGTCACTTTTGCGGTCCATCTTTACATAGATGTCGCCCAGCGTATACAATGCGTTCTGGGCTATGGAGTCGCTCTGTCCCACATAGGTCGACAGCATGGTTGCCGCCGAGTCGTAGCTGCCCAGCATATAGTAGCAATAGCCTTTGTTGTAAATACTTGGCATCACCGTTTTCGAGTTCTCCTTCTTGGCAGCGTCGGCATCGGCCATCTGATAATAGTCAAGGGCGCGACGATACTGGCCTCTGTTGAAATAAACATCACCCACAATACGCTCCACCTCGTCGCGGAGCACCAGGTTGGGGTCGCTCAGCAGGTCGGGGGCCATGCGAAGCACCTCGTCCTCTTTGCCCAAATGGTATTTTATGTAGAAACGGTAAACTGGGACAAGCTTGCGGAACGCCTTCTCTTTCTCTATCTTGCGGAACTCCTTGTCGGCAGTTTCATACTGCTTGGAGCTGTAAAGAATGTCGGCATAGTAGTAGGTGGCGGCATTGCGGTAGTAAGATTTGCCGTCGCTCACACGTTTGAAATACTTCTTGGCGTTCTCTTTGTCGCCCTGCTGGAAATAGCAGTAGCCCGTTTTGTACTCATATTCACTCTTGTGGTTGAACTCAACCTCGTTCGACTCAACCTGCAGATACTCGTGCAGCGCGGCATTATAGTCACCCTTGTCGAAATAGACGTTGCCCATTGCCATTCGGGCCATATTCATCTTGTCGCTCTCGGGGTACAATCTCATAAACTCGCTTATGCGGAACAAGGCGTCGTCGTTGCGGAGTTGCTCAGAACAGACAGCAGCATAGTATGCCGCATCAGCCTTCTGATTCTCATTGGCGTCAGAACGACGAAGGAACTGGTCGAAAATATGCTGAGACACAGCAAATTTCTCCTTTCTAAACAGGTCTTCGGCCTCTTTGTACAACTGGGCGGTCGAGGTCGATTGTGCTCCGCCCTGTGCCATTGCCCCAGCCATTGCCAGCACCATTATGGCACCTAGTAAGAAGATACGCTTCATGTCGTTGTGCTTTTCTTATTTCGGTATTTTTCGCTCTTTTTAACGTCAATTGTATTTATTTATTATACAATAAATGAAAAAAAAACTCGTTTTGGATTTTGTTGTTTATTGTCACTCTATTTTTTGTCCATCTCACCATCTCCCTTCTCGCTACCATCGCCCGATATCAACTGTCAATCAATCCCCTCGATAATCAATCTTTACCCATGACATACACAAATCTTTACATAAACGGCGTCCTTTCCGACATCTCTGTCGAGAATGGCATCATCACCAACATCGTCCCTGCCGCCTCTCCCAACGGCCCTCGCGCTGTGGCTTTGCCAGCTATGGCCAACATGCACACTCATTCGGCTATGTCTCTGCTCCGTAGTGCCGGCAGCGGCCTTCCTCTCTTCCAATGGCTCAATGACGTCATTTTCCCCGCCGAGGCCAAACTCACAGCCGACGACATCTATCTTGGCTCTTGTGACGCTTGCGATGAAATGCTCCATACTGGCACTTCGGCCTTCAACGATATGTATTTCTGTATCGACAAAACCATCCTCGCCGCTCATCAAGCTGCTATGCAAGGCAACATAGCCCTTTCGGTGACCGACGCCGACTTCAACAATGTCGACAATATGGTGGCTCAGTATATGAATGCTGTTGAAACCATACAAAAGCTTGACAATCAAAGCATCACCACCTCCATATCGCCACACGCCATATATACTGTCTCTGCCCGCAACCTCATCTATCTCGCCGACTTTGCCCGCGAGCACAACACCTTATTCCACATGCACATCTCAGAGACCCTCAAAGAGCGCGAGGATTGTATCAGCCAACATGGGCTCCCTCCCGTTTTATATCTCGAAAAATTAGGTGTCCTCGACAAAGTGGGCGACCGCTTTATTGGCGCTCACGCTCTTTGGCTGGATGACGACGAAATAAAGGTGCTTGCCAGCCACAACGCCACCGTTGTCCATTGCCCCAACTCTAACCTCAAACTCGGCTCTGGCCACCATTTCCTCTACACCGAGATGCGCGATGCCGGCGTCAACATCACTCTTGGCACCGACGGGTGTGCCTCGAGCGACAACCTCGATATGATTGAGGCTATGAAAATCATGTCCCTTCTACAGAAAGGGTTCCGCAACGACCCCTCTATCCTGCCCGCCTCGGAGGTATTTGATGTCGCCACCAAGAATGGTCGCAAGGCTCTGCGTCTACCCGACAACAGCATAGCTGTGGGCAACATCGCTTGCTTCTTCACCGTCGACCTCAACCAAAGGGTTTTCAAAGGCATCGACCTCGACAACACCAAGCCCGACGACCTACACAATATCTTCCTCAATCGTTTAATCTACGCCGCCAACGGCAACTATGTCTCTAACACCATCTGCTAATATGTCCAAACTGAAGTCTCTTTCGGCTCTCTTTCTGTCGCTGTCTCTCCTCTTCTCTTGCCACAGAAGCAATCCCGCCGACGGCAAAAAGATATTCCGCTACAACGAGGTGGCTGGCATCGCCACTTTGGACCCCGCCTTCGCCAAAGACCAAGCCCTCATCTGGGCCACAAGCCAATTGTACAACGGATTGATTCGCCTCGACACCAACCTCAACCCCGAACCCTGCATAGCAAAAAGTTGGTCGGTTAGCGACGACGGCCTTACCTACACTTTCTTGCTCCGCAACGATGTCTACTTCCATCGCAACGCTCTGTTTCTCAACCCCGACTCCACTAGGCGCGTAGTAGCCTCCGACTTCATCTACTCTTTCAACCGCATTCTCGATTCCAAAGTCGCTTCGCCGGGCCTATGGATCTTCGCTCACGTCGACTCCAATGGTTTCCAGGCTCCTAACGACAGCACCGTCACCATTCGCCTCAAAGAGCCTTTCGCTCCTATGCTCTCGCTTCTGGCTATGCCTTACTGCTCGGTGGTACCACACGAAGTTGTTGAGCATTTCGGCACCGACTTCCGCAGCCACCCTTGCGGCACGGGACCCTTCCAATTCCAATACTGGAAAGAGGGGGTCAAACTGGTGTTGCGCCGCAACGACAACTATTTCGAATGCGACTCTGATGGAGCCAGGCTCCCCTTTCTCGATGCCGTAGCCATCACTTTTATTGTCGACAAACAGGCTTCTTTCCTCGAATTCATCAAAGGCAACCTCGACTTCCTCAACTCTATCGACGCCTCTTACAAAGACGAGATTCTCACTCGCACCGGCCAGCTGAAGCCGAAATACGCCGCCTCTATCGATATGGTCTCTATCCCTTTCCTCAACACCGAATATCTCGGCTTCAACCTCGACCCCAACGGCAACCCCCTACCCCTCAAGGTCCGTCAAGCCATCAACTTCGGATTCGATAGGGTTAAGATGATGAAATATCTACGCAACAACATAGGCATACCTGGCACCAAAGGAATGATTCCCTGCGGATTGCCGGGTTTCGACTCTTCTGCCTCTTACGGCTACAACTACAACCCCGACCGCGCCCGCAAACTGCTGGCCGAAGCTGGCTTCCCCGACGGCAAAGGGCTGCCGACAATTTCGCTGGCAACAACGGCCAGCTATCTCGACCTCTGCAAATACATTCAGCAGCAACTGGCTCTCATCGGCATCAACATCAGCCTCGATGTCAACCCTCCCGCCGCTCTCCGCGAACAAATGGCTCATGGCAAATCTGCCTGGTTTCGTGGCTCTTGGATTGCCGACTACCCCGACGCCGAGAACTATATGACTCTTTTCTTCAGCGACAACTTCTCGCCCTCTGGCCCCAACTACACACATTTCTCGTCACCTCGATTCGACAAGCTCTATCGCGCCTCTCTCTCCGAAACCAACGACGCCAAACGTATAGCCCTCTACAGAGCCCTCGACTCTCTAGCCACTTCTCAAGCTCCCGTGGTGGTGCTCTACTACGACCAAATACTCCATTTCACCCACAAAAACATCTCAGGCTTGCGCACCAACGCCATGAATGCTCTGGATTTGAGATTCGTCAAAAAACAACAATAACGCCAATCTCGTGGTTGGCGTCCAAAAACGCAAGCCACAAGTTTCTGTTATACAACCCCCTTTGATCTTAGCAAAAAGGGAACCATTTACTCTTCGGACAGAGAGCTGACAAATCGACGATAGGCGCTGAAAGTGTTCGCTCGCGACAAAAAGCCCAGATAATATCCGTCATCGTCAACAACAATAAGGTTGTATCTATTTCCAACTCTGAATTTGTTCACCACCTCCTCGGGCGGGTCGCTTATCCTAACTATGTCGCCCTCCGACAAATCGCGCATCAAATCCTCAACTTTTGTGCTCTCGTACAGCTCGGGACGAAACATGATGTGTCGCACATCGTCGAGATGTATCACTCCCAAGAACTTGTCATCATTCGTAAGCACCGGAAAAACATTGCGCCGGCTGTTCTTTATAGCCTCCACCAAATCGCCCAGCGAATCGCCGTCGCGCACCACAACAAAATTGGTCTCTATCAGGCGACGCATATCCATAAGCTGCCACGCAGAACGGTCTTTGTCGTGGGTCAACAAATCTCCATGCTTGGCAAGCTTGCGCGCATAGATAGAATGCTTCTCGAAAGGCGACACACAGAGATAAGTCACCGACGACGCCACAAGCAATGGCACCATCAACGCATAGCCGCCTGTGATTTCGGCTATTAGGAATATAGCCATAAAGGGCGCGTGCATCACTCCCGTCATCACAGCCGCCATTCCCACCAAAGCAAAATTGGCAGTAGATTGCTCGGCAAAACCCAGCTGGTTGGATAGCATACACACAAAATAACCCGCCAATCCTCCTATAATCAACGAAGGACCAAACGTGCCTCCCACACCTCCGCAACCAATAGTGGTTGCTGTGGCCACAGCCTTGAACAATATCAAAGCAAAAATATACGCCAACACCACCCAATGGCTGTCACGCAGCGAGGCAAAAATGCTGTGCTCAAAAAGCATATAGTCGCTGCCGTTCAGCAACTCGGACACAAACGAGTAGCCCTCGCCAAAAAGTGGCGGAAACAAAAATATCATCACACCCAAGCTCACCGAGCCTATAACAGCGCGAATAAACTTGCTGCGCCTTTTGGCAAACCACTCCTCCACCTTGTCGGTAACTCGCAGAAAATAAAGCGATACAGCCGCGCAAAACACACCCAACACAATATAATATGGTATCTGCGACAATCCAACCTGGCCAACAACCGAAAAGGTAAACTGCAACTCATTGCCCATCAGAAAATAAGCCACCGTTGAGGCACTTACCGCCGATAGCATAAGCGGCAATATCGACGTTGCCGTCATATCAAACATCAGTATCTCTATCACAAACAGCACTCCAGCTATCGGAGCCTTGAATATTCCCGCAATAGCGCCCGCGGCTCCACAACCAAGCAACAACTTCACATCGTGCGAGTTCAACCTGAAGAGCCGACCCACATTCGACCCTATGGCGCTGCCCGTCGACGCAATAGGCGCCTCAAGACCAACACTACCACCAAAAGCCACAGTCAGCGTCGACGCAAACAACGACGAATACATATTTTTGGCCGGCAATCGACCCTCATGGCGCGAAAGCGACAACAACACCGACGGCAACCCATGACCTATATCACCCTTAACAACATAGCGCACAAACAATATCGTCAACGTGACTCCTATGGCTGGATAAATAAGTATCAACAAATTACCACCAAGGAAAGTCTCTATGTTGAAATGCAGCAGCAACCTGTTCGTTGTGTGCACCAGCGTCTTCAATATCACAGCCGCCAATCCCGACAGCAATCCCGTCACAACGCTGAGCACCAACAAAAATACGCGGTCACTAACGTGCCGCATTCTCCACACTATGAAACGCTTATATATATTCTTACCTTCCATTGCAAAAGGCAAAGATAAACCTTTTTTTCAATATAACCAAGACAAAAAAACAATTGTGATTTTTTCACATTACCTCGCACCACTCCGATAGTACTTCAATAGTACTTGGATAGTACTTTCTACAATACCCAGAAACAACTTTTATGCCCCCTTTTCAAAGCGACCTTTAGCGAACTCGTAGCGGACTCATAGCGAACCCACACCCCTCCCCTCGCCCAATCAAACCACCCCTCTAACCCGCTTCTAAATATTTTTCCTCCTTAACAGAATAAAACACCACTTTTAACGTTATAACACAAAACATTTAAACCCCGCAAAATGAAAAAAAGCATGTTATTGGTATGCATGGCCGCACTGGCCTGCTCGTCGTGCGTAACCCTCGGCAAATACGAGGAACTTGAATCGCGCAACGTCCAACTTCGTCGCGACATCAACGCCACACAAAGCGAACTCAACGACCTTCGCGACGAAAACGCCGACCTACAACGTCAAAACCAAGCCCTCAACAGCCGTATCACCGACCTCACCGACCTCAAAAACCAACAAAGCGACAGCCTCACTCTCCTCCAAAGAGAAATTGTCAACCTCCAACTTGGTTTTGACACAGTCATAGAAAACTACAATCAAAAAATCTCCGGCCAAAGCCAAGACCTCACACGTGCCAACAACCTCCTGGCAGCACGCACCAAAGAACTCAGCGACAAAGAAGCCGCTTTCAAAACCAAAGAGGAGAATTTCAAAAAACAAGAAAACGAGCTACGTACAAAACAAGCTGAACTCGAGCAAAAAGAATCAGACGCCCGCAAAGCTCTCGCGGCCAAAGAACGCGAACTGGAAAACCTCCGTTCCTCCCTCAACAACGCCCTCGTGGGCTTTGCCGACAAAGGCATGAAAGTTGAAACCCGCGACGGCAAAGTGTATGTCTCAATGGACAGCAAACTCCTCTTCCCCTCAGCAAGTTGGACAGTATCCAAAGAGGGCGTCGAAGCCCTTAAATCTCTTGCCAAAGTGCTTGAAGAAAACACTGACCTCAACATCATGGTTGAAGGACATACCGACAACGCCGCCTTCAAAGGCAGCTCCGCCGTCAAAGACAACTGGGACCTCAGCGTCATGAGAGCAACATCGATTGTCAAGCTCCTCCTGCAACACGGCCAAAAGATCGACCCCGCTCGTATCGAAGCCTGCGGCCACGCCGAATTCGCACCCAAGGTACCCAACGACACCCCTGCCAACAAGGCTCTCAACCGCCGCACCGAAATCATCCTCACCCCCAAAATGTCCGACATCCTCAATCTCATTGAGCAATAATAACAACCATCACCAACAATAAGCAAACCCTCGAAGCCTTATCAGCCTCGAGGGTTTTTATTTCACTTTCAATCAAACTCTTCTCTAATAAAATCTCCTTGTCAAAGGACCAAAACAATCGGTAACCGTCGACGCGCTGAAAACACCTCTGCGATAAATTGGCACATCGCTCGACGATGTGTTATCCTTCGGCATAAACTCCTTGTCTATCTTGCCCGTAACACGGCATGCGCTAATGTAGCGCGAACGGTAGTAAGGATCCGACGACGATGTGATAGTGATACCCTTAGTTGTAGACGCGTGGATAAAGGTGAATCCACCATTGGCGTCGCTAGTCACCACTATGCCAACATGACCTATCGAGTGTCCGCCGTGACGACCACCAAAAAACACCAGATCACCCTTGCGCAAATCCTCACGTTTCACCGATATTCCCGTCTTATATTGAGGTGCCGCCGACGGCGCCAAACTCAAGCCAAATTTGGAATAGACATAGCGAGTAAAACCAGCGCAGTCGAAACCCTTGGGAGTCTTGCCTCCCCAACGGTAGGGTGTGCCCAAATGCTTCATCGCCTCATCAATAACAAGGTCACCAATACTTTTCGTATTGCTTCTCAACAAAATACTTTCTTGAGCTTTAATGCCTGACATAGCATACAAAACAAACACCAAACAGACAAAAAAAGCCTTTCTATAGATATACTTCATCTTTTCGCATATAGATTATTAAAACGGTTGTGTGCTAGTTCAAAGATGTATTAATAATCAGCGAAATAATAGCCGGCAACATCTCCGGCCCTTACCTTTTGAAGTTGCAAAATTATAAAAAAAATGGCAAAGAGAAATAAAAAGGTTTCACTTTTAGCAAAGTTTAACTATTACAAACCCACCCTTTTTCCACATCGAAAAAAGCCACATAATCACAATAAAGCACTATATTCCAACCTTATATAGCCAAAGGCAAAAACATAGTCACCGCATGCAAATAAAAGAAAGCATCATGAATCGCTGTGAGACTCTTCCTTCTTTTCGGACACAACATCTATTGCAACCACCGCCGCAGTAAATGCCCAGAAAGGTACCGACAACTTGTCGGTATCGAGAAAATTATTAAAAAATCCGTGAATGTAATATGTCAGCAGACTTAGAGTAAACGCCAAAGCCAGTCGTCCCAAAGCCGGATCAGCGGCAGTACGGTAGACACGCACACCGGTGACAAAAGTAGCAAAGAACACACACAACACCAGCATCGCGCCGGGCACACCCTGTTCCGTAAGTGGTCCTATATATTCGCTGTGGGCGTTGCCCCTATTTCCCGAGTTGGTGCTTATGGTCGACAGCTGATAACTGCGCTGATAGCTGGCATAAAGAAACTGGTAAGTACCAGGTCCGCACCCCATTACCGGGTGTTCCTCAAACATGCGGAATGCCGATGCCCATCGGTTCAACCTCTCAAGATTTGAGGCGTCGGTCGAGATATTGGAGATTGACTTTACCTGCCCGCTGATGTCGTACGACGAGTCCTGCTTATTCTTTCCCAACTTATATAACACATCCGATTGATAAGCGAAAAACAGCCCCACAAAGACAACAAAAAACAGAGTCATCCACCTCACCTTCATACCCATCCTCACGGCAACATAAACTGCGGCAGCGCCAAGCACACTAATCCATGCGGCACGCGAATAAGAGAAGAACAATCCTACCAGCATAGCCACAAAAGAGACCAGCAACAAAGGCCATTGCCAACCTTTCCCTCGCCATTCTATGAGGTAATGCAGCACAATGGGCACAAACAGACCTATCACACATCCATAGGCGGTATGGTCGTTATAGAAAGGCTGCATCACTCGATGCAAGGTTTGAAGGTCGTGAAAATTACCCAATGTCTTGGATGTTGAAATCAAAATAACCACCACCAACGATATCGCATAGCATGCCACAAATTGCCACATACGCTCCTTTTGGCGGAAGATGTGAGCAGCGGCAAAAAAGAATGGTATCACAAACCATAGTCTTGCCGCCAAATACTTGAACGACACAGCGGGAATCGATGATGTGACCGAAGTTATCAGCATCCACCCTAAAGAGGCAAAAACAGCTATCGTCACAGGGTGACGCAACAATCGCCTGTCGTAACCAGGTTGCAACAGCACTCTGAAAATGAATATCGCCGTAAATAGTATCATCATAGGCTCCACAGGCATAGAAAGCTCCATACCCGGCAACAAGGCGATATCAACAGCGAATGGAGTAAGCAGAGCCATTACCATAAGGCCAGTCTCGAACCGCAACATGAAAAGCAGCAACGCCAGCCCTCCCAACGGCAACAGCAACAACCAATATAAATCATGCGACAGCATGAAGAAATCGGCAATAAGAAAAGCCGCCGTCACAATTACGGCGGTTATTATTGCACGGTTATTCTTCAGCCATTGCATAGCCTATTCCTCGTTCTTCACACCTTTGGCTCGGTCGGCGACAAGTAGCGCCAATATGAAGAACACCAACGTACCGAGAGTACCCAACAGCACTATGATAGCTCGCTTGGGATAGGCCTTCTTGTCGGCTGGCGACGCTTGGTCGAGCCAGAACTTGTAACTCACCTGACGGCTCATATCCACCTTGGTCTCCGACATGCGCGACTGGAGCTTGGCAAGCTCTTTGCTCTTGTTGCCTATCAGCTCTGAGACATCGTAGCGGTTGCGGTCGGCGCGCAAAGTGTCGTTGAGCGAACGTATGTCGTTCGATATCTCTTCACACACATCGTGCATAATGCCATAGGCATCGGTGGCGCGGTCGTGGTGAATACGACTGCAAATTGTGTCGTAGTTGGCAGCAATAAAATTGGCAATATCCGCCGCCCACTGAGGATCGACATCAAGAACCGAAACCTCAACGCCTAGAAACTCAGTACGTCTCACATTGACGTTTCCGCGATAGTTCTCGTGCAACTTGAACATCTTTTGAGGGTCGTCAGGACTTATTCCATAATGCTCCATCATATTAAACCTGCGGCAGACATCATCCTCCATCGATTGTGACGACAGAATCTGTATCGCATATTCACAGTCGCGCTCAATACCATAATCCATATAGTCGAGGCTATAGCGATCTGCAAGAATCGCCTTCGAGAGACGGTTTGAATTGGTTGGAAATATCACCACCGACGATTTGAAACGTGGCGTCACCAATAACGATGCCACAACCGACACAGCAATAGCCACAACCGTAACTATTGTGAGCAGTTTCCAATGGCGACGGAAAAATTGCATTGAATTCTTGAGTTCAAAACTGTTGCCAAAATCCATAGCTGTAGTTTTATAATAATTTGGTAATGTTTAAAGTATAACAATCAACGGAACACTTTTGATATCTAGTGACTTCAAACATTAAATTGTTTTTTTTCGATCAAAGATAATTAATAACAAACTGATTTTGTCTACGATTACCAATTGCCTATTGTCTCTGGCTCTGAAGACTCGTTTTCCTGCTGTTTATATTCCAAACCCTTTTCAGGGCGCGAGCAGTTGCTGACATTACTCTGAATGCTGTCAACCTGTGCCGCTGTCAACGCCACACCATCATCGTCAATAAAGCGTTTGGGCCAGAAAGGAAACGCGTCAGCCATATCTCCTGAATAATAAAAATCGAAACCAATAGCGCCAAAGGTATACAAACGTCCTGCGACACTTATATGAGAGCCTCCACAACGGGGAGCGCCGTGAGGATGCGACTGCGAGAAACCGACATTGAACAATGTGCACAGAATATCAGGGCGATCTGAGATATCATATCCCGCGCGACGCCACTGCAACATCGTTTGGTGCAAGATACAACCGGTATAGATATATGAATACAGGTGATTGCGATAATCCACCAACCGATTATAACGCTCCATATCATGATTGTCGCTGTTGAAATCGAGCACATTCTCATAGTGTTTTCCCATATAGAATTCCGATGTGCTGTCTTTCAAATGTTGTTCCACTGCGCGCGCGGTATGTTCCTTTATACCATTAACACCATAGGAGAACTGCGACTGCACAGAAAGCATTTTCACAGGACCCAGATAGCGCTTCACGATCTCGCGGTTGCTGTTGAAAAGTCGAATCTGTTCACCCACAAGGCACGCCACAATAAGTCGTGGCTCCACGCCCGTCAGTCGGCCAGCCTCCACAAGCAGAGCGCTGTCCTTCATAATGGAGGGTTTCAACATCTCCCATTCTGGTGTTGCCATCCAAGGGATAACGGTAACGGCCTCGCGCGACTTGCGGCTGTCAAACACACTCTTCATTTTGGCCAAAAACTCGGTATAGCCATCGGTGCTGTCGGTATATAGCGACGCGGCGGCAATCATACGGTCGACAAGCATTGGGTTGTTGCTACGCATGGCAGCGTCGAGGATAAGTTGAGCGTTTTCGGGATAGAACTTTCCAAACGCCGCCAACTTCACATACTGCTCCAGCCATAGCGCGTTGCGTTGCTGGGGGGTAAGGTCGGAATCCTTCATCTGCTCCATTTCCGAAACCGACATCAGATAGCGGTAGTTGTTGTCAACCGCACCCTTGTTGTTGGTTAAACCAAGCTTGAATATGCCCCATGCGGCTATAATACCGAAACCTGCAATAGCGAAGATATATACGACAATATTAAAGATACGCTTCCAAAGTGGAGCTTTCATCGTTTGCTTTGCTTTAGGATTTTGCACTGCAAAAAAAATATTAAATGGGTTTGAATTGATAAAAGATCAAATGATTTGAAAAATCAAAATTTTTGGTTTAACATTCAAACCCGATAAGGTGATACCGTTTTTGTAATTAACATATAGGCAATGACACCGGATGTAGCGATGCTAGATTGTGTAGGAAAGGCACCTTCTCAAAGAGGGTGACATCCATAAGCACGAAGACAATGGCGCCAGCAAGATAACCAACAAAAGCAAGCAGAGTTATCTTCTTAAGATACCAAATGAAATCGATTTTTTCCATACCCATAACAGCCACACCAGCGGCAGAACCGATAATGAGAAGGCTTCCACCAGTACCAGCACAGTAGGCAAGAAACTCCCAGAAAGGATGGTTCTGGCCAAAAATCACATTGACGCCCTCGGCAACCTCATGAGGATACATTCCCTGAACAGCAGCAACAAGTGGCACATTGTCAACAACAGACGACAAAACACCGATAATAAGGTCGATAAGGAAGAATCCGACAGGCTCTTCGCCTATGTGCATATTGAGGAATGTGTCGTTCAATCCTTGTGCCAATCCGCCAAGAATACCTGCCACCTTGAGGCACGACACTGCCATAAGAATACCCAGGAAGAAAAGAATGGTAGGCACGTCGACATGCTCGAGGGTACTGACAGCGGTGGGAAGCTTCACATTGTCTTTCGAGTAACGACGGCTGAGTATCTCTGTGGTGACCCAGAGGATAGAAAGGCCGAACAGCATACCGAGGTATGGGGGCAGATGTGTGATGGTCTTGAAAATGGGGACGAACACAAGCGCGCAAACGCCCATAATGAGCACAAGCATGCGGAAACGGTGAGGAACAACAATGCCCTCTTCCGAATTGTCAGGACGCTCTATTTCACCCTTGAGCTGTGTGCCAAGAATAAGAACAGGCACCACCAAGCAGGCTAAACTAGCGACAATTGTTTTAACGATGATGTTGAAAGTTGTAACCTCTCCCTTTATCCACAGCATGATAGTGGTGACATCTCCAATAGGGCTCCATGCACCACCGGCATTGGCTGCAAGTATCACCATGCCGGCAAAGAGCCAACGCTCTTTCTGGTCGGCAATGAGTTTGCGCAACAAGGCAACCATAACAATGGCGGTGGTCATATTGTCGAGCAATGCCGACAAGAAGAAGGTGAGGATGCTGAGTATCCACAAAAGTCTCTTCTTGTTGGTTGTCTTGATTTTGTCTGTGATAATACTGAAGCCCTGATAGTCTTCTATCAAGGTTACAATTGTCATAGCTCCCAAAAGGAAGAAGACAATCTCGGCAGTTTCACCAAGGTTTTCAATCAAGTTGCTGCTAATGAACGAGCGCCATGATTCGATGTCCAGACTTGGATCAAATGCCACATGGAAGAATGAGAATATCGCCCATGTTAGCACTCCCAGCAACAATGCTGTAGCGGTTTTGTTTATTTTCAACGGATGCTCCAAAGCTATACAAGCATATCCGATTATGAAAATGGTTACAAGTGTTACAACCATGTCTTAGTTTTTTTTGAATAGTTAGTTTTATGTTTATATTTCCAATGTTTTATTTCCTTTTCTGCTGCTGTTTTTGCATCTCTTCGCTCATACGCTGCATCTCCTCCAAACGCTGCTGGAATTTCGATTTCTTCTGAGGCTTGTTCTTCATCTGGCTTTCTGCCTTTGCCATACGAGCACGAACCTTGTCCTCTGTCATGATGGCACGAATACCAAACATCTGCAGCATTGAAAGAAGCAAGTTGAAGAAATAATAAATGTTAAGAGCGGCCGACTGGCTGTTGAAGATGAAAAGCATCATGAACGGCATGAAATACATCATAAACTTCATACCCGGCATAGAAGCCTGTCCCTGCTGCTGCTTCATGGTATACACTGTGTAGAGGAACTGCATAGCGAACATCAGCAAACAGAAAAGACTTATGTGGTCGCCATAAAGGGGAATATTGAATGGCAGATTGAGTATCGAATCATAGCTCGACAAGTCGTCGCACCACAGGAAACCCTTCTGACGCAACTCTATAGACGCAGGATAGAATCGGAACATTGCGTAAATGATGGGAAGCTGCAGCAACATAGGCAAACATCCTGCCATAGGATTGATACCCGCGCGACGCTGCAACTGCGACATTGCTTGCTGTTTCTGCATGGCCTGCTCCTGTTTGGGGAACTTTTTGTTGATAGCATCCATCTCGGGTTTGAGATGACGCATGACTGCTCCAGTCTTATAACTGTTCCACGTAAGGGGCGAGATGACTATTTTGAGTAGTAGGGTGAGAATAATGATGATTATACCATAGTTCCAGCCAAAGTTCTCAAGGAAGTTGAAGACAGGAATAATGGCGAAGCGGCTTACCCACTGAGTCAGGAAGAAGCCCCATCCAAGAGGCAGTATGCGCTCAAAACCCCTATGCATGTCGCGAAGCTCGCGATATTTGTTGGGGCCAAAGTAGAAACCCATGTCCAGCGAGAAATTGTCGGCAGTGGCGTCATAGTCAACGCCAAGAATACTCGACATATCACATAGGTAATTGTCATCCTTATTGCCACGATCGGTCGATACGCTTATCTCCTGTGCATTACGGAATCCATTCTCCGACATCAATATAGCGCAGAAAAACTGCTGCTTATATGCAACCCACTCAAGAGGTGTTGTAATCTGTTTGGTATCGTCACGACCGTCACGCAAATTGTCGGGATTGTCGTTTACATTCTTATAATACAAAGAGGTATAGAATCGCTCACTGTCTTTATTGCGGTTGGCGTTGCGGCCCTTCTGACTTCTGTCGTACTGCTCCTGACGACGCAAACTATTGCTCCAGATGAAGTTCATATTTGGCGTCACATTCACATAATCCTTCAAATTATGGAAATTGATATCAAAGTCAACCTCATAGCTATCGTAACGGAAAGTATATACATATTCGAGATACGAGTCTTTTTCAACAGGCAGCGAATCTGCCAGTTGTGCATAAGCGCGGAAACTAATCTCTACTGAGTCGCCTTCACCAAGTGTGTATTCTGTTTCCGAGTCGACTTTTTCGCCATTGCAATATACTGCGAATGGAATCAAGCGAGTATAAACAGGATTGTAACGTGCGTCGGCAAAGTTAAGGTCCATATTGTTCACACCTGGAGTTATGATCTCCAAAGGCATGCTGTCGAAAGTGACATAATCACTTAGAACAACGTTCTGAACTGAAGCGCCTAACGAAGAAAGCTGAGTAGACATCAAGTTGTTCTTGATCGAAAGATTGATTCGGGGATTGCTTACATTTGAGGCAAATACACCCATACCCTCTGTCATTTTCTGACGATAAGCGATGCTGTCGACACTGGAACTATCAGTGATAGTAAGCTGAGCAAGAGAGTCTTGCACATGCTGACGTTCGGCGTCAGCATTGGCTATCGAGTCGGCGCGCATCAGCTCTACCCTTCTAACAGAATCCTGACGCATGCGTTCGGCTATTTCTTCCTCGCTAGGCCGTATCCAAAACATGTAGCCTACAAAAACTAAGAAAATCAGTACAAGTCCTATTATCGATTTTTTATCCATATAACATTTATAATGTTGATGTTCTGTATTTTTATTTAAACTTTTTCCTTTAAGATTGAAATTGCAAATTTACAACTAATTTTCAATATACTCTGAAATTGAAATATTTTTTTCAAAAGAGCAACTTATGGGTATTTTTTGCTATTTTTGTAGATTATTTCTATATTCACAATGAAAGCCAAGACATTTATTTACACTCTCACAATGACATTGTTATGCGTCTCTTGCAACAATGTGGCCATTGATAAAAGCGAAGAAGGTAATGATTCAATCGTCTTTTTCGACACTTCTACAATAGCCAACATCGACACAATGGAATTTATCCAAAACAACCAGCCAAACAGCATCGATTCTGTTGCAACACCAAGCGACGCTCCTGCCAAGGTCAAATCCAAACCCGCCACCAACAACAATGCAAAAAGCACTAAATCCTCAGGTCAACGCAACGGCTCAATATACATATCAACCTATGGCGCCAACGGCAAAGTTTGGGGCCATGTAACAATGAATGGCGACAAAGGTCGTGGCACTATTCACGATGACAACGAAAACACCTATTCTATTACTGTCACTCGTCACGGCAACGAACTTTTCGGTCGCGACCAAAACGGACGTGAATATGTGTTCAAACTCCACTAACACACACTGTTTCTGCAGTGTTGATAAATATTGATAACTATTGACCGGCTCTAAAACTATTATTATTACTTTTGCAAAAAAATAAAGAACAAAGATATGAAATCAGTACAAGAACTTCAGACAATTGCGCAACAAGTGCGCCGCGATATTTTAAGAATGACCACCGCCGCCAAGAGTGGACACCCGGGTGGCTCGTTAGGTACAACCGACTGGTTTGTCGCCATGCAGTTTAACATCTTGAAGCAAGACCCCGCAGCCTTCACCATGGATGGCAAAGGGCAAGACATGCTCTTTGTGTCGCAAGGTCATATAACACCTGTCATTTACAGTACTATGGCTCGTCGTGGATTCTTCCCCGTCAGCGAACTTGCTTCGTTCCGCAAGTTCGGCACCCGACTTCAAGGTCACCCGTCAACAGAGCACGGCCTCCCCGGCATACGCATGGCTAGCGGTTCTCTTGGTCAAGGAATGTCGGTAGGCATAGGCGCCGCTCTCGGCAAAAAAGCCACCGGCGATGACAGTCTCGTCTTCACTATGCACGGCGATGGTGAGCTTCAGGAAGGTCAAATTTGGGAAGCCGCCATGTTCGCTGGCGCCAAGAATATCGACAACCTCATCAGCACTATCGACTACAACCATCAACAAATTGACGGTACCGTGGAACAGGTTATGGATCTTGGCAACCTGAAAGCAAAATTCGAATCATTCATGTGGACAGTGGTGGAAATCGAGAACGGCAACGACATGCAACAAGTTCTCGACGGCATGGCCAAAGCCAAATCGCTCACTGGTAAAGGCAAACCTGTATGCGTTATTTTGCACACCCAAATGGGCTATGGCATCGATTTCATGCAAAACACCAACAAGTACCACGGTGCTGTCCTCAATGACGAAGACTTGACTAAAGCGTTGGCTCAAATAGCCGAAACCGAACTCGGTGATTATTGATTGGATCGGTGAACGTTAACCATTGTCTTTCACCAGTCCTTCAATGGGCCTATTCACCAACCATTACAACAATTGAAAAAAATCATCCTCTATACAATATTGGCATTCAGTGTCTTTTCAGCGATGGCACAAAACAATACCGTCTCTGAAAAGACTCGTGTGCTAATTATTCTCGACTGCTCTCACAGCATGTGGGACCGCTGGCAAAGTGACTCTAAAATAAAAGTCACCCAAAAGGTGCTGCTGAAATTCATGGACAGCATAGCCACTCAAAAAGGTATCGACGTGGCTCTTCGTGTCTTTGGTCATCTTAACAAGAACTCCTACGGCACTCGTCTCGAAGTACCTTTCGAGCCCAACAACAACTACAAGATTCAGAGCAAAATTAAAACCCTCGTCCCAAATGGCGACTGCACGGCGGCATCAGCATTAAGCAGTTCTCTCAACGATTTCCCCACTGTAAGCGCTGACGACCGCAACGGCACTCAGGCGCGAAATATCATCCTGATTATCACCGACGGCATGGACGACTGTGACGGCAACATCTGCAACGTGGCCCGCCAAGTACAGATGAGTGGCGTCATCGTACAAACGTTCATTCTGGGTATAGGCAACAAGGAGGACTTCCAGCATAGTCTCGATTGTGCCGGCAAATTCACTTACGTCCCCAATGAGGAACACTACACAGAAATGCTCTATGACATTTTCCGCATCTCTGAAGAGGAGGCACGCGTGGTGGTCAGCGTTAACGACGAAACCGATCATCTACTGGAAGCATCTCTGCCTTTGGCTCTTTACGACAGCCAGACCGGGGTGGTGAAATATACTACTCTCTACAGTATCGATAGCCGCTACACTCCCGACACTTTGATTGTCGACCCTCTTGTAACCTACGATGTAACTCTATTCACTACTCCCCCTATAAATCTAAAAAACAAACAGTTTAAACCTGGTCGTGTCAACAGACTCAATTTCACCGTAGAACAAGGCTCATTGAGGCTTCGTTCTGATGGCCAGCGCACAAACTACCCCGTACCACAATACCCTGTTCTCATCTACCAACACGGCAGCAATACCATATTGGGTAGCCAACTTTTGGGAGAAACTCGCAATTACCTGACAGGCAACTATGACATCGAGGTTCTCTCCTCACCTACTCTGCGTCTTGAGAATGTAGCCATAATCAGCTCTACAGCCACCGACCTCACAATTCCCACCCCCGGAGTAGCGAACATCAACAAACCTAAAGTTATCTCATCAGGCAGCATCTTCGAGCTCAAGGACGGCGTCCTGAATTACATCTGCGACCTCGATCCCAACAAAATAAACGAGCGCATCCTGCTTATGCCTGGCGAATACCAACTTGTTCTCAAACCCCAGAACAGCATCGAATACAAAAAGGTAAAAACAATACGTTTTCTGATTGGCGCTGGACGCACCACGGTTATAAACCTTTCTCATTAATAAAATAAACATGTTAAAACGTGACCCCATAGAAAACACACCGGAATTCAAGGCTGTTATCGACGCTGTTGAAGCCGAATTGGATGAAATGCTGAAAGATTTTCCCAAAGGTATGGGCTTTTGTCACCACTACTGGCATTGCAAACGTGAACTATTGAAAGAAAAATATGGTATTGAGTGGCGTAGTCCTTCCATGATGAATCCAGGAACGATGTTCGATTGATAGTATACAATAATGTATGTAAAAAACGGTTGCTATTTGTTACTTATATTTTGAATCCGTATTTTTCATTGACCAATGGAAACCGCCCGTTTGTTACTAAGACCATGGAGAGATGATGACGCCGAAGCCCTTTTCAAGTACGCCTCCGACCCTGAACTGGGACCTCTGGCGGGATGGCCGCCTCACAAGAGCGTTGACGAGAGCCGCGAGGTGATACGTACCATCTTCAGTAAAGAAGGGATGTGGGCTGTGATGTGGAAAGCTACCGGCGAGCCAATAGGATGCGTAGGCTACTTGTCGGCATCGGACTCAAATCTCGCAATCGAAGCCGACTCTGCCGAAGTGGGCTATTGGATTGCCCGGCCCTATTGGGGCAAAGGCATCTGCACTGAAGCGCTGCATTTGGTTATCAACCACTGCTTCAAAGAGAAAGGTTTTGCAACACTATGGGGATGCTATTTCCCCGACAATCCAGCCTCGGGCCGTGTTATGGAGAAATGCGGTTTTGAATTTACTGGCAAAGAGGTGCTCTGCCCCAACCTCAAAGTCGGCGCCGAAAGACCGGTAAAGGTAATGAAAATGAATAAAACAAAATAAAACAATAATATTATGACCCACTACGAAAAAATATCAAGCAAAGAACTGCGTGCCGGTATGGGCGAAGGCCTTGTCGAGGCTGGCCGCATGAACGAGAATGTAGTCGCCCTGAGCGCCGACGTTAAAGGCAGCGTCAAGATGGACGGCTTCGCCAAGGAATTCCCCGAGCGCTTCATCCAGTGCGGCATCGCCGAGGCAAACATGGTCGGCATTGCAGCTGGTCTTAGCCTCTGTGGCAAGGTGCCATTCATCGGTGGTTTCGCCGAGTTCGTCACCGGCCGCGTCTACGACCAAATCCGCCAGGTAGTGTGCTACTCGAACAAGAACGTCAAGATCTGCGGCTCTCACGCCGGCATCTCGCTCGGCGAGGACGGCGCCACGCACCAAACGATGGAGGACATCGCCCTGATGAAGGTTCTGCCCAACATGACCGTACTCGTGCCCGCCGACTTCAACCAAGCCAAGGCCGCCACGCTGGCCGCCGCCGAGCATGTCGGCCCCGTCTATCTGCGACTCGGACGCTACAAGATGCCCTGCTTCCTGACAGAAGGAGAAAAATCCGAGATCGGCAAGGCCCAGCTGCTGAGTGAGGGCAAGGACGTGACCCTCTTCGCCTGCGGCCACCTCGTGTGGGAAGCCCTGCAGGCCGCCGAGATGCTCGAGAAAGTCGGCATCAGCTGCGAGGTCATCAAC
>JAEEGL012919481.1_pt1 | contig 83629 bp, 67 predicted proteins | sample 9134231 | NCBI WGS metagenome assembly JAEEGL01 (sample SAMN16246548, study PRJNA631951) | gut metagenome | biome: gut microbiome; feature: rumen; material: fiber-attached | host: Bos | place: Iran: Karaj | collected 2018-10
AGGAGTGGCAGCAAAGAACATTACTGACATTACAGACCCCACCCCTGCCCCTCCCCTTGAAGGGAGGGGATGGCTGCGCATAAATCCTTTCTGCAAAGGGTCAACTGCTATATCATTGCCTTAAATAAAGGTATTCAACTGTCGCAAGTTTTGGAGTTAAAGGAGTTAAGGGAGTTAAAGGAGTTAAAGACAATAGCTTTGCTATGGATTTCAACCCAGAGACAAAGGCTTCTCATGGAGAGTCATTTGTCTTTAACTCCTTTAACTCCCTTAACTCCTTTAACTCCTGAAAGTTCTTCGTAGAGCGAAGCGGCAGGGCCGAGCGGAGCGAATGCGAAACTTGAATAAAGGTATCTCCTCAGTTCTACGTTCTCTTTTATTCGCAGGATTATTGATGCGGCATGTGGAAGACCCGCGCCACGGTGTCATTGGTTTGGCGTGATAATTCTTCCGGAGTGACACCGTATGCTTCTGCCAGGCGCTGCAAGACCAGGGCGACGAAGGCTGGCTCGTTGCGCTGTCCACGATGCGGCACTGGCGCCATATAGGGGGCGTCGGTCTCGAGCACGATGCGGTCGATGGGCACAGCGGCGGGCAGCACCTCGGGCAGATGACTCTTCTTAAACGTTGAGACGCCGCCGATGCCAAGGACGAAGTTGTCGAACTGCAACAGTTCGGCAGCTTCGTTTTCGTTGCCGGTGAAGCAGTGGAACACACCGCCGGGCAGTTCTCGCGCGTACCTTTTTAATAAGTGCACCATCTCGTTCTGCGCCTTGCGACAGTGTATCATCAGCGGCAGGCGCGTCTCCACCGACCATTTCACCTGCTCTTCAAAGGCCAGCATCTGCTCCTGCTCGAACTCACGGCTCCAGTAGAAGTCGAGCCCCACCTCGCCGATGGAAGTGATGAGGGTTGAGGGTTGAGAGTTGAGGGTTGAGAGTTGAGGGTTGAGAGTTGAGAGTTGAGGGTTGAGAGATGAGGGTTGAGGGTTAAGAGTTGAGGGTTGAGGGTTGAGAGCTGAGGGTTGAGTGATGAGCGATTTGATGGCGTTGAGCTGTTGGCGCCAGTCGGATCGCACCTCTTCTGGATGCAAGCCAATCATGGGAAAGAGAAAACCGGGATGCTGCTGGCAGAGCTTGACGATGCGCTCTGATGACGGCAGGTCGATGGCTGGCAGGAAGATGGCCTTGCAGCCTGCCTCACGTGCCCGCTGCATCACCTCATCACGGTCATTGTTAAATTCTTCGCCATCCAAATGGCAGTGTGTGTCAATAAATGCTATCACGTTTTTCTTTTTGCTATAACATCATACCATGTGCAGACATTCCCCCTCCTTTCTGCCCGGCATCCCGAAGGGGGACGCTCACTTCCGAAGGATCACAAGAAAGGGAGGGTAGGGGACAGAGCTATTTCCTTCTCTCCATCATTTCGTCGGTATAGTCGAGGAGCTGTTGCTTGCGCTCATCGCTGACGCCGACGCGAGCCAGATACTTGCGGCACTCGGCGAAATAATAATTGATTTTCTTCTCGCACAGCTGACGGATGCCTATCTGGTCGTAGAGGGCAGTGACGGCGTGCACTTTCTCTTCGCGGTTGAAGTCCTTTGCCTCTATCCACCGCATCAGCTCTTCACGCTGCTCGGCGTTGGCACGGTTGACGGCATTGATGAGCATATAGGTCTTCTTGTTTGAGGTGATGTCGCCGCCAATAGCCTTGCCAAAGACCTTCGGGTCGCCATAGACATCGAGGAGGTCGTCCTGCAGTTGGAAGGCCAGGCCCAACTGCTGCCCGAACTGATAGAGGTTCTCCACATCCTCTTCCGGCGCATCGGCCAGCAGGGCACCAATCTTCACGGCACAGGCCAGCAGCACGCTGGTCTTCAGGCGTATCATCTCGATGTACTCGTCCTCAGTCACGTCGTTGCGCGTCTCAAAGTCCATGTCATACTGCTGTCCCTCGCCAATCTCGAGAGCTGTCTCGGTGAAGACGTCGAGCACGGCCTGCAGCTTCTCCTCCGGACACTGCTGCATGCGTTGGTAGGCCAGCACGAGCATGGAGTCGCCCGACAGGATGGCGGTGTTGGCGTCCCAGCGCTTGTGCACGGTTTCGCGGCCGCGGCGCAGGTCGGCATTGTCCATCAGGTCGTCGTGCAGCAGCGTGTAGTTGTGGTATGTCTCCAAGGCCAATGCCTGCATCATGATGTCGGCGGGATGGTCCTTGTAGAGGTTGTAGGCCAGCAGCATGAGCACGGGCCTGATGCGCTTGCCTCCCAGTGAGAGGACATACTTCACGGGTTCGTAGAGTGAGGCAGGACGGCGGTCGTAAGGCAGCGCCTCGAGTGCCTCGTTCACCATTTTAAGTATTTCTTCTGAGCTGTACATATATCTTTAACTCTTTTATATACAATAATTTCTTTAATGAGTTTAAAACTATATCTTGAACACAACGGGAATACACACTTTGGTGCGGCAGGGCTCGTCGTTGAGGATGCCGGGAGTCCAGCGGGGCATCATGCGCAACACCCGCAGCACCTCGGCGTCGCACAGCGGATGGAGTGAGCCGACCACCCTCACGTCGGTGATGCTGCCGTCGGTGTTGACGATGAACTCGGCCACCACCTTGCCTTGCAGCTGCTGCTCCTGTAGCAACGGTGGATATTTCAGGTTGCGCGAGAGCCACTTGATAAACTCCGTGAGGCCACCGGGGAACTGCGGCACATCCTCCACCACACGCAGGCTGACAGCTTCTTCATCGGGTGGGGGAGGGGGCTCCATCTCCGTCTCTTCCTCCTGTGCCTCTAAGTCATTGTCCACGTCGGTCTCCACGTCCTCGTCGTCGTCCAGCATCTCTTCCACCTCCTCTTCCACCACCACGAGCTTCGTCTCGGGCTTCGGCTCTGCCTTGGGTGCCATCAGCTTCTCCTCGTGGTCGTTCAGCAAGGGCGGCAGCTCCATCTCGTTGTCTAAGCGGGCCAGCAGGTCGGGGTCGTCCAACGGGTCATCGGGCTCCACAGTATATTCCAGTGCCACGAAGACACACGCCAAAGCTACCACCAGTCCCAACAGCAGTCGCTGCGGGCGGCGGCGCTCCAGGTCGGCTTGTGCGCTCTTCTTTACCTCCATCGCCTCGTAAGGAATCGTATAATACAGCGCAAAGGTAGCATATTATCTTCAATAAGCCAACTATTTCCTGATAAAAAAAAATAATAGGCAGAAAAAAGTCAAACGTGGCGTCTGTTTTTATAATTGTTTTAGAAAAAACAGCACCGTGACAAGAAAAACTGGCTCAGATTGACACGTAAATGCTTTTTTTTGTCTAATTTTGCACCAAATTTCAAATAAGGCATCAATTATGACGATTTATTTCTTTAAGACTCCTACGGAGAGCATCATTGCCACGCAGGCAGATCATCAGCTCACGGAAGAAGAAGTGCAGAAACTTTGTTGGCTCTATGGTGGCGCCACTCTCATCGAGGGCGAGACGCTCAGCGGCCAGTTCATCGGTCCCCGCCGCGAAATGGTGACGCCGTGGTCGACCAACGCCGTCGAGATAACGCAGAACATGGCCATGGCGGGCATACGGCGCATAGAGGAATACTTCAAAGCCGAAGGCGACACTTCTTTCGACCCCATGCTGCAGCGCAAGTATAACGGTCTGGATCAGAATATCTTCACCGTCAACATCCAGCCAGAGCCCATCAAGTATGTGGACAACCTGGAGGAATATAACGAGCAGGAGGGCCTGGCCCTGTCGCCCGAGGAGATAGAGTATCTGCACGGCATTGAGAAGCAGAACGGCCGTCCGCTGACTGACTCTGAGATTTTCGGCTTTGCACAGATCAACTCCGAGCACTGCCGCCACAAGATTTTCGGCGGCACCTTCATCATCAACGGAAAGGAGCAGGAGAGCTCGCTCTTCGCCATGATCAAGAAGACAACGCAGGAGAATCCCAACAAGATTCTCTCTGCCTATAAAGATAATGTGGCCTTCGCCCAGGGGCCTGTCGTCGAGCAGTTCGCTCCTGCCGACCAGAGCACCAGCGACTGGTTCCGCGTGAAGGACATCGAGAGCGTCATCTCGCTGAAGGCCGAGACCCACAACTTCCCCACAACCGTGGAGCCCTTCAACGGCGCGGCCACCGGAACAGGCGGAGAGATTCGCGACCGTATGGGCGGCGGCACTGGCTCATGGCCCATTGCCGGTACAGCTGTGTACATGACGGCCTACCCCCGTCTGACGGATGATGAGAATGCGGCTCGTGAATGGGAGAATATCCTGCCCGTGCGTGAATGGCTGTACCAGACGCCGGAGCAGATTCTCATCAAAGCCAGCAACGGCGCCTCCGATTTCGGCAACAAGTTCGGCCAGCCCCTCATCTGCGGCTCCGTCCTCACCTTCGAGCACCAGGAAGCTCCCTCGGGGGCTGTAGAGGGGACTCCCACCAAGTATGCCTACGACAAGGTCATCATGCTGGCTGGCGGTGTGGGTTATGGCACCAAGCGCGACTGCCTGAAGAAGGAACCGCAGAAGGGCAACAAGGTGGTCGTCGTAGGTGGCGACAACTACCGCATCGGCCTCGGAGGTGGCTCTGTCTCTTCTGTCGATACCGGCCGCTACAGCAGCGGCATCGAGCTGAACGCCGTGCAGCGTGCCAACCCTGAGATGCAGAAGCGCGCCTACAACCTCGTCCGCGCACTCTGCGAGGAAGACGTCAACCCCGTCGTCTCCATCCATGACCACGGATCGGCCGGCCACCTGAACTGCCTCTCGGAGCTCGTCGAGGACTGTGGCGGCACCATCGACATGACGAAGCTGCCCATCGGCGACACCACCCTCTCGTCGAAGGAGATTATTGCCAATGAGAGCCAGGAGCGCATGGGACTGCTCATCGACGAGAAGCATATCGACCACGTCCGCAAGATAGCTGAGCGTGAGCGTGCTCCGCTCTATGTCGTCGGCGAGACCACCGGCGATGCGCACTTCAGCTTCGTGCAGGGCGACGGCGTGAAGCCCTTCGACCTCGACGTGGCCCAGATGTTCGGCCACTCGCCCAAGACCATCATGCGCGACAACACCGTGGAGCGTCATTACGCCCCGGTGTCGTATAGTTTAGAGCGTAAAGTGGAGAGTGGAGAGTTTGCTACCGCTCAGCATGGCCAATCGGAGAGCGGCCAAACAGGTGCGGTAGCAAACTCTACACTCTACTCTCTCAACTCTCAACTGACCGAGTACCTGGAGCGCGTCCTCCAGCTCGAGGCCGTGGCCTGCAAGGACTGGCTCACCAACAAGGTAGACCGCTCCGTCACGGGCAAGATAGCCCGCCAGCAGTGCCAGGGCGAGCTGCAGCTGCCGCTCAGCGACTGCGGTGTCGTGGCTCTCGACTACCGCGGACGCAAGGGCATCGCCACCGCCATCGGACACGCACCGCAGGCCGGACTGGCCAACCCCGCTGCCGGCTCAGTCCTTTCGGTCGCCGAAGCACTGACCAACATCGTCTGGGCACCGCTGGCTGATGGCATGGACTCGCTGTCGCTGAGCGCCAACTGGATGTGGCCCTGCCGCTCGCAGGAGGGCGAGGATGCCCGCCTCTATCAGGCAGTGCAGGCACTGAGCGACTTCTGCTGCGCCCTTCACATCAACGTGCCCACGGGCAAGGACTCGCTGTCACTCACCCAGCAGTATCCCAACGGCGAGAAGATTATCTCGCCGGGAACGGTCATCGTCAGCGCAGGCGGCGAGGTGAGCGACGTGCGCAAGGTCGTTTCGCCCGTCATCGTCAACGACAAGCGTGCCTCGCTCTATCACATCGACTTCTCGTTCTGCGAGCAGCGTCTTGGCGGTTCAGCCTTTGCACAGTCGCTGGGCAAGGTAGGCGACGACGTGCCCACCGTGGAGAATCCCGAATACTTTGCCGATGCCTTCATGGCCATTCAGCAACTCATCGACAAGGGCTGGATCATGGCGGGCCACGACATCTCAGCTGGTGGACTTATCACCACGCTCTTGGAGATGTGCTTCGCCAACACCCGTGGAGGCCTGCACATCAACCTGCATGACATCTGCGCTGACGGCGACGTGGTGAAGACACTCTTCGCTGAGAACCCCGGCGTGGTCATCGAAGTCAGCGACGAGCATAAGTTCGAGTTCAAGGAACTCATGGAAGACTTGGGTGTCGGCTATGCCAAGATTGGCTATCCTGTAGAGGACAGCCGCACCATCGAGCTCGTCTGTCCGCAACCCGGCAGCAATGAGGCTGCGAAGGAGTCTGCCACGCTGACCTTCGACATCGACCGCCTGCGTGACATCTGGTACAAGACCAGCTACCTCCTCGACCGCAAGCAGAGCTTCAACGGCAAGGCCCTGGAGCGCTTTGAGAACTACAAGCACCAGCCCATCGAGATGAAGTTCCCCAAGGGCTTCACCGGCACCCTCGCCCAGTACGGCCTCAACCCCGACCGCCGTTCCGTAGGTAGCGCTGCCAACGGTTCAGCAGATGGCGATATAATCGCCGCCACCCCCAAGGCCGCCATCATCCGTGAGAAGGGCACCAACGGCGAGCGTGAAATGGCCTACTGCCTCTACCTCGCTGGCTTCGACGTGAAGGACGTGATGATGACCGACCTCATCACAGGCCGCGAGACACTCGACGAGGTCAACCTCATCGTCTTCTGTGGCGGCTTCTCCAACAGCGACGTTCTCGGCTCGGCCAAGGGATGGGCAGGCGCCTTCCTCTACAACCCGAAGGCCAAGGAAGCACTCGACCGCTTCTACGCACGCGAGGACACCCTCTCCTTAGGCATCTGCAACGGCTGTCAGCTGATGGTCGAGCTGGGACTGGTGAATAGTGTAGAGTGTAGAACGGAGAGTGTAGAGTTTGCTTCCGCTCAGCAAAGCCAAACAGATGCGGTAGCAAACTCTAATCTCTACACTCTGAACTCTAAACTTAGGCCTCGCATGTTGCATAACGACTCCCACAAGTTCGAGAGCAATTTCATCACCCTGCAGATTCCGCAGAACCACAGCGTGATGTTCGGCTCGCTCAGCGGCTCGAAGCTCGGCTTGTGGGTGGCTCACGGCGAAGGTAAGTTCTCGCTGCCCGAAGGGGAGAGTGCCTATCATGTCATTGCCAAGTACAACTACCACGGCTATCCCGCCAACCCCAATGGCTCCGACTATGACGTGGCTGGCATCTGCTCTGCCGACGGGCGCCATCTGTGCATGATGCCGCACCTGGAGCGTGCCATCTTCCCTTGGCAGAACGCTTGGTATCCCGCCAACCGCCGCAACGACGAGGTGACACCGTGGATCGAGGCCTTCGTCAACGCACGCAAATGGGTGGAAGAGAACAAGCGCACCACTCCCAGCAGCCCCAACCCCTCTCTGTAGGATATAAAATTCAAGCTATAGATAATATGTACGTATATGATGGGCGTGCAAGATAATCCCTCCCCTCCCTCGCAAGGAGGGGGAGGGTCTCTTTTCACCACTTTCTTCAAGATTGGCATGTTCACCCTTGGCGGTGGATATGCCATGATTCCCATTATCGAGGCAGAGGTGGTAGACAAGCACAAGTGGGTGACGAAGGAGGAGTTTCTCGACCTCATCGCCATTGCGCAGAGCTGTCCTGGTGTTTTCGCGGCCAACATCAGCATCTTCATCGGCTACAGGCTGAAGAAGGTGCCGGGAGCCATCATCACCTGTCTGGGCACCTGTCTGCCCTCTTTCCTCATCATCCTGCTCATCGCCATGTTCTTCCACCGCTTCCAGGACAATCCCGTGGTGGCATCCATCTTCCGTGGCATCCGTCCGGCGGTGGTGGCGCTCATCGCAGTCCCTACCTTCAACTTGGCGAAGAGTGCAGGCATCACCTGGGCTACCTGCTGGATTCCCATCGGCGGGGCCCTCGCCATATGGCTCATGGGGGTGTCGCCCATCCTCATCATCCTCCTCGCTGCCATCGGCGGCTATGTCTACGGCACACTCATTAAACCCACAGAATAGCTTTCACTCATGATTTTTCTTCAGCTGTTCATCACCTTCTTCCAGATAGGACTCTTCGGCTTTGGCGGAGGCTATGGCATGTTGTCGCTCATTCAAGGCGAGGTGGTGCATCACTGGGGGTGGATGACCACGGCCGAGTTCACCGACATCGTGGCTGTCAGTCAGATGACGCCGGGCCCTATTGGCATCAACAGCGCCACCTACTGCGGCTACACCGCCGTGCACAACGCCGGGATGAGCGAGACGATGGCCGTCCTTGGCTCGTGTGTGTCCACCTTTGCGTTGGTGCTGCCATCACTTATCCTGATGATCCTCATCTCGAAGATGTTTCTCAAGTACATGAAGCATCCCACGGTGCAGAGCATCTTCGCCGGATTGCGACCTGCCGTGGTAGGTCTCCTCGCTGCTGCCACGCTCTTGCTGTGCACCAAGGAGAATTTCTCAGCCCCCAGCGAGAACGCATGGCAGTTCTGGATCAGTGTCTTCCTCTTCGTCGCCACTTTCATCGGCACGAAGGTGTTCAAAATCAATCCTATCAAGCTCATACTCATGGCAGGTTTTGCCGGCCTGCTGCTGCTCTACTGACGCACACTCGTTTTTTCGACCTGTGCGGATGGAGTTATGACATAGTTACGGCGCTAATTAGGTCAGTTTGTTACCCGAGTTCTGTCGTCCCTTCGGGACTTATTGTGTGTTGAGGCGCTATGATGCAGGGGCCATGCCCCTGCCTGTAATCCGTCGTCCCTTCAGGTCTTTTTCCGATCCTTGCTCGCCGCGTAGCCCGCAGGCGTCTGTAACCTCTTAGTTTTTATTATTTTAAAATTGTCCGTAATTTTTCTTTACATTTCGGACTTTTCGTCCGAAGCCTTCGGACAATGAGTCCGAAGCCTTCGGACAGAGTGTCCGAAGCCTTCGGACTTTTTTGAGGAGGCCAGATTATAAAACGCAAGGCGCTTGCAATAATAAAATAGCGGCCTGTGCTGCCGAAAAAAAGATTATCCGCAATTACCCGATAGTGTGTACGCCAATATAGAAGTAATCCTCATAAGAATGTATCATGATAGATACAAGCAAGGCTTGCGGTAACTTAATTCTCCCCCTTGCAAAGGGGGAGTTAGAGGGGGATCCATCTGCGCAGAGTTTCATCCCCCCCAGCCCCCCCCTTTCCAAGGGGGGAAATATATTACTTTTGCGGCTGCTATGTGTTAGTCCGGTAATGTAGGAAACAGAACATGACAGCAAAGGCATCCATCGGCTACATGCGGATAATCATTAAAAAAACTATCCGTTTTTCATCTGCTTAGCATGCTTTTTTGCGGAATTGTTTGGCTGAAAGAAAAATAATCGCTAACTTTGCAACCATGATGGCGACGGGAGGATCATGATCCCTTGGCCGCTATGTCAATAACTATACAAACATGATGAAGAAAATTCGTTTGATTACTGCCTTATTGATGCTGCTCGGCTTGTCGGCAACGGCACAGGAGAGCATTTCTGTAGGCGAGGTGCTGGTGCCTACGGGACGCCAGTCCATGATGGAAGTGATGTTCCATTTCAATGAGGGGCACAGCTATGTGAGTTACCAATTCAATGTCAACCTGCCCTCGGGTGTCTCGTTTGTGCAAGACGAGAGAGGCTATGTGCCTGTCGTCTTAGGTGACGGGCAGCCTGCCTCATACTTCTCTAAGGACATGCCTGTCTCGTCTGCCATCATGAAAGCCTTCTCGAATCCTTCAACGGCCATTGGCGGTAACGAGGGCGTCTTAGTGTGCATACCCATTCAGGTTGAACAAAGTGTGGCAGTGGGGCAGGAGTTGCAGGGTTCTCTCACCGGAGTTGAGTTTGCCGACATCACAGCAGTATCTCATAAGTTCAGCGATGTGAGCTTCACCATCAAAGTTACCGACAAAGTAATCCTCGACGAGAACTACTCCTGGGTGCCATTCGCTACCGATGCTGCTTGTGACCTCAAGGTGATACGCTCCATCAAAGCTAATGAGTGGAGCACCATCTGCCTGCCCTTTGACATGACGGAGGAGCAAGCGAAGGCAGTGTTTGGCAACGATGTGAAGCTGGCATGTTTCGACAATTATAAAGTAGAAAAGACAGAGGGCAGCGTAACAGGCATCACCATCAACTTTAAAGATGATGACTTGTCCGAAGGCTTCGCGGGAAACTATCCCTACCTCATCAAGACATCGAAAGAAATCACAGAGTTTGAAACGACTGCAAAAAAAATCAATCCCGAGGAGGCGGATGAAACGTATTCAGAGGGTAAAGGCGCAAATAAGATAACTGGTCATTTTATCGGCACCTACCGAGCCAACACGCTGATTCCTAAGAACAGCCTGTTTATCAACGGCAACAAGTTCTACTATTCTGCTGGCAAGACGAAGATGAAGGCCTTTCGTGCTTACTTTACCCTGAGCGAAGTGCTGTCGGAGGTGGCACAGGCTGGCGCACGCGTCACCATGAATATTGGCGGAGAGTCCACCGACCTCCAACCTGTCAATGCCGACCTGCTGGATGCCGCCCCCTACTACGACCTTCAGGGACGCCCAGTGCAGCATCCCAACAGGAAAGGACTGTACATCAGAAACGGAAAGAAGGAAGTAAAATAGTGAAAGGAAAGACCATGAAAAAGACATACATGAAGCCATCCGCAGAGGTAGTGAGAATGGGACTGACAATGATGGTCTGCACTTCCGACAGCATCAAAGCCTCCATCAACGGGAAAGAAGAGATGGGCTACGGCGGAGTCGACGAAGACGGTACCTTAGACCCTGCCTCACGCCGCCGTCGCAACGTCTGGGACGAAGAGGAAGAAGACGACGTCTTCTGAAAAGATGCCTTTTATGCAATAATTCGCTCTTTTGCGCGTTATTAGTAATATATGCGCTGCTATAAAGTCATATGGATGGTCATAGCGGTATTGGCTCTGGCAGCGTGCGGGGCCGATACCGCCATGAAGAAGGGTGACAAGTTTTTCGCCCTCGGTGAGTATTATGATGCAGCCACTTACTACAAGAAAGCATACTCACAGACCAAAGCCAAAGAGAAACCGTTGCGCGGACAGCGCGCTCTGAAGATGGCCGACTGCTACCGGCGCATCAACTACACACAGAAGGCCATTGCCGCCTACAACAATGTGGTGCGATACAAGCAGGCGGACACCACTGCGCTATTCCATCTTGCTCGGCTGCAGCTCAAAAACGGCAGCTACAAGGATGCTGAGAAGACGTTCCTGATGCTCATCGACAGCTTGGGAACTACGGAGAAACAGCTCACATCACTTGCACGCGCTCGCAACTCACATCTCTCACCTCTCACCTCGCTCACCATAACGGGTCTCCAGTCGGCTCGCATGGCGCCGCAGTGGAAAGACGAGGCAGAATATTCGGGCTATGCGGTGAAGAAGCAGGAACTGTTCAACTCGCGACGTGCCGAGTATTCACCGGCACTGGGCGGCGACGACAGCGACCAGCTCTATTTCTCCAGCACTCGCAACCAGGCCAAAGGAGAAGAGGTGAGCGGCATCACGGGAATGAAGAACGCCGACATCTTCTTTTCACAGAAAGATGACAAGGGGAAATGGAGCAAGCCGGAGCCCATAGAGAGCGAGCTCAACAGCGAAGACGACGAGGGAGCATGCACCCTCTCCGCCGATTTCAAGACGATGTACCTCACCGTCTGCAAGACCGACCCCAGCTATCCGCGCTATGCACAGATAGCCACAGCACAGCGCAGCGACGCCTCATGGGGCAAGGCCACCGTGCTCGACATCAGCCGTGACACGCTCTCCACCTTCGCTCATCCAGCCCCCTCGCCCGACGGACAATGGCTCTACTTTGTCAGCGACATGCCCGGAGGAATGGGCGGATACGACATCTGGCGTGCAGAACTCGCCGGCAACAGCATCGTCAGCGTGGAGAACGTCGGAGCACCCATCAACACGCCGGGCGACGAGATGTTTCCCACCTTCCGCCCCAACGGCGACTTCTACTTCAGCAGCAACGGACATCCCGGCTTCGGCGGACTGGATATCTACTATGTAGAGGTCCCCCTGTCGTCCCCCGAGGGGGACACAAATGTCCGAAAGTCAAATGAAGCCCCCTCGGGGGCCGTAGAGGGGGCTCTTGTTCATCCCGGTTGGCCGCTCAACAGCGCGGGCGATGACTTCGGCATGACCTTCGAGGGACTGCACAACCGAGGATACTTCTCCAGCAACAGAGGCGACGCACGAGGATGGGACCACATCTACTCCTTCGAGAAACACGAAGTGATACAGACCGTGAAGGGATGGGTCTACGAGAAGGACGGCTACGAACTGCCGCAAGGATTGGTCTACATGGTGGGCAACGACGGCACAAACAAGAAAATCAGCGTCAGAGGCGACGGCTCCTTCGAAGAGGAAATAAAACCCAACGTCAGCTATGTCTTCCTAGGCACATGCAAGGGATTCCTTAACCACAAGGAGGAGCTGCGCGTAGAGCCTGTGCTGGAAAGCGAGGAGTACGTCCTACAGTTCCCATTGGCCAGCATCACGGCGCCGGTGCTCATCGACAACATCTTCTATGACTTCGACAAGGCCACGCTCAGGCCAGAGTCGACCGAGGCGCTCGACAAACTCGTGGATCTTCTCAACGAGAATGCCAATGTCACCATCGAGCTGTCATCGCACACCGACAACCGAGGCTCTGACCAGTACAACGAGCGACTCAGCCAGAGACGTGCTGAAAGCGTGGTGAACTACCTCATAGAGCATGGCATTGCAGCCGACCGTCTGTCACCAGTGGGCTATGGCGAGCAGAAACCAAAGGTCATCAAGAAGAAACTCACCGAGAAATACGACTGGCTGAAGGAGGGCGATGTCCTCACGCCTGAGTTCATAGAAGCCCTTGGCGACGAGGAGCAACAGGAAATCTGCCATCAGCTGAACCGACGCACCGAGTTCATCGTACTGCGCACCACCTATGGCATGTATGATGCCGAGCGCTCAGGAAAGTGATTTCACAACAATGCTGCTATGAGAAGGAATCGTCTTTTGGGCAACAGAACCATTGCAACACTTGTTTCCAGTCTGGCTGTCTTTGCAGTCAGCGCACAGAACCCCATTATCTGCGACCGTTACACGCCCGACCCTGCACCCTATGTGCATGGCGACACCCTCTACCTCTTTGTCGACCATGATGAGGACGTGACACTCAACAACTATTTCACCATGAAGGACTGGCTGCTCTACAGCACGGTGGACATGGTCAACTGGACATACCGCGGTACGCCGTTGACGTCGGCCACGTTCTCGGCCTGGGCCAAGCAGGACAACGACTGCTGGGCCAGCCAGTGCATAGAGCGTAACGGCAAATGGTACTGGTATGTGACTGCCACCATCAAAGGCGAAGCCTACCCGGGCATTGGCGTTGCTGTGGCCGACAGCCCTTCCGGACCGTACAAAGATCCCATCAAGAGGCCGCTTGTCAAGGGATGGTTCAAGATTGACCCTACAGTATTCATCGACGACGACGGCCAGGCCTACATGTACTATGGCAACAACATGCTGTGGTATGCCAAGCTGACGAAAAGCATGACGGCCATCACTGGTGGCGAGAAAGAGGTGACGACGAAGGACGAGAAAGCTTTCGGCCCGTTCAAAGGCTACAACGACGATGGGACTCCAAAGACTAACTTCGAGGAGGCTTCGTGGATATACAAGCGTGACGGGAAATACTATCTGGAGTATGCTGCCGGCGGTGTGCCCGAGCATTGGGCCTACTCCACAGCCGACAAGCCTACTGGCCCGTGGACTTATCAGGGCAAGGTGATGGGACAGTCGAACAACAGCTTCACCATTCATGGCGGCAGTGTGGAGTACAAGGGCCACCACTATATGTTCTACCACAATGGAAAACTGCCTGGCGGCGGAGGATACAAGCGCTCTACCTGCATAGAGGAATTCACACCCAATGAGGACGGCACGCTGCCCTTCATCCCATTCACGACAAAGGGCGTAGAACAGCTGCAAAAGGTCAACCCCTACATGCTGCAGGAAGGTGAAACCATCAACCAGTGCCAGGGCGTGAAATGCGAAGGCGACTACACAAGATGTTATGTGACCAACATCAGTGCCGGTGACTATATCAAGGTGCGCGGCGTGGATTTCGGCGAAGAGGGAGCGCGGTCGTTCACTGTCAAATTGCGCGTAGAGAAGAAGAGCGTATTACAGGTGCGTATCGGCAGCAAGACTGGCTCCATCAAAGGACGTGTCGTCGTGGACCCCACCAATGGCGAATGGTGCGATTTCACTTGTGACCTCACGTCAGCCATCACAGGGGTACATGACCTCTTCTTTACTTTCATGGGCACTGGCAATTCCCTCATGGACATCGACAGCTGGCAGTTCAGCACGCAGCCGTCGGCCGTCGCAAGTCCTTCAGCAAGGCCGGCAGTCAAAAGCGATGCCGTCTACGACCTCAACGGACGACGTCTCGTCGGCACATCCACACACAGCGTGGGCGCTGGAAGCAACATCAATATCGTTGGTGACAAGAAAAAGATAACAAAATAAAACGAAGCACTCCATTTCTATGATGCAAGACAACAACCGTGAAGAACAAATATTGGTGCGCATCACCGGGCAAGACCGTCCGGGACTGACAGCATCAGTCATGGGCATACTGGCACGCTACGATGCACAGATTCTCGACATCGGACAGGCAGACATACACTCCACCCTCTCATTGGGCATACTCATCCGCATGGAGGAGTCGCACTCAGGACAGGTGATGAAGGAGCTGCTGTTCAAGGCCACCGAGCTGGGAGTGAACATTGGCTTCTCGCCCATCACCGACGACGAGTATGAGGAGTGGGTGGGCCATCAGGGCAAAAACCGCTACATCCTCATGGTGTTGGGTCGGCAGCTGGAGGCCCGTCAGATTGAGGCCGCCACGCGTGTCATTGCCGACCAGGGCTTCAACATCGACGCCATACGCCGCATGACCGGCCGGAAGAGCATCAAGAACCCCGCCAAGCACACCCGTGCCTGCATTGAGTTCTCGCTGCGCGGAGAGCCTTCCGACAGGCAGGAGATGCAGCGACAGTTCCTCAAGCTGTCGGCTGAGATGGAAGTGGACTTTTCGTTCCAGAAGGATGACATGTTCCGACGTATGCGACGGCTCATCTGCTTCGACATGGACTCCACACTCATACAGACAGAGTGCATCGACGAACTGGCAGAGCGTGCCGGCGTGGGGGCAGAGGTAAGGGCCATCACCGAGAGTGCCATGCGGGGCGAGATAGACTTCAAGGAGAGTTTCACAAGGCGCGTGAGTCTGCTGAAGGGACTCGACGTCAGCGTGATGCGCGACATAGCCGAGCACCTGCCCATCACCGAGGGCACCGACCGACTGATGACCATCCTCAAGCGCTGTGGCTACAAGATTGCCATACTCAGCGGAGGATTCACATACTTCGGCGAATACCTGCAGCGGCGTTACGGCATTGACTACGTCTATGCTAACGAACTGGAGGTGGACGAGAACGGCAAGCTGACGGGGCACTACCTGGGCGACATCGTTGACGGACACCGAAAGGCGGAGCTGCTCAAGCTCATCGCACAGGTGGAGAAGGTCAACCTGGCACAGACCATTGCAGTGGGTGACGGAGCCAACGACCTGCCGATGATCAGCGAGGCTGGACTTGGCATTGCATTCCATGCCAAACCACGCGTCGTGGCCAATGCAAAACAAAGCATCAACACCATCGGACTCGATGGCGTGCTCTATTTCCTTGGATTCAAGGACTCCTATCTTGGTGATCAGGGAATGATGTAGCAGTTATCTGAACGAGTCAGTAAGCAGCTTGATTTCTATCTGGGGCGTGATGCGCTCGTACAATATATTATATACGGCGTCGAGGATGGGCATGTTGACGTGCCAGTGGCGGTTGATTTCCTTCATGCACTTGGTGCCGTAGTAACCCTCGGCTATCATCTCCATCTCCATCTGCGCACTTTTCACCGAATAGCCCTTGCCAATCATGGTGCCGAACACACGGTTGCGGGAGAAGTTGGAATAGCCGGTGACAAGGAGGTCGCCCAGATAGACGCTGTCGTACACGTTGCGCTCTATAGGGTGCACCGCCTGCAGGAAGCGTGCCATCTCCTGCACGGCGTTTGACATGAGCACAGCCTGGAAATTGTCGCCGAACTTCAGGCCGCCGCAGATGCCGGCGGCAATGGCGTAGACATTCTTCAGCACCGACGAGTACTCGATGCCCACAACGTCGGTTGAGGTCTTGGTCTTGATGAACGGACTGGCCAGCACATCAGCAAAGTCCTCGGCTTTCTCCTCGTCCGAGCAGCCCACGGTGAGGTAGCTCAGGCGTTCCAAAGCCACCTCTTCGGCGTGCGAGGGACCTCCGATACACGCCAGATTGTCGTAGGGCACGTCGAAAGCCTGATGGAAATATTCGGTGCAGAGGAGGTTCTCCTCGGGCACAATGCCTTTGATGGCCGTGACAATAAACTTGTCTCTCAGCCGTGTCTTCAGCTTGCGCAGGTGGTTCTTGAGGTAAGGCGAGGGCACAACGAAAACCAGCGTTTCATACTCTGATGCCATCTTGCTCAGGTCGTTGCTGAACACTATCTCATCGGTGTTGAAGTGCACGCTCGTGAGGTAGCTGGGGTTGTGCCCCATGCGGAGGAAATCGTCTATCTGGTCTTCGCGGCGCATATACCAGCCAATGTGGTGCGTGTGCTGCACCACAATCTTGGCAATGGCGGTTGCCCAGCTGCCGCCGCCAATAATGGCTATCTTACCACAGTCAAACATATCTACATTTCAAGTTTTGCATTCGCTCCGCTCTGTGAAGAACTTTCAGGAGGTAAAGAACTTTCAGGAGGTAAAGGAGTTAAAAGAGGTAAAGGAGTTAAAAGAGGTAAAGACAAATGACTCTCCATGAAAAGCCTTTGTCTTTGGGTTAAATCCATAGCAAAGCTATTGTCTTTAACTCCTTTAACTCCTTTAACTCCTTTAGCTCCAAAATATGTAAGAATTGAATCTACACGTTCACTTTGTCAATCCAGCTCTGTACTTCTGTCACAGAGGGCTTGTCGTAGCCGAGCTTAAACTTCTTCACGATGTCGCCAATCTTCTGCTGCAGACCCTGCGGCTTCTCGTTCTTGATGTCAGAGAGCAGGTAGAAGCCTGCCTTGCGCAGCACGTAGACCCAGTCTTCGGCCACGCCGATGGCGGCCCACTCCTGGATGCTGCTCTGCGGCGCCTTCTTCTCAGGCTTCATCTGCGGGAACAGCATCACCTCGCCGATGGCAAACTTGCCGGTGAGCAGCATCACCAGGCGGTCGATGCCGATGCCGATGCCGAAGGTGGGGGGCATGCCGTACTGCAGGGCGCGCAGGAAGTCGTGGTCGATGATCATGGCCTCGTCGTCGCCCTTGTCGGCCAGTCGCATCTGCTCCTTGAAGCGCTCCTCCTGGTCGATGGGGTCGTTGAGCTCGGAATAGGCGTTGGCCAGCTCCTTGCCATTGACCATCAGCTCGAAACGCTCGGTGAGCCCGGGCTTTGAGCGGTGCATCTTGGTGAGCGGCGACATCTCCACAGGATAGTCGGTGATGAACGTGGGCTGGATGAAGGTGCCCTCGCAGAACTCACCGAAGAGCTCGTCGATGAGCTTGCCCTTGCCCATGGTCTCGTCCACCTCCATGCCCTTCGACAGGCAGAAGGCACGGATGTCGTCCTCGCTCTTACCGTCGCAGTCGAAGCCGGTCTTCTCCTTGATAGCGTCGAGGATGGGCAGGCGGCGGAACGGGGCGCGGAAGGAGATGACCTTTCCGTCAATCTCTACCTCAGGCTTGCCGTTGACAGCAGTGCAGATGTTCTCCAGCATGTTCTCGGTGAAGGTCATGCCCCACAGCAGGTCCTTGTAACTCACGTAGAGCTCCATGCAGGTGAACTCGGGGTTGTGGGTCTTGTCCATGCCCTCGTTGCGGAAGTTCTTGCCCATCTCGTAGACACCCTCGAAGCCGCCCACGATGAGGCGCTTCAGATAGAGCTCTGTGGCAATGCGCATGTACATGTCCTGGTTGAGGGCGTTGAAATGGGTGATGAACGGACGTGCTGTTGCTCCGCCTGCAATGTTCTGCAGGATGGGGGTGTCCACCTCGGTATAGCCGGCATCGTCGAGGATGCGGCGCATGGTGCGTATGATGGTGGCACGCTTGAGGAATGTGTCCTTCACACCGGCATTCACTATGAGGTCGACGTAGCGCTGACGATAGCGCAGCTCGGGGTCGTCGAAGGCGTCGTACACCTTGCCGTCGGCATCGGTCTTCACCACAGGCAGCGGCTTCAGGCTCTTGCTCAGCACGGTGAGCTCCAGCACGTGAACGCTGATTTCGCCTGTCTTCGTGCGGAACACATAGCCCTTCACGCCGATGAAGTCGCCCAGGTCAAGAAGCTTCTTGAAGACGATGTTGTAGAGGTCTTTGTTCTCGTCGGGACAGATGGCGTCGCGCTGCACATACACCTGAATGCGGCCCTTGGAGTCCTGCAGCTTGGCAAAGGCTGCCTTGCCCATGATGCTCTTGCTCATGATGCGTCCGGCAATGCTCACCATGCGGCTATTCTCGGCAGTGGCGGTCTCGCGCACATCGTTGCCCTTCTCGTCTTTGCCAATGACGGGCAGGTCCTCAAAGTTGCTGATGATGTCAGCGCTCCATGCTGTTACGGGGAATTCTGCGGCAGGGTAGGGGTTGATGCCCAGACGGCGCAGCTCGTCAAGCGACTGGCGGCGCAATATCTCTTGTTCGGATAGTTCTAAGATGTTCATTATTAATGATTGAGTGATAGTTGTCTCGTAAGTTTTACAATTCGTCGGCAAAATTACTAAAAATACTGAAAATGACAAAACATCGGGCAAGCTTTTCTCTTTCAGCCTATTGTTTTTTTTGACATTTGCCTATAAGGCGTGACGCTGTCGACGAAAAATCATAGCAAAAGTCACGAAAACAGGAGTGGAAACAGCAGACTTTTATTCTTTTAAAACTGTCCGCGATTTTTCTTTACGTTTCGGACTTTTCGTCCGAAGCCTTCGGACAAACAGTCCGAAGCCTCCGGACAGACAGTCCGAAGCCTTCGGACAAAGCGTCCGAAGGCTTCGGACAATTTCTACCTATTTGTTTTCCGAGTTCTGTCGTCCCTTCAGGACTTTATGCTGCGCCTTCCCCGCCGCGTAGCTCAATACGCAGCCCTCCCCTCCCCGTAAGGGCAGGGTTCAAGAGGGGAGTGCCTCACGAGGTTCCTGCGGCGAGCAAGGAGATAGACTTTTTTCCCAAAATTGTTTTTATTTTTTTCTATATGATTATCCGCAATTACCCGATAGTGTGCACGCCAAAATAGAAGCAAACCTACTCCTCATAAGAATGTATCATGACAGATACAAGCAAAGGCTTGCGGTAACTCAATTCTCCCCCTTGCAAAGGGGGAGTTAGAGGGGGATCCATCTGCGCAAAGTTTCATCCCCCCCTGCCCCCCCCTTTCCAAGGGGGGGAATAAGATACTTTTGCGGTAGCACGTGTTTGTCTGATAATAATTGAGACAGAACATGATAGCAAAGGCATCCATCAGCTACATGCGGATAATCATAATTTTCTAAGTCCGCTTAGCGGAACAAACTGATCGACTTCACGACGTAACCATGTCTAATTCCATCCGTACGATAATTACGGTTACTAAAAAATGCAATGAGAGTGAAACGGCTTTAGGCCGCTCCACTCTCATTGCATGACGAAGTGAGACGTTACGATGTTACGCTAAGACTCGTTTTTCTGCACTTTTTCCTATGCAGCAGACTACTGATGCTGATCGCGCAGCAGGTCGTTGACGGTCTTCACGGGATTGAATGTGCCAAGGGGCACCTCGACGAACACCGTGTTCCAGTCGCTCATGGCACCGTTCCACAGACCGGGCAGCTCCAGTGCCTTCAGCTCCTTGCCGCCTTTCGACTTGCTGGAGATGAAGCCGGTGCTCTTGTCCACATAGTCGGGCAGATTGAACGGCTGGCCCTTGTAGTCCTTCACGGCGCACACCAGGTCAACGGGATTGAAGTGGGTGCCCTGCGTGAACATCTTCATATAGGCCTCGTTTTTGGTGTCTATCTGCGAGCTCTCCAGAATCTGCAGACTGACGGTGCCGTCCTGGTTGTAGGTGAGGAACGGGCCGCCGCCAGGCTCGCCCACATTCTTCACCACGCCGCAGACGCGCATGGGGCGGTTCAGCTTGCGGCGCAGGTAGTCGGCGTCCACCTTGTTGTCCTTCGGCTGGCAGCACAGCTCCTTCTCCACGAAGGCGGCCATCTCTTGCAGCTCGGCCTCGGTGGCTCCCTTGTCCAAGAGTTCCAGATAGGCGAAGGCCTTCTTCTGCAGGCTGACCAGCACACCGGCGATGACCTGCTTCCATTCCACGGTCTCGGGCTTCAGGCGGTCGGGTACGACGTTGTCGATATTCTTGATGAAGATGACGTCGGCCTCAATCTCGTTGAGGTTCTCGATGAGTGCGCCGTGGCCACCCGGGCGGAACAGCATCGAGCCGTCGGCCTCGCGGAAGGGTGTGTTGTCAGGATTGGTGGCGATGGTGTCGGTACTGGGTTTCTGCTCGGAGAAGGTGATGTCGTACTTCACGCCATACTTCTGTGCGAAGCCGTCGGCCTTCTCGGCAACTTTCTGCTTGAAGAACTCCATGTGCTCGTGGCTCACGGTGAAATGCACGTGCGACTCGCCGTTGCTGGCAGCATAGAGTGCACCCTCCACCAGATGCTCCTCCATCGGTGTGCGTGGTCCCTCGGGATACTTGTGGAAGAGCAGCATGCCCTTGGGCAGCTGGCCGTAGTTCAGTCCTTCCTTCTTCAGCATGTTGGCAGCCACGGCCTTGTAGTTGCCCTCAGCCATCAGGGCCTTAATGCCCTTGCCCTCGTTCTTCTGGCAGACAGCGTCGAGTGCGTCGTAGAAGGCGAACTTCTCTATCTCGCCGAAGAATTTCTTCTCGAAGTCGGTGGTGGGCACGTCGTAGTCGGCATCGACGAAGGCAAACATATTCTTGAACATGCGGCTGGCAGCACCTGAGGCGGGTACGAACTTCACCACGCCGTGGCCTTCTGCCTTGTACTGCTCCCATGCCTCGACGTATGTCTTGCGCTCCTCGGCCGTAGGGGCAACGATGCCGTTGCCAACGGCTGCGGCAGCCTCAAGGCGCAGGAAGGGGAAGCCTGTGGCGACTTGTTGCAACTGGGTTTCAATCTGCGCTGCGCTGATGCCACGCTGGGCTATCTGCTGCAGGTCTTTCTCTGATAAAATCATGGTCTTTTCTTTAGGTTAAATGAAATAAGGTTGTTATTGCTCGCAAAAATACGAAAAAAAACAATAACAGCCAAACATTTGCCTCTTTTTTATCACGAAAAAGTTAGTGCACTCAGCAGAAGCCCCATCCTGCAGGGAGGGATTACCTAAAAGGCGAATAAGGCGGGCATGCAAGGTAAAGCACGTCTACGATTGTGCAAGGTCAATGCTTTCTATTCTCAGCTTCATCATACCTATCGGCACCTGGACTGCCACCACGTCGCCAACCTTCTTGCCAAGCAAGGCCTGGGCAATAGGCGACTTGATGGATATCTTCCCCTCACGCAGGTTGGCCTCATGCGGACTGACGACGGTATAGGACATCCGGGCATTGTTGTTCAGGTTGGTCATGCCGACCTTCGAGAGCAGCCCCACCTTCTCACTGCCAAGCCTTGACGTGTCGATGACCCGCGCAAATTCCAGCACACGCTGCTTGAAGCGGATGCGGCCAAGGAGCCGCGCCTGCTCACGCTTGGCGGCATGATACTCGAAATTCTCGCTGAGGTCGCCCTTGTCACGGGCCTCGGCAATGGCTTCCCTCACTTTGGGCAGTTCAACACTCTCCAACTCATGCAACTCGGCCACGAGCTTGTCGTAGCCTTCCTGAGACATGTATTCCATTTTCAAACAAGGCGCTAACCTTTAATTGTTACTAAATTTGCGGGCAAAGATACGAAGAATTGCTAAATAATTGGTAAATTTGTAGCCACATTTTAAGGAACCCAACAAAAAAACTATGATTATGAGGCAAACACAGTCTTTCATCGCCTTTCTGATAGTTGTCTTACTTATCATGTCGTGCAGCGCGGAGAAGGAGAAGGCCAAGGAATCGGCCCAGTATCAGACGACGGTGGTTGGCAGGAAAGACATGACGCTGGAACGTCAGTACAGTGCTCGAATGACGGGACGACAGATTGTGGAAATCAGGCCACAGGTGTCGGGGTGCATCACGCGCATCCTGACAGGTGAGGGGGAGAAGGTGGGCAACGGTCAGACGCTGTTCATCATTGACCAAGTGCCCTACCGCGCAGCGCTGGAGGTGGCCGTTGCTGCCAGGAAGAGCGCCGAGGCACGGTTGGCGACAGCCCGGATGAACTATGAGAACGAGATGCTGCTGCAAGAGGGCAAGGTGGTGAGCGACGTGTCGGTAGAGACCACACGCAATGCCTTGCTGGAAGCCGAGGCGGCACTGGCACAGGCCAAGGCACAGGAGGTGAACGCCCGCAACAACCTGAGCTACACCGAGGTGAAGAGCCCCGTCAGCGGCGTGGCCTCCATGATTCCCTGGCATGTGGGCTCGCTCGTCAGCAGCAGCATCAGCGAGCCACTGGTCACCGTAGCCGACGACTCCGAGATATACGTCTACTTCAGCATCAGCGAGAACCAGATGCTTGACCTCATCGAGCAGTATAGCTCCACTGCCGACTTCATCAGCAAGGCCCCCGCCGTGAGCCTGCGCCTGAACAACGGGCAGGAGTATGACCAGAAGGGGCGCATCAGTGCTGTCAGCGGTACGGTAGATGCGCAGACGGGAGCCGTCACGCTGCGTGCCACATTTCCCAACCCCAACCATTTGCTGCATAACGGCGGCAGCGCCACGGTGGTCGTGCCGACACACCGCACAGACTGCATCGTCATCCCGCAGGAGGCCACCTATGAGTTGCAGAACCGCATGTTCGTTTATCGTGTGGTCGACGGCAAGACGAAGGCGACAGCCGTTACGCTGTTTCCTCAGAACAACGGCAAGGAATACATCGTGGAGGAAGGGCTCCAGGTCGGCGACACCATCATAGCCGAAGGCGCCGGACTGCTGAAGGAAGGGATAGAAATCAAGTAAGCCATGAACGTAAGAACTTTCATCAACCGCCCCATACTCTCAGGCGTCATTTCAGTGGTGATGGTCTTGGTGGGCATCATCGGCCTGAGCCAGCTGGCGCTGGAGCAGTTTCCTGAGATAGCTCCGCCAACCGTCAGAATCATGGCTTCTTACACCGGCGCCAATGCCGAGACGGTGCAGAAAAGCGTCATCGTACCCTTGGAAGAGGCCATCAACGGTGTGGAGGGCATGATGTACATGACCTCGTCGGCCTCCAACAACGGCACAGCGTCCATCGGCATCTTCTTCCGCCAAGGCACCGACCCGAACATGGCGATGGTGAACGTACAGAACCGCGCCGCCACCGTGCAGGGCCGACTGCCGAGTGACGTGGTGAAGAGCGGACTCACCGTGAGGAAGCGACAGACCAGCAACATCAAGCAGATAGCCGTCTACAGCCCCGACAGCACCTTCGACCGCTCATTCCTGGCCAACTATACGAAAATCAACATCGAGCCGCGCCTGAGCCGCATACCCGGCGTGGGCGAAGTGAACGTGATGGGCGCCGACTACTCTATGCGCATCTGGCTCGACCCGCTGAAGATGGCACGCTACGGTCTGACGCCTTCCGACGTGACGCAGGTGCTCAACGAGCAGAATGTGGAGGTGGCCACGGGTACACTGGGCGCCGAGAGCCAGAACACGTTCCAGTATGTGCTGAAGTACCGCGGACGCTACGAGGAGGAGAAGGAGTACGAGAACCTCGTCATTCGCTCGCTGCCCGACGGCGACGTGCTGCGCATCGGCGACATAGCCCGCGTGGAGCTGGGCTCGCAGAACTATAACATCATCGGCGAGACCAACGGCAGCCCCGGCATCAACATCTCCATCAACCAGGTGGCCGGCTCTAACGCCAACGAGATCATCAAGCAGATTGACGCTGAGGTGGAAGAGATACGCCAATCGTTGCCGCCGGGCATCGTCATCGAGGATCTTGAATCGAAGAAGGATTTCCTCGACGCCTCCATCGCCAGCGTGGTTGAGACACTCCTCGAGGCCCTGCTGCTGGTCATCCTCATCGTATGGCTGTTCCTTGGCAGCTGGCGTGCCACCATCATCCCCACCATTGCCATCGTCGTCTCGCTCATCGCTACGCTGGCCGTCATCTACGCCATCGGCTTCTCGCTCAACATGCTCACGCTCTTCGCCCTCGTGCTGGTCATCGGCACCGTGGTCGATGATGCCATCGTGGTGGTAGAGGCGGTGCAGGCGAGGCTGGAGGCCAAATCTGCTGCTCCCGAGAAGACGGACGTAGACTCAGGTACTGAAACCAACGTGCCGACCTCGAAGGGCGAGAAGGGGGCCGTGGAAGAGGCCATGCACAACATTACCTCCGCGCTCATCACCACCACCCTCGTCTTCATGGCTGTCTTCGTGCCCGTCTGTTTCATCGGCGGCGTCACCGGCACCTTTTATACGCAGTTCGGCCTGACGATGGCCATCGCTGTAGCCATCTCGCTGTTCAACGCCCTGACGCTCTCGCCGGCACTGAGTGCCATCATCATGCGCGACTCGAAGCTGAACCGCTTCCAGGCTGGCTTCAACCGATACTTCACGGCGCTCTCCGCCCGATACAGGCATGCCGTCGGAGGCTTCACCCGTCACAAAAAGATAGCCGCTGTCCTCGTCGTCCTCGCCATCGCCGTCCTCGGCTGGATGATGAAAACCACCCGCACCGGCCTTGTGCCCAATGAGGACATGGGCACCGTGTTCATCAATGTACAGGCATCGCCGGGCAGCAGTCTGCAGCAGACATACGGCATCCTGAAGGAGGTGGAACAGCGCATCAAGGACTTGCCACAGCTGCGCATCTACTCGCTCATTGCCGGCAACAGCAACAGCTTCGAGCAGTCATCGTCGAATGGCAACTTCACGCTGAAACTGAAGAAATGGGACGAGCGCAAGGGCAAAGGCGACGACGTGCAGAGCGTGGTGGACGAGATATACCGCCGCACCGCCGACATTGCCAACGCCAAGATTCAGGTCAACACGCAGAACATGCTGCCGGGCTTCGGCCGCATCAACGGCTTCGAGCTGCATGTACAGGACAAGCACGGCGGCACCATCGCTGAGCTGTTCGACTACACCAACCGCCTCATAGCGGCCCTCAACGAGCGCCCGGAGATAGGCCGTGCCTACACCAACTTCTCGCTGAAGTACCCGCAGTATCGCGTCGAGGTGGATGCCGCCCTGTGCAAGCGCCGTGGCGTGTCGCCCAGCGATGTCCTGTCAGCCCTGAGCGGATACGTCGGCGGCACCTACGCCTCCAACTTCGTGCGCTTCACCAAGCTCTACCGTGTCATGGTGCAGGCATCGCCCGAATATCGCCTTGACACAGAGTCGCTGAACCACATCTTCGTGCGCAACGCGTCGGGCGAGATGTCGCCTATCGGCCAGTATCTCACGCTGACACGCGTCTATGGCTCGGAGACGCTCTCACGCTTCAACCTCTTCCCCAGCATCATGGTTGGAGGCACTGCTGCCGAGGGCTTCAGCAGCGGGCAGGCCATCGATGCCATCCGTGAGGTGGCTGCCGCAGTGCTGCCCGAGGGCTATGGCTATGAGTTTGGCGGCATGACGCGCGAAGAGGCCTCGGCACAGAACACCACTGCCCTCGTCTTCATCCTCTGCATCATCTTCATCTATCTCATCCTCTGTGCCCTCTACGAGAGTCTGCTCATCCCGCTGGCAGTCATCCTCAGCGTGCCCTTCGGCCTGGCTGGCTCGTTCCTCTTCGCCAGTCTCTGGGGGCTGGAAAACAACATCTACATGCAGACGGGTCTCATCATGCTCATTGGATTGCTGTCGAAGACCGCCATTCTTCTGACCGAATATGCGACCACACGCCACCGTCAGGGCATGGGCATCATAGAGGCCGCTCTCGATGCCGCAGCCGTACGTCTGCGCCCCATCCTGATGACATCGCTCACGATGGTCTTCGGCCTCCTGCCCCTGGCGCTCGCCACCGGCGTCGGCGCTAACGGCAACCACTCGCTCGGAGTAGGCACTATCGGAGGCATGGTCATAGGAACCATTGCGCTCCTCTTCATCGTGCCCGTCCTCTATATCATCTTCCAAAGCATTGAGGACAGGCTGAAACGTTGAGTAAAGGAGAGAAAGGCAGCCTTGGCCCTTCCTGTTGTACCTGTTTTCTACAAGTCTGAGAAGCGGCGGCGGCCTTTCACATAGTATTGCCAGAGCAGGGAGAAACGTCGCTGCTCTGGTATTTCTTTTGCTACACGGCTGTCCTGAATGTGGCGGCGGTCGGCCTCGAAGTCCTTGCGCCAACGCTTGTAGGCGCGGCGTGCACGGTACACGGCCTTGAAGTCGCCCATGTTGCGCTTCAGCAGCAGCATCTCCCAGGCTGCCAAGTAATCGAGCCACCAGCGGCGACGCATGACGACAGAAAGTTCATCGTCGGAGAGGCACTTGTAGAGCATTGTCAGATTGTTGCGGAAATTGAGGAATGTCTTCATCGGATTCGACTTCGGCAGCGTGCCGCCGCCCACATGATAGACCACGCTCTCAGGCAGACAGAAAATCTTGTATCCCAGGAGGCGCATACGCCAGCAGAGGTCTATCTCCTCGCAGTGTGCAAAGAAGCGCCCGTCCAGGCCTCCCACATTATTATATATACGCGCGCGCACGAAGAGGGCGGCACCTGTGGCCCAAAGCACCTCGGCCGGCATGTCATACTGGCCGTTGTCAAGCTCTATGGTCTCGAAGATGCGGCCGCGACAGAAGGGATAGCCGAAGCGGTCGAGGAAGCCCCCGCAGGCACCGGCATATTCAAAGGCATCGCGGTTGAAGATGCTGAGCAGCTTGGGCTGGCACGCCGCCACCTCGGGATGAGCGTCCATGAACTCGATGAGCGGCGTCAGCCAGTGGTGCGTCACCTCGATGTCGCTGTTCAGCAGCAGGTAGTATTCGGCGCCAATCTGCGCCAAGGCTTTGTTGTAACCGTCGGCAAAGCCCCAGTTCTTGTCAAAGAGGATGAGCTTCACCTCGGGATAATGCTCACGCAACAGCTCCAGGGAGTCGTCGGTGGAGGCGTTGTCGGCCACATAGACGGTGGCTTCTTCGCGCGAATACTGCAGCACGCTGGGCAGATACTGGCGCAACATGGCGGCACCGTTCCAGTTTAATATGACTATAGCTACTTTTTCCATGATGAGTTGATTGGCAGTAAAACAGTCTTCGCTACACATTCTCTATTTTCAGTGCTGTCTTGTCATGGTTGAATCCGCCCAGCTTGACAAGCACCAACTGGTTGTCAAGCTCAGGACGGGCATCTTGCGGCGACAGCTCCACACGGATATAGTTGCGGGTGAAGCCGTGCATGGCGCGGCCTCGGGTGGCTTTCTCCATCAGCACCTCAGCCTGTTGACCGATGTGTGCAGCATAGAAGGCGGCGGTCTTCTCTTCCGAGAGATCCAGCAGGCGCTTGCTGCGCTGTTTCTTCTCGGCTTCGCTCACCACGTAGGGAATCTTCAGCGCTGCCGTGCCGGGACGCTCGCTGTAAGGGAAGACATGCAGCTGCGTGACGGGCAGACCGTCGAGCAGGGCATAGGTCTGCTCGAAGCACTCAGGTGTCTCGCCGCGACAGCCCACCATTACGTCGACGCCGATGAACGCGTCGGGCATCAGTTCCTTGATGCGATGAATCTTGTCGGCAAAGAGCTGGCTGTCGTAGTGGCGGTGCATCAGCTTCAGTACGTCGTCGCTGCCGCTCTGCAAAGGAATATGAAAGTGGGGCATGAAGGCGCGGCTCTTGTTGGCACACCATTCTATCAGCTCGTCGCTCAGCAGGTCGGGCTCCAGACTGCTGATGCGGTAGCGCTGTACGCCCTCCACCTCGTCCAACGCTTTCACCAAGTCGATGAAGCGCTCGCCGGTGGTCTTGCCAAAGTCTCCGATGTTCACGCCTGTCAGCACGATTTCCTTGCCGCCTTCTGCCACAGCCTCCTTCGCCTGCTCCACCAGCGAGGCAATGGTGGGGTTGCGACTGAATCCGCGGGCAAAGGGAATGGTGCAGTAGGTGCAGAAGTAGTCGCAGCCGTCCTGCACCTTCAGGAAGAAACGGGTGCGGTTGCCGCGCGAACAGCTGGGTGCAAAGGTCGTGATGTCCTTGGTCTTCTCTGTGCGGACGACTTCAGCCTTTTGGGCCAAGCCACGATGCACAAAGCCATCGGCGAGAAAAGGTATCAGGCGGTCTTTTTCGTTAGAACCCAGCACAAGGTCGACGCCATCGATATGGCTCACGGCGTCTGCCTCCATCTGAGCATAACAGCCGGTCACCACCACGAAAGCGCCAGGATGCTGACGCACCAGGCGGTGGATGGCTTGCCGGCATTTGCGCGACGCCACCTCCGTCACCGTGCAAGTATTGACAAGGCAGATGTCGGCCTGCTCGCCACGCGATGCCGTCCTGACGCCCATCTGCTGCAGCAGGCGCCCGAAGGTGGACGTCTCAGAGAAATTAAGCTTGCAGCCCAAGGTGAAGTAGGCTGCTGTCTTGCCTTGAAGGGCTGATGTGTCTATCATGATAATATATATATGAACGCGATTGTTTGCGCATACAAAGGTACTGCTTTTTATCTGAAAAAAGCTCATTTTTCTGAACAAATATCAATTGGGTGTAATAATTGCAATATTTAACATTTCGGAAATGTTTGGTTTTTAGGCGTTTGCAAAAAAGTTACAAAAAGGGAGGAAAAATTTTCAAAAAAAATGATACGTCGTATTAAAAAAAGTCTTACCTTTGCAGCGTTTTAATAAACTAATGATTGTTTTACAGATTAAAAAAAGCAAAGAAATGAAAAAGATCGCATTTATGTTCGCTACTGCCGCTATGTTCGTGGCTTGTGGTAATGCCCCCAAAGTTGCTACTCAGGAGCAGAAGGATTCTATCCTCAACGTGCTGAAGGCTGAGTGCCAGGCTAAGGCTGACGCCATCCAGGTTGAGTATGTTCTCGCCGAGGGTGCTGAGGCTATTGACTCCGCAGCTTGCGAGGCTGCTGCTCAGGAGGCTAAGAACGCTATTCTGGCTGCTGCTGACACCACCAACGCTGACTTCAAGGCTGCTTACGAGGAGGCTGTGAAGGCTTTCGAGGCTGCTCTGAATGCTCCCGCTAAGGCTGAGGGCGAGGCTGAGCAGAAGTAATTCTTGCGAACAGAATTGTCAACAAAATGCTGCTGGACGAGAGTTCAGCAGCTTTTTTTTTTTACCTACGCGTTTGAACGTTCCTGAATAGACAACGCGGAAGACGATGGTGAGCACCCCCAAAAAAGTCCGAAGGCTTCGGACACTTTGTCCGAAGGCTTCGGACTCGTTGTCCGAAGGCTTCGGACTGTCAGTCCGAATATCTATTTCCATCAGCACAGTACGACAAAATCCAAACCCTTGACGTCGGCATCAGCTGCCAATATATAGGCAGATCATGCCCAGCAGCACCAGCGCCAGGTCGATGGCCTTGGCCTGCAGATTCTTCTCGTGGAAGAAGAGAGCGCCGCAGATGAAGCTGACGACGACGGAGCCGCGGCGTATCATCGACACAATGCTGATCATGGCTGTGGGCAGCGACAGAGAGTAGAAATAAAGGAAATCGGCTGTGGAGAGGAAGAGGCTGATGCCCAGAATGGCCCAGTCCCAGCGGAACGGCGTGGTGTGCCTGCGCTTGGGCCACCACAACAGCAGGAGCATAACAAGCATCATCACACACTGATAGAGGTTATACCACGACTGCACCATCATGCGGTCGAGCCCCACCCCCCCCTCGCTCTGCGGCGCCATGAGGTACTTGTCGTAAAGGCCGCTCAAGGCGCCGAGCAACGCCGCACCCACAATCATATAGATCCAGCGGTCGTGCTTGAAGTCAATGCCCTCCTTGCGTCCGCTGCGACTGAGCAGGAAGAACGAGGCCACGGCCAGCAGCACACCCGCCCACTGCCACAGGTTGAGACGCTCGCCAAACAGCAGCAGGGCGCCGACAAGCACCATGACGGGCCGAGTGGCATTGATGGGGCCAACGATGGTCAGCGGCAGGTGCTTCATGCCGAAGTAGCCCAGCACCCAACTGCTGAGTACGATGAGCGCCTTGCACACGATGTAGCGATGTTCGTGCCATGTGCCCTGGGCTACATGAAAGATTGAATCGTCTGCAAGCAAACCGTTGTGACTAAGAATGATAAACGGTACAAAGATGAGCGACGAGAACAGCGTATTAAGGAAGAGAACAGGCAGGACGGCGTTATCCCTTAATGACTTCTTCTTCAGCGAGTCGTAGATGCCGAGGAAGGCTGCGGAAAGAAATGCTAATATCAGCCACATAATCATTTCAAATTGGGTGCAAAGGTACAAATAAAAAACAAGAAAAACAGAAAAGAAAAGATTTTTGCAAGAAATGTTTGCAAGCTCAGAAAAAATTCGTACTTTTGTGGCTGATTATAAATATGTATCATACATAATCTATAAAAACAAACAAAAAAACGACAATGGCAAAAATTGTAACATTGGGCGAGATTATGCTTCGCCTGTCGCCTCAGGGCAACGACCGTTTCATTCAGAGTGAATCATTCCGCATCATCCCCGGCGGTGGCGAGGCCAATGTGGCCATCTCAGTAGCCAACTACGGACATGAGGCCTACTTCGTCTCGAAGCTGCCGAAGCACGAGATTGGCCAGATAGCCGTCAACGCTCTGCGCCGCTATGGTGTCAGCACTGAGTTTGTGGCCCGTGGCGGCGACCGCGTGGGCCTGTACTACGCTGAGACAGGTGCCTCCATGCGCCCCTCGAAGGTCATCTACGACCGTGCTCACAGCAGCATCGCCGAGGCAGTGCCCGAGGACTTCGACTTCGACAAGATCATGGAGGGCGCACAGTGGTTCCACTGGAGCGGCATCACCCCCGCCATCAGCGACAAGGCTGCTGAACTGACACGTCTGGCCTGCGAGGCCGCCAAGCGTCACGGCGTTACAGTGTCAGTTGACCTAAACTTCCGCAAGAAGCTGTGGACCAGCGAGAAAGCTATCAGCATCATGCGTCCGCTGATGAAGTATGTCGACGTGTGCATCGGCAATGAAGAGGACGCTGAGCTGTGCCTCGGTTTCAAGCCCGATGCCGATGTGGAAGGCGGACAGACCGATGCCAGCGGCTACGAGGGCATCTTCAAGCAGATGATGGCAGAGTTCGGCTTCAAATATGTCGTCAGCACCCTGCGCGAGAGCTACAGCGCCACGTTCAACGGCTGGAAGGCGCTCATCTATGACGGCAAGGAGTTCTACCAGTCAAAGCGCTACGAGATCAATCCCATCATCGACCGCGTGGGCGGCGGCGACTCGTTCTCCGGCGGCCTTATCCACGGTCTGCTGACCAAGGCTACACAGGGTGAGGCCCTCGAGTTCGCAGTGGCTGCCAGCGCCCTGAAGCACACCATCAACGGCGACTTCAACCTAGTCACTGTTGAGGAAGTGGAGGCTTTGGCAGGCGGCAATGCTAATGGACGAGTGCAGCGTTGATTCGTTATCACGGTAAATCGTTATTTCGTTATCACGTTAAACTGTTATTTCGTTATAACGTTATTACGCGATAACGTTATAACGACAAAAAAATCAAAGAAAGATGGCAAAATTCGATAAAATCGCAGTGTTAAAGAAGATTGGTGACACCGGCATGGTGCCCGTCTTCTATCACAAGGACTTAGAGACCTGCAAGAATGTGGTGAAAGCCTGCTACGAAGGCGGCGTGCGCGCATTCGAGTTTACTAACCGCGGCGACTTCGCTCACGAGATTTTCGGCGAGCTGGTGAAATGGGCCGACAAGGAGTGCCCTGAGCTGGCACTGGGCGTGGGCAGCGTCGTCGATGCCCCCACAGCATCGCTCTACATCCAGCTGGGTGCCTGCTTCGTGGTGGGCCCGCTGTTCAACCCCGACATCGCCCCCGTCTGCAACCGTCGCCTCATCCCTTACTGCCCCGGCTGCATGACTGTCAGCGAGATAGGCAAGGCACAGGAGCTGGGATGCGACCTGACAAAGGTGTTCCCCGGCGACGTCGTTGGGCCGAACATGGTAAAGGGTCTGAAGGCTCCGATGCCCTGGTCGAAGATCATGGTGACGGGTGGCGTGGCTCCCGAGGAAGAGAACCTCACCAAGTGGTTCAAAGCCGGCGTCTTCTGCGTGGGCATGGGCTCGAAGCTCTTCCCCAGCGACAAGGTGAAGGCTGGCGACTGGCAGTATGTCACCGACAAGTGCAAGGAGGCACTTGGATATGTGGCTAAGGCTCGCGCTTAGGCTGCTCGCCCCACTATTTCTTCTTTCAGCTTGTTCGCCGACGGATAGGCAAGCGGCGGACAAGCTGAATTCTCTTTCTTACGCCTATCACTATTGCTCGCTCGACTCCACAGAGCACTACGCCCAGCAGGCGTTGCGTATGTCGGCATCTTATGACGACGGAAAGGCCGAGGCCCTCAACAATCTGGCTTTTGTCTGCATTGCCCAGATGCGCTACGAAGAAGCAGAACAGCTGCTGAATGAAATCCCCGACATCACCGACAACCAGATAGAACTGCTGGTGAGCTATATCCAGCAGATGCGCCTTTGCCAGCGCAGGTCACACAACCGAGACTTCTACGACTACCGGGAGCTGGCCAACAACGCCCTGCGACGCATCAACGAAGACCGGGCCACACTCGACGAGCGACAGACAGCACGCATCGTTTACGCCGAGAGCGAGATGGCCATCGTCACCTCCACCTATTATTATTATGTAGGACTGGAGCGCCAGGCATCGCAGGCCCTGGAGAGGATGCCCGCAGAACTGGAGCGCGACACGGCACAGTATCTCAACTACCTCTACAACGTAGGTGCCGGAGGCATCATCACTCAGGGCACACAGGAACAGATCAACCAAGCGGAGTTCGACTATCTGATGCGCTGTTTCCTCTGGTCGCAGCAGAGCAACATCATCTATTTCGCAGCCAACTCCTTAGAGGCTCTGGCCGAGCACCTGATGGTGGACGAATACCGTGAACAGCTGGTGGCCGACAACCTGCCCGCCATGAAGTTCTTGGCAGAGCCGAGCGGCATGGCCGGGCGCATCGACAACGTGACTTACGACTCGCTGGCGCTTTATCTTGCTCAAGTGTCACTCAACATCTTCACCGACTACGGCGATGTCTACCAGATAGCCGGCGCCCACCGCACACTGGCCTCCTGCTATCTGGCACACAATGACTACGGCCATGCACTGGAACACCTGCACTTGGCACTGAGCGACACCATCATCAACCAGGCACCCGACCTCGTGGCCAGTATTCACGAACAGCTCAGCGTGGCCTATGCTGCCATCGACGACAAACAGCACAGTGACCAGCACCGTAACATCTATCTCGACCTGCAAGAGCAAACCCGACAAGACCGCTCCTTAGAGGCCCGGGCGGGACAGCTGGAACAGGCCTCACAACAGCTCACCATACTCATCTGGGCCGTCGTGGCCGTCATCGTATTGCTGATACTGCTGCTGGCCATCTTCTTCCTGCGTCACCGCCACCGCACTGCCCACAAGGAAGAGCTGGCGATGCAACAGCAGGAGGACGAGCTGAACGAACAGTTGGCCATGGCCCGTCTGCGTGTGGAGAAGGGCGAGCGCCTGGCGCTGGAACAGCGTGCCCGTGTGTCGTTGGTGAATGGCATCACGCCGCTCATCGACCGCATCATCCACGAAGTGAGCCGCTTGCAGCAAGACCCTACGCAAGAGCGGCTGGACTATATCTCAGAACTCACCGACAACATCAACGAGCAGACGCAGGTGCTCACCCACTGGATTCAACTGCGGCAAGGCGAGCTGAGCCTGCACATCGAGACCTTTGCACTGCAGCCTCTCTTCGACATTGTGGCCATGGGGCGCCGCAGCTTTGCCATGAAAGGCATTGACCTGCGAGTGGAACCCACAGCGGCCAAGGTGAAGGCCGACAAAGTGCTCACGCTGTTCATGCTGAACACCTTGGCCGACAACGCACGGAAATTCACACAGCAGGGCGGCAGCGTCAGCATCAGTGCCATAGAGGGCGACAACTACGTCGAACTCTCCGTCAACGACACCGGCATCGGCATGACGGAGGAACAGCTGGCTCATGTCTTCGACCGTAAGACCATAGTGGAGGACAAATCACAAATCACCAATCTCACATCTCAATCCTCGCATGGGTTCGGACTGCTCAACTGTAAGGGCATCATTGAGAAATATCGCAAGCTGAGCCAGATATTCAGCGTCTGTCAGCTGTCGGCCGAGAGCCGTAAGGGCGAGGGCAGCCGTTTCTTCTTCCGTCTTCCCAAGGGTGTGACAAGGGCCGTCATTGTCCTGCTGATGGCAACAGGGCTCAGTTCGCAAGCGCGTCCTAAAACCCCCACTGAAGCCTCTCCCTACCTCTCTGCGGCCAGCGCCTTTGCCGACTCGGCCTATTTCTCCAACGTCAACGGCACTTATTGGCGCACCATCCATTTCTCTGACTCCTGTCGCCGCTATCTCAACACTTATTACCGTCAGCAGCGGCCCAACGGCAACGACACGCTCTGTCTGCTCGGCGATGCGTCGCTGACTCCTCCTGAGATTATCTGGCTGCACGACAGTCTGAGGCTCAACTACGACATTTTGCTGACCATACGCAATGAGAATGCCGTGGCAGCGCTGGCCCTGCACCAATGGCAGCTCTACCACTACAACAACCGCATCTACACACTGCTTTTCAAGGAGTTGTCGGCCGACGCCTCGCTCGACGACTATTGCCGCAAGATGCAGCAATCGCAGGCCAACAAACAGGTGGCCATCATCCTGCTCGTCCTGCTGTTCCTCGTCATCCTCATGGCTGTCGCCTGGCAGGTGATGGCGGCCCTTGGCAAGGCGGCAAGGCGGCAGCAGGAACAGCAGGAACAGATGGAGCTGACCCATGACGAGATAGCCCGCACAGAACAGGAGGAGGCGGCACTGCATGTGAGCAACGCCGTGATGGACAACTGCCTCTCAGCCTTGAAACACGAGACGATGTACTATCCCAGCCGCATCAGGCAGCTCATCGACAGCAGCCACACAGAGGCACTGCCCGAGGTGGTGGCCTATTATCGTGAGCTTTACGGACTGCTCAGCCTGCAAGCTACACGACAGACGGAACATGCACGGCTGCACCTGCGCCGTCTGCCCCATGACATCTTGGGCGATACCGTCCTCGTAGACTATCTCTTCGAGCTGTTGCGCAAACAGTCAGGACAGAAGAAGCTGGACGTCAGCTACACGCCACGGCCGGACGGAAAGTACGTGGAATGTAGCGTACCCATGCCGTCGCTGCGGCTCGATGAGCATCAGGTCGCCACGCTCTTCACGGCCTCGGCGGTGGAGAACATCCCTTACCTGCTGTGCCGACAGATAGTGCGCGATCATGGTGAAGCCACCAACCGGCGAGGCTGCGCCATCAGGGCCGAAGTGTCAGCTAGCGGCAGCGCCACCATCGTCGTCACCCTGCCGAGAATAAACAAGCCGTTATAACATCATAACGTTATAACGTTATAACGTAATAACGAAAAAAAGATAATAATGAACAATATGGAACCATTTAAAATCATCATCGTAGAGGACGTGCCCTTAGAGCTGAAGGGCACGCAAGGCATCATCCGCAACGACATACCCGAAGCGGAAATCATAGGAACCGCCGACAATGAGACTGCCTACTGGCGGCTTATCAAGCAGCAGCAGCCTGACCTGCTCCTGCTCGACCTCGGCCTTGGCGGCTCCACCACCGTGGGTGTGGAGATATGCCGCCAGACTAAAGAAATGTACCCGCAGGTGCGCGTACTTATATTTACGGGCGAGATCCTGAACGAGAAACTGTGGGTGGACGTGCTCGATGCCGGCGCCGACGGCATCATCCTGAAGACGGGCGAACTGCTCACCCGTGGCGACGTGCTGGCAGTGATGTCGGGCAAGCAGTTGGTGTTCAACGAGCCTATCCTCAAGAGAATCGTCGACACGTTCAAGCGCACCGTGGGGTCGCAGCTGGCCAAGCAGGAGGCACTGGTCAACTACGAGATTGACGAGTACGACGAGCGTTTCCTGCGCCATCTCGCCCTTGGCTACACGAAAGACCAGATCACACAGCTGCGTGGTATGCCCTTCGGTGTCAAGAGTCTGGAGAAACGGCAGAACGAACTGGTGCAGAAGCTCTTTCCCGACGGTCGCAGTGTCAACGCCACGCGACTGGTGGTGAGAGCCTTGGAGCTGCACATCCTCGACCTCGACAATCTCGAGCCTGATGACGAGTAAACGACTGATAGGCTATCTGGCCGTCGTGCTGCTGCTGGCGCTGGTAGCGCTGGTGCTGCTGTCGTGGCTGCTGTCGGCCACCCAGGGCGGTGCGCGCTCACTGCTGTCGTCCGAAGGCATCCGCTTCTTCTTCGGCGGCTTTGTCGACATGCTGCGCAAGCCCCTTCTGGTGTGGCTGCTGCTGCTGTCGATGGCCTGGGGATGCCTGCAGATGAGCGGCTTACTGCAGTTCTTCAGCAAGCCGCTCGCACTGCCCCGACGCCGTCAGGCGCTCATCTTTCTCTTTGTGATAACAGCGGTTTATGCTGGGGTGCTGCTCATCCTGACTTTGACGCCGCAGGCCGTCCTTCTCTCTGCTACCGGCCAGCTGTGGCCATCGCCCTTCAGTCACGCCCTTATTCCTGTCATTGCTTTTGGCATCATACTGTTGTCGGTGGTCTATGGACTGCTGTCACGCCGTTTCCTTTCCATGGCCGACGTCTGCCAGTCGTTGATTCAGGGCATCGCCGATGCGGCCCCATTGCTGCTGCTCTATGTCCTCACCATGCAACTCGTCGGAGCCCTCCGCTTCGTCTTCGGCTGAATCTCGGGAGGGGAGTGCCTCACGAAGTCCCTGCGGCGGGCAATGCCCCTAAAAAGGGTGGGGTGAAGTGCCTTGTGGAGCATTGTTAGTCCTGGGGTCAACTGTGATGTTATTACCAAAATAAAAGCCACCCAGTGGGTGACTTTTAAAAACAGAGTTTTATAGGCTCTAAACGAGGAGTATTATCATTGCTCACAGCAGTTAGAATCTCCTCTTTTTTGATACTTTCTTCCAATAAACGAGATGGCCGATTACACCGCTATTAATTCCTGGCCTATTTCACGGACCGTATCAAGAATCAGCGTGACCCTTGCTTCGCTCGCGTTCTTCTTGCCACTGATATACTGTGCCATCAGACTCTGAGAAATACCCAAACGGCGTGCGATAGCAGATACATTCAACTCCGGGTGAGCCATAAAAACTTTGTAGAGTTGTGTTGTCTCTCGCTTATCAAAGAACCCTTCAAAACTCAAGTCTTCATCAATGTCCTCCCAATGCAACCCGTACTCATCAGCCTCATAATTGGCACGTTGTTCTTTGGTTGCATATCTTAGACGAGGATAGTCACAAAACTTCTCGCACGCCTCACGTCCGTCTGCAGTCCTAATCCAAACCGCATCGTCAGTCAGCCAAATCTTCTCAATCTTCTCCATTATTACCCCCTTTTTATTTTGCATTATTAAAAAACGTATTCCAATGCTGGGCTATGATCTCTTCGTTGTCCTCCAAGATTGCCTCTATCATTTTCAGTTCAGACGGTTTGAATCCGTGATTATAAACCAATGAAATGGGCAGGATGTTATATTTCGCCACCGCTCCACCTTTCTTCACGTGAATATGAATTGGTGTATGGTCATTCCCATAGAACCAAAATCTGAAACCTAATAGCGTAAATACTGTTGGCATATCACTCAATCATTGCATTACAGCTGCAAAGATAGGTAATTATTTTATTACCTCCAAATTTAGGAACTACTTTTTTATTCAATCCATTTTCCATCAACCCTCATACATCTTCCGTCAGGTCATAGAGGTGATAGACGAGGCGTTCAATTTCGGATTCCTACTCAGGTTTCACTTCTTCAATCTTCAGTCCAAGATGATAATGGTCTGAAATGCGCTTCAGGTCTTCTGCTTTGGTGCTGTTGCTGATGTTGGAGTAGATGTACCAGCCATCACACTCATGTTGCCAGATGCGGCCTGGGACAGGCGGGCGTTTGTCTTTGCTGACGAGGTTGACTTAATTCGCCTATGCGAGACAATCACCTGTCCCCGATTCCACGAAAGTCATATCAGCACCTCCGCTGAGGCGATACTCTGATACTTGATTGCAAAAGTAAGAAAAGAATCTGAAACGGACAAGAAAACAGACAAAAAAAGGAGAGTTTTTTTTTCATTCTCCTAAAAAGGCTGGCTGTTTGTTTTCATGGACGAAGCTTCTTGCGATGTGGTTCAAAAAGCGACCAAAAAGTTCGAGCTGTTGCGGTTGAATAACACAAGACATGCCATCCACAGGTTTTTAGCCTGCTGGCGTTTGTAACTTCTTCTGTTTTAAATTTTTAAAAAGTCCGTAATTTTTCTTTACATTTCGGACTGTCAGTCCGAAGCCTTCGGACAACTTGTCCGAAGCCTTCGGACGGAGTGTCCGAAGCCTTCGGACTTTTTTGGGGGAGCCAGACAGAGATGTAAAAAACTGACACGAATAAAAAAACTGGCTTAGTTACGTCGCTAACTCAGTCAGTTTGTTCCGCAAAGCGGACTTAAAAAAAACCAATAAAAACAAGAAAAACAAATAAAAACAATTTGGGACAATAGCTGTCGCTTTGCCCGCTGCGTAGCTCAATGCGCAGCTTAATGCGCAGCCATTCCCTTGCAAAGGGGGGGGGACAGGGGGGATTCACTCTGCGCAGATAAATCCCCCACTGCCCCCCCTTTGAAAGGGGGGGCATTGAGCTACCTCTGCAACGGCTACATGACGGCGCAGCCTTTTCCCCTTCTTTTCCAAAGGAGGGGTCAGGGGTGGTTTGTCAGAGATGTCCCAACCTCTTTACAGTCCCGAAGGGACGACGGAAGACGATGGTGAGCACCAATCGTCTTCCGTCGTCCCTTCGGGACTTTTTGCCGTTCCTTGCCCGCCTCACGGGGGCCCTGCGGCGGTCAAGGCGATAACCTTTTTCCCAAATTTTCCCAAATTGTTTTTCTTGTTTTTATTTGTTTTTATTGGGTTTTTTCTCAGGCCGCTTCGCGGTATCAACTCACATAGATAGCGCCGTAACTATGTCTTTTTCATCTGCACAGTACGGTTATTTTTACATTTACTTATTCCTTCTCGTCCTCTGAAGTGTCTGGTCGCTCGTGGAAGATTTTGTGATGGATAAAGTCGGAGCCTTCGAGACAGAGCAGCACGAGGGCGGTGGCCACGAGGGCCAGGCCATACATGCCTGCGCCTGCCGTCATGCCGATGGCCGACGTCACCCACAGACCTGCAGCGGTGGTAAGTCCCTTCACCGCATTCTTCTGGAAGATGATGCAGCCGGCACCAATGAAGCCCATGCCGCTGATGACCTGTGCCGCCATACGGCTGGGGTCGCGCTGTATGCCTGGAATGCCCAGGAACTCATCAAAGCCGTGTATCGACAGCACCATCAGCAGGCCGCTGCCCAGACCCACGAGGAAGTGGGTGCGAAAGCCGGCCTCCTTCGAACGGTATTCGCGCTCCAAACCAATGGCGCCGCCCAACAGAGCGGCCACCACGATACTCAATATATATTGTCCGGTCATCTTGTCAGTGCTTGATCATCTGTGACTCACGCAGTCTGATGCGAGTGAGAACCTGCTTGGTGTTGTAAGTAAAGTCGCCACCCATGATCCACGAGTAGTAACCCAGATCGGTACGGAGAACATCGGCCACGGTCTTGCCTTTATACTTGCCGAAGTTAAAGTACTCAGTCATCACAGGATGGCCATCCTTGTCAAGTATCGTGTTTCCCTTGGCATCCTTCATCTCGCCCCATACGATGCGGCCGGCGAAGTCCACATTATTATTAATACGCGAGAAGTCGGCGAGCATCTGCACGTCGTTCTCCAAGGTGCGGCCTTCAGGGTCTTCGCCTATAGAGCGCTGATGCTCCTCGGTGTAGTAGTCGAGTTCGGCCTGCAGCACACGCCAGGTGGCCTCAGTATCTTCATCGGCACGATGCGCCGTAAAGTCCTCCTCCATCTTCCTTCCGCAGTAGAACTTATAGGCAGCGGCCAGGTTGCGTCGCTCCATCTTGTGGAAGATGGTCTGTGCATCGATGAGACGGCATTTGGAGAAGTCGAAGTCGATGCCGGCACGGAGGAACTCCTCTGCCAGCAAGGGAATGTCGAAGTGGTTGGAGTTGAATCCGGCGAAGTCGCAGCCACGGAATGCCTCGTTGAGCTGCGGCGCGAGCTGCTTGAACGTCGGTTTGTCCTTCACGTCCTCATTGGATATTCCTGTGAGCTGCGTGATGTTTGGCAAGATGTAGCACTCGGGGTTGATGAGGTAATTGCGTCGCTCCTCTTCACCGTTGGGAAACACTTTGATATAGGAAATCTGTATGATTCGGTCTTTCACCAAATCAAGACCGGTCGTCTCCAAATCGAAGACGACCAGCGGCTTTGTCAGGTTCATTTTCATGATGATCTACGACTCAAATCTAATCATTGATGAGCATGGGCATCATCAGCATGAGCACATCCTGATCGGACGGCTGCTCTGAGGGCAGCACCAGCCCGGCACGGCTGGGGTCAGCCAGTTGCACTACCACCTCCTGGCAATCAAAGCTTCCGAGAATCTCGATGAACGAGGATCCTTTGAAGCCAATGCTCATGGGCATACCGTTGTAGTCACACGACATACGCTCTGTAGCAGTCTTCGAGAAGTCATAGTCCTCGGCATCGAGCTGCAGGGTGCCGTTCTCCACGTGGAAACGGATGAGGTTGCTGGACTCATTGCTGAAGGGCTGCACACGACGCAGGGCTGAGAGCAAGCTGACACGATCGACAGTGAGCTGGTTGGGGTTGCTCTGCGGGATAACGCTGTTGTAGTTGGGATAGCGTCCCTCAATGAGTCGGCAGATAATGACGCCATCCTCATAGTTGATTTCGGCGTTGCGGTCGTCGAAGCGGATGATGACATCACCTCCCTGCTTGCCTAAGACACCCTTCAGCAGTGATGCCGGCTTCTTGGGAAGGATGAACGATGCCGGCTCCTCGCTCTTGATGTTCAGCACCTTGTTGCGCACCAGCTTGTGGCCGTCGCTGGCCACAATGGCCAGGCAGTCGGGTGTGAGGTCGAAATAGATGCCATTCATCACAGGGCGCAACTCGTCCTGAGCCGTAGCGAAGAGCGAGCGGTTGATGTTTTCGGCCAGCACGGGCGTGGGGATGCTGATGGTGATGGCCTGCTCGCCAATCTGCTGAGCCTGGGGAAACTCGTCGGCATTGTTCACTGGCAGTGAGAACATACCGTTCTGATAACTGATCTTGGCGATGCTTGACTGCAGGTCGACATCGAAGGTGATGGGCTGCTCGCTGATGCCTTTCACGGCCTCAGAGAGGTCGTGGTTGCCCACGCAGAAGCGTCCGTCGCTATCGGTCTCATTCAGCTCCAGCGATGTGTGCATCACCACCTCGCTGTCGCTGGCCGTGAGGCGAAGCTGACCTTCTACCACTTCGAAGAGGAAATCGCCAAGGATGGGCAATGAATTTTTACTGTTGATAACTTTCCCCAGCGCCGACAAACGGGCTGCAAGGGCAGTGCTTGATACGGTGAATCTCATAATTATTATTTGTTTTTTTATTCTTCTCCTTCTATTTCGGACTACAAAAATACAAAAAATCTCAGTCAACACAAAAATAATCAGAAAAAAATTGCTTGATTCAAACTATTTTTAGTAATTTCGCAAGCGAATTAAGAAAAACGAATCTTTTAATACTTACAGACAAAATGGATTTATCAGGAAAAATTATTGCTATTCTTCCCGCCAGCAGCGGCACTTCCAGCCGTACCGGCAACCCTTGGATGAGTCAAGACTACGTGATTGAGGTTCCCGGACAGTACCCTCGCCGCATGGTCTTCCGCGTCTTTGGAGAAGATCGCATCAAGCAGTTCAACATCCAGGCTGGTGAAGATGTCACCGTGCAGTTCGACATTGACGCGCACGAGTATCAGGGCCGTTGGTTCAACGACATCCGTGCCTTTAACATCATCCGTGGCCAGGTGGCTCAGACCATCCCCGCCGCTACCACCATCGCAGGCGCCGCACCGGCCCCTGCCAGTCCCTTCCCCCCGCAGCAGCCTGTTGCAAATGATGCCGCAGCACCTTTCCCAGCAGCACAGGAGCCTGCCAGCGAGGGAGCCACCGACGACCTGCCTTTCTAAGTGATTACGACAGGAAGGATTGAACAGCCCCGACTCATTCATTGAGGGAACAGCCTTATTCAAAGCATATCGCAGGCTTCGGCCTGCGATATGCTTTGCATTTGGGGGCGAGCATCAAAAAGGAGCATCCAAGGGCTGCTCCGTTACTTTAGTTCTCCACGCAACATGTCCATGACGTAAACGGCACCTTGGTAATATAGGCCAGTGCTGGGACGTTCTACCTTCTCGAAGGTGTGCGAGCTATAGACAGCATCCATGGCCTGTTCCATCGTGAGGCCTCGCTCGTCCATCAGCATGGCAATCAGCTCATTTGCCAGACATTCAATTTGGAACTGACGGTCTTGTTCTTCCTTCATGTTCATTGGTTCTCAATTTTATGGAGTAAACGGATGGCCCGCTCGGTTCCGAAGAAATACTGAAACGTGGGGCGGATGAATGACAGTTGCCTGATAAGTTCGTCCATTAGTATGTATTGCATCTGGTAGCGGTTGATTTGCAGACCAACCTTGTCGTCGGCTATCGGCCCATAGACGATGTCGTAGTCGTGGACAGGCATGAGAGTTCGGTTGCGGCGGTTTATCATGATAAATTCGGCCCACTCTTTGCTGTAGCCTTCGAACACTTTCACTTTTAGGTCCGAAGGTTTGAAAAGAATGTTGTCGTCAAACTCGTAAATAGTCAGCGTGGCCTCACCTGATTCCTCACGGTCCACCGTCCGCTCAGCCATCATCTGCGCCTGGCTGCGGTCAGCACTCAGATAGAAGCCTTGGCCGAAGTCCTTGCCACGCCGACCGCGCTTCAAGTCAATCTCGTGGATGCTCATGTTCGAGCCATGGTAGAGTTTCATAGTGCTAATAACCCCTCCGTGGCGGTTGCAGATGATGGTAACGTCCTCCACAGCATCTTCAATTGACTGTGTGTGTTCCACGCCGTAGTGCTTGGTCAGAAACTCTAACCCCTTGTACTGGCGTAGATACTGGTATGCCTTGGCATTGGTCAGCGAAAACTGTCGGGCAAAGGCACCAATGACGCATACCAGATATTCAATAATGTTTGACTGCTCTTTCGACATTGTTTTTGCATTTTACGCCACAAAGTTACACATTTTTTTTTAATTGTCTATATATAAAGGCGAAAAATATAGAAGTCTTTCCATGTCGGTGAAGGCAACGGTCTGCAGGTGGTGCATGGCATCGTCGTAGCGTGGGTCGCCCTCGCGCAGCAGGTCGTCGAAGAAATGGTAGGGCTTCAGCTGTTCGCGGTAGTCGGCCTCTTCGGGATGCTTCTCGAGTGTTGCAGCAGGTTCACCAAGTAGCAGAACAGCTCGTCCTTGTTCATCAGCGACTGGATGATGCCTACGTAGTGACGCTTCGCCCGCTCGTCGATGGTGTCATCGCGAAGTACGGTTGTCACCTCGTGGTAAACGTACTTGAACGCATGGCTAAAGGCAACACCGTCACGAATGCCCATCTTGTAATCATCCCACAATGAAATTAGATCGCTGATAATCTTTAATTCATTCTGCCTGTAAGCATAGTACTTATAGAAGTTGGAAAACGCATTTTCTTCTTCCTTGATACAATATGAACCGAAAGTTCTAACAGGCTTGGTCCTTGAAAGCACTTCACTTTCGAAGATGGCTTTGTGATTACCTATCAGTTGAGTAAAGAGTGAGTTGAACATATTGTTTTTTCTCATCTTCTTTGATTGCTGATAGGCAAAGAAAGCAACGACCGTTGCCATGATAGTTCCCAAGGCCGTAAAACCTGAGAAGATTATTTCCAAGGCATCAGCATAGCCACCATAGAAGTTTATCGTTATCATTGTTCAATACATCATAGGCGACTGCTGCTTTGACTTCTCCGCTTCAAGATATTGCAAGTATTTGTAATGCAATTCTATCCATTTAGTCACATCTGGAGTGCGCTTTGATTCTATGACTAAGTAGTATTTAATATAGAATAATTGTAAAAGAAAGTTGATAAAAAACACAGAGAAAACCATAATAGACAGGAACGAGTTCTTCTCATAAAAGCAAGCTAACAAAGCACAAATAGCCAAGGAAACGATAGGTAGTGATAATAGAAAAAATGCCAAGCGGTGATAGTTTCTTGTATATGAGTTGTCTGCTAACATATTCTTTAGCTCTTCTGGCAAATAAATAGTTGTTTTTTCTTTCATATTCCACATTTGTTGCTTAAAAAAGATGTTGAGGCTATTATCCCGTTGATAGGGTAATAGCCTCAACACCGATTCAATCCCTTACCTAAGGTTAATATTCATTTCACGTAATTTGTTTCTATCAAGTTGGTCAATGCTAATCCTTTCACCTCTATACATGATGTAAGGTGTTAGTTCTTCCTGTAGATTGTCATTACCATAAGCACTGCTTCTTGTCGGTATGCTGGATAATTGGGCACGATTATCTGTCTGAGGAATATACTTGTCTTCGCCAAACCTGATTTGCTCACGGCTACCAGCATCACGCCAAGAACCCTTGTAGATTGTTGGCGGTCGCAATTCTATGCGCCTTCTTTGAATATCTTGACTGTCATTACCGTTCATTCTTTCCTGATTATATGCCTCACGGATGGGAGTATCGAAGACCACAAACGCCTCATAATCGTATGACCATTCATCACCTTCTGAGAGTTGCATCACCATTTTGTAAATAGCCTCACGCGAGGGAGCGTTGAACCAAGAATAGTCACGATTCATCACACTGTTCTCACTAGGTCTCCACAATTCCTCTGGCCAGTACCATGCGCCCTGGTAAATACCAACTTCGTTTTTGTATCGGTCGTCTTTGAGGAAATGGCTCCAAGGCACCTCGTCTGGGTTATCGGTTGCAGAAATGTTCATGCCCCAGCCCTTGTCATGATATGCCGTCTTAATCCAATTCCGGAATTCTTCATTTGCACCCTCCTGAGTGTGGTTGTTCTCATAGCCGCTGTACACGTATTCGTCAAGCAATTTGGCAATGCCGTGTCCACCAGTCTCATGGCAAATGATGTTTGAAGGCCCACCCTTATCAATATAGGCAATAGAAGCTCCACTTTCCCACATAGCTGTCTCGCCACTGGAAAAGAATAAGTTTTCGTCATTGCTCACCACTGTGATAGCGACATGGTTCATGTCTATATTTGGAATTTTTGAGGCATATTCGAAGACGATGGAATTATCATAATTGAACTTATGTACAGGCCCATCATTGCCATTAGGAGAAACCACTTTGACAGCATAGACATTAAAGCGGTCTCGTAAGGTTTTATATGGCTCTACTCCAAAAAGTATTCCATAGAAGCACGCATATCATCTTCATATTGACCTCCTTCTACAAGCAGTGTGTCTACATACATGTCACCCATAAACACGAGGTCTACACCCTTTCCTACTGTTGCGGTTTGAAGCGTGAGTACCTCACCATCCCGACTATAATCAGAAGAAATGTAATACTCTTTCTCATTGGGAACATACGGTTCATGCTCTTCAGGCTCACCAAGGTATTTCAAAAGCAAGTTTTTTAAACGATTATAATAAAAATCGTCATTCCATCCCCAAATCATTTCAACATAATCAACAACATTACCTTCTGAATCTAATAAAAAGGTTGACCCAAGGGCACCTAATCCTAAACCAAGATCCCCATTTCCCCAGCTCTTATAGCAAACTTTAACATTGGGAACATTTTGATATTCATAAGCCGATTTCTGTGCTTCTTCAATGGTTCCTCCGAACATGTCTTGTGCCGCATAGATATACTCAAATCCTTTATTTGCATACGACAAGCAAAGGTTGCAATAATCCTCATTTGGTCCTCCATAGGAAATAAAGGTCAATTTATGCTTCGCTAACTCTTCGTATGCAGTAGATTTAGTTCCATCAGCATACATGATTTCTTCGTCTTGCATACGTAAATTGATATCTTCCATATCAAAACCGCCTCCCTTCATGGGGTTTTGCATTATGAAATTCCATCCATAGATTGGCCATTTTTCATGATGACGGATATTATAAGGTACTTCTCCGTACAAAGCACAATTTTCTAAATCAAGTGCACCTCGAACATCATCAACATCATCCATAAACACTTCAAAACTGGCAGGAAGGGTACCGTGCACACCAGGGTACTGACCTCCACCAAAGTATAAATTTGTAATGTGGTCATTAATTCGCCAATAATAATCTCCCCAAATTCTATGATTCACTCCATAGTCCCACTTCCATAATGGTTCGTCAGTCCACCAGTTCAGATTTTTCCCCCAGTTAGCAAAATCTGTAGCATCACAAAACTCATGCAATGCGTTCATGTGCTCTTCTGATGAATGTTTGAATGGAGCAGCTTGGTCTATGGAAATACCCCATACTTGCAACATGTCATTTTCAATGTATACGTAAGGAGAATAGTTTCGTTTCCTTTCATTATCGTTTTTTGAAAAGTGAAGAACTATTTCTCCATTATCATTATAATGCCAATCTACCCATTCGCAGGATTCGAATATTAGCTTTGGGAAATTAACGTCTAAACAATAATCGGTCTCATCTGGAGGTAGACAAAATTTACGACAGTCATTATTGACTAAAGGCAAACCTGTATATACAATGGAAACACTATCGATGAAATTTCCACATGTAAAATAGAATTTCTCTGAGGGAATGTCTGATCTATGCTCAAGACCTCCTATCGGCGAAATATAAGTATTATGTCCCCACCAATCCATAGGCAAAGAATAATCACGAAATATCATAATTGGACTTTCGCTTTCGCTTTCAGGACAAGACACAATGAAATCCAAACCACAACCGTCACTTGGAATTCTATACAAATGTCGGAAAGCGACTAAATGTGGAAGATTAAACTTAACACTATCTACCACATCATATTTTTTTATTCCATCCTTTGTAACATACACTTGCTGGTATTCTGTAGAGCCATAATATTTGGACTCAAAATAAATGCTGTCAATGGCTCCGTTCGCTACTACATCAGGCGTTGTTTGTCCGTCATGGAATATATGCAATGCCTGTGCTGAGGCAGAAAGTGTTATAGTTGATATAGCGAAAGATAATAATAGCTTTTTCATCGTTTGTATATTTTGATGGATTCATTGTTGATGTTGACTACATATACTCCTGTAGGGAAGTCTGAAAGGGATAAGGCATGACAGCCTTGACCAAGTCTCTTTGAAAGGATTTGCCTGCCGTCAATGTTCTGCACCGTAATCATAGTACTGCCAGAGGTTACCGTTACCATAAAAGCATCTCCCTGTCTAACAAAAGATGACACGCCATTCGTCATAAGATTGTTTACATTTGTAACAACATCATCTGTACTGACAACGGTCATTTTGTGCAACATGGGAGTATGTAATTCAACAGTATTATTAGAAGTGACAACATACATCCTTTCATAATCCTCTTTTTCGAATTTGATAGTCGGTTGTTCACTAATAAAGAATGACACCTCAGTATTATCATTCTTGACGATGACAAGTTTCTGTACGTTCTCGGCAACTGCCCATTGTGGGAATAGCCATGCTGCCAGAATACATACGCACATTTTACTAAAACATTTTCTTGTTTTCATACGCTTTATCTTTTTAGTGATTAAAAATGGGTTGTCCTTTTGAGGGAATGACGCACACCTGCGCCTCATCAAACCAATGCAATGGTAAAGGTACAAGGTTATCGGCTTGCCACTCTCTTGCTACCATCGGGACGCAAGAATGGCGTGGCCACTCTTACGCACTTACCTAAGGGGCATGTCTGGAAATTGGAACCCCCACCTAACATATAAGAATGCTCCACGCCAATGCGTGTGCATAGCTAATGCGTTAGGTGGGAACACCGTTTCCGAGGCTTTTCCCTTTGCTTCTCAATCGAACTTATTCCAAATTAGTTTTCCAGACATTTTCGGTAAGTGCGAAATAAAAGCTAATGCATCAATGGAACCGGATTTCTCCCCGATCCGATTGCAAAAGTACACATTATTCTTCTATTTGCCAACAATTTTGGAAAAAAAAAACTAAAAATGTGCTGGCTGGGTAGTTGACTGCAAGGAAAATGTCTGCTTCAAGGGCAAATGGGCCTTGAAAAACATAGAAATCGAATCGCTTTTGGTCCGCAGAGACTTGAAGCACGTAGTATTGACCTCAATACTCGCCCAATCGAGTCGGAAAAATGGAGTATTGCCCTCAATACTCAGCCACACAGTTTTGTAAGTGAGGAAACGAAGATGTTTCTCGTTCGCGCAGGATGGAGGGAAGAGAAATAAAAAAGTTTGGATAGTGTCTGGATTATTCTCTTGCTTTCTGAACAAACTCAGCAGGTGTCATTACCAGTATGTCAAAGTCGTTGAAACCTTTTTTGTCTCTTGTAATAATAATGTCTGGACGTAACAGAAGGGCTGACAGATACTGCACAGCATCCTCATAGTCGTATGGTTTCATCCTAATGGCATTCTGCACCAGTTCTTTTGCAATAGGCGTAATATCAAGTATCTTACATAACGTGTCTAACTTTTCAAGCATCATATCAGATCCGTAGGCTTTCTTCAAGATATATGCACAATTGACAATGGTCAGCGATGAGACTGATGCATGAATGCTACCATCAGCAATCATGGAGAATATGGCAGCGGCGTCAACGAAGAATCCTTCTCTTTCCCCCATGAAGTCAATTACGACATTGGTATCAAGAAACACATTCATTGCGCCCGTTCCTCCCACATCAATTCAAGTTCTTTGTCAACGTCAAAATCTTTTGGCAATGGGCCACACGTCATTGCCATCACTTTTGCCGACGGCTTATAGTCCTTTGGGATTTTAGGGAATACAAGCTCTGCCTTATTGTGCTTTTTCTCAACATTATCCGCAGCCTCCATCAAGTGACTGGCCAACCAACGCTGATTGCTTGCAGTGAGTGAAAGTCCTTGCAAATAGCTCCACAGATTATTAAGTGAAATTGCATTCATGTTTAAGGCATTTTTTGGTTATACGGTGCAAAAATACATATTTTTTTTTAGACTACAAAGAATAAGACGAAAAAAGAGGCAAAAGCTGTGCGGCTTCGCCCCTTTCAATATTTTTAATGATAATTCGTGGTAAAGAAAGCCACGAGCATTGGTGTTTACTTGAACTATGTTCGAGTAACGTCGCGACTCGGCAAAACTCATGCGAGCATGGCTCTGCTCTCGCAGCTCCGTTACTTCAGTGCCTTGTTCAGCATGAAGTAGACCTCGTTGTTGCGGAGCGTCTGCTTGAAGTCAGCGATGGTGGTCTTCTTGTTGATGCGGACGTACTCGATGCCCAGCATCTCGGCGAAGTCCTCCCAGTACTCTTCGTTGATGTCGTAGGAGAAAGCACTGTGGTGTGTGCCGCCAGCGAGGATCCATGCAGCAGCACCAATCTCGAAGGTGGGCTGGGGAATCCAGAGTGCGCTGGCCACGGGCAGGTTGGGCATGGGCTTCGGCTCGATGCACTCCACTTCCTGCGAGATGAGACGGAAGCGGTTGCCCAGGTCAACGACAGTAGCCTTGATGCCGGGGCCAACCTTCGAAGTGAACACCAGGCGGGCGGTCTGCTGCTTGCGGATGCCGATGCCGAGGAAGTGTACCTCCAGTTTGGGCTTGTCGACAGCAATGAGCGGGCACACCTCGAGCATGTGGCTCTGCAGGCACGACGAGCGGTCGCCGGCGAAGTTCAGCGTGTAGTCCTCGAGGAACGAGCAGCCGGTGGGCATACCCTGCTGGATGACCCACAGCGTGCGGTAGAGGCAGGCGGTCTTCCAGTCGCCCTCGGCACCGAAGCCGATGCCCTCAGCCATCAGACGCTGCGAGGCGAGGCCGGGAATCTGGTCGAAGCCGCAGAAGTTCGGATCGTCGACGTCGGCATCGCCCAGGTCGTCGAAGTTGGTGGTGAAGGCGGTGGCACCCTCGTCCTTCAGCACGCGGCGCAGGGCAATCTCGGCCTTGGCGGCGTTCCACACCTTCTGCCAATAGACCTCCTCGCCGCTCTCGTCAATCTTGATGGTGTACTCTTTCTTGTACTCCTCAACGAGTGCGTCGACCTCTTCGTCCTTCACCTTCTTGAAGTAGTCCATGAGCGAGCTGACGGGATAGTAGTCCACGTGATAGCCGAGACGCTGCTCAAACTCCACACGGTCGCCGTCGGTCACGGCCACATTGTTCATGTTCATGCCAAACATCAGGCAGCGCACATTGTGGGCGTCGGCCACACCGGCGGCCACGCGTGCCCATACGGCAATCTGTTTCTGAGCGGCCTCGTCCTTCCAGTAGCCGCACACCACCTTGCGAGCCACGCGCATACGGGTGCAGATGTGTCCGAACTCGATGTCGCCGTGAGCGCTCTGGTTCAGGTTCATGAAGTCCATGTCCATCGTGGCCCAGGGAATCTCGGCATTATACTGAGTGTGGAAATGCAGCAGGGGCTTCTTCAGAGCCTGCAGACCCTTGATCCACATCTTGGCGGGTGAGAAGGTGTGCATCCAGGTGATGATACCCACGCACTTCTCCTCGTTGTTGGCAGCCAGCATCACCTGCTCTACTTCCTTCGAGCTGTTGGCCGTGCCCTTATAGACAATCTTTACGGGGATGTTGCCGCTGGCGTTCAGCCCCTCGACCATTTCCTTCGAGTGACCGTCAACTGCCACCACTGCGTCGCCACCGTACAGGAGCTGTGCGCCCGTTACCCACCAAATCTCGTAATTCTCAAATGCTTTCATTGTTTGTAAGTTGTTTAAGTTATTAAATAATAGTTGTTCGTCTGAAATGAAATCTGGCCGCAAAGATAATAAATAACTCTGAAATACGAAAACATTTAAGATTCTTTAGCTACAAAAACTATTTCCGCTTCCAAGAAGATGCTATTCAGCTATTAGTAGGCGGCACGATATTTCCCTTCCTCCTTGTCTTGAAGCATCGAGAGATAGCTTTGATAGCGGCTTTGTGCAATGTAGTGGTTTTCCAAGGCTTGCAGCACAGCACAGCCCGGCTCGTGGGTGTGGGTGCAGTTGCTGAAGCGGCAGTCCTTGGAGAAATGGAAGATTTCCTTGAAATATCCGGAAATCTCCTCTGGCTCCATGTCGAAGGTGCCAAAGCCCTTGATGCCTGGGGTGTCAATCAGATAAGTTGGTGAAGTGCCCTCGTCGCCCTCTTCCTGGGGGAGGCAAGACAGGGGGACCTCTATCATTTCCGAGAAGGTGGTGGTGTGCATGCCCATGTTGTGGGCATCGCTGATTTCAGCAGTACGCAGGTTGGCGCCGGGCACAAGACGGTTGATGAGTGTGGATTTTCCTACCCCGCTGTTTCCGCTAAGCAATGTAATCTTTCCCTTGAGAAGCGTCAAGAGAGCATGGATGCCTTCACCTGTTTCTGCGGAGACCTGCATGCACTGGTAGCCTATGGTTTCGTAGAGCTGAACCATCATCTGCTGATAGCGGCGCAGGTCATCATCGAGCAGGTCGGTCTTGTTGAAGATCAGGATGACAGGCACGCGGTAAGCTTCTGCAGAGGCGAGAAAGCGGTCGATGAATGTCGTGCTGGTCTCGGGATTGGCCACAGTGACGATGAGCATCGCCTGGTCGACGTTGGCGGCAATGATATGGCTCTGCTTCGAGAGGTTGATGCTCTTGCGGATGATGTAGTTGCGGCGGTCTTCGATTTCAGTGATAAAGGCGCCGCCGCTTTCTCCCTGAGGTCGAAAAACTGTAACATGATCGCCCACGGCAACGGGGTTTGTGCTGCGGATGCCTTTCAGACGGAAGTTGCCCTTTATCTTACAGTCAAGCAACTGGTCATCGTCTGTTCGGACGGTGTACCAGCTGCCTGTATTTTTCACTACCAAGCCTCTCATCCCTGTGAAGCCTTACTCACCTTCCCAGCGGAATACGTCGACAGTAGTGGTTCCAAAATATTCCTCGTTGTCATTGCCTTGTATGAGTTTCGGATTCTCATAGTTGGGCAGAGGACCTTCGCGTGGTACGAACTCATTGAAGTCAACCAAAGGAATGACCATACCGAAGATGCCGAGGCCTACACGCTTTGTCTCACCCTTGAAGTTGCAGTTGATGTACATGGTGGTGAAGAACGTGTGGTCGAAGTATTCTTTGGTGTTATTGTTGTTGAAGCGATGCATGCGGCTCTTCATGTCCTCTGTGACAGAGTCCGACCAGTGTGTGAATGTGTGGCCGATGTTGCTGACGAAGATGTCGAGTCCGTCGGCCTCTATGCTGTCACGTGACCAGATGCTCTGCTTGATGTTGTCCTCCATCTCATTCCTCATCTTCATGTCTGACGGATTGGTGAGCCAAGCAATGATGAGGAGGATGACAAAGACAGCCAGAGTGATGACAATTTTTCCCAGACACGTATGCCTGAACTGTTTGAAAGCTGATTCCTTTGTGCGAAATTCGCCGTTTTCTGTCTGTTGCATCTTTCTATGTTTCATTCGTAATGCCTAATGTTGAATCGCGATACTCAAATCTCAATGTGAAATAAGATTCATAAACTCCTGCCGGGTCTTCGCCTGATTGAAGGCGCCGCTGAACTCGCTGGTGGTGGTAATGCTGTTCTGCTTCTCCACGCCTCTCATCTGCATACACATGTGCTTGGCTTCAACGACCACCATCACGCCTAATGGGTGAAGGGTCTCGTCGATGCACTGGCGTATCTGCATGGTCATGCGCTCCTGCACTTGCAGGCGGTGGCTGTAGATGTCGACGACGCGGGCTATCTTCGAGAGTCCCGTGATGTATCCGTTAGGGATATATGCCACGTGCACCTTGCCATAGAAGGGTAGCATGTGATGCTCGCAAAGTGAGAAGAAATCGATGTCCTTCACAATGACCATGTGGTTGTAGTCCTCGCGAAAGAGGGCATCGGTAAGCACTTTGTGGGCGTCCATCTCATAGCCTCTTGTCAGCACTTGCATGGCTTTGGCCACTCGCATGGGGGTCTTCTGCAAGCCTTCACGGGTAGGGTCTTCACCTAAGAGCGTGATGACTTTCCTATAGTGTTCGGCCAGCTGCTCCAGCCCGTCGCGATATTCTGTTTCTGGATTCATTTAGTATGGTACGTTGATTTTACCTCTCACCATGATGGCTCTGTCGTAGCCCATCTTCACCAGTTCGTCGAGCACCTCCTTAGCCTCGGCCATTGTGCGGAAGTCACCCAGGCGGCACGTCCACTTACCACCAAGGAAATGAACGTAGACCCTGTGCCCGGGGAAGAGCGACTGCAGGGCTGAACCCGTCTGCTCAGCCTTTACACGGTCAGCACGTGAGTTGCCTCCCACAAAAGGCTGCACCCTGAATCCCGACATCTTCCTGGTGCGTCGGGGAGCAGCTGCCACAGAGTCGGTGTTCTGCACGGGCTCGGTGGTGGAAGTGGTAGGCGTAGTGGGTGTAGTGGGTGTGGCGGGTGTAGTAGGCGTTGCAGGCGACTCGGTACGTCCTGAGGGCTGGTTGTTCTGTCTGTTGCTCTGACCGCTGTTCTGGCGAGGCCTGTCAGTGTTCTGACGCGGAGTCGGAGTGACGGCAGTCCTGCCATTGACCAGGTCGGTGATGGCGTTGTCCTGGTGGATGGTGATGCGTGCGCCAGCCACTGCCTCCTGCTGAATGCGCTGCGTGAAGGGAGTCTGTGCCACTGCGTGGCAGGATGGTAGAAGGAAGAGCAAGAACAATAGCCTCCCCAAGCCCCTCTCTGATAGGGGATGTTTAGTTACATTATATAATAGTTGTTTCATCATTGTTTTGTTGTCTATACATCCCTCCCTTGAGGAGGGCTTGGGTGGGCTTATTCTTACTTCTTCCAAGCATCGATGATACCTTTGAAGTCGGCAGCCTTCAGCGAGGCACCGCCAATCAGTCCGCCATCGATGTCGGGCTTGGCGAAGAGCTCAGGAGCGTTGCTTGCCTTGCACGAACCTCCATAGAGGATGGTGGTGTCGTCGGCTACTGCCTGACCGTACTTCTCTGCGATGATAGAGCGGATGTATGCGTGGATCTCCTCTGCCTGATCAGCGGTAGCGGTCTTGCCCGTACCGATGGCCCAGATGGGCTCGTAGGCGATGACAATCTTGCGGAAGTCCTCCTCGCTGAGGTTGAAGATGCTGCCTTCCAGCTCGGCTTTCACCACTTCGTTCTGCTTGCCAGCTTCACGCTCGGCCAGGCTCTCGCCGATGCAGAAAATCACCTTCAGGTCGTTCTTCTGAGCCAGCAGCACCTTCTCTTTCAGAATCTCAGGTGTCTCCTTGTAGTATTCGCGGCGCTCAGAGTGGCCCAGGATCACATACTGTGCTCCCGTTGACTTCACCATCTCGGCGCTCACCTCACCAGTGAAAGCACCCTTCTCTTTGTCGGCGCAGTTCTCAGCACCCAGACCGATGATGTCCTGGTCGAGGAACTGGGCAATGCTGGCGAGGTGGATGAACGGTGTGCAGATCACAACGCCACAGTTGGGCTTGTCGGCCTTCAGTGTCTCGTTCAGTTCCTTTGCCAGTGCAATACCATCCTGGAGATTCATGTTCATCTTCCAGTTTCCAGCTACGATTTTCTTTCTCATGTCTTTTTTTGTTTAATAATTATTGTTGAGTGTTTATTGTTGATTGTTGAGTGGCATCTGTTGCCTTGTCGTCTTGACGTCTTGTTCTCTTCATGTATCTCGTCCACATCCATGTACGGTCTGCCAAGGTAAGCAAAGTGAGCGGCAGCACAAACCAGAGCAGCAGCTTCAGAATCTTTCCCGGCACTGAGTCTTCCGGCATGGTGCCTATGTCCAGTTGCTCCAAGGGCTGGGCAGCCTCTTCGGCGGTTATCTGTGGCAGCCGGTTGTGGCTCCATTTGCCTATCACTGTGCCGTCTTTCAGCAGCAGCAGGCCGGGATTGCTGCGGATGACGGTTTTCAGCGTGGTCTCGTCGGTGAAGCAGAATGGATACTCTGCGCCGGTCATGTCACGCCACTGTTGCCGTCCCTCGGCATCGCTGGCTGTCAGGCAGTAGAAGCCATAGCCGTGCTCCAGACTGTATTCGAAGAGCTCGTTGATAAGGTCGAGCCTCGAGTCGTCGGCCTTTTCCAGCTTGGGTGTCACCAGCAGGAATGTATAGCTTGTGTCGCTGATTACCGCATCGGTGATGTCCTCGCCCTCATTGCTGTCAGTGTCTTCATAGAGCAAATCGATTCTGAGGTCATGCTTGGGCAGCTCTGCTCCCGCCTTCAGCTCCTGCCTGTCTACGAAGGTCCACGTGCTGTCCGGCAAGTTGTCGATGTCGAACTCGCGCCGCTCGCCGTTCTTCTCATAAATGAAAACGTACTCAAACTGTGCATCGCTGCTGTCGGCTGAGGCCTCTTCACCTCTCAGGCTGGCTCCTATGTGGTAGGGTCGGAAGTCGAACTGCGGCAGGTCGTAGAGGCTCCAGCCTGAGACGGCCAGTATGAACAATGCCGAGTAGTTGACCACTATCCACTGGTTGCTGCGGCTGATGAAGCGGAACATGTCGCATGGCCGCCATGCCACCACGATGGCGCACGCCAGCAGCACGATGTTCTTCCAGAACGTCTGCCAGTTGGTGAGCACGATGGCATCGCCGAAGCATCCGCAGTCGCTGACGGGATTGGCTATGGCCAGCCACAGCGTCAGGGGTGTCATCACCAGCATCATGGCCAGCACGAGGCGTGTGGTCAGCCTTCGCCGGATAGCGAAGAGCAGGAAGATGCCTAAGCAGAACTCGGTGGCAGCCAGGGCTACCGACATGGCCAGCGTCACCATTCCTGGCAACACTTCGCCCAACCCCATGGCAGCCAGATAGTCTTCAATCTTGTACTGCGTGCCTAAGGGGTCGACGGCCTTGACGAACCCGGAGAAGATGAACGTCACCGTGAGCGCCAGACGGCAAAGTGCACCCACAACCCTCAGCCATAGGGGCGAGGTGTGGGTCGGTGAAAGGCTTGTATCACTCATGATGTCAAATCACAGAGCCTCTTCCCTCTGGGAGAGGTCGGAGGGCGTCAACTTAATCAGTCCGAAGACAGCATAATTGATGATGTCCATATAGTTGGCATCGATGCCCTCGCTTACTTTTGCTTGTTGTCCGTGTTGCAGCAGGTCCTCCATCTCCTTGACCCGCTCCAGCTTGGTGAGGATGAGGTCGGTGTAGCTGCTGACACGCATGGAGCGCCACGCCTCGTCGTAGTCGTGGTTCTTGCGCTTCATCAGCTCCAAAGCCTGCGTGGCATAGTGGTCATAGAGCGTCAGCGCCTCGTCATTGCTGATGTCAACGGTGTCGCTGTAGCCGCGTTCCAGCTGTATCAGACCTACTATGCCGTAGTTGACCAGCCCAATAAACTCAGGCCTGATGCCTTCGCCTACCAGCGAGCAACCCGTCTCTTCCAACTGACGCACGCGCCGCGCTTTGATGAGCAGTTGGTCGGTCAGCGACTTCGGCCGGAGGATGCGCCAAGAGGCACGGTAGTCGTGCAACTTCTGTGCAAACAGCTGTCGGCACTCGGCCACGGCGGCCTCAAATTCATGGTTGGTCTTTTCAAATCGGTCCATATCAGGGTGCAAAATTACAAAATAAAGTGGAAAGCGGAAAATGAAAAGGGATTTTTTTTCACTTTTGCCCTTTTTGTAACCGTAAAATAATAATTAGGGACAATTTAGCTTGAATGATTCATGGATATTTTTTTGCGTAGCGCTGCAGGCTCATTTCTCCACTTTGCTCAGATAGAACTTCACCTTTTGGGCCTGTTTCTCAAACTCCACCTGCAGCGAGTCACGCTGTGCCCGCAACTGGTTGAGCCGCAATACCTCTTCCGACTGCTCGTTCAGTTGCGAGGCATGGCTCATCACCCAGTTGTGCTGCTCGTCGTGTTTACGCTTGGCATGGTTCAACAGACTGTCGGTGAGTGCCAACTGCTGACGTGCCGATGCCAAGCTGTCCTGCAGGCTGGCGGCCAGATGCTCACGGCGAGCGTCAATCTCGTCTCTCAGTGCCTCGTTCTCCTTTTTCAAGTTGCTGTGACAGCCTGTCAGAACCAGGGCGCTACACATTATTATTAATAATAGGGGTCTCATGGGGGTGTTCTGCATTTTTTCCGTTATGGTTCTATTCATTGGAAGGAGGCCACACACCGCTATCCGGCGCTGTTAGGCCTGATCAGAGGGCATCGAGCATCAAGCGGATTTCCGTGTCTGTGATGCCATGCTGTAGGAGAAGTTCATGTTCGGTGCCTTCCATCAATTCTTTTTCTATGTCAGCCTTTCCTTGTCCCTCCGTTCTGCGCTGGCCGTCGGCGTCTGAGGCTTGCGCGCTTTCCTGAAGACTGATGTATTGTCGGAACATGCTGATGGCATTGACTATCTGCCCTGACAGCCAGAGGCTGTAGCCATAGTTGAGCATGTCGGCAGGCAGAGGCTCCTCAGTAGTGATGAGCTGGCTGTAGAGCTTGTCTGCCTGCTCATATTTGCCGTTGAGGGTGAGTGCCCAAGCCAATACACGGCTGACCGACAAGTCGTCGGGATAGAGGTAACTCAGTTTGAAGAGCATCTTCAAGGCCTCGTCACTGCGCTGAAGATGGATGAGGCACACCGCTGCATTGAGTTGATAAGACCGATGGTCGGGCTGCTGCGTCAACAGTGTCTGGTAGATGTCGAGTGCCTCCTCGTAATCCTGACAGGCAAAAAGTGAACGCGCCAACGCTGCCTGAGCCTTCTCGTTGTCGGGCTGTAACTCAAGCGCCAGCCGATAGCAGGCCATCGTTGAAAGGTGGGAAGGCGAGGGGTGATGCTGAAGGGCGGTTCCCAGCATCATGTAATACTGGAAGTCGTGCTGTTGCTCCTTTGGGATGTTTGTCAGCACGCTGACAGCGTCGGCATAGCGACGGCGCTTCAGCAGGAAACGGGCCACGCCAAGCATTTGCGACGAGAGCGCAGGCACAGACAGGAGGGGATGAGAGAAAAACACCGTATGCTCGAAGGGATTGAAGAACTCGCTGCGAGTAGCGAACAGACGGTAGAAACGATAGAGGTCTTGCAAATAGAGACGGCGCATGAACGGCGGCGTCTCCTGCTGCTCTTCAGCCACCTCGCCCCCCAAGGGGATGGCTGTGGCCTCACCTTCCTCAATCAGTTTCAGCATACTCTGTGGCAGACGGTCGAGCACATGGTTGAAAGCCAGGACGAAAGAATACTTGTCGCTGTCGCAGAAGGCTCCCAAGCGGGTGATGGCTTTGAGAAACCTCTTCCCACGGGTGTTGTTCCATATCTGACTGATGTCGGGATGCTGTGAATAGAAGGGCACAAACCAGTTGCTGAGCTGGTTGAAGAAGGGGAAGCGCTTCATCTGCGAGAAGCCTCCGAAATAGATGTCGGCTCCCTGTCGCTGCATGTCCACCATGCGTTTCATGCTTTTCTCCATCCGTTCCATGTTCTCCTCGGCAGCCTCGGGGTGAAGGATGTCGTCAAGGGTGTCCTCGTCCATCTCGACAAGGCCCTGGCGTGTCACCTTGATGTTGCTGCCATTCATGATGTCGGGCAGTATCTCCTTCTGTATGGTGTGGGTATCGGAATCGGCTTCGGTGCAGTAGATGAGCTGCATCTGCAACTCGGCCAGCTCGTTGCGTGTCTGTTCGTCTTGGCAAATAGCGGCAATGCTGTCGCCCACCTCTGGAAACAGGCGCCATGCCGTGGCATCGCTGCAGCAGGCCGCAAGCACCCAACCCACAAGTGCTCGCTGGCGCACATGCTCGTCGGTGCTTTGGCGGCATACCTCGGCCAGTACACGGAACTTCTGGGGACAGAAGACCTGCAGGGTAGAGAGAGTGATGGCGCTGATGACCATTTGCTGGTCGTTGGAGGAGAGGGTGGGCGAGAGAAGCATGTCGAGGAAGACGTCGGCCAGCTGCTGGCGCCACTGACGCGAGGTGGCGATGTAGTCGAACAGGTCGTTCATCAGCTGCCAGTGATGCTGGTGCAGCTGCTGGGAGCTACTGCCGGAGTTCTGCACGTCCTTGTTGAGCTGGAGCATGGCCAGGCTACCCACGAAGTCTTCCATCTGGGCACGCACGGAGGTCATCGACCAGTCTGCTCTCGTTTTGCGAGGACGCAGGTGAAGGGCTTTCAGAAAGGAGCTGTCGGCTATTTGCCAGTTGGTGATGATATTGGCTGTGAGCGCATACATGCGGTGCAACAATTGGTTGTAGACCGCCTCACGCTGCGGGTCGTCAAAGCCGCGCTGCCAGTAGTCGGCCATCAGGCGATAGTCGGCGCGAAGGCTGTTCAGCGCATCCATATCGGCCTGCCGTGGATGGGTGAGCAAATAGTTCTCAAGGGCATCGATGCTCTTGCCCAGCTGCCGGCCTATCACCAGGGCCATAATCTCGTTCAGTGTATCGTTCTGGGGCATTGTTAAGGAGTTTCAGGGGCTTCAGGAGCTTCAGGAGTTAAAGGAGTTATGGGGATTATAGAAATTAAAGACAAATGACTCTTCATGAAAAGCCTTTGTCTCTGGGTTGAAATCCATAGCAAAGCTATTGTCTTTAACTCCCTTAACTCCTTTAACTCCTTTAACTCCAAAACTAACGAAAGTTGAATTATTTAATAGAATCTACGATTTCTTGTTGGACGTGACAGGAGGCGGCTATCAATCTGCGATAGTTTGCCAGGCCACGGGTGGCAATGCTGTCAGTGGCCTGCTGCCATACCTTTACGAGGCGCTCCACTTGTTGGCGCTGAGCTGTATCGGCCATCACATCCGAGCGGAAAACGAGCACGCCCAGCTGCCGACCATCGGAAGAGAACAGCACTGGGTGACCGTCCAGCCGGGCCACGGTGGCCTGCGGCTCGGGCAGGAACATGGCGTCCATGATGCCGTTCTGCAGCATCGACAGTCGCACGCCGATGTCGTTGATCTGTATGCGGAAGACGCGCTCAGGCTTCAAACCGGCACTGTCGATGGCGTGCTGTGCCAACATGTCGGTGGCAGAGTGACGTGTCATAGCCACCATCTTGTCGTCGAGCTGCGAGAGCAGGGTGAGGCGTGCCGCCTTGTTGGTGATAAGCTGCCATGAAAGCGTGGTGGTGGCCACCTGCTCCAAGGGCGTGCCGTGCTGCTGAAGCCATGCCATACGCTCAGTGTCGGTGGTCATGCCGTGCACCCGATGGCGCTCAATGGCAGTGTCCTGATCCATCTGCGCCTGATAGGGTAGGAGCTGTACTTGAATACCCTCGCGGTCAAACCATCCCTCTTGCTGTGCCAGATAGAGCGGCAAGCAGTCGAGGGTGGGCGTCACGGCTATCCGCAGACTGCCGTCGTGTGCATCCTGCCCTGAAGCAGAAGGCGCGTTCTCAGCAGTCGTTTCCTCCTTGTTGCAAGCACAAAGAAGGAGCGATGCCGTTACTGCCAAAGCCAATATCTTTCTCATTTTACCAGTGGTCTGTATCTTGTTGTCGTGATTACTGAGTCTTCGTGTCATCCGAAGAGGAGCCGCAGTGCTTCCTCCACCTTCCTCACGGGATGCAGCTCAATGCCTGTTTTCTTATTAGCGAAGACGCGCATGTTGTAGCGTGGAATGATGATGTGCTGGAAGCCCAGCTTTGCAGCCTCCTGCACACGCTGCTCGATGCGGCTGACGGGGCGCACTTCGCCGCTGAGTCCTACCTCGCCACACATGCACCATCCTGCTTCTATGGGTGTGTCGACATTGCTCGACAGCACGGCAGCGATGATGCTGAGGTCGAGGCCCATGTCGGTGGAGCGCAGTCCGCCGGCGATGTTGATGAACACATCTTTCTGCATCAGCTTAAAGCCCACACGCTTTTCCAGTACGGCCAGCAGCATATTCAGACGGCGCTGGTCAAAGCCCGTGGCCTGACGCTGCGGTGTTCCGTAGGCGGCACTCGACACCAGAGCTTGCGTCTCCATGAGGAAAGGTCGTACACCCTCAATGGCAGCACTGATGGCTACGCCCGACAGACCGTCGTGCTCCTCGCTGAGCAGCAGTTCCGAGGGATTGCTCACTTGGCGCAAACCGTCCTGAGCCATCTCATAGATGCCCAGCTCGGAGGTGCTGCCAAAGCGGTTTTTGATGGAGCGAAGGATGCGGTAGGTGTAGTGCTGGTCGCCCTCAAACTGTATGACGGTGTCAACGATGTGCTCCAGAATCTTCGGCCCGGCCAGTGTCCCCTCCTTCGTGATATGTCCAATGAGGATGACTGGCACGCCGCTGGTCTTGGCAAAACGGAGCAAAGCGCTGGCACACTCACGTACCTGGGCGATGCTGCCTGCCGACGACTCCACATCCTCGGTGGCAATGGTCTGTATGGAGTCGATGACCACCAGGTCGGGCTGCACCTCCTGGATATGTCCGAAGATGGTTTCCAAGGATGTCTCACAGAGTATGAGGAAGGTGTCTGACTCCTTGGCAGCAGGATTGATGCGCTCTGCGCGCATCTTCAGCTGGTGGGCGCTCTCCTCTCCGCTGACATAAAGGATACGCAGCGGGCTATGGGTCTCATGGGACTTATGGGTCTCATAGGTCTCATAGGACTTATAAGTCTCATCAGCCCCATTGGCTAAGGCCAGCACTGTCTGTAGCAGCAGCGTGGACTTGCCGATGCCCGGCTCGCCGCCCAGCAGGACAATGCTGCCTGGCACTAAGCCTCCGCCGAGAACACGGTCCAGCTCGCCGTCGCGCAGGGAGATGCGCCGCTCGTCTTGGTCGGCAATCTCACGCAGACGCACAGGACGGCTGGTGCGCAGGGCACGACCGGCCACTGACGCGGCTGGTGCACTGCCTGATGCAAGACCGCCGCGCGACACCGTGGGCGCTACCTTTATCTCCTGAAATGTGTTCCATTGGCCGCAGGCAGGACACTTGCCTATCCATTTCGGCGACTCTTGTCCGCAGTTGGAGCAGACGTATGCTATCTTATCTTTGGCCATCGTTCATCGTATATTCCAGATAGTCAATGATGTCGGCAGCCACCTCCTTCTTGGGCTTCTTTTCATAGTCGCGCCGCCCGTCAGCACTGATGATGGCTATCTGGTTCTCGTCAGAGCGGAAGCAGGTGCCCTCGTTGCGCAGTGAGTTCAGCACGATAAAGTCGAGGTTCTTTTTCTGCAGTTTCTTCTCAGCATTCTGCTGTTCGTCGTGGGTCTCTAAGGCAAAGCCCACCATCAGCTGTCCCTTGCGTTTCATCTTTCCCAATGCGGCAGCGATGTCGGGATTGGGAACAAGCTGAAGGTTGAAGACGGAAGGGTGGGGGAGGCCTGTGGACGCAGCATCCTGTTGACTACTGCCTGCGGTCACCTGTTCACGCTTCATCTTCTGCTCGGCCACCTGGGCGGGGCGGAAGTCGGCCACGGCTGCACAGAGGATGGCGGCGTCGGCCTTGGGGAAGGCTTCCACGGCAGCGTCATACATCTCTTGGCAGCTCTCCACGTCGATGCGGTGTATCTGTTTCATCGAGCATTGCACATTGACAGGCCCTGCAATGAGCGTCACATCGGCACCACGGCGGGCACATTCGTCGGCCAGCGCAAAGCCCATCTTCCCGCTGCTGTAGTTGCCGATGAAGCGCACAGGGTCAATCTTCTCGTAGGTGGGGCCGGCGGTGATCAGAATCTTCTTGTTGCCGAGGGCTGACGGCGCTGCGTTGAGAGGCGCGTCGAGAGCGGAGAAATACTCCGCCAGACGGTCAACAATGACGGCAGGGTCTTCCATGCGGCCCTTGCCTTCGAGACCGCTGGCCAGGAAACCACTCTGTGGCTCGATGATGTGATTGCCGAAGGAGCGCAGGCGCTCCATATTCTGCTGTGTCGTAGGGTGGGCATACATGTCGAGGTCCATGGCAGGCGCAACAAACACTGGAGCCTTCATCGACAAATAAGTAGTAATGAGCATGTTGTCAGCTATGCCATTGGCCATCTTTCCCAGCGTAGAAGCTGTGCAGGGAGCGATGAGCATGGCGTCGGCCCACAGTCCCAGAGCCACGTGCGAGTGCCACGTGCCGTCACGTTGTGAGAAGAAATCGCTGATGACAGGTTTCTGCGTCAGTGCCGACAGCGTGATGGGGGTAATAAACTCCTTGCCTGCCGGCGTAATCACCACCTGCACCTCGGCACCACGCTTCACCATCTCACGAATGATGAGGCACGACTTATAGGCTGCTATCGAGCCTGTGATGCCCAATACAATCTTTTTTCCCTTTAACATATTATATTATTATAGTTTGCATTTGCTTCCTCTTCTACTTCCCCTTTTACTTCCCCTTTTACTTCCTATTTTACTTCCCCTTTCTACTTCCATCCATTGACTAATCATGTGCAAAAGTACGAAAGAAAACCGAACTCTCCAAATTTTGAAAAGTTTTTCGTCGTGATAGGCACGTTATTTCATTTTTTTTAGCTACTTTTGCATCGGTGATAAGCATTTGACAACAAACATAAACATAAAGCATTAAGCATGCATTACGCTCATCTCTTCATAGACTTCGACGACACACTGTACGATACTTACGGCAATGCTGTCATCGCATTGCGCGAAACATTCGAGCACTTCGGCCTCGGCCGCTGGTTTACTGACCCGCAAGTCTTCTACGACGCCTACTGGGCTGCCAATATCGACCTGTGGAGCCATTACTCGCATGGAGAAATCACTCGCGACTATCTGATTGTGGAACGCTTCAGACGACCATTGAGCAGCTACGACAAAGCCTTCGACATGGCAACCCCTCCTTGGGAAGGGCTGGGCGAAGCTTTCTATTTGGAAATGAGCGATGTGTTCTTAGGCTATTGTTCCAATAAACCCGGCGTGGTGGACGGTGCGCACGAGCTGATGGACTACTTGAAGGGCAGAGGCTATCGTATGCATATCTGCAGCAACGGCTTCCATGAGATTCAGTACAAGAAGCTGGCGGCTTGCGGACTGCGAGACTACTTCGACACCATTATCCTGAGCGAAGATGCTGGCGTCAACAAGCCCTCGCCCTTTTATTTCGACTACGCCCTCAAGGTGTCTGGGGCTAAAAAGGAGAGCACGCTGATGATAGGCGACAACCTGCAGACCGATGTCCTCGGTGCCATGAATGCGGGCCTCGATGCCATGCTTTTCAATCGATGGGGCGTTGACCTCAGCCAGAGTGCGCAAGCTCCCACTTTCGCAGTGGAGAGCCTCCGTGACATCATGAAAATACTATGATTGCCGCCTCCTTTCGTCTCTTGCAGGCGCTGAGAGCGCCGGTCGCCGCCTCCTTTCATCTATTGCCTGTCGCCGCCTCCTTTCGTCTATTGCAGGCGCTGAGAGCGCCTGTTACGGCCAAAAAAGGTGCTCTGTGGCAGACTTAACCGACTATTTGGCAGGGCATGACAATTCGGCACGGTTTTTGCTACAGCCCTATTATACATTAATACATTAATAACAATCATGAAAGAAGAAGATATTAACATCGAGGACGGGGAACAGATAGAGAACCCTGTCGATAACGAAGAAGCAGCAGCCTCTGCTGAAACACAGGACACTGCCGAAGCTGAAACGCAGGCTGAGTCTGAAGAAGAGAAAGACCCACTGGACGTGGCACTTGAAGAGATAGCTTCGTGGAAAGACAAGTATCAGAGACTGGCGGCCGAGTTTGACAACTATCGCAAACGCACGCTGAAGGAGCGCGCCGAACTGATACTCAATGGCAGCGAGAAAGCCGTCAAGGCAGTCCTCCCAGTAGTGGACGATATGGAACGTGCCATGAAGAACGGTGCCTCGACCGACGACCCACAGGTGCTGCGTGAAGGCATGGCGCTCATCTATCATAAGATGATGAAGACGCTGGAGAGCCTGGGCGTCACAAAGATTGACACCGATGGTGCCGACTTCGACACCGACCTGCACGATGCAGAGGCGTTGGTTCCCGGTATGGGAGATGACAAGAAAGGAAAGGTAATCGATTGCCTTACAACGGGATATAAACTCAATGACAAAGTGATTCGCCACGCTAAAGTGGCTGTAGGACAATAATGGCACAGAAGCGTGATTATTATGAGGTGCTCGGCGTGGCCAAGACTGCCTCTGAGGATGAAATCAAGAAAGCCTATCGTCAGATAGCTATCAAGTATCACCCCGACCGCAATCCTGGCGACAAGCAGGCTGAGGAGAAGTTCAAGGAGGCTGCCGAGGCCTACAATGTGCTGCATGACCCCAAAAAGCGCCAGCAGTATGACCAGTTCGGTTTTGCCGGTCCTATGGGCGGTGGCGGTTTCGATGGGTTTGGCGGGGCGTCGATGAATATGGACGACATCTTCTCGATGTTTGGCGACATCTTCGGCGGCCACGGCTTCGGCGGATTCAGCCGTCGAGGCGGCAGACAGCAGCACAGGGGCAGCGATTTGCGCCTGAAGGTGCGCCTCACGTTGGAAGAAATCAACCAGGGAGTCACAAAGAAATTCAAGGTGCGCAAGGACATGACCTGCAGCCACTGCCACGGCACAGGTGCCGAAAGTGGCAGCACACGCGAGACGTGTCCCACGTGTCATGGCTCGGGAGTCATCACACACACCACGCAGAGCATCTTCGGAATGATGCAGACACAGGGCGTTTGTCCCACCTGTCAGGGTGAGGGGCAGGTCATCAAGAACAAGTGCAAGCAGTGTCAGGGCACTGGAGTGGTGAAAGGCGAGGAAGTGGTGGAAATCAACATTCCCGCAGGCGTGGCAGAAGGCATGGTCGTCAATGTGCCGGGTAAGGGCAATGCCGGACAGCACGGCGGCATTGCGGGCGACATACAGGTGTTCATTGAAGAAGAGGAGCACAGCACTTTCGTGCGAGATGGTAATGACTTGATATACAATCTTCTGCTCGATTTCCCTACAGCAACACTCGGAGGCGAGGTAGATATTCCCACTATCGAAGGAAAGACACTGAAAGTGAAGATAGACAGCGGCACACAGCCAGGCAAGACCATGCGCCTGCGCAGCAAAGGCCTGCCAGCCGTGCAAGGCTATGGCTCGGGGCGTGGTGACTTGGTGGTGAACATCAGCGTCTATGTGCCGAAGACACTCTCGCGCGAAGAGCGCAAGGCTATAGAGCAGTTCAAGGACAGCGACAATTTCAAGGGCGACCGCCAGACGAAGGAGTCCATCTTCAGCCGTTTCAAGAACTATTTCTCTTGATGGAAGGGCTAAGATAAAGCATGGAAGTTAATACGGAAGTTAAAACGGAAGTTAAAACGGAAGATAATACGGAAGTTAAAACGGAAGTTAAAAAAACGGAAGTTAAAGGGGAAGTTAAAATGGAAGTTAAAGGGGAAGTTATGCGCCATGCGCAGGACAATTGCCTTTCCGCGTATATTGTATTGTCCTGCACGAAGTGCTTTACTTCCAGTCAGCAAGGCTGACTTGACTTCCATTTTAACTCCATTTTTTTACTCCTAAAAACTTAAATAAAGCATTATGACATATCAGGAGGCGACACAGTATTTGTTTGACCAGACGGCAAACTTCGAGAAGCAGGGGCCGTCGGGCTATAAGGAGGGACTGCGCTCGATGCAGGCGCTTGACAATCATTTCGGCCATCCGCATAAGAAGTACCGCGCCATACACGTAGCTGGTACTAATGGCAAAGGGTCGCTGTGTCACATGCTGGCAGCACAGTTGCAGGTATGTGGCTACCGTGTGGGGCTGTACACATCGCCTCACCTCGTTGATTACCGCGAGCGCATACGTGTCAACGGACAGCCAGTGAGCGAAGAGTATGTCACAAAGTTCGTGGAGACGGAACGCCCATTCTTCGAGCCGCTGAAGGCCTCGTTCTTCGAAATCACGACAGCCATGGCCTTCAAATACTTCAGTGAGATGGATGTGGATATTGCTGTCATAGAGGTGGGCCTTGGTGGAAGGATGGACTCCACAAACATCATCACCCCTATCCTTAGCATCATCACCAATATCTCGCTTGATCACACACAGCTGCTGGGCTCCACGATGGCAGAGATAGCAGCCGAGAAGGGCGGTATCATCAAGGAAGGAGTGCCTTGCATCATCGGTGAGGCCACCCCTGAGACGCGGCCCGTCTTTGAAGCCATTGCCAAGGAAAAACACTCAGAGGTGATCTTTGCAGAAGACAAGCCTGTCACGAAGCTCATCCCGTCGTGGCCTGGCGAGAGAGGACAACGCTATAGGAATACTTATGGCATGGAGTTCAGCTGTGAGTTGGTAGGTGACTTCCAAGTAAAGAACATGAACACTTTCTCAACTTGCATGATTGTGCTCATGAACATTGGCTATCTCTGCTCTTGCGCCGACCCGAAGAACGTTAATAACATTATCGTTGAGTTGAACTCCGCCTTGATGAACGTGTGCAAGCTGACCGGCCTCAAGGGACGCTGGCAGACCGTCAGGGAAAATCCCACCGTAGTATGTGATACTGGCCACAATGCCGGTGCATGGAAATACCTGAGCAAACAGTTGCAGGAAGAGCAAAAGCGTTGCCATGAGATGCGCATCGTCTTTGGCATTCTGGAAGACAAGGACATCTATGGCATCATGTCGCAATTGCCCAGGAACGCACACTACTACTGGACGAAAGGCGCTTCGAAACGAGCCTTCCCTGAGAGCTCGCTGAAAGTCTTCGGTGAGCAGTTCGGACTGAAAGGCGATTCCTATACCAATGTGCAGCAGGCTTTTGATGCAGCACTGAAAGACGCCCATCCAGACGACTTTATCTTCGTGGGAGGCAGCAATTATATCGTTGCAGATTTCCTCAAAACACGCATTTAGCCGTATTTAGTTATCTTTAACACCAATTTTTTGCCGATATGCTTGCGCGTATCGGCTTTTTGTTGTATTTTTGCAACAAGATTGTAACTAAAAACATCTTAATTATTAGTAATTATGACAGAAAATGCGAATCTCTGTGGTCTGAAGCGCGAAGACTTCCAGACCACTGTTAACGGACGTAAGACTGATCTTTACGTTCTGCGTAACCGTAAAGGCTACGAAGTGGCAATCTCTAACTATGGCGGAGCTATCTGCTCTATCATGGTCCCCGACAAGGACGGCAATGTGGGCAACGTCATTCAGGGGTATGACAACATCCAGCAACTGCTCAATGCTCCCGAGCCCTTCCTCTCCACGCTCATTGGGCGTTTCGGCAACCGTATCTGTCACGGACAGTTTACGTTGAACGGAAAGGAGTATCAGCTGGCCATCAACAACGGAGTGAACCATCTGCACGGTGGACCCACTGGTTTCCACACACGCGTTTGGGATGCCCGCCAGATGGGACCGAGAACTCTTGCCCTGCACCGCGTAAGTAGCTATGGTGAAGAGGGATTCACTGGCGAGGTTGATGTGACAGTAGAGTTCACATGGAGCGACGATAACGAGCTGATCATCGAGTACATGGCCTCTACAAACAAGAAGACCATCATCAACCTGACCCACCACGCCTTCTTCTCATTGGCAGGTACAGCCGACCCGACGCCCACCATCGACGACCAGATTCTGGAGATCAATGCCGACTTCTACATCCCGACCGATGAGACGGCCATTCCTACTGGCGAGATTCTCAAGGTGGCAGGCACACCGTTTGATTTCCGCACCCCGAAGCCTATTGGGCAGGATATCAATGCCGATGACGAGCAAATCAAATTTGGCAACGGCTACGACCACAACTATGTGTTGAACAAGAAGGAAGAGGGTGAGCTGAGCTTTGCCGCCCGCGTGACAGAGCCGAAGAGCGGCCGCACACTGGAGTGCTACACCACCGAGCCGGGCGTACAGCTCTATACTGGCAACTACCTGACAGGTGACTATAAGGGAGTCAATGGCGCCACGTTCCCACGCCGTTCAGCCCTCTGCTTAGAGTGCCAGCACTTCCCCGACAGCCCTAACCGTCCTTACTTCCCCAGCGTAGTGCTTAACCCGCATCACCGCTACAAGCAGAAGACGGTGTACAAATTTGGTATTGCAGAATAATAAAACTACGGAACAATGACACAACAGAAAAACAACACACAGTTGGTGGCCATCATCACCATGTGCTTCATCTTCGCGATGATCAGCTTCGTCACCAACATGGGCGCTCCCTTCGGAAACATCTGGGGCTTCACCTATCCCTTTGCCAAGGCATGGGGCAACCTGATGAATTTCGCTGCCTACCTCTTCATGGGCATTCCGGCAGGTAAGATGCTGATTAAGTACGGCTATAAGAAGACCGCCCTCATTGCTCTTATCGTCGGCATCGTCGGTTTGGCCTTCCAGTACATTTCCAGTATTGCCGGCGAAGGTACCTACATCTTTACCTATGACGGCATCCCTGTTGCCCTCAACCTGCTTATCTATCTGCTTGGTGCCTTCATTTGCGGCTTCTGCGTCTGCATGCTGAACACGGTGGTGAACCCCATGCTCAACATTCTGGGCGGTGGCGGCAACCGTGGTAACCAGTTCATACAGATTGGCGGCACGCTGAACTCGCTGACAGCCACACTGACCCCGATGCTGACAGGCATCCTGGTAGGCACTGTGACCGCAGAGACCAGCATGAGCAATGTGGCCCCCCTGCTGTTTATCGGCATGGCCGTCTTTGCCATCTCATTCCTCGTCATCAGCCGTGTCAACATTCCTGAGCCTACGCTGGGCAAGGAGCAGCCAAAGTACGAGCGCAGCCCGCTGGCCTTCCGCCACTGTCTGCTGGGCGTCATTGCAATCTTCTTCTATGTAGGCATTGAGATTGGTATCCCCATGCACCTGCAGTTCTATGTCACCGAGCTGGGCTTCGAAGGCTCTGCTGCTGTGGGAGGCGTCATCGCCGGTATCTACTGGATTCTGATGATGGTAGGCCGTGCCACATCGAGTGTCATCTCGGGCAAGGTGTCCACCTCGCTGCAGATGATTGTGGTGTCGAGCGTAGCCATTGCCTTGCTGCTCATAGCCATTATGATGCCAGAGAGCAGCACAGTGACCTATGACGGACACGACATTCCCATCAAGGCCTTCTTCATCGCTGCCTGCGGTCTCTGCACCTCCATCATGTGGGGCGGCATCTTCAATCTCTCCGTCGAGGGACTGGGCAAGTACACCGAGGCTGCCTCCGGCATCTTCATGACCATGGTGGTGGGCGGTGGTATCATGCCCCTTATCCAGCAGGCCATTGCCAGCACGGCAGGCAACATCGCATCCTACTGGCTCGTTATCGCCATGCTGGCCTACATCCTGTTCTATGCCACCATCGGCTGCAAGAACGTAAACAAAGATATCAAGGTAGATTAAAATTCAAACAAATAGTAAATTCTGTAAACCGTAAATCATTATGATGGACATTGAATTTGTAAGAAGTCGCTTCATTAAGCACTTTGATGGCAAGACCGGCAACGTGTATGCATCGCCCGGACGTATTAACCTCATTGGTGAGCACACCGACTATAATGGCGGCTTTGTGTTCCCCGGTGCAGTAGACAAAGGCATCATGGCCGAGATGCGCGCCAATGGCACTGAGGACACCGTGATGGCCTACGCTATCGACCTGAAGGATCGTGTAGACTTCCACCTCAATGACCCCGCAGGCCCCCGTGCCTCATGGGCTCGTTATATCTACGGTATCGCCAAGGAGATGCAGAAGCTGGGCGTGCCTGTGAAGGGCTTCAATATCGCTTTTGCAGGTGACGTGCCCCTCGGCGCAGGCATGTCGTCGAGTGCTGCTATGGAGAGCTGCTTCGCCTGCGGCCTTAACGACATCTTCGGCGAGAACAAGGTGTCGCAGTGGGATATGGTACTGGCTGGACAGGCCACTGAGCACAACTACTGCGGCGTGAACTGCGGCATCATGGACCAGTTCGCCTCTGTCTTCGGCAAGGCTGGCTGCCTGATGCGCCTCGACTGCCGTAGCCGCGAGTTCGAGTATTTCCCCTTCAAGCCCGATGGCTACCGTCTGGTGCTGCTCGACTCAGTGGTGAAGCACGAGCTGGCTGGCTCACCGTATAATGACCGTCGCAACAGCTGCGAGAACGTGGTGAAGCACATCGCCGCCAAGCATCCCGAAGGCAAGTTCGAGACGCTGCGCGACTGCACCTGGGAGCAGCTCGATGAGGTACGTGCTGAGGTAGGCGAAGAGGATTACAAGCGTGCTCACTTCGTCTTAGGCGAGAAAGACCGCGTGCTGGCCGTGTGCGACGCACTCATCGCCGGCGACTACGAGACGGTAGGCCAGAAGATGTACGAGACGCACTACGGCTTGTCGAAGGAGTATGAAGTAAGCTGCGAAGAGCTCGACTTCCTCAACGACATCGCCAAGGAAAACGGTGTCACCGGCAGCCGCATCATGGGTGGTGGCTTCGGCGGATGCACCATCAACCTCGTCCGTGCCGACCTGTACGACAAGTTCATTGCCGACGCCAAGCAGAAATTCGCCGCCAAGTACGGCCATGAGCCAAAAGTCTACGATGTTGTCATCGGCGACGGCTCGCGCAAGCTCTGCTAACAATCGTTTTATTCCATCGAGTAGGAGGTGAATGCCAACAGTGGTGTTCACCTCTTTTCGTTTTTACACTGACAAGGGATTTTCCTGACAGGAGGAAGCTTGCGAAGAACTGCTGGAGTTAAAGGAGTAAATGGAAATAAAGACAAATGACTCTCCGTAAAAAGCCTTTGTCTTTGAGTTGTAATTCATATGCTATTGTCTTTAACTCCCTTAACTCCTTTAACTCCCTTAACTCCCTTAACTCCTTTAACTCCTTTAACTCCTTTAACTCCTTTAACTCCCTTAACTCCCTTAACTCCTTTAACTCCTTTAACTCCTTTAACTCCCTTAACTCCTTTAACTCCAAAACTTACGGAAGTTGAATTACAAAAAAATCGCCAGAATCCGATGAATTCTGGCGATTATTAGGAACCTACGCTTTTCGTAGGGGCGTGGCTTACTGCAGCGTTCCCTGCTCAGCGGCGTTGATCATGGCCTGTGAAGCATAGAGGTAAACCTCCACGCGGCGGTTCTGAGCCTTGCCGGCTGCGGTAGAGTTGTCGGCAACGGGATTGGCCTCACCGTAGCCCACGGTGTTGCGAATCTGAGCGGCGTTGACACCCAGTGTACCAACCAGGTAGTTGGTCACCGACTGAGCGCGCTGCTGCGACAGGTCGAGGTTCTTCTGCTGGCTCTGAGCAGCCGAGACACCTCTCCAGGGAGCGTTGTCGGTGTAGCCCTGAATGGCGACGTCGCACTCAGCATTGGACTTCAGCAGGTTGGCGAGCTGCATCAGCGACACCTTCGAGGCATCGTTCAGCACGGCGCTGCCAGAAGCGAACTTGATACCCGTCTCGTTGAAGGTCATCATCACAGCCTGCAGACCGTTGGCGTCGGTCACAGTCTGAACCTGTGCGTTCTGCACGGCCTCGGCCTGAGCCTTCACCTTGTCCATGTGCTTACCAATCAGAGCACCGGCACCTGCGCCGACAGCAGTTCCGACAGCAGCACCAACGGCAGTGTTACCAGCAACCTTACCGACGATAGCGCCCAGAACAGCTCCACCTACAGCACCGATGGTGGTACCCTTACCCAGATTGTTACAACCCATCATCACGATGCAAGCGCAGAGCGTGAGGACCATAGCTTTCATTTTTTTCATGTCGTAATCTTATTAAATGGTTAAACAATTGTTGATTTCACGTTGCAAAGATAAGTAAAAGTTAGGGTTTGACCGAGAATACGGTGAGTAATTTCCCGTTGCTTAACATAAATTAAGCAATTATGCCCTGTTTCACTTATGTACCTTTACTTCACCACAATCTTCTTCTTGCCTACCAGATAGACACCTCGTTTGAGCTGGCTTCCCTCTTTCATCATGATGCCCTGCAGTGTATAGACCGATTTGTTATTGCGTGTTGCCTCAGCTGTGGTGATACTCTGTGGGTCGCGCTTCACGCGATAATTGAAGGAGACCACGTCGCTCTCGGCATAGCCGGGTGCCACAGCGATGGCTTTCAGCGTCATGTCGCGCGTGATGACGATGGGACTGTTGTAGCGCAGACGGTTGGGATTGTCGCAGGGGCATGAGCCGTCGAGCGTGTAGTAGATGACGGCGCCGGGCGTCTCGCAGCGCAGGCTGACAGGTGAGCCGTAGAGCACCTCCGTACCGCTGATGCGCGAGGCGGTAGGTCGCTTTGTCAGCAGGCCGTCGGCATCCTTGACGCCCACCACGGTCAGTGTCTGTATCTCCTTATCGTCGGCCAGCGTGAAGCGCACGGCGGTGGTGCCGTAGCCCTTGCCCTTTATGGTGAGTGTGGCCTGGCCGTTTTGGTCGAGGGTCAGCTCGGTGGCTGCTATGCTGGCAATGTCGGGATTGAGCGACTTGACATTTACCTTCTTGCCCTTGGCCACTGCTGCGGGCAGGGTGCTGACGGTAATTGTGTAGTCATCGCCGTGGAGGATACCCACCACGCTGTCGGCCACCAGTTCGCTGATGTGCTGCTCTACGTCGAACTCCTGCGTGAAGTCGTTGAGCAGACCCACGTCGGCGTAGCTCTCAATGCCAGCCTTCACCGTAAGGCGCACCTTGTCGTTGAGCTTCAGTGGCTGTGAAGGTTGGAAGAGGACGCGGCGAGCGAAGGTCTTTGTAGAGTCGGGCGTAGGCTCGGCATCCATCAGTCTCAGGGTGCCGTCAAGTTTCTGTCCGCCCTTGGTGAGGAAGATATTCTCACTCGTCAGGTGGGCAGGCTTCATGTACTTGTCGAAGCGCAGGTCCACGCCCTGCTCGGTGGCCGTGACACGCTGCACCACAGGTGCCGTGGGCTGCTGCATGGCCAGGTTGACGTCCAACTGCGGCGGCGGCACGGGCAGCCACTCCGACTCGGTGGTCAGATAGCCGTCCTTGACGACGCGCACCTGCCACAGTCCAGAAGGCACATCCCAGCCGTACTCGCCGTTCTCGTCGGTGAGCATCGGGTTCACCTGGTCGAACTTCTCGGCATCCCAGAGTACGGTACGCTCGTGCGTGTCGCCATACATATCCTCGTACAGCTCCTTGTAGAAAACGCTGGCCAGCGCATCAGCCACACGGTTGGAGGCTACTGCCTCGTAGACATAGCCGGAGGGGTCGAGGATGGGTGTGGTGCCGGGAGGCGGCGGTGGAGGAGGCCCGGGACAGCCGCCGTTGCTGGAGCTATCCCTGGTGTTTCGGCCTTTCTGGCAATCGTCACCGCCACCACAGCCACCGCTCTTGGCCGAGCCACCGGAGCCGCTGCTGCTGCCCGTATCACCCTCTGCCAGCTCTTTGTTCATGTCGAACTTCAGACTCTTCGGACAGGGCACGGTGTCGCACTTCAGCTCGTCAATCTGTTTTCGAAAACTATTCACTTTCTTCTCCCAGATATAGTCGCTGGCCATGTTGCCTATCCAGTTGGCCGTGCTGATGGCAAACGAGGCTCCTACGCCGATGCCACCGAAGATGACGCCCGTTCCGGCAGTGGTGACAGTAGCGAGGATGCCGGCCAAGGCCGAAGCCACCGAGGCGGCGTCGTTGACGATGGCAATACCTTTCTGTACCAGGCGTGCCGTGGCCCAGTTGTCAATGCTGCGGCGCAGTGCATCGGCCTTGTCCTGCTCGAGCTTGCAGGGGTCGGGCACTGAATAATAGAGTTTTTCCAGCGTCTCAAAGCACTCAACGAAGGCCTGATAATCGGAGACGAGAGAGATGATGGACAGGAATTTGCTTACCTTTCCTATCTTTGACCAGGTGGCACTGAGCTTGTCTAACTTTATTTTCCCTAAGCGCAGATTTTCTAACTGATTGCAGGCATTGGTGGCCTTTAGCTTCATGTTTTTCAGGCGCAGGCCATAGCCCCAGCGCTCGTTGCAAGCATAGAACTTGTCCCAAGCCTTCATCGTGGCATCATGAATCTTGTCCACATTGGCATCGATGGCCTTCTTGGCTCCATTGACATAGACCTGGACAGCACTCTCAATCTCGCTGACATAGCCATTGATCTTGTCTATCCATTCGAGGATTTTCTTGGTTATTGCAGCCACCTCGCGCACAAATCCCGGCTCGCTGGCACGGTAGGGAGCCTGCTGAACCAAGCGTGAGAGTGTGGCCATATCGTGGCGCAGCTCGCGGACGGCAGCCGCCACCTCAGGGTCCATGGCCGAATAGTCGCAGGTAATCTGCAGATCCTCATGTGGTATGACGATGGTGTAGCCGTCGTCGTGTACACGGTAGTAGACTTTCTCGCCGCTCTCAAGGTCGAGTACATACTCCTCCTCGTTGGGGCCAGCAGCAGCCATTTCGGGGTGCTCGCCCCGTGCGCGTGCCTCATAGTATTGGCGTGCGCTGCTGCTGAGCTTTGAGAAATTGTAACCTCCGAGAATCTGGCCCAGCTCGTTCAGCGGCGTGGCATCGAAGCTGAAATATCCCTCGGCGTCGAGCTTGGCGTATTCGGCATCCGTGGCGTCAAAGGCGGCCAGAGCAGCATCCATGTCAGCCTCCCACTGCGCCTTGGCCTCGGGTGTGTTGGGAAGGGTCTCAGTGTTCATCACCACGTCGGGGTCAACGCCTGTGTGTATCATCAGCTGACGCATGGCCTCCTGCTCCTCCTTGCTGCCTTCGGGACTATTGTTAGCCTGGTCGAAGATGGCAGTCAGCTCTGGGTCTTCGGATTTCATTTTTTCCTCAATGTCATCGTAGTAATGGATCTTGTCGCTGATGGACTTGTCACTCACAATGGTGGGGGCATGGTCCTCCACGACGACGTTCACCTGCGTCGGCAGGCCGGTGGCATCGAATACGTCGGTGGCCACCCAGGTACCCGTCTGCGCGTTGTACTTGGGGAAGAGGATGCGTCGCTGGTTGCCGGTCATATAGACATAGAGCAGCACATTGTCGATATAGGTGCTGTCTGGCGTGTTGAGCGTGACATCGAAGGTAAACTCCGCCTCACGGAAGAAACTATAGGCCGGTGGCGAACAGGTATTGTTTCTTAAGTCGAAGTTGACCACGTACTCACTCTTGGCATACGTGTTGTAGTGGCTCATACGCACGCTGATAGGGCGTATGCTGTAGAGGTCGTAGACAACAGTCTTCGTAGCCGACTTCAGCGTGTAGCCGTCGGTGCCCTCGAACTGTGCATAGACGGTGTTCTCGTCCATGTTGTTAGTGGCGGTCAGTGTCACGTCCATCGTCCACTCACCGTAGACATTACTGGTTGTGGTGCCTGCCTTCTGGTCGTTGACATAGATGGTAACGGGCACTGAGGGCAGTGCGGTGCCGCTGACGTTCACCTGCTCGGAAGCCGTGAAGTTGACGACATGAATCCCCGCTTCGTTGGCCATGAAGGTGGTGACGGGCAGTGGCTGCTCGCAGGGTGTGCCGTCGAGGAGGAAAGTGATGCGTGCGTTGACGCCGCACTCGCCAGCGTCATGGGGCACTACGCAGAAACGCAGCAAGTGCTTCTCTACGATTGGCACGGTAATCTGCTGTCCGTCGCGCGTGTAGGCGGTCTGTGCATTGTCGATGATGGGCGAGCCGTCAATGAAGTTCACGCTGTCAGGCAGGGTGAAAACCGCCTTCAGCTGGCTGATGCGCCCCTTGTACTCTGGACGGAACAGCACCTGTGTACTCAGCGTCTGGTAGGTGCCGATGGTGACCGACGATTTTTTAGGAGTCACGCGGGTGGAGGCATCGTCGGTGTAGAGGTGGGCGCTGCTGCTCAGTGCGGGCACGGTTTCAAATGCTGCCGTAGCTGTCTCACCGGAGCGGATGCTGACCTGCTTCGACACGTAATCGACATCCTGCTGCAGGAACTTGTCTATGTCGCTGAACGTGGTCATGGCATTGGCCATGGCGCTGCCTTCCATCAGTACGACGTTGTAGTTGCCGTCCTTGAGCAATGAGAACTCCTTGACGGTGGAGACGGCATTACCCGCATTGACGAGCTGTCCCTGAGCATCGTAGATACGCACGGAGACACGGCTGCACTCAGTGGCTGTGAAGCTGACACGGAGCGTGCCGTAGTCGCGGGTCACAACGTCGTAGCTCAGGTTACCTTCACTGTCGGCCTTGGCGCGCAGTACAGCGGGTGCGAACTGGCTGCCGCCACGGTTGCCCAAGGTAAGCTCTACCTCGGTGCCTGGCTCCAAAAGCTCCTGCAGGCGCAGGCTGCCGGTAGGGGTGACGGCGAAGTCGGTGAGATTTCGGCCATTGGTCAGGTCGCGCAGGGTGATGGCGGCCTCGGTGATGGGTTTCTCGCTGCCGGTGGCCGTCGTTCCCTCAGCGGCCACGCCATAGTGTGTCCATTTTAGGTTGACGGTACTGCCTTTTGCCTCAGCTAACTGGAAGGTGAGTGTCTGGTCGCCATAGAGACTCAGATGCTGCGTCACGGTGGTCATGTTAGAAATGTCTACGCTGGCCGTCACGTCGTATTCGCCCTCAGGCAGCGGTTCCTGCTGGCCAGAGGTGAGACCGCCCGATGATGTCAGCTGGCTGAACGTCAGCTGGCGCACCAGTTCGCCATTGCCCGTGCGGTTGATGGTGACGGTGGCCGTCTGCCGTCCGAAGAACTGACCGTCGGCACGCTGCACCACCGTAGTGAGTTGATGGGTGGGTATGGGCTTCAGTTGATAGTTGATGGTCGATAGTGTAGTGCTGGGGGTGACGCTGATAGTGTCGCGCTCGCGGTAGGTAGCCTTTATCTCTGAGTCGGTCAAGGTGATAATGGCCTTTACCTGTTCGTCTTCCAGAATGCCGTCGATGTCGTGGCCGCGCATCAGGATGCGACCTTCATTGTTGACCCATAGACACTCGTATTTGTCAGCTGCCACAGCAGCAGTGCCAGCACTCACGGCCAGCTGCAGGGTGCAGGGGCGTCGCAGGCCGGTCAGTGTTACGCTGACATCCTCTTCGTCCAACAACACGCTGGATGCCTGAGCCACCACGCTGCCCGTGCGGCTGAGCAGTCGCACGTCATAGGCGGTGTGCTTGGGCAGGGTCATGAACCGGTAGTCCTTGCGGTTGCCAATAATCATCGAGCGGGTGGCGAGGCTCTTCACGTCGCGTATCTCCAAGGTCATGCCATAGTAGGGCGACATGTCGCCTCCCGTAGGCTGCACGCTGACGCTGATATTGGCGGCATCCTTGATGATGGGCTTTAGCTCGAAGACCTTCCATCCCTCGTCAGCCTGATAGAGGGGCAGCGACTCCTCGGGCACATAGACCGTGAAATCGGTTGAGGGGAACACATTCTGCTCTTGACCGATGACGTTCCTTCCCGACGCGTCGTAGACATTGCGCATGGACAGCGTGGGCGGCGTGGTGGCATAGAGGGTGAGCTCGTTGAGGAAGGTGCCCTTGAAGGCTTCCCTGCCAAAGCTCTTGACACAGGCCGGCAGCAGCAGTTCCTCCCACGGGCGGTCTTGAGCTGAGAAACTCATAGTGCCGCCGTAGTCCACACGGCTGAGGTCCACACGGCGCAGCGAGGGGAAGCGCTCGGCGGAGAGCCAGTAGCTGATGTCGCTGCCGTATGAGCCCAAGCGGCCTCCCACGATGACGGTATTCACCAGCTCGTAGTCTTCTTCGGGTACAAGCCTGCTGACCAGGGTGCTGAAGGCTACTTCGTTGAGATAGTCTATCACCAGTTTGCCGTCGTCGGGATACCATCCGTTGGGCATGGGGTTGTCGGGGTTGTCGGGGTCGTACTCCAGGATGGCCGTCAGGGTGAGGTTCTCGGCAGGCATGGTGAAGTACACATTCTCCTTATTGCCTGAGAGTTCAAGCTCGGCATTACCTTCTGTGGCCCGCCATTCTCTCACTTTCCAGCCCGTGACCAGATGGTTCATGTAAACCTGTACACGGTCGCCGGGAATGATTTGATAGGCACTGCCGTTCTTATAGGTGAAACCATAGCTGTCTTGAGCCATGATGGTGTATTCAGACATGCCCTGCGGTGATGTCTTCAGGGTCAGCGAATAGCGCTGCTGCGCCAGTAGTGCCGCCGTGCTTGCCATGAGGCACAGTATGAGGGTGCTCAGTAGTCGTTTCATGGTCTATATATATTAATAATGTGTGACTTTCTTTCCGTTCTTGATATACACTCCCTTGGCGGGTGCGCTCACGGGGCGGCCCTGCAGGTCGTAGAGCTGTTCGGTTTGTTGCTGTGGTACAGCAACAGACGGAACGCTGGTGATGCCGTCGCTGAGCTGCAGGACGAAGCGGCCGTTCAGGGTGCACGGCTCAGCGACGGTGAAGGTGTAGCTGTCTGTCAGCAGGTCTGTCTGGGTGCCCGTTTCCATGTCTGTCAGCCAGAGGTGCTGCGGGGCTTGCGACAGGTCGCCGCGCATGTTGACAGCGAGGGTGTAGGTGCCGGCCTCCTGCAGGTGCATGCCTATCTGCACGCTGTTGGTGGTGGGCGGCAGTTCGTTCAGGCTGTAGCGCAGGCCGCCGGTGCGGGTGTAGAGGGCGGTGGCGCTGTCGTCCATGGTGATGAACGGTGCATCCTGACCGCTATCGTAGGCCTCGGTGGCACGTGGCGTCTGCACGATGCGGGTGCGGGCTTGGATGCTGTCACCCTGTTCGGTGTGACGCTGTAGTACAGCGTCACACACGATGCGCTGCTGGCGCAGTTGTGCACGGCGCAGCGAGCGGGCGCTGTTGGTAGCATCGTGGCGCACCACGCGGTCGGCCTGCCGTCCCTCGGTATGGAAGGTGAGGGCGGTCTGCTTGGCACTGCGCTGGACGAGGAAGGCACGCAGCGGGTGCATGATGAAGTCATCGTCGAGCGGGCTGAAGACCTCAAAGCTTTTGTAGGGTTCTTTGTGGGCTACGAGGATGGGACCGTCGGTGTCTATCTGACGGATGTCGAAATAGGCCATGAAGGGATTGCCTATCAGGTTCCAGCCCTCGTTGTGAGGATATTCGCCCTTGTATTCCGTCAGGGGGATGGTGACGTCGGCAGACGAGAGCGACAGCGTGTTCAGGGGTGCCGAAGACAGCATGTTGAAAGTGACGTCGTCTCTCGAACTTTCCCACTTGTCCAGCCCTGACGCATAGCGGTAAGTGCCGTACTGCAGGATGTAGCCGCGCCCGGCCTCCAACGTGGCATCGGCAGGCACGTCCTCCCACACGCGGTAGTGGTTGCCGGCAGCACGCTGGGCGCCGCTGAAGGTGCGCAGCACGAAGGGTGTGTGCGTGTCGCTGATCTTGAGGTCGCTGACTTTCATGTCGAAGGGCGGTGTGAAGAAGAACCACTTGTCGACCTGATACTCCAGGTTCATCTCCATCGACTGTGCCGTCATCGTGCCCTCGTTGATGAGGGTGCCCGTGGTCTGGTCGTCCCAGCCATACCAGCCTAAGCGGTAGTCGTAGCGCAGGTGGTTGACTGGCCAGTTGACCTTCTTGCCCACGTGCAGGTGGCCGGAATAGTGGTAGTTCCAGTCGGGATTGTAAGTGATGGCGAGGTTGGCGTTGCTGACAACGGGGAACCACGTGGAGTCGGTGCTGACGGTAGTGGCCACCAGCACGTCCTTGGGTGTGTAGCCCGTCAGCGGCCTGATGTTAATAAAGCCGTTAAAGCCTTGGTCCTGCCTGTAGGCCTCTACCGATGCAGCGGGTACATAGAGTGCGCCGCCGTCCCAGTTGCGGTAGAGGTCGCCCCAATTGTATGGCGGCACAGCAGCGCGCAGAACGATGCTGTCGCAGGCTGGGCCGTCGCCCTGAAAGGCCCATGAGCGCAGCTGTGAGATGGTGCTGGGGAAGTCGACGTAGCGCAGGCGCTCGCTGTAGAAGGCACGCTCGCCGACATACTCCACGCCCTCGGGCAACACCACGCGGCTGTAGTTACCATTATTGAAGGCCCGTTCCTCTATCCGGCGCACCGATGCAGGGATGCTGACCTTCTCAAGCGGCGTGTTGCAGAAGGCCCAGCTCCCAATCTGCGTCAGTCCCTCCGGCAGGTCGATGTGGGTGAGCTGCTTGCAGTCATTGAAGGCATTGCCGTCAATCCTCGTCACACAGTCGTGCAGCGTCGCACTGGTCAGGTTGATGCAGTTGCAGCAGATGTGGTTGGGCACCACGTTGATGAGCGGCGGCTGCACGTAGCTCGTCTTGCTCTGGTTGTTGTTGAACACCCATTCGCCTAAGAAGCGCAGGCCCATAGGCAGGGCCACGTCCTCCAGCAGCTTACAGTTGCTGAAGGCCGAGCCTTGCAGGTAGAGCAGTCCGCTGGGAAGAGTGGCGTGGCGCAGGCTCTCGCAGTCTTCAAAGGCACCGCTCTGTATCTCCACCACGTTGGCGGGCACGTCGATGCTGGTGAGGCGGCTGTAGCGGAAACACTGCTTGCCGATGACCTGCAGCGTCGTGGGCAGGGTGATGTGGTCGAAGCGGGTGTCCCAGAAGACGGCCTCGTCCAAGTGCGTCAGTCCTTCAGGCAGTTGCGGTGAGGGTAGCATGTAGCAGCGCACGAAGGCATCGTGCTCAATGCGCTTGACACGCATGGGGATGTTCACCTCCTCCAGTGCCTGACAGTCGCTGAAGCAGCGCGCAGGGATGGTGGTCAGGCCGCGGCTGAGGTGCACGCGACGCAGCTGCAGGCAGTTCTCAAAGATGTTGTAGCCCAAGGAGGTGACGGCATCGGGCATGTCGAGCTGTTCGATGCCGGTATTATAGAAGGCATAGTTGCCAATGGTGGTCAGCGCGGCGGGCAGGGTGACGCGCTTCAGGGCGGCACACTGAGAGAACGCGCTCTCGCCGATTGTCTCTACGCTGTCGGGCACGACGATGCTGGTGAGGGCCTTGCAGTTATAGAACATACTGCCGCCAATCTCCTTGATCCTGTTGGGCAGGGTGACGCTTTCCAGCTTTTCACAGCTATGGAAGGTGCTATAGCCTATGGCGGTGACTGACTGGGGCAGCGACGCCTTCTTGAGGTTTCCACAGTAGAGGAACAGGTTGTTGCCGATGGTCTCCACGCCATTGGGGATGGTGATGGTCTCCAGCTTCTCGCAGCCGCTGAACACCTGGTCGCCGATGGTCTTCAGCGTGGAGGGCAGGGTGACGCTGGTCAGCGACGAGCATTTTTGGAAACTGGACTCTGGCAAGTCCGTCACACCCTCAGGGATGGCCATTTGCTGCAAAGCCGTGCAGTCGTGGAACATAGCCCAGTGAATCTCCGTCACATGGTCGGGCCACGTCACCTGCGTCAGCTTCTTATTATTTCCCAAATTGTGCTGGATGAGTGTGAGCGTCTTGGGAAAGATGAAATGTTTGAGCGAGTCAGTGCTGGCATCGCAGACCATCTGATACAGCTTGCTGGGACCCGGATAGGTGTAGTAGTAGCTGGCTTCATACCAGGCGATGGTCTCTGCGTTGTCCTTCACTTGCGAGAGGTCGAGCACCTTCGCCTTCTTTATCAAGGCCTGTATGGCCTGGCGCCCGTCGCTGTCGTAGTCCTCCCTATAGAAGTCGGTGCCTGTGAAGCGCACGTGGGTAAGGTTGTACTTCTCGGACAGCTCCTGATAGGTGCAGCCGAAGCGGTCTTGCACCAGCTGCGGCATGTATGCCACCTTCGCCGGCAGCTCTATCACCGTCCATTCCTGTGCACGCGCCGTCACTATGGGCAACAGGGCTGCGAGGGCTAGCGTGGCCATGATTGTTCGTCTCAGTTTCTTCATGTCTTCCTATGTGTTGTTTGGTTAATAGTAGGATGTCGCGGCCTGGTAGGCTCGCATGGAGTCGCGAGCTGATGGGCTGCTCGCGTGATATCGGGAGCAAATATACAAAAATAATAATCAATCTCAACAAATAATGATTAAGAATTATTACATCTTCTCCAATTTCGTCATTTTTTTGTATTTTTGAACACTCCGCATCTTCGTTCTTTCGCCGCATCTTCGTACCTTTGGCTGGCGCCGAAGGCACTTTCGCTTCCATATAACAAATTTGTTTAGGAGGCTTCTGCAAGTCTTTGGTCAAGTTTAAACAGTGCCTTTTTTGCCCGTTCTATTTTTCTGATTAATAGTTCCTTCTCGTCGCTGCCGACTAATTTTGCATTGTACTCTTGCCTG
>JAEEGL012282075.1_pt1 | contig 83624 bp, 58 predicted proteins | sample 9134231 | NCBI WGS metagenome assembly JAEEGL01 (sample SAMN16246548, study PRJNA631951) | gut metagenome | biome: gut microbiome; feature: rumen; material: fiber-attached | host: Bos | place: Iran: Karaj | collected 2018-10
AGAGTTGCCGTTGCCTTGGTTCGGGGTTGCTTCACCGGGTCGGATATGAGGGCATATATCTCACCGCGGCGTAGCCGCCCTCACCCCTCACCGCGGCTTCAGCCGCTCTCACCGGCACCCTATGGTGCCCTTGTTGATTGACGCTACAAAATTAGTAAAAATTCCTGATATCACCAAATTTTTACCAACATTTTTCGCATTTTTTTCGCCTGATTTCGCATTTATTTTCGACCTGTCGAAAGCGAGGATGCGACGCGTTGGATTGGCACATTCGAAGCGTTGAATTGGCGTATGCGACGGGTTGAATTGGCGTATGCGACGGGTTGCGTATTGGGCGGTGGCGGACGGGGTAATATTTCGATTATGACAGATGACAGATGACAGTTTTGTATGAAGGCACTACGCGCGCTGAGATGCTGCATGGTGCTAGTATTATTATATTCTATATATATATTTATTAGTATATATAATTAAAATAAGTTAATTCCTATAAGAGAAGATAAGCCTCTCATGGGAGGGGGGGGGTATGCCAAATAAAACTGTCATCTGTCATCTGTCACGAACAAATCGGTTCGTGTGAATAATCTGACATCTTTTTTTCAGGTTTTATTATGAAAAAGAATGGCACATCAGAAATAATGATTATCTTTGCGGTCGAAAAAGTATAATACACAATGAAAACTGAGAAACAACAGGCTGCTGCGGCTGCGGCTTTTGCCAAGCGATGGGCAGGGCGCGGATATGAGCGCGGTGAATCGCAGTCGTTCTGGCTTGATTTGCTGAGCAACGTCTTCGGCGTGGAGACGCCTACCGACGGCTTCATCACGTTCGAGGACCATCGCATGGTGGACGCGTCCAACTTCATTGATGCCCGCATCCCCTCCACCCGTGTGCTCATTGAGCAGAAATCGCTGGGCAAGGACCTGCGCAAGGGCATCGTGCAGAGCGACGGACAGGTGCTGACGCCCTTCCTGCAGGCACGCCGCTACGTGGTGAGTCTGCCCGTGTCGGAGCATCCGCGATGGATCGTGACGTGCAACTTCGCCGAGTTCCTGGTCTACGACATGGAGCGCCCCAACGGCGAGCCCGAGAGCATCCTGCTGGAAAATCTCGAGCGTGAGTACTACCGCCTGAAGTTCCTCGTCGACGTTAAGAGCGAACACCTGTCGAAGGAAATGGAGGTGTCGATAAAAGCCGGCCAGATGGTGGGCCTCATCTACGACAAGCTGCTCGCGCAATACATCGACCCCACCAACGCCCACTCGCTGAAGAGTCTGAACATCCTGTGCGTGCGCCTCGTGTTCTGCCTCTATTGCGAGGATTCAGGCGTTTTCGGGCGCCACGACATGTTTCACGACTACCTCGTTCAGTACAGCCCCGAAGAGACGCGCAACGCCCTCATCCGTCTGTTCCAGGTGCTCAACACGCCGCTGGAGGACCGCGATCCCTACATGACAGATGCCCTCGCAGCTTTCCCCTACGTCAGCGGTGGTTTGTTCGAGGAAGAGAACGTGGAGATACCTCGTTTCACGCCCGAGATATGCACCATACTGCTGCAGAACGCGAGCCTCGACTTCGACTGGAGCGACATCTCGCCCACCATTTTCGGCGCTGTGTTCGAGAGCACGCTGAACCCCGAGACGCGCCGCTCGGGAGGCATGCACTACACATCGGTGGAGAACATCCACAAGGTCATAGACCCCTTGTTCCTCGACGACCTCAACGAGGAACTCAACACAATCCTCGAGGAGGAGAAGGTGCCGCGCCAGCGCGAGAAGAAGCTCACGGCATTCCAGGACAAGCTCGCCTCGCTCACCTTCCTCGACCCCGCCTGCGGCTCCGGCAACTTCCTGACGGAGACCTACCTCTCACTGCGCCGATTGGAGAACAAAGCGCTTCTCGCCGCCACTCACGGCCAGACGATGCTGGGCGACTTCATCGCCGACCCCATCCGCGTGAACATCCGTCAGTTCTACGGTATCGAGATTAACGACTTCGCCGTAGTAGTGGCCAAGACAGCCCTATGGATATCCGAGGCACAGATGATGCACGAGACGGAGCGAATCATTCAGCGCGACCTCGAGTTCCTGCCGCTGCGCAACTATGCCAATATTCATGAGGCCAACGCCCTCCGCGTGGATTGGGGAGAGATTGTGCCCAAGGAGAAGCTGAATTATATCATGGGTAATCCGCCGTTTGTGGGGGCTTATTTAATGTCTAAGGGACAGCATGAAGATCTTATAGAGATTTTCGGCAAGAAGTGGAAAAATATAGGTGAAATGGACTATGTAACAGGTTGGTATAAGAAAGCAAGTGATTTAATGAAAGGGTCTAATATAAAGGCTGCACTTGTATCAACCAATAGTATTTGTCAAGGAGAGCAAGTCGCTAATATATGGAAACCATTATTTGGAGATGGCGTTCGTATCATTTTTGCATATAGAACATTTAGATGGGATAGTGAAGCTTCGATTAAGGCTCATGTGCATTGTATTATCGTAGGTTTCACACATTCTCTTGATAAATGTCAGAAGATTATTTATTGCGATTCTAAGATATTTAAGGTAAATAATATTAATGCTTACCTTATGGATTCTCCGGATGTATTTATTGCAAGCAGGAGCAAGCCATTATATAGTGTACCGCCAATTCGCAAGGGAAATCAACCTACTGATGGCGGTAATCTAGTTATCGAAGCATCTGAATTAGATGATTTTCTCTTAAAGGAACCCAAAGCGCACAAATTTTTAAAAAGGCTCGTAGGTGCGAAGGAGTTTATTAATAACAAACCTCGTTATTGTCTTTGGCTAAAAGATGCCTCTCCTTTGGATTTACGTAGTATGCCATTAGTTATAGAAAGAATAAGCAAAGTCAGGGAAATGCGTTTGGCAAGTTCTGACCCAGGGGCAAGGAAAATGGCAGAAACTCCACATCTTTTTCGGGAAACTAATAATCCAGCCTCATTTATAATTGTGCCGTCTCATTCATCAGAAAACAGAAGGTATATTCCAATGGGGTTTATGGGGAGTGATTTTATACCGACAAATGCTGTACTAATCATCCCCGATGCCACCCTCTACCACTTCGGCGTCCTTGAGAGCAATGTTCACATGGCTTGGATGCGTGCCGTTTGTGGGCGCTTGAAGAGCGACTATCGCTACAGCAAGGACATCGTCTACAACAACTTCCCCTGGCCTACGCCCACCTACGAGCAGAAGGAGCATATAGAGCAAACGGCCCAGGCTATCCTCGATGCTCGCGCCCTGTACCCCGACTCTTCGTTGGCAGACCTCTACGATGAGCTGACGATGCCCGTGGAGCTGCGCAAGGCTCATCAAGACAACGACCGCGCCGTGATGGCCGCCTACGGCTTCGACGTGAAGACGATGACGGAGAGCCAGTGTGTGGCAGAGTTGTTTAAACTATACCAAAAACTCACAGACAAAGAATGATGAACGCTTTCAATCCATACTCCCACCGCTTCGAACGCGTGGTAATGGCGGTGATTCTCGTGAACTCCATCGTCATCTTCCTCGCTGCATCAGGCTACAAGTGGCCGTGGCTGCTGACGCTGGACATCCTGTGCTCGCTGTTCTTCATCGTGGAAATGGCGCTGAAGATGCGTCACGACGGTGTACTCGGCTACTGGCGTCGTGGCTGGAACGTGCTCGACGGCACACTGGTGCTGCTGTCGGTGCCCTCGATAATCTTCTTCTTCCTGCCGCTGACCGACCTGTCGTTCCTGCTCATCCTGCGCCTGCTGCGCGCCTTCCGTTTCTTCCGCGTGATGCATTTCTTCCCGGGTGCTGAGCAGATAGGGCGCAACTTCCGCAAGGCCCTGCGCGAGAGCATGTCGCTCTTTGCCGGCTACGTGATCATCATCCTGGTCTTCGCCATACTCTCCACCTCGCTGTTCGGACACGTGGCACCGCAGTACTTCGGCACGCCGTGGGAATCCATCTACAGCGTGTTCCGCCTCTGCACCATCGAGGGGTGGTACGACATCCCCGACTCTGTCTCCGCAGCCTACGGCTCGTGGGGCGTGCTGGGCGTTCGCCTCTACTTCGTCCTGCTGCTCATCCTTGGCGGCGTCATCGGCCTCTCCCTCATCAACTCCGTCTTCGTCGACGCCATGGTGAGCGACAACAACGACGAGGTGCTTCAGCGGATAAAGGAGTTGGAGGAGAAGATAGATAAATTGTTGGAAAAAGATAAAGAATAAAGACTATGGATTATACAAAAATACCTAAAATCATAATATATAGGCCCAAGACAATAGATAAGCTTGCTGAAATGCATCCAATGAATGCTACTATTATCAAGCGCCTAATGAAATTGGAAACATGGGAGGAAAAGGATCCCGAACGTGTGATAGCTCCTTGCTTAAACACAGCATACTACATTTGTACGATAATGCGAATGGAAAAAGACGCCACATATCGCTTGCAGTCTTATCGATCAATAGCAAAACAAGGATACATACAGGAAACCAACTGTCATGTGCGAGAGCAGTGTGTAACGCTGTCGTTGGTTGCGGTATTAATCGAACATAGTACTCCTGTTTGGCGCAATAAGTTGCAAGAAATAGCAGACGAACTTCTTAATTATGCTATAAAACTCAGGGAAATTAGAGAAGTTGAGAGTATAGAAGGAGTACAGTATACTCAGGTAATCGATTTATTGGGACTTCCAATGTTCATAAAAAAAGGTTTGGACGATTCTTGGGTACTGCCGGACGAACTGTTTCAGCCACGTATAATTAATGAAAGGGTCCTATTCGACCTAAAATATGACCCCACATTCAAATGGGATAAATTGTTATTTCGCTTTGCGGATGAAGAGATTCATGATCTTATAGACGGTCTTGGAAAAACACAACAAGAAAAAGCTACACTCATTCAGTCTATATGGAGTGATTATCTTGATACATATAAAAAATTGGGAATTCCGCTTCATAATACTTATAAACTATTGAAAGTAATTGCACAAGAATTCTGTCCTGATTGTTTGAAGGATACGGGGCTTTTTAATAGCCAGGAGAACAATAGAGAAGAATCCTGCTCGGAGATTGCTAAACAGGAAGAGATAATACAAGACCTGCAGAATAAGGCCAAGGGGTTAACACGTGAACAAGCACCGCTTTTTGTTCACGCATTGGCTACTTATTTGAAGTTCAACTTCACCAATAAAAAAGCATCTCTTGCTCCCTTAACGAACAAATTATTCGGATGGGGGGTGTCGTCAATGGAGAAGCGACTAACCGAAGGGTATTCAACTGCCGATAGAAATTATGTCGCCGACCTCTTCAAAGAATTGAAGCCAGAGTTTGCTGAACACATAAAAAATTTCGATAAATTGTGATAGTAAGCAAGTGTTTTATCACATTCGCCGAGGTGACCCTAATCGTTATTTGCTGGTGACCCTAACGTATAATTGAGGTGACCCCAACCTCTACAAAAGGCGACCCTTTCCACGTCTTGTGAAAGGGTCTCTTTTCTTTTAAGTTCTTGATTTATTGCTTGATAGTTAAGGCAATAATGATTACCTTTGCACCGCGAAGTAAAAGTTAGACTTCGAGGTGCATTTTGTTTTTGTGCCTGTCCGGGAGTAAACCTTTCACAAGCAAAACGCGTTCTATAGGGAAGCTTACTGAGCACGGTACCCGTCAGTCCCCGAAAACGTCTATAGGGGCTGAAGTGCAAGACATCATTCAAACAAAAAAAAAGTTTATATGACAGTAACTTTTGCAATGAATCCCCGTTCGAAGAATCCATCGACGGGTGAGATCGAGAAGAAGTACAATCGTGGCTATGCCGAGCCGGCAACGGTGGCACAGGTCATGGAGATGTTGTTCGGAGGCATCGGCGGCGTGAAGAACATCGTGAAAGCCGTACGCGAAGGCCACGAGGAACTGAAGGAAACGCTGCCCTTCCTATGCCCCCACTACAGCCAGTTCCGCGGCAACCACCGCGCTCAGGCCGACATCATGCCCGAAGCGTTCACGTTCAAGACTTGCATTGACGTTGACGACAAGGACTTGGTGGCTCAGGCCATCGAGAAGGCGCTGAACGTCAACGAGAGTCCGTTCTCGGAATTCCAAGGCCTGGTGGAGTACATTGAATACTCCGCGCGCAAGAAGGTGCACATCTGGATACGTCTGCCCAAGGGCATGACGGTAGAGGAGGCACAGCGTGCTTTCTGCGATGAAATAGGTGTGCCCTACGACGAGAGTTGCATCACGCCCGAGCGTTTCATCTACATGACCGGCGACGAGGTCTATCGCTCCGACCATTGGTTGGAACCGCTCTCTGAGGCCGACATCGCCGACCGACAGGAAGCATTCCGCAGCCGGGGGCTGGACGTTGACGGCAGGAAGCCAAGCACAGGACACCAGGCGGAAACCTTGCCGAAGACCGGTTCACAGGCACAAAGCACCGGCACGGCAACAGCCCAGAAAGGTGCTACCGACGTCACTCCCGCCGACAAGCGCACACGCTTCATCTTCGAAGAAATCATGAAGAAGGAAGGGCTCACCGTTGCCGACCTCAACGAAGAGGGCGGTCGCCATAATGCTGTGAAGATGATTCTTGCCCACGCCACACAACTGTTGAAGGAGGGTGAGTTCATGGGGGCGTTGAGCGAGCTGATGCCAAGCTGGCATGAAAAGGAGTTTCAACAGCTCGTTAAGGACTTCTACGCCAAGTACTACGACGAGAGTGCCAAGCTGACTGAGTTCCAAAAGGATGTGTTCCGCAAGAGCCGTAAGCTTAATGTCCAACAGGATGAGGAGAATGTTCATCAGACTGCCGCTCCTGTCTATGGCGATACAGCGTCCCTTTCCGAGATCTATGCCTCTGCACAGCCGCCTCTGCTGCCCGAGAAGAAACCAGCATTGGTTAAGGCTGTGACGTCGCAGACACCGAAGGAAATGGTTCCGACGGTAGCACAGGGAATGTTTCCTGCATTGGGCGTCTATCCTCGTGACCTACGTTTCATGTACACCGACAACCTGTACCGTGAGCTGCGCATCAACTGCCTTACCATAGGCGGAACGGGCAGCGGCAAGGACACCAGTTTGAAGCAACCGTTGAAGCACATCACGGCTCCTATGGTGGAACGCGACACGGTGAACCGCCAACGCCTGAAGGAGTACAACGAGCAGTACAACAGCACGAAAGCGAGTAATGACAAGCCCAAGCGGCCTGCAGACCTCATCATCCAAAAGGTTGGTTCCGACCTCACTCCAGCACGCTTGGCACAACTGATGGACGACTCACAGGGCGCTTTCCTCTACACGCATCTGCATGAGTTCGAGCAGTGGTATGGCATCGAAGGCCTCCGCGGACAGACCTGCACGTTCAAGAACCTGAAGCTGGCCGACGATGAGGACAATCCCTTCGGACAGGAACGAGCCAGCGCGCAGAGTGTCAACTATATGGGACCTCTTGGCTTGAACTGGAACGCCAGCACTACGCCGAATAAGATTCAAAGCATGTTCCGTTACGTGATGGTTGACGGCCCTTTGAGCCGCGTATGTCTGGCCACGACTCCCGACGTAGGCCTGGCAGCTCCCATGCCCCGCTACGGACGTTATGACGAACGCTATGACAAGGCGCTGCAGCCTTACATCGAGAACTTGCAGAAGGCCACTGGCGACATCACCTGCCATCCTGCTTTGCGACTCGCAGAAAAGCTTAAGGCGGAGTGCGATCAGTACACGATAAAAACACAGGACGAGGTGTTTGACAACCTCAGCCATCGTGCACTCGTCCACGCCTTCCGCAAAGCCTGTCTGCTCTATGCCGCCAACGGCATGAAGTGGGAGAAGTCCATCGAGGGTTTCTGTCGCTGGAGCCTCCACTACGACCTGTGGCTGAAGCTTCACTTCTTTGCCGACATGATTCGCAAGGCCGATGAACAAATGCAGACCTCCAAACGAGGCCCACGTAACCTGCTCGAGCAGATTAAAACCAACGAGGATGGTGTGTTCACCTACCTCGAAGCCGTCAACGTCCGTCAGAAGAACGGCAAGGACGAGGCTGGCACCCGCAACATGCTGAGCCAATGGAAATCACGAGGCTACATCGAAGACCTCGGCGATGGCAAGTACAGGAAACTCAAAGCGTCGTGACAAATGACAGATGACAGTTTCGATGTGAACAGCCACAAATGGTACTACACGAGTCCAAGCACCCAATAACGAGAAGGTTGTCATCGTGAAGGTTGGGGAGAGGACTGTGAAGGTGGCAAAGTAGTAAAGTCACTTGTAGACAGGAATAATTCGCATTCGTTAGAAGTGTCGGCAGAACTGGATACTTTCTGACAATAGGCAACAACCAACCAAATCCGCCGGGCACATCTTCACCTGATGTCTCCGGCGGACTGCATTCTGTTAATTGCTATCGTCGGTTTCCGCAGACCTGCGAATAAAGGGGATTTCTTTTGGCGGTTCGGAAAAAAATGTGTAATTTTGTGCCATCAATAGGAACATTTTAATCATTTACTGTTATGAAACGGAACCGTTTATTCTTCTTTATTCTATCTTCATTCTTCGCTCTGTTCGGCGTCGGCTCAGCTTATGCACAGCCTGCAGGCGGTTTCGGCGGATGGCAAAGGCCGCAGGTTAATCTTCAGACTTCGCAGCAATGGAAGGATGTGAACTATGCCGGCGACGATCAGGCGTTCCACACCTGCGATATCTATCTGCCTAAGCAGGAACGGGCGAGCTACCCCGTGGTGATTCATATCTACGGCAGCGCATGGTTCAGCAACAACAGCAAGGGTGCTGCCGACCTGGGCACCATCGTCAACGCGTTGCTGAATGCCGGCTACGCCGTGGTGTGCCCCAACCACCGCTCGAGCATGGACGCCAAATGGCCTGCCCAGATTCACGACATCAAGGCGGTAATCCGTTTTGTGCGGGGTGAGGCCGCTAAGTATAAGTTCGACCCGTCGTTCGTCGCCACCAGCGGCTTCTCGTCGGGCGGTCACCTATCGTCGATGGCTGCCGTGACCAGCGGCACGAAGACAACTAAGGTGGGCTCGGTGGACATCGACCTCGAAGGTTCATTAGGTAATTTCACTAACCAGAGCAGCAGGGTGAATGCCGCCTGCGACTGGAGCGGACCTATCGACCTGACGGCAATGGACTGCGGCGAGCACATGACGATGGGCGAGAACAGCCCCGAGGATGTGCTGCTGAACTCCAAGCTTGCCGACGAGCCCGACAAATACCGCAGCCTGAGTGCCACAAGCTATATCGATGCCAACGACCCGCCCGTGATCATCTTCCACGGCGAGAAGGATAACGTGGTGCCGTGCTGTCAGGGCAAGGCGTTCTTCGAGCAGCTGAAGGCTGCCGGCGTGAAGACGGAAGCTACCTTCGTGCCCGAGGGCGGTCATGGCATGGGAATGTATGGCGACGAGAACCTCCAGAAGATGGTTAGCTTCCTTGATGCTGCACGCATGGGCAGAAGCCGCGTGCTGGAGGATGGCGGCACGGGGGCTTACAAGGCTATCATGAAGGAGGACAGCTCGCTGCCCGAGCATACCATCTTGGTGCCGCAGGACCTCACGCCGTTCTCGCAGAAGAAGCCGCTGCCCGTGCTGGTATGGGGCAACGGGGCGTGTGCCAACTCGCCGTTCGAGCATGTTAATTTCCTCAACGAGATAGCGTCGCACGGATATATCGTGCTGGCCACGGGCTTTATTCCGATGAACGATGAGTGGTACCGCGGTCCTATGTCGCGCTCGGAGCAACAGATAGAGTCTATTGACTGGATAATAGCCCAGAACGCCAATCCCGCTTCGCCTTACTATCAGAAGATTGACGTGAAGAATATTTGTGTGGCAGGCATGTCGTGCGGCGGATTGCAGTCGCTCTACAACTGCGCCGACCCGCGTATCAAGACGTTGATGATCTGCAACAGCGGACTCTTCAACCGCGATAATGCCAATACCGCCGTAGGCGGAATGCCGATGCCTCCCAAGGAGAAGCTCAACGAGATTCACACGCCTATCATCTATATCCTTGGCGGCGAAAAGGACATAGCCTACGGCAACGGCATGGATGATTTCCATCGCATCAACCATGTGCCGGCATGCGCAGCCAACTTCCCCGTAGGCCACGGCGGCACATATCGTCAGCCTCATGGCGGCGAGTTCACGGTAGTGGCCCTGGCTTGGCTCGACTGGCAACTGAAGGGCGACAAGCAGGCTGCCAAAATGTTCAAGGGCAAGGATTGCCTGCTGTCGAAGCGTCAGGGGTGGACGATTGAGAAGAACGGGAAGATGAAGTGAGCCCCAATGATGGAATTATTGACTCAGGTGAGCGACGCCCTATGGGCTTATGTGCTGATAGGTGTGCTCTTGGGCTGCGGAATATGGTTCACGTGGCGCACTCGTTTTGTGCAGTTTCGCATGCTGGGCGAGATGGTGCGTTTGCTTGCCGACAGCAGCGTGGCCAAGGAACGCCAGCATAAACATATCTCCAGCTTTCAGGCCTTTGCCGTTTCTGTGGCCACACGCGTAGGCACCGGCAACCTGGCAGGCGTAGCCACAGCTATTGCCGTGGGCGGTCCGGGTGCCGTGTTCTGGATGTGGATGATAGCGCTCATCGGAGCAGCCACGGCGTTTGTGGAATCGACGCTCGGTCAGCTGTTCAAGCAGCCGCATGCCGACTCGTTCATCGGCGGCCCGGCATATTATATCCGTCGCGGCTTGCATTCGCGTTGGATGTCGGTTTTGTTTGCCGTGCTGCTGACCGTCACCTTCGGACTGTCGTACAATTCCATTCAGAGCAACACCATCTGCAGCGCCATGAACGAGGCCTTCGGATGGTCGCCGCTGAGTGTGGGCATAGCGTTGACGCTGCTCTCGCTCGTCATCATATTCGGCGGCATTCAACGTATAGCACGAGTGAGCTCCGTGCTCGTGCCCATCATGGCCATCGGCTATTTCGTGCTGGCGATAGTGGTGGTGGCGATGAACGTGGAGCATATTCCATACGTGCTGAAGGTAATCGTGAAGGACGCCTTCGGCTTTGAACAGGTGGCAGGAGGCGGTCTCGGCGCCACGATGCTGATGGGCATCAAACGCGGCCTGTTCTCAAACGAGGCAGGCGAGGGTAGTGCGCCTAATGTGGCGGCCACGGCGGCGGTGTCGCATCCGGTCAAACAGGGCTTGATACAGGCATTGGGCGTGTTCACCGACACCTTGCTGGTGTGCTCGTGCACGGCGTTCATCATTCTGCTGAGCGGGCTCTACACAACGCCCGAGCTCAACGGCATAGCCCTCACGCAGGCTTCCTTGCAGCAAGAGGTGGGCTCTTGGGGACCATTCTTTATAGCCCTGGCCATCCTCCTCTTCGCCTTCTCAAGCATAATAGGCAATTACTACTACGGCGAAGCCAATGTCCGTTTCCTGATATTGCACTCTAAACTCGCGAAAGATAACCATTCTTCTAATATAGAAGAGGAGAAAGGTTGTTCATATCTTTCTGAAGCGGAGCAAGTTCCTACTTCTCACCCCGAAGCGGAGCAAGTTCCTACTTCTCACCCCGAAGCGGAGCAAGTTCCTAAGTGGAAGAGGCACATGAATGCCCCAACGCTCATTCAGGCTGTTTATCGCCTTTTCTCGGGAGGTGTGTTTGTGATGCTCGGAGCCGTGGCTTCCCTCGATTTCGTGTGGAGCTTAGGCGACCTTTGCATGGCGCTGCTCACGGGCTGCAACCTCATAGCCATCATTGCCCTCGGCCACTATGCCTTCCGCCTCCTCGATGATTATCGCAGTCAGAAGCGGCGAGGCATTCAAGAACCCGTCTTCGACCCGCATTTGCTGCCTGAGATTGAGGATGAGCTGGTAGGGTGGAAGTAGTGATTATTCACGGTAGAGCAGGACTTAGTGTTATGAAAACCGAGGAACAGAATAAAAGCAAATGATATAGAAGTTGGCACAAAGCCCCGCTATATCATTTCCTTTTTTTTTACAAAATAATGAATAATAGAACAAGCTGTCTGAACGAAAAAGTGGACTCCTCTGTAGGAATCCACTTATATAGCGAAGAAGGATGTAACGAAGAAGGATATTACGAAAAAGGGAACCTCTTTCGAGATTCCCCTTTGTAGCGCCTACGGGAATCGAACCCGTGTTCCATGCGTGAGAGGCATGTGTCCTAGCCGCTAGACGAAAGCGCCAGAAGATTGCTTTTTGTTGAAAAGAAAGCAGTCGAAAACGTGCTGAAAAGCGGTTCTGAGCAGCTCTTTTTCTCAAATGCGGTGCAAAGGTAGATGTTTTTTTTCATTCCCACAAACTTTTTCCGAAAAAAAATATATCTTTGCGGCAAATTAGTAATTAGTTTATGAACGAAGAACTGTTTCCGAAAGGTGTAGAGGTGGTGGAACTGCCTCATTATGTTGACTCAAGAGGGGCGTTGAGCGTGGCGGATGGTTTCGACTCTCTGCCTTTCGATGTGAAGCGCCTGTTTTGGATTACCGACGTGCCTTGCGATGCTTCGCGCGGCGGCCATGCCCATTGGAGCTGTCATGAGTTGGTGTTTGCTGTGGCCGGTAGCTTTGAGATAACTATCGACGACGGTGATGTGAGCAGGGTGTTTCAGGTTGAAGACCCACACAAAGGCATCGTAGTACCAGCCGGAACATGGTGCGAGCTTAATAACTTCGCCCCGGGTACGGTGTGTCTGGTACTGGCTTCAGAGGCCTATGCCCCCGACGGTTATGTCAACGACAAAACAGAGTGGAGGAAGAAAATAGCAACAATGAAAGATTGATATTATGAACATCGTACCTTATACTAATCAGCTGAAGGACGAGTGGGACTCTTTCGTGCGACTCTCCAAGAACGGAACATTCCTGTTTGAACGCGGTTTCATGGATTATCATTCCGACCGCTTCGACGACTGTTCGCTGATGATCTACGAAGACAACAGTCTGCTGGCGTTACTGCCAGCCAACTGGGATGAGGCATCGCGTACGGTGTACACGCATCAGGGACTTACCTACGGCGGTTTGGTGTACACGACCGATGCCACGGAGATGCAGGTGATACGCTGCCTTCAAGGGGCTCTGCTATGGTATCTGGATTTCCTGAACGCAGCGAACTTCGTGTATAAACCTGTGCCTTACATTTACACCGATTCACCATCGCAGGAGGATCTGTATGCTTTGTTCAGGGCCGGGGCCAGACTGCATTCGCGCGGAGTGAGCAGCGTGGTGGATATCAACAACCCTTTGCGTATGCGTAAGCTACGTTTGCGTGGTGCCAAGAAGGCCATCGACAACGGCCTCTACATAGACAGGATGACCGACGGCGACTGGGCAACGCTGGAGGACTATTGGCGTTTGCTGACAGCTGTGCTTGAAGAACATCATCAGGTGAAGCCAGTACATACTGTAGAGGAGATGAAGTTGCTGATGACTCGTTTCCCGTTGAATATCAAGCTCTTTCTGGTACGTTGTGAACGTGAGATAGTGGCTGGATGCCTTGTCTTTATCACAAAGAGAGTGGCTCATATCCAGTATATCGCCTCGGGTGACAAGGGAAGGGAGAAGGGCGCCTTGGACTTGCTGTTCCGTCATCTCATCAACGAGCGTTTCAAGTCGATGGCTTATGTAGATTTCGGAATCTCAACAGAATTCGGCGGCCAGGTGCTGAACGAGGGCCTTATCTTCCAAAAGGAAGGTTTTGGCGGACGGGCAGTTTGCTACGACAGCTACGAGCTTGAGATTGACCGCTCGGTGGTGGAGCAGATGGCACCCCTGGATGAGGTGATAGATCAGACTATAAAATTTCTCGACCTCAAGAAGATAAACGCAAGTTTTGAGCCGTTGCTGTCGGACGAGATAACGCGCGTGGTGCACAGCGGCTGGTATCTGCAGGGCAATGCCGTGAAGCGCTTCGAGACTGCCTTTGCCGAGTACATCGGTGTTCGACATTGCGTGCTCTGTGGTAATGGAATGGAGGCTCTAACCTTGATTTTCAGGGCGCTGAAGCAGCTTCATCATTGGGATGACGATGCCGAGGTGATAGTGCCGGCAAATACGTTCATAGCTACTATTCTCGCTGTGAAAGAGGCTGGTTTGAAGCCCGTGCTGTGTGAGCCTTCGTTGTCAGACTACCTTATTGATGTTGATGCTTTGCCAGGGTGTGTGAGTGAACATACTGTTGCCGTGGTGCCCGTGCATTTGTATGGGCGTGTGTGCAGGATGACGGAGATAAACGCATTTGCCGAAGCTCATAACTTGCTTGTCGTGGAGGATGCAGCGCAGGCACATGGCGCCATGATGGGCGAGTTGAAGGCCGGTCATTTAGGCGTAGCTGCCGGCTTTAGTTTTTATCCTGCCAAGAATCTTGGTGCTCTGGGTGATTCCGGTTGTGTGACGACCGATGATGATGCACTTGCCAACTTAGTGCGTATGATGGGCAACTACGGCTCTTCGCAGAAATATCATCATGAGGTGCCTGGCATGAATTCGCGTACCGATGAGATTCAGGCTGCAGCACTATGGGTGAAGCTGCCGCGGCTGGATGCCGACAACGAACGTCGCCACTGGATAGCTGAAGCTTATGACGCACACATCGATAATCCGTTGATAACGAAACCGTTGCTCGGTGATGATAAGCGTGCTAACGTGTTCTATGTATATCCTATCCGCACAAGCTACCGTGAGCAGCTGATAAAATGGTTGCGTGAGCACCATATAGAAACGGTAATACATTATCCCGTGGCTCCGCACAAACAACCTGCCTTGCAAGAGTTCGCGGAGATGAAGCTGCCTGTGACGGAACAGATTCACAATGAGATACTTAGTCTGCCTATATCCCCGCTTCTGACGGAAAAGGAGGTGGCGCGTGTTATAGCCGCTGTGAACCAGTTTAATCCGAGTTGAGAAATAGCTTAAGGAGGCGCAAACCGGGCTTCGTGTTTGCCAAAGTGGCAAAGGCGAGGTATTTACATCCGTAGGCTTTCTTGTACGGCAGCGGATATAAGCCTTGTTGTGTGAGCCACAGACGTTCTTCGGCGGCTATAGTGTGCCAGGGAAGTTCGCGGCAAATCCTGATGATATAATCTACGGTGAGGAAGGTGCGTTTGCGCTGTAGTCCTCGCTTGTCGCGATTGTCGCTATTGTCGGCAATCATACGGCTTATCTCTTTGAGCATGAGGCGATGGTGCAGGCGCAGTTGTTCCTTGTGCCGGGCATCGTCTGTGTGGACGGTTGATGTCTGACGCTGGCAGTAAGCGTAAACGGTATAGTCTGTTTGCACCACTGACGCTGCAGCATGATGGAGCTTGACGGTAAAGGCACAATCCTCGAGGAAAACGTTTTCTGGAAACGTGATATTATTCTCTGTCGCCAATAGCCGACGGAAGAGGTAGCACACGGGCGAATCAGGCAGGTGGTGAAGACGCATGAATTCATCACCGCTGAAGGGATGGCTTATGTGGTCCGTAATGGCCGGGGTATTGTGGATGGTGATACCGCTTATAAGGAAACGGACGATATCACTATGGCTGCTGAGAGCGATGTCAAGGACGCGTGGCAAGGAGTGGGGTAGCAGGTAGTCGTCGGCATCGAGGAATAGTATGTATTCACCCTGTGCCTGCTGAAGACCGTAGTTGCGTGCTGCTCCCTGACGTGCATGCGGGCGACAATAGAGGCGTATGTTTGCGCGGTGGAACTCTTGCACTACAGCCATGGGTGGCGTGTCGGAACCATCGTCGACGACAATGATTTCCCACTCGAAACGGGTTTCGAGAAACTGATCTGCGGCACTCGCTATGGCTCGTTGGAGCATCGCCGGTTCGAGGTTGTAGTGCGGTATGATGATTGAAATGTCCACAGTATGTATATGGTGGTTTTGACGCGTTAACGGAATAGCCTTAAGTAGCGATTGACATTAAGGATGGCGAGCAACGTGGCTTTGGCTTTAGCTTTTGCTGATAACGTTAAAGTGCAGATATCTAATAATTTGGGCTTATGGTGCTCAATAATTACTTTAAGACCTTGGTAACGATTGCTATCCAAAGACAGGCGCTCGTGGCGGGATGCCCTGAGGCAGTCAATGAGCACATTTGATGCCGATATGGTGAAGAGGCACCAGTCGTGGTGGCTGATGTCGCTATGCTGCTCTGCCGCTGTGCCGATACGTTCGAGTGCCGAGACCTGTGAATCGAGGTCTTTCCATTTAGCTTGCACGGTGATTGATTCGTTGCGCCAACGGTATAGGTAATTGGCTGTGGGGTGTGCGAGGAAGGCTATGGCCTGGCAGTGGTTGAGCACATCGGTGATGATATGCAGATCCTCGAAGGTGACACCAACGGGGAAACGGACTTCCTTGAAGAGATGGCGGCGGTACACTTTCAACTGTGAATAGGCGCGCAGATAGCCCTGATGGTGAAACCATGCAGTAAAGACTTGGTCGCGCCCCTGCACGAGGTCTGTGGTGGTAGGTGCGTGACGCACGGCATCTGCTGTGTTGAAACGTGCCATCAATGGTAGTTCTACTAGGTCCAGGTCGGGACAGCTGTCGAACAGCGAGAGAGCTGCTTCGAAATAGTCGGGTGACACCAGGTCGTCGCTATCGACAAATGCGATGAACTGTCCGGTGGCAATGTCGAGGCCGGCGTTTCGCGCAGCGCTCAGTCCTTGGTTGGATTGATGAATAACCCTGATTCGATTGTCTTGCCCGGCATATTCATCGCATAGGGCAGGGCAATTGTCGGGTGAGCCGTCGTCGACCAATATCACTTCCAGGTTGGTGTATGTCTGCGATAATACGCTGTCCACACATTCGTGCAGATAGTGTTCAACGCGATAGACGGGTATTATGACGGACAGCAGAGGCTTCATAATCAGGCTTTTCTAGATTTGTTTATAGCAGAGCAAAACTGACGAAGGCGAAGTGAGGGCAGAGCCAGGAAGGCTCGTTGCAATGGTGAGAAGGTGATGCCTTGTGTCTGCATATCATGGAGCAACGATTTGTAGAATGCGCTTTGCTTCCATGTTTTGCTCGGTTGTGCTACGGCTATGTCGAAGAGGTTTGTGATGCGATCAGACAACGTGTCGGCGATGTATTGTTCGTGCAGTTGGCATGGTATGGCCTGCATACGCAACTTGTTGAACGCTTCAGCATATTCGGCAGTCCATTTGAATGATGCCGAGATGTGCTCTGCACCTTTGTCGTAGACGTTGTCGTAGAGCACGTGGACAGGCTTTTGTGTGGCAAACACCATTCGCAGCCAGAAGATATAATCCTCGCCTACACGAATATCCGTAGGAAGGTCGAAGGCGTCGGCAGGTAAGGACGCTTTGCGGAACAGGCTTCCCCAGGGAACACCTATGCGTCCATCGCCGCGCACCGCCATATGGCGGAAGTCGTTGATGGGGATTTGTGTGCGATGCTCATGGCTGAGCGAAGTGCCATGGCCGAAAACGATGTCGGTATCGTCGGTGGCAGCAGCACTAAGCTTCGCGAGAGCTGATGAGGGCAGGCGGTCGTCAGCATCAACGAAAGCTATCCATTGTCCTATGGCTTCCTTGAGACCTTTCGCCCTGGCAGCTGCCGGACCTTGGTTTGTCTGGCGGAACAACCTTACCCGAGCATCACCCTCTGCGATGTCCTGACAAATGTTATGGCTGTTGTCCTGACTGCCATCGTCGACAATCACTATCTCGATGTCCGCAACTGTCTGCTGCAAAACGCTGTTGACACATGCCTTAATGGTGTCCTCAGCATTAAACATCGGTATGATTACGGATATATCAGTCATGACAGGTCGTTGTTATGCGGGGTTTAGAGGCTTGAATACAACTGGAGGTATTGCTTGGCAACGCTTATGTGGTCGTGGTGCAGGCGAACGTATTCTTTGCTGTCGCGCTGAAGTTGCAGGATGTTCTCCTTGCCCGAGAGCAGGCGTTCGGCTATCTGTGTATAGACGTCATCCTCGTAGGGCTGGACGTTGATAATAGGCCGCAAGCGGTGCTCGCCGATGAACTCGTACTGCTCCTCTTCGCCTCCTCCTACCACAATGAGCCCCTTGGCCATTGCCATGAGAGCATTCATAGCGGGCGTATAGCTATATAGCTGGTCGAGCAGAACGTGGCTGTTGCTCATTAGATGCTGATACTCGGCATAAGGCACATTCTCTGCTTTTGTAATATCCATGACCTCATTGCCGAAATCGTGCTGCAAGCGTTGTAGTGCACGCAGCATGATGTCTGTTCCCTTGTACTCAGAGCGTGTTTTCTGGATTCCGATGAAGAAATGGATAGGGGAGCGACTATCGGATGTCAACGTGGAGGCCGGAGTCACGGTGCCAATGTCAATAGGCAATGGAATGAAATGTGTCTTGTCGGGGAAATGAGGGCGATAGCACAGGTCGTATTCATACAATGCTGTGACAATGGCATCGGCATCATCGGCGATACGACGGTTCAGCACTCCCTTGGGGCCTTGCACCCATTCTGCGTTCCATTGGGCGATGTCTTCGGAATGACGAAGTGTGGAGCCGATATTGAAATCGGAGTAACGGAACGTGGTGCAATCAGAACAGCCTTGAACCCAGTAGTAGTCCATACCGAAAGCTCCCATCACCACACGATGGTTATGACGACGCAGGAAACGGTATAAAGGCCATAGGCGTTCGGCCTTCAGGTCGAGGAATACGGGATTGATGAGTTGAACTATGTCGTAGCCCCTGAACTGCGGCCATGTAAGAGCTATGTTGCCGAGGAAGCGTATGCTGCCACCGAGACGTTTTATGCGCGATGAGCTGTCAAGGTTATGGCGCTGCAGATCGATGTCACGCGGGTAGCCCTTCCAATAATCGCCATTGGAAGCCACCGTGACCTCGTGACCCAGAGCGCGTAGGCCCTCGGCCAGCGTCCAGTGAACATTGCTGTATTCTCCTAATAGCAGGATTCGCATTGCCGGCTTACTTGACCAGGACCTTTTTATTGTTGATAATGTAAATGCCTGGCTTCAATATGGTTTGAGGTATAGCTCTGCCCGTGAGGTCGAAGACCTTGTGGGCTACGTGGTTATCATTGTGTGGTGTTTGGGCCTCAATACATTCTATAGACGTGAGTTCCTCGGGAATGTCGGTCAGCGTAAGCATGAAGTGGTCGGCGCTCCACCAGGCAGTAGCCTCGGCACTCATCTCCAGCGAAATCGTCAGCGTCTCACCATGTTGCACCTGCACGGGTGAAGTAGTCACCCGCCGCCAGCCCTGATGGAACTCATCGTCGGCCGTTGATGTGGCGTTTTGGCCAGTGAAACTGGCTGTGCCACTGCTTGTGGCTGTCTTTGCCACAAGTTTCATGTTGGCTGTAGACTGTCCACGCAGTATGGCGCTGAAGGTGTAAGTGCCTTCGGGCAGACCGCTGATGTCCTGCGTCATTGATGATGTGAAAGCCCCGCTCTTCCATATATTCCAATAAGAGTTGGTGGCCAGCGTGTCGTAGGCCTCGGCATCTGTCTTGATATCGATATTCTTTGTCGTCCAGCCATACGATGACTTGCGGTTGCAGTCAGGGTTGACGATGAAACGAGTGGCATCGCGAGGTGTGGCTACTGGCTCGCTGCCAGCAGAGGGCATCAAGGCGTAGAGTTTGATGTCGGATGCCTTGGCATGCTGCTGTTGATCTATGGCGTCGAGCGAACTGATGCGGCGAAGCATGAAGTTGTCGGCTCCGGCCCAACGGGCATTCATGGTACCGAGGTTCTTCACACCTACGCGAAGCTTGCCACCTTCCACAACGATATTGTCAATAGTGATTGTCGGAGCCTGACTGATATCGGTAGCATCTGAAGCCAATGGGTAGTCCTCGGTGACTGGAGCAAAATAGAGCTGATTGGCAGTGAGGGCGTACAAACCGACTGTGCCGTTGACTGTAGCTCCTGAGACGTTGTCGGTAGTGTTGAAGATGTTGGCTGTAAGTGCATAGACACCATCCTCGAGGTCTGTGATATCCTGGTAGTAATCAAAGTTGATGGCGGCGGCTGAGGCATCCCATACTTCGAAATATGTATCACCTGTCGCTTTCGTGTATCCGTTTGACGCATCGCGGTTGAGTGTCCAGCCTTCAACGCTATTCTTCGATGACGTCTCAACAGACGGATTCACTATATATCCGAAATCCTGAGCCGAACTATAGACTGTTTTGCCGAGCAGGGTAGTCACGGCAACGCGGAACCGGTCTGTTTCGAGGTCTATGCCCTGAGATTCTATATTCTTTATTTCTATGGTAGCATTGTCGAAGCGATATCGGTCTTCCACGCTATAGAACGTCTCCCATTCACCATCAGCTTTCATACGTTGGATGACAAGTGTCGCAGTCATGTCGGTGTTTGGGTTGTCGATAGTAAAGGTCAGTTTACCATCGGTGCCCTGATTCACCGAGAGAGACGGCTGCTTTGCCGAAGGGGCCCACCAGTTGGGCACTTTCTGCACGGCAGCATTATATGCAAACGTGGAATGAGAGTCGCGGTAAACCTGTCCTGCGGGTGTGAGGCTGCCATCGTCCCAGTTGATCATGGCGCGATACCAAGTGTCCCAGTTGTAGATAGCATAACGTTCGACGAAGCTGCAGGTGTCGAGCATCTCTACGATGGACTGAATGTTCTTGCGAACCTCCTCGTATTGGTTGCTGTTGATATCGGCGGTCCATGATGCACCGTAGTTCCACTCGGTAATCCATATGGGACGTTTGGTGCTGTCGTAGATGCTCTTCAAACGGTTGTACCAAGCAGATGCGCCGTTGGCTTCGTTGGGTCCCCAATAGGCGTGGAATGCAACGAAATCGCAGCGGTAGGCCATGTCATCAACGTGTCCGATATATTCTGTAAGCCAGCTGGCATCGGTAGGTGAGGGCGACCCTATGCGAGCTCCCGACGGCAGGAAATCCGGCGTTTTGGTACAGGCAGTCCAAGCATTAATGGCTCCACCGCAGTCGCAGCTGTTGTGCTGTTCGCTGTGCTCGGGCTCATTCATACTAAGTGCGGCAGTGCTTGAATAGCCATTGACTGTTGACATCGAGGGCCAGTAGATATGCTGGCGTATAGGTATGTATTCCAAATCGGACGTAGAATGGCGGTCGGCACTCCATGTATAGAACCATGTGGCTCCTACCTTGCGGCACTCCGTTTCGTTGGCGCTCTGACCGGTTGTGCTGCACCAACCTTTCTTCGATACGTACTGCCATTCTTTGACATACACCGAGCTGATACGGCGGTCGAGAGCTTGTGGTAGTTCGTTGATAATAATGTCTGAATGATCGGCTACGTATACGCGGCTGTAGCCTCCGCCCTTGGTATCAGTTGCCAAAGTGGCCATATAGCCGCGGTGAAGGATAAAACTACGAACTGTGTTGTTCTTCTGAGCTAACGTAGTGTAGGAACCTACGTTCTCGTATGTGCGTGTGCCTTCGCAGTTCTGTTCGCTAAAGAGTTCCAACGGGTGTAAGGCAGTGGTGCGTACGCGTGTTGGAATTACTGCAGCTCCGTTGAGGTAGATAGCGACGCGACAGTTGGTGCCTTCAGCAGCCTTTGCCGTGCCTATGCGTATACGGCTGAGATAGGTGCTTATTACCTCGCTAGGTTTCACGTTGTCAAAGATGAGCCATGTTTGCAGACTGCTCAGAGTCACTGTGGCATTACTGGCAATAGCCTGTTTAGATGCCGCGATATGAATATCCACGTCCTCGTCGCTCTCAACCTTGGCATCGTAGACCTGGTAATAGTCTATCTCCTGCCGGCCTATCTCATTAATATATTTCTCGCCCGCGTACGCGCGACGTGAGGCTGTAAGGTCGCCCACAGCAGGAATTACCGAGAACTCGGCATGCGAACCACGATTCTTGTCGTAGTAGGGGGTCACATAGTCAGAACCACTATGACCACCGTCAACGCCGACTCTGCGGTTGGTGTTCTTCTTGTTTACGATGCCCACCTTCAGGCCCTCGGCAATGCGCCACTTAAATCTGGTGTCGTTTGATTTTGAAGACGCGAACACCACGCTCCAACTGTTCTCGGAGCTTGCGGCCAGATAACGTCCGCTGCTCTTTTGGCGCAGTAGCATATAGCCTGTCTCGTCAGATGCCTCGGCAACAAACAAGTAGCTCTCTTCTGCATTTGTCTTGTAGGCGGACAATGCAGGGGTTTTGCCGTCGGCTGTCTCGCCTAACAGTTTATCGTAAATGTTCAACCATATGAAATACTCTTGACCATCGGTCAGTGCTGCGGCACACACTCTCGTAGTTTTAGAAAGTGATAACACCAAAGCAAGCAAAACAAAAAATCTAAAGGTTTTCATATTATTTTTTTAATCATAGAAGTTCCATGATATGCCAAAGTGTATACCCGACGGGTCGATGGGGTAGTGCGGAGCCCAAAACGCATTCTTAGAGCCGCCGGCAAAGCGCTCATATTTGATGTATCCGCGCACACGTTTGATGGCGAAGTTGGCATAAGCGTGCATTATTGGGAATCCTCCAATCTTTACCCTTTCCTGTGCTGCGTCCTGAATGGCAAACTGATTTACCAGAGGCTCATAGTCAGGGGCGTAGTACTTTGTCCAGAAACGCATGTCAGCACCCACCTCTACAGTGAGCACCTTGGCCAATACAAACTTCAAGTATGGGTTGGTATATATGTACAACATAGGCAGCGGCAGCACGTCCTGTGCTGATGACTGTTGCCATGTGACGCTGTTTTCCCAGTGGAACCATCCCAGATGCAGATCCTGATTGATGGATGCGCTAAGCACTTGTATGCTTCCGCTCTGCTGACCCACAGACACCCCCCGTGCGTATGGCAGTGATGAGCCTGACTCCTCCTGCAAAGGGGTGAGGTTCATGCGAAGATACCTGTAACCTGAGATGTTCTCTACGCCGAAACGCAGACGTGTCCAGGTGCGGTCGAGCGACAGCACGCCCTCTATCTTCGTGCGCGTTTCCTTGTCGAAGCTATTGTCCCACCAAGTGGTGCTGCTATGGAAATGGTCGAAGTAGAAAGGTGCCTTGGTGGCAGTGAAATAGCCACGGGCTTCCAACCGCACGGTGTCCTTGCCTAAACGGAAATTCAAGTCGGCAGAACCATTTACCGCAACATCACCGGCATCGGGGCCAATCACCCATAGTTCAGCGCCAGCATGATAGTGTAAGGTATGTCCCAGTGCCTTGCGTATCTCACCGCCTACCGATACGTGGTTCTCAACGTAGTGTTGCCAAACGCTCGTGGTGTCGGTCGTGCCAATACTATCAGGCAATGCATAATTCCTGTATTCGTGTGCCGCAAAGAGCGTAATGCCTGCCTTAGCCCATTTGTTGAAGCCCTCGCGCAATGCCACGCCCAAAGTGTTCTTGATACTCATGCCGCGCGTCTCGTCCTTGAACGAGTCATATCTGCTGCGATAATAAGGGTCGTGGTCAAGGTAGCCCGTAGGCATATTGCTGCGGTTGTACAGGGCATGCGTGAGACGACGTACGTGCAAAGTATGAATAAAACTGGTGACGGGCACAAATTCACGGGGCGGTATCTGCTCGCTGCTCCACACCTGTCGCAATGAATCCAACGTCAGGCCATAGCGCACCGAGTCGTTCTTTAGCACAACCAACTGTGAATCACGTATGGCGCGCAACGAATCCCTTGTTGCTAAATACCTTTCACGGGCAGCTTCTGCCGAATCCGCGTCGATATCGTCCTTGTCCTTGCTGTGCTCGTCGGCTTTGGCTGGAGCCTCCAATGTTATCGGCATCCATCGTTTCAACAACTCCTCGTCGTTCGGCACCTGAGGCTTCAGTGAGTCTGGGACTTCTATCTCGTGGTATTTACCCAGGTTGTAGCGGTGAGTGAGGTAATAGGTTTGGTGGTCATTCCTATTGTAAAGCGATGAAAACACTGTAGGGATATCCCTACTGCCGACGCGACGTATAAAACTCTGAGGGTCGTTGATGTAATTGTCATCGGTGATGCCTCCGTTCTCAGACATCTTCATGTGTTCCCACGAACCCATGGCATGCATCTCATAACGCTCGCCGAGGTGATAGCCGAACACCGTACCGCCGAACTGAGAGTTGGCCTGGTTGTTGTAGTAACCGCGGCCATACAAATAATCTATCTTAAAGCCAAGAGCTGTCAGCTTATTCACATTTGTGGCAAAATAAGCGCGGAAACGGTCCTGACCGTTCTGACGTGTACCGCTTTTGTGATACTGAAGGTTGGTGAGAGGACTCTTAGTGTTGGTAAACAGTAGGTTGCCGGGTCTGGTGTGGAAATAATCGTAGGGCTGAATAAACATCAGGTTGTCCACTTCAGGACGATCAAGGAAATTCACTGCATAACGCGGCGAGCCCAGGTTGCCCAATATCATGTAGCCTCCGGCCATGCCGTCGGTGCCATTGTAGTTCTGGAAGCCGTGGGGTAGGGTGTCATTGTATTCCTCGCGCATCATAGTGCCTAAGCGCTCGTCGATGCGCCACTGGTAAAACTCCGTAGGCACGCTCTTCTCCACCTTCGAGGTGTCGCGCCCCCATGTGCCGCCGGATTTGCCAGCGCTACGGGTGCCAGAAGTGTTGCCTAAGCTTGAGCCAAGACCACCTAAACCTCCCATGCCGCCTTGGTCGAAAGGCATCTGGCCATACATGCTGATGCCGCACATCAGGCAGCATGCCAACACATACAGACGCATAGCTGCGAGCCGACCCGCAGAAACAAAAGTGAAGATCCTTGAGAAGTGTTTGTCCAAAGCTGAGTAGGTAAGCTGATGCTCCGAAGTTTATTGTTTAGATATGATTTCCATGCCCTTGCGCAGAGCCTCCTCATTGGCAGGTATCAAGTGGTGGTGACGCTCGGGCAGTGTTTTGCGCAGAGCTTTCAACACATCATCGATGTCTACGATAGGCACCACTTTAAGCAGCGCACCTAGTACTATCATATTGAAACCTTTCGGGTTGCCCATTTCAGCAGCAGCGTCCATGGCATTGATTTCGTAGATGTCGATGTCGGTGCGCTTGGGCGGTTCGGATATACCGTAGGCATCGTAGATAAGGCGTCCGCCCGGTTTCACTGAGTTCTGGAACTTCTCTAGCGACGGTTGGTTGAGGATGATGGCAGTGTCGTAGCTGCTCACAATAGGCGACGAGATGCGCTCATCAGAGATGATCACGGTGACGTTGGCCGTGCCGCCACGTTGTTCGGGACCATATGCAGGCATCCAAGATACCTCCTTGTTCTCCATCAACGCGCTGTAGGCCAATATCTTACCCATCGACAATACGCCTTGTCCGCCAAAACCTGATATAATTATTTCTTCTGTCATGACTGTTTGCTTTAATCCTTAAACCATAAACCTTAAACCGTTTTCAGGTCGCCCACGTGGTAGAAGTCGAACATATGTTCCTCCATCCACTTGTTGGCCTCCACTGGAGTCTTCTTCCAGCCCGACGAGCAGGTGGAAACAATCTCCACTAACGATGAGCCGCGGTGGTTCATCGAGTTCTCGAAAGCCTGACGTATGGCGCGCTTAGCCTTGCGTATGGCGGCCACTGAGTGTACGCTCTGACGAGTGACATAACAAGTGCCCTCAAGTTGTGCGGCTATCTCGGTAATCTTCAAGGGGTAGCCGTGAAGGTCGGCCTGTCGACCGTAAGGACATGTCGATGTCTTCATGCCCATGAGGGTGGTGGGAGCCATCTGGCCGCCCGTCATTCCGTAGATAGCGTTGTTGATGAAGATGATGGCGATGTTCTCGCCGCGGTTCAGTGCGTGGATTGTCTCGGCCGTGCCTATGCATGCCAAGTCGCCGTCGCCCTGATAAGTGAATACTAGGCGGTCCGGCCATAGACGCTTGATGGCCGTGGCAATGGCTGGTGCACGTCCGTGGGCTGCCTCCTGCCAGTCGATATCGATATATTTGTATGCGAACACAGCGCACCCTACAGGTGATACGCCCACAGCCTTGTTTTCCATGCCCATCTCCTCAATCACCTCGGCGATGAGTTTGTGTACTACGCCATGCGAGCAGCCTGGGCAATAGTGCATATCTGTATCGTTCAGCAGCGCAGGCTTTTGATAAACGATATTCTCGGGTTGTTTGATGTTATCCATATCTTTTGTTTTCCTTATCTTACTTACCTTCACATTGAAGACCTAACGAACCTTGATGCTTCAGAACATGAATCGGATGAAGAATTCGACAATTTTCACTACCAAGGCCACGCCGATAATGCTAAGACCTATAACATGGTGTGCAGGCACGGCGAAATAAACTATCACACCAACCAATGCCAGCAGCATAAAAATAGTGTTCAGTGCATTGCGCACTCCTTCTCTGTTCTGCATATCTTTATTCGTTTAACGTTTAGCGTCGTTTAGGCTTTAATCCTTAATCTTTAATCCTATTCCTAATTTAATGTTAAATCTTAAAGTCTTTCTTCAGTACATCGATTAACTCATTTGGTGTAGGCACTATGCCGCCCATCTTGCCATAATGAGTTACGGGTATGCGTCCGTTTACAGCCAGGCGCACATCCTCGACCATCTGGCCCGCATTTATCTCGAATGTCAGGATTCCCTTCACTTGGGAGCAGAGCTCTATGATGCGATCAGTTGGGAAGGGCCACAAAGTGATGGGGCGCAACAGGCCTACCTTGATACCCTCCTTGCGGAGGTCGCTGATAGCTTTCTGGGCTATGCGTGCTGCAGAACCGAAAGCCACGATGAGATATTCGGCATCCTCGGTTTGGAGCTCTTCATATCGCACCTCATTGGCACGAATGATGCTGTATTTCTCCTGCAGGTGCAGGTTGTGCTTCTCCATAGCTTCGGGGCGAAGCTCCAGAGATGTGATGATGTTGACGGGGCGGTCGGGCGTATGACCTGTTGTGGCCCACGGGCACTCCCTCAGCACCTCTTCCTCAGTGCGACGGGGTTTGAAGGGCGGCAACACCACCTTCTCCATCACCTGGCCAACGACACCGTCGGACAGAATCATGGCAGGAGTACGGTATTTAAACGCCAGTTCGAAGGCCAGATCAACGAAATCGGCCATCTCCTGCACCGAGGAGGGAGCCAAAACAATCACGTTGTAGTCGCCATTGCCACCACCGCGTGTTGCTTGGAAATAGTCACCCTGTGATGGTTGGATAGTGCCCAGACCAGGGCCGCCACGCTGTACGTTAACGATAAGTCCTGGAATCTCGGCACCGGCCATATAAGTGATGCCTTCCTGCATCAGTGCCACGCCAGGGCTTGACGACGACGTCATTACCCTCTTGCCGGCAGCGCCTCCTCCGTATATCATGTTAATACTTGCCACTTCGCTCTCTGCTTGCAGCACCACCATGCCCGTTGTCTCCCAGGGCTTTTGCACAGCTAAGGTCTCAAGGATCTCGCTCTGTGGTGTGATAGGGTAGCCGAAGTAGCCGTCGCAACCACAGCGGATGGCAGCATGCGCTATCGCCTCGTTGCCCTTCATTAGCACTATCTCATTTCCTGAATCCTTCATTTCAATCTTTTGTGTTATTTAGCAATCAGCCTTAATCTATAAATATGTAATCCTTATTCTTTAACCCTGTACACGGTTATACAGCCGTCGGGACAAACGATGGCGCAAGAAGTGCAGCCGGTGCATTTCTCAGCATCTGTTTGCTCTACATATGGATATCCGCGGCGATTCACTGCACGTGGGGCTAACCTTATCAGATCGAAGGGGCAGGCTTCCACGCAGAGCTCGCAGCCTTTGCATCGCTCGGTATTAACTGTTATTTCACCTTTCATTTTTGCCATAATATTCAGTAGAAGGCTAAAATTAAATTAATGTATTTTGTTATATCCCTAATCTTTAATCTTTTAATCCTTAATGATTTCTCTTTTTCTCTAATCCTTAATCCATCCTAAGGATTATAATAGTCCTTGCAATAGAATTCCATGATTTCGGCCAACATCTGTCGTGCCGCAACCGCAGGTGATTGCGGGTCAAGCCTTGCTGCTTCATCGTAGGCGTTCATAGCCTCCGACCATAATTGTTGCCGTCGTAGCGCATTACCCTTCTCATAGAGGGCTGCCGCCTCGTCCTTGGCCGACTTATCTTCTGTATTCATTGGGGCAAAAGTACAACAATTTCCTCAATTAACCCCCACGTCGGCTTAAACTTTAATGTTTTTAGACCTCTTTTTAATATAAATCAATACCAAAACTGGGCAAAACAAACAAAAAGGTCGGGATTTGTTGTGCAATCAATCTTTCCTCCAGAGCTAAGATTTGAAAAAGAACCATAGGGAATGTTGAAGAAAACAACATTCCGTTTAGAGCCTGCAAAGCAGGTGGTGAGGTGTTAAAGCGCAGACGAGCTTTGAAAGATTGAGAATAGATGGCAACGTGCGAAGTTATCGTTTCTCACGTTCTCTGCGGAAACTCATGAGTTGGCTGATAACCTCTTCGGGGTCATCGGTAATGGAGAGTATGAGGTTCTTGTACATTCCAGCGTGGGTTAGTTCCTTCAGCAGAGGGAAAATTGGAATCTGCTCTGTCCAGAAGTCTTTGCCGAAGAATATCATGGGGCTTGAAAAACCGAATGAGAGGTAATGGTTTTGCACGGCATCCTGGAATATTTCCTGCATAGTACCCGCGCTGCCAGGCGTGTAGATGATGCCGCCATAGGCGATGGTGAGGATGGTGTCCTCGCGAATGCTATTTTCGAAGAATTTGGCGATATGCGTGGCAAACGGTGTTGAAGGTTCGTGACCATAAAGCCAAGTGGGTATGCCCAGGCTGATGTAGCGGCTTTGCGGATACTGCTTCATGACATGGAATGCCGATGAAAGCCACCCTTTATCGTTAAACGTGGGTGAAGAGCTAAGCATGGCGAGGGCATCGTCGAGGTCGGCTCCATTGCGGCCTGCCATCCATGCTCCGAGATGAGTAGCCTCCATCGCCCCAGGGCCGCCACCGCTGAGCATGTAGAACCCAAGTTCTGTGAGACGCTTGCTCATGTGGGCGATAAGACGGAACATAGTATCAGTGCGTTTCAGGGCATGACCTCCCATTATGCCTATGTACCGATTTGGTTCGTAGCGACGAAGGAATGTCTTGAGTCCCGTGTGGATACCATTGTCGTGCAATGAACGTGCAAGCGATTCTTCTACGGAATCTGTTGTCTTGCCTGTGGCTAAGAAGTGATTGTAGACACAGCTATCATAGCATTGGGCGAAACTCTCGTCGTTGTCGGGGTCGTAGCCCTCGTAAAGCTCGGCCGCAGAATAGAGCTGATGACGAGTGACATCGTAGGGCACCGCCTGAAGATGTTCTACGATGCCTGCTAATTTAACGTGGTCGGGGTGTGAGAGCATGCGAAATGGCAGTCAGGGTTAGATAGAATAGAGTGTGTTACAGATTGTTGAGCAGTTGGTCCAGTGTGTTCTCGTCCTGAATGAGCACTTCGCGAGGCTTGGAGCCTTGTGAGGTACCTACGATGCCAGCTTTCTCAAGTTGATCCATGAGTCGTCCGGCGCGGTTGAAACCGATGGAGAATTTGCGCTGAATCATCGATGTGGACCCTTGCTGCGTCTGTACGATGAGGCGTGCGACCTCTGCAAACATAGGATCGAGGTGGTCCATGTCCACATCGTTGGTGGTGCCGGCATCCTCCATTGGCGGACGCGGCAGGGCGAACGGATGGTTGTAGCTCTGCTGACAGGCTATGAACGAGGCAATACGCTCAACCTCGGGCGTATCAACGAAGGCGCACTGGAGACGAACAGGTTCGGAGCCGGCCAAGAAGAGCATATCACCCTTACCTATGAGTTGATTGGCACCTGGGCGGTCGAGGATAGTGCGTGAGTCAATCATTGAACTTACCTTGAAGGCCATACGTGCGGGGAAGTTGGCTTTGATGGTACCTGTGATGATGTTTGTTGTGGGGCGCTGAGTAGCGATAATCATATGCATGCCCACGGCGCGTGCCAACTGTGCTATGCGGGCAATGGGCAACTCTATCTCCTTACCGGCGGTCATGATGAGGTCGCCGAACTCGTCGATGATAACAACGATATAAGGCAGGAACTTATGTCCGTTGTTCGGGTTTAGCTGGCGCGCCTTGAACTTCTCGTTGTATTCCTTAATATTACGTGCGTGTGCGCGCTTGAGAAGGTCGTAGCGCGAGTCCATTTCCACGCAGAGGCTCTTCAATGTGTTGATTACCTTCTGCACGTCGGTGATAATGGGTTCTTCCTCGTCGTCGTCCTCGATCTGAGCAAGGAAATGGTTGACTATAGGCGTGTAGATGGGGAATTCAACTTTCTTAGGATCCACCATCACGAGCTTAAGCTCTGCCGGGTGTTTCTTGTAAAGCAACGAAGTGACGATGGCATTCAGGCCTACGGATTTACCTTGACCAGTGGCACCGGCCACGAGGAGGTGAGGCATCTTGGTGAGGTCGGCCATGAACACCTCATTGGTAATGGTCTTGCCGAGAGCCATTGGCAGTTCCATGGTCGTTTCCTGGAACTTACGGCTGTTGAGGATGCTCTCCATCGACACTATCTGTGGCTTGGCGTTAGGAACTTCGATGCCGATGGTTCCCTTTCCAGGTATGGGCGCTATGATACGTATGCCGAGTGCTGAGAGCGACAGGGCTATATCATCCTCGAGGTTGCGGATGCGCGAGATACGGACACCGGGAGCCGGCGTTATCTCATAGAGGGTGATGGTTGGGCCGACCGTGGCCTTGATGCTTGATATCTCTACGCCGAATGTACGAAGGACATAGACGATCTGGTCCTTGTTGCGCGTCTGCTCCTCCATGTCGATGCTGGCAAGCGGGTCTATGTCGTAGTGCTTCAAGAGATCAAGAGTGGGGTAGCGGTAGTTCTCGAGGTCGAGCTTCGGGTCGTAGGGCTCGAGAGCAGCCTCGCGCTCCTCATCTGCCACTTCTTCCACCACGGGTGCATTGATGCCGAGTTCTATGTCCGACTTGGGTATAGCTGGTTCATCGCCCTTTGCGGCTTGAATCCATACTTCGTCTGAGGCTCCGACAACATCGCCTGGCTCTGCTGCAGTGGGTGTGAATTCAATTGTATTACCTTCATCGGCCACACGAGCCACAGGGATACTTTCGTCGACGGGAGGTGTCACAATTGTTGCGGGAACTACGGCTTCGGGTTTGTCGTCAATGGGTTGTTCTGTCTCGGCTACCGTGGCTTCGGCTGTAGGCTTATGGAACAAGCCTACAATACGGCTGAGCACCGGATAACGCTCTGCCAGTTCTCGTGCAAACTGTTGCGGATGCAGTAAGCGTTTGATGATACGAACCGTTTCGGCGCTTAAGTAACAGAGGTATGCCAGCAATGCCAGAATGATGACAATGAAAGCGCCTGGTTTGCCGCCGAACTGTTCGAGAATATCCACCACGTGCTTGCCATGGTAGCCGCCTGGTGATATATAGTTGATGTTAGGGTTATTGGCAAAGGTTGACGTGAGAAAGAAGGCCGCAGCAATGCTTACCCAACATAAAAGAATCGCACAGTTGAGAAACCATTTCCAGAGCCGGACATAGTAGGCGCCCGTAAGTTTCAGTGCTGCAGCAAAGAGAAAGACGGGTATGAAGAATGCTCCGAGGCCGAAGTTACTCGTAATCCAATATTTGCTCCACCAAGCTCCGATGTAGCCTGCCCAGTTATGCGCATCGCGATATAAATTGCTTTGCAGCACTTTTTGATCCTCACCGCCAGTCATAAGATGCGACACGAAGCTGAGCAACGTGAAGGCTGCCACGGCCAATAGCACCACGCCAAAGGCCATGCTTATAGCTTCGCCTCGGCTCAGGCGCTCGTCGTCATCGCCTTGAATGGCTGAAGCGAGATGGAAACCGCCTTTGTCAGTGGCCACGCTTTTCTTAGAGGCACGCTTAGGCGAACGCTTCTTCGGCGTCTTTTTTGTGTTTTGCTTGTCCATAAATGCTTTTCTATTCCTTATTTCGCTGCAAAAATAAGTATTTTTGATAACTTTTCGCAACTTTGTTCGCTTTTTTTTTCAAAAACCATTAATTTTGCACGACTTGAAGCACGAAAAAGCTGTTTATAGTGAAGATTTTAGTTGACAAATACGATAAAAAGGCCATTCCCGGCTTGCCCGTCGACCGTTTCGAAGGGCGCATCGTCGTCATTCAGAGCGAAGGAGAGGCACGAAGGGCCGTGGACTACCTATTGCGTTTTCCTCGTGTAGGCATTGATACTGAAACGCGCCCTAATTTCAAGCCGGGTCCTATGCACCCGGTGGCGTTGTTGCAGGTGTCTACACCAGACAAATGTTTCCTATTCCGTTTGAACCAAATCGGCCTGCCCGACTGCATAGTCCGACTATTCACTGACGAAGGAACTCAGAAGATTGGCCTGTCGCTCCAGGATGATTGGTCTCAGTTGCGTAAGCGTAAAGATTTTCAGCCTGTTAACTATGTTGAGTTGCAGGACTACGTTAAGCCGATAGGAATTATCGATATGAGCCTTCAGAAGCTTTATGCCAACTTCTTCGGCAAGAAGATTTCCAAGAACCAAAGGCTCTCTAACTGGGAAGCAGACGTCCTCTCGGAGGCTCAAAAGGTCTATGCTGCCACTGATGCCTGGGCGTGCCTACGCTTGTATGCCGAGATTACCGAATTGCTGTCAACTCGTAATTACGAATTAAAACGAACAATAACCGATGCAGACACTGTATCTTAAACGCGGCAAGGACGAGTCGCTACGACGCTTCCACCCTTGGATTTTCTCGGGAGCCGTGCATCATATCGACGGTCAGCCCGCCGAAGGCGACCTCGTGCGTGTGGTAACCGCTGAAGGCGAATTCATAGCTATTGGCCATTGGCAGATAGGTTCCATAGCCGTGCGAGTGCTTACGTTTGCCGATGAACCTATCGATGCAGGCTTCTGGCTGCGACGTCTGGCCTGTGCACTTGATGTACGTGTGGCAATGGGCATAGCCGGTCGCGAAGATAATACAACCTTCCGCCTCGTGCATGGCGAGGGTGACAATCTGCCAGGCTTGGTCGTTGACGTTTATGGCCGTACGGCTGTAGTTCAGGCTCACAGCGTCGGCATGCACGTCTGCCGGCATGAGATAGCAGCAGCCTTGCAGCAATTGGATGGTTTACAGCTTGATAACATCTTTTATAAAAGCGAGACGACACTGCCTTTCAAGGCCGACCTCGGTCAGGAGAACGGCTTCCTTGCCGGCGGCGACTTCGATGATGTAGCCATAGAGAACGGCCTCCGTTTCCATATCGACTGGCTTCGAGGTCAGAAGACCGGCTTCTTCGTTGACCAACGCGACAACCGCGCTTTGGTCGAGCAGTATGCCCATGGTCGCTCGGTGCTGAATATGTTCTGCTACACTGGCGGTTTTTCGGTCTATGCCATGCGCGGTGGAGCAGAGAAAGTGCATTCCGTGGACAGTTCTGCCAAGGCCATAGATTTGGTGAACGCCAACGTAGAACTGAACTTCCCTGGTGACTCGCGCCATGAAGCCTTTGCCGAAGACGCTTTCAAGTTCCTGCAACAGATGGAAGATGATGCCTATGACCTCATCATCCTTGACCCGCCAGCTTTTGCAAAGCATAAGGATGCGCTGCGCAATGCCCTCAAAGGCTACACGCGTCTCAATCTTCGTGCCTTTGAGAAGATACGCCCGGGCGGCATCCTCTTCACCTTTTCGTGCTCGCAGGCTGTGTCGAAGGATCAGTTCCGCACGGCGGTGTTTACAGCCGCTGCGCTGAGTGGTCGCCGCGTTCGCATACTGCATCAGTTGCACCAACCTGCCGACCATCCCATCAACATCTATCACCCAGAAGGTGAATATCTTAAAGGTTTAGTCCTTTACGTAGAGTAGAAGGTTGTTTTATCGTTAAAAACTATCAAATATTTATATGTAAACCAGGCCTTAGGTTAAAGTTGTTTAACAAAACTGCGATTTTACTTACATTTATTTGCATTGTTTTGTAAGATAACTACCTTTGCAACGTGTTTTTCATGGTATTAGATTTAAGGTTAATGGAAGGAGGGTTGTCGTGAGACAACCCCCTTTTTTGTTTGATACCTAAGACTTTCTGAGCAGACTACTATGTCTAACAGAACAGATTAGAATGTCTAACAGAACAGACTGCTATGTCTGATAAGACAGACTAATAATACTAACGAAACATACTATCAAGGCTAACTAATCTGATTACTAATACTAACGAAACATACAACTTATGCTAACTAAACATAAAACTAATACTAACTAAACAGAATACAATGAATACTATCAAGAAAGAAAGCTACCTGCGGCGCCGAGCTAAGCTTAGGGCTGATATGGGCAGCGGCCTGCTTCTTTTCCTCGGGAACTCGGAGGTTGGCATGAACTATGCAGATAATACATATCGTTTTCGTCAGGACTCTTCGTTCCTCTATTTCTTCGGGCTCGACGATGCTGGCCTGGCAGCTGTCATAGATATCGATGAAGACCGCGAGATCGTGTTCGGCAACGAGCTGACAATCGACGATATCGTTTGGACCGGCACTATGCCCACGCTGCACGAGCGGGCTGTATCTTATGGTATCACGGACACGAGGTCGATGAGCGAACTGAAGGGATACCTCGACAATGCCCGCCGCAAGGGACAGCCTATTCATTTCCTGCCTCCGTATCGTGGTGACCATCAGATATGGTTGTGGGAACTGTTAGGTCTGAACCCCAAGGAGCAGGCAGTACAGGTCTCAACCCGTCTGGTGAAGGCTATCGTCAGTCAGCGTATCTACAAGGACGAGGAGGAAATAGCCATCATAGAGGAGAGTGTGGACATCAGCACCCGCATGCACCTGGCAGCTTATCGTAAAGTGCGCCCCGGCGTTCACGAAGCAGAGGTGGCTGCTGCTGTGGAAGAAGTGGCTTGCCGGGGAGGCAACACTCTGGCTTTCCCCACTATAGCCACGGTACAAGGTCAGGTGTTGCACAACCATGGCTTCATCCATGAGCTGCGCGAGGGCGACATCTTCCTGCTTGATGCAGGCGCTGAAACGCGCATGCACTATGCCGGCGACCTCTCGTCGTCAATGCCTGTTGGAAGGCGTTTCACCGAACGTCAGGAGACAATCTACACGATTCATCTCGAGAGTTTCCGTGCTGCAGTAGAGACATTGCGGCCTGGCGTCCCGTTCCGCGATGCTCATCTGGCAGCAGCCACTAAGATTTGCGAGGGAATGAAGGCGCTCGGACTGATGCAGGGCGACCCAGTAGAGGCCGCTCACATCGGCGCCTACGCCCTGTTCTTCCCTTGCGGATTAGGTCATATGATGGGCCTTGATGTACACAACATGGAAAATCTCGGCGAGGAATACGTAGGCTATGAGGACGGACAAGTGAAGTCCAAGCAGTTTGGTTTCAAGTCGTTGCGTTTGGCCCGACCGCTTGAACCAGGCTTCGTGTTCACCGTAGAGCCCGGCATTTACTTCATTCCCGAACTCATCGACAAGTGGGAAGCCGAGCATCAGTTTACCGATTTCATTCGTTACGACCGCCTCGGACCTTGGCGCGATTTCACCGGTCTGCGCAACGAACTCGACTATGTCATCACAGCCGATGGTGTGCGACAGCTCGGCACCATACCCAAGCCGATGACTCTTGAAGAGGTTTATGCTGCCAAGGAAGGGTAGTGCCAGCGCATAGTTTTACCTGCAGAACTATCAGGCCTTAATACGCTCTGTTGAAAGGCTGATAAGCACATTAAATAAATAAAGGGTTGTGCCAATTGTGGTACAACCCTTTATTCTTTGGAAATCAGCGGATATTATCCGAAGTAGCGCTTGAAGAGGCCTTCGAAGCCCTTGCCGTGGCGAGCTTCGTCCTTTGCCATCTCATGCACGGTGTCGTGGATAGCGTCAAGGTCGAGAGCCTTAGCCTTCTTGGCAATCTCCATCTTACCTGCGCAGGCACCAGCTTCGGCTTCCATGCGCTTCTTGAGGTTTGTCTTGGTGTCCCAAACACATTCGCCAATCAGCTCGGCGAAACGGCTGGCGTGGTCAGCCTCTTCGAAAGCATAACGCTTGAAAGCTTCAGCGATTTCGGGATAGCCCTCGCGGTCGGCCTGGCGGCTCATGGCCAAATACATACCTACCTCGGTGCATTCGCCTTCGAAGTTGGACTTCAGGCCTTCCCATATTTCGGGATCACAACCCTTGGCAACGCCGATCTCATGTTCGGTTACGAACTGCAGATCACCGTCCTCTTTCAACTCTTTGAACTTGCTTCCAGGAACTTTGCACTGCGGGCAGCGTTCAGGGGGTTCGGGACCTTCGTAGATGTATCCGCAAACTGTGCATACAAATTTCTTTGTCATAGTAGTAATTAGTTATGGGTTAAAGATGTTTATTCATTTGCCTTTAGGCAGGGCAAAGGTATGATAAAAAGAAGTCAAAGCAAAACTTTTTATGTTTTTTTTAAGAAAAATGTGCTGATATCAACGATTATCACTATCTTTGTCGGCGAAACACTAAGCCAAAAGGAAATGAACTACGGATTTGTAAAGATGGCCGCTGCCGTACCGGAGGTGCGCGTGGCCGACCCAAAGTTTAACGTTCAAGCTATAGAAAACCTTGTCCTGCAGGCCGAAGGCCGCGGCGTGGAAGTGATCTGTTTCCCAGAGTTGTCGCTCACTGGTTACAGTTGTGGCGACCTGTTTTGCCAGCAGTTGTTGTTGGACGAGGCGGAGATGTCGCTGATTCACCTTATGAATATCTCGCGTTCGCTGGACATCATCTCAATAGTAGGTCTGCCCGTACCGTACAAAGGCGCTATATACAACTGTGCCGCCGTGCTGCAGAAAGGCAAGATCCTGGGCCTTGTGCCTAAGACGTACTTGCCCAATTACCGCGAGTTCTACGAGGGACGATGGTTTGCAAGCGCAACGCAGTTGAGCAGCGAGGCAGAGGTGTGGATGTGCGGCCAATTGGTGAAGCTCTCTTCACGTCTGCTTTTCCGCACACCGACGTGCACATTCGGCGTTGAGCTCTGCGAGGATCTCTGGGCCCCATTACCGCCTTCAACCAATATGGCTCTGGGCGGAGCAGAGATTATCTTCAACCTCAGTGCCGACAATGATGCGGTGGGCAAGCGTGCTTACCTCACACAAATGCTGAAACAGCAGAGCTCACGCACTAAATGCGGATATGTCTATAGCGCTGCGGGCTTCGGTGAGAGCACTCAGGACACCGTGTACAGTGGCAAGGCGTTCATCCTCGAGAGCGGCAAGATCCTTGCCCAGGCGCGTCCGCACTCCCTGAAACCGCAGATTATTGAAAGCGAGATAGATGTAGAGCGAATCAGGACAGACAGGCGTATCAATACAACCTTCACCTCGAATGCCGCCTATGCCGCACGCTATGGCATGCAACGATACAATGTCATTGACACGGCTCTAATCGGTCAGCATCCCTTCGAAATCACACGAACATTTGATGCCTCGCCTTTCGTTCCCACCGGCACCGACCTTGATGAACGTTGTCAGGAAATCTTCGCTATACAGGCCGAAGGACTTGCCAAACGCCTGACGCACACATGTACATCAACTGTCGTTCTGGGCATCTCGGGCGGTCTGGATTCTACGTTGGCCCTGTTGGTTGCCGTCAAAGCCTTCGATATTTTGAAGCTGGACCGCCGTGGTATAGTAGGTGTTACTATGCCCGGTTTCGGCACTACCGACCGCACTTACAATAATGCCGTTGACTTGATGCACGCTTTGGGCATCACCATGCAGGAGATAAATATCAGCAAGGCTGTGATGCAGCATTTTGACGACATCGACCATGACCCGCGTGTGCAGGACGTTACCTATGAGAATGCTCAGGCGCGCGAGCGTACTCAGATCTTGATGGATTTGGCCAATCAGCTCGAAGGTATGGTCATCGGTACCGGCGACCTTTCGGAACTGGCTCTTGGATGGTGCACTTACAACGGCGACCATATGGCCATGTACGGCGTGAATGCAGGCGTGCCCAAGACTCTTGTGCGTCATCTCGTGAGATGGGTGGCCGAGCAGGAGGAAGATGCAGCGTCGAAGATACTGTTGGATATCGTTGACACACCAATCAGTCCCGAGCTCATCCCTGCCGACGAGAATGGGGAGATCCGTCAGAAGACCGAGGATCTTGTTGGGCCATACGAGCTCCACGACTTCTTCCTCTATTACGTTATGCGCTGGGGCTTCCGTCCTACAAAGATTTATTTCCTTGCCACGAAAGCTTTCGAAGGCCGTTACAATGGCGACACGATAAAGAAATGGCTCACAACCTTCTATCGCCGTTTCTTCTCGCAGCAGTTCAAACGGTCATGCATGCCCGACGGTCCCAAGGTCGGTTCCGTAAGCCTCTCGCCACGTGGCGATTGGCGCATGCCAAGCGATGCCAGCCGCGAAGCTTGGCTGGCAGAGTGTGAAGCGCTGTAGCGTTTAGAGTTTTAATTGTTTGATACTGATAAAACAAAAAACACGTCCGGACGTACAAGTTATTACGTCCGGACGTGTTGCTTTGTATGACCGTACGTGATGCTTTGTATGACCGTACGTGTTGAAGCTATAGTCTCGTCAACAAAAACGTTTGCTTTAGTCAATAACCGTTTCCATCGCGGCAACGATGGCTTGGAGGCCTTGGCTGTCCTCCTCGTCGAAGGCACCAAGGCTGTCGCTGTCTATGTCCAGAACGGCAATCACGGCGCCAGACTTGTCGTGAACGGGAAGGACTATCTCCGAGCGTGACGCAGAGCTGCAGGCTATGTGACCTGGGAACGCGTCCACGTCGGGAACTACTATTGTCTCACCTTTTGCCCAACAGGTGCCGCAAACGCCACGGCCAAGACGGATACGAGTGCAGGCTGCAGAGCCTTGGAAAGGGCCCAAATGCAACCACTCCTTGTCATGGACGAGGTAGAATCCTACCCAGAAGAAGCCGAAAGCCTCGCGCAGCACGGCTGATGTATTGGCCATAGTGCTGATGAGGTCAGTTTCACCTTCTATGTAATATTTGTAATCATCGAGCAGGGCTGCATAACGCTCGCTCTTGCTCAGCTTTCCCGGATAAACAAATGTTGGCTCCATTTATTTAGTTGACAAGTTGAATGTTTAACGTTGACCGTTCGTGTTGCTTTGTTTGACCGCACGTGTTGCACTATATGACCGTACTTGTAGGGTGGATCACCAAAGGTGGGACACCTCATAAGCCCGTACTTGTGAATTACTAAGTAGGCCTAAAGCGGCTATAAAGTAGGGATAAAGCGGTTATAAAGTAGGGATAAAGCGGCTATTAAGTAGGGATAAAGCGGCTACTTATCGGGACTGAATAGCCATTACTTCGTGGGTGCTAAATAGCGGTCGCCTGTTGCATCAACGATAGCCTTACGGTAGCGCTCGGGATAGCCTGTGCGAATGAGGGGCACGTGGTCGCCACCGGCAGTCTTCTTGAACTTGCCGTCGGCTTCGGGCTTGATGGCCATATCGTTGTACTTGACAATGACGCGCTCGAAGAGCTGACGCCAGCGGTCCATCATAAGGCCGGCGGCACGGCAGCCGTAGTCGGTAAGATGGCGCTTGGCTTCGGCTTCATCCATGGCAAGAGCTTCGGCCTCAATCTTAGTCTGGACCGACTCGAATTCGGCATCGAGCTGGTCGCGCACGGTCTGAAGTTCGGGGAAGAGCTGGCTGTAGCGCGGATAGATGAAATTTGAGAGTGCGTTGGCGAGCCAGTAAGCACTCTTGGTAGTGAAGGTAAACGGGTCTGCGGTCTTCTCGGCGAAAGGCTCGGGACAAACGGTAGTGCAGCAGTAGACGGGTGCGTAGGCCACCATGTTTGCATCGTCGAAGCCGGCCCATTGCACGCCGCCTATATGATTAGGCAGCCATGAGCGGAGTTGTGCCAGATAAGTGACGGCTGTCTGCTGAGTGGAGATAGGGCGCTCGTTGTAGTAGCGCTTGCCGTCGACCTCAAAGTAAAGAGGAGTAGGGCGGTAGGGCGCTTCCCATGGGCCCATGCCAATATCGGATGTCATGTCCAGAGGAGTGCCTTCGAAATGGTCGCGCATGGCTTGCTTGAGCTGGTTCAGCGTCACAGGCTGGTCGGGACGAATGCACCAAGGCAGTTCCTCGGTTCCCTCTTCGATGCCTTGGATATAAGGAATATATTTCTCCATGCCTTTGGCGCAGCGGTTGAAGAAACTCCAGACGCGGGCATCGCAGATGCGGCGGGCTCCGAAGTCATTGGGGGCGTAGGCGTCGCGGAACGAGAAGTCCTGGTCTTTGCCCGTGAAATACCCTTTCTCGCGGGCAAAGGAGATGACGTCCTTGGAGTAGAGGCAGTTCTTCTTGTCCTTGAGCGGGAAGGTGGTGATGCGCGATTGGTTGGCGTGGCCTGTGATGCAATCGTCGGGCAGACGACGGGCCACCCATACGGCACCCTTTCGCCCTGGGCCTTTGCCTATCATCTCGAGAACCCATACCTCGTTGGGGTCGGCAATGGTAATGCTTTCGCCTTCGGAACGGTAGCCATAGGTGTCAACGAGCTTTGTCCAAACGTCAATGGCCTCGCGGGCAGTCTTGGCACGTTGTAAGGTGACATACATAAGCGAACCGTAGTCGAGCAAGCCTGTTGTGTCAGTGAGTTCCTCGCGGCCGCCGAAGGTAGTCTCCATGATTGAGAGCTGGTGCTCGTTGAGCTGACCTATAACATTATATGTGTATTCCACTTCAGGAATCTCGCCGAGGTAGTTGTTCGTCTCGTAGTCGTAAAGAGCTCTCATCTCGCCCTTGGCATGATGTCCGGCGGGATAGAAGTGGAGATAGCCGTATGAGCCGTAGTCGTCGGCGGAATAAGTTATCATTACCGAGCCGTCGGCCGAGGCGTTCTTGCCTACGATGAGATTTGTGCAAGCAGTGGCTTTCGTCGCTGTTAAGGCGAAGAACGCTAAGCACAAGGCGAAAGTTGAAATGAGCTGTTTCATTGTCGTAGTATGGTTTTGTTTATTGTTTATCCTTATCTCCGTTGCGCGGACGACGGCGGCGTTTGCCTTTTCCTTTGTCCTTGGCAATGGCTTTTGCATCCGTGGCCTGGGGCTTGTTGTCGTGGTGACCATGCCCGCGTCCTCGTCCATGTCCTCGTCCACGTCCACGGCCTCTGCCATGGCCGCCTTTATCAGCCTTGGCTGTATATTCAGGCGCTTCGCCGAGTTCTGCGGGCACGGGTTCCTTGGGCACTTCTTTCTCAAGGAAGCGCTCTATCTGACGGAAGAGCGGCTGGTCTTTCTCGCTCACGAGCGTCACGGCGCGGCCGTCCTTTCCTGCACGGGCCGTTCGTCCGATACGGTGTACGTAATCTTCCTCGTCGTGCGGAACATCGTAGTTTATCACGAGCTGAATATCATCAATGTCTATGCCTCGTGCCACGATGTCTGTTGCCACAAGGATATCTATCTGTCCTGTCTTGAAACGGTACATGACATCGTCGCGCTGCTGCTGCATGAGGTCTGAATGCATGGCCTCTGCATTGTAGCCCTTGCGCTTGAGGGTTATAGCCACGTCCTTGGTGTGAATCTTCTTTCCTACGAAGATTATTACCCGCTCGGGCTTGCGCTGATGGAACAGGTAGTCGATAATCTTCAGTTTCTGAGGCTCATAGCAGATGTATGCGCTTTGTGCTATGCCTTCGGCCGGTTTATTCAAGGCTATTTTCACCTCTACGGGATCGGTGAGGATGGTCTTGGCCAGTTCCACAATCTTATCGGGCATAGTGGCAGAGAACATCAGCGTCTGGCGCTGACGTGGCAGACTCTTCTCAATCTGCATTATATCATCGTAGAAGCCCATGTCCAGCATGCGGTCGGCCTCGTCGAGGATGAAGAAACTCACTTTTGAGAGGTCGACGTTGCCCAGGGAGAGATGGCTGATGAGGCGTCCCGGAGTGGCTATAATCACATCAGCGCCCAAGGCCAGTGCCCGCTTCTCCTGTTCGTAGCGGATGCCGTCGTTGCCTCCATAGATACTTACGCTTGAGATGCCGTCGAGGTAGTACGAGAAGCCTTCCATGGCTTGGTCTATCTGTTGGGCCAGTTCGCGTGTCGGGGCCATTATTACGCAGTTGATGGCATCGCGCGGATAGCCTCCGTCGCGCAGCTTCGAGAGCACGGGCAACAGGTAGGCTGCCGTCTTACCGGTGCCTGTCTGTGCCACGCCTATGAGGTCGCGGCCCTCGAGCAGTGGCGGAATGGCCTGTTCCTGAATGGGTGTACAATCCACGAAGCGCATATCATAGAGCGCATCCAGGATATCATCGTGCAGGTCTAATTCTTCAAATTGCATGTACGTCGTTTATCTCTTGGCTCTTTGGAAGAGGAAGATAGCTATTATGGTAAACAGAATATTTGGCAGCCAGGCTGCGAGCATGGGCGGCCAGTTGCTGTTGATGGCGAAAGTGGAACTTATTGTCTGCATTAAGATATAGGCAGCCGAGAGCGCCAGTCCGAGTCCGAGCGAGGCTCCCATGCCTCCCTTGCGCTTGCGGAAGGACAGGCAGAGGCCTATGGTAGATAGTATGAAGGCCGCGAACGGATCTGCAAAGCGTTTGTGGTATTCCATCTCGAACACCGTCACGTTGCCGGCTCCTCGCAGTCGCTGGCGGTCGATGTAGTCGAGCAGTTCGCTGTTGGTGAGCGTCTGTTGCTGGTTCTTCACTACGAAGAAGTCTTTTGGCTCCATGATGATTACGCTGTCGAGGAAGTGGTGCGTGGTTATACGCTCGCGCAGGCCGCTCAATGTACGAATCTTCACGTCGAACATCTTCCAGTGGAACCGCTCGTCGGCAAGCGAGTCATACTGAATTCGTTGAGCCGTGAGATGGCTTACGAGGCTCTTGTTCTGAAATTTATCAAGCGAGAAGCGGTAGCCGCTCTTGTTGCGGATATCGAAGAAATCGATGTAGGCGATGACGCCCGTGTCCACTTGCAACTGAATATGCTCGGCCACTTCTACGCGCTTCTTGCTCTTGTATTTCATCTCGAATTCCACGCGCTTGACCGACCCACGAGGTATGACTTCGGAGCCAAGATAAAAGCTCAAAGCAGCGATGAACACCGAACTGACCATATACGGCCGCCATAGTCGGTGAATACTCATTCCCGTGCTCATCATGGCTATTATCTCGGAATTCTCGGCCAGTTTGCTGGTGAAGAAGATGACGGCGATGAACACAAATAACGCCGAGAAGAGGTTGGAGTAGAAAGGAACGAAATTCAAGTAGTACTTAATCAAAGCCATTGTGGGAGCGTGGTTCTGGGTAAGACGCTCCGAGTGTTCCGAGAAGTCGAACACTACGGCAATGGTGATGATGAGAACTATTGAGAAGAAATACGTGCCAAGGAACTTGACGATAATATATCTGTCAAGACGCGAAAACAAGGCTTGCCGTATATTCCTTAGAAATTGCTTCATAAGCGTTGTGAGAGGCGGGGAATCATTTGGTCTTTCCACGTGCGGAAGTCGCCGGCCAGGATATGCTTGCGGGCTTCGCGCACGAGCCACAGGTAGAAGGCAAGGTTGTGGAGCGAGCCTATCTGCAGCGCCAGCAGTTCCTGCGACTTATACAAGTGATGCAGGTAAGCACGTGTGTATGTCCGGTCTACGTAGCTTGTGCCGTTGGGGTCTATGGGCGAGAAATCGTCAGCCCATTTTGCATTGCGCATGTTCAGGGTGCCTTCTGAAGTGAAAAGCATGGCATTGCGGCCGTTGCGGGTAGGCATCACACAGTCGAACATATCTACGCCCAGAGATATAGCTTCGAGGATGTTGACAGGCGTGCCCACGCCCATGAGGTAGCGTGGACGGTCCTTGGGCAGGATGCCGTTGACAAGTTCTATCATCTCGTACATCACTTCGGCCGGCTCGCCTACGGCCAGTCCGCCAATGGCGTTGCCCTCGGCATTCTTCGAGGCTATGAATTCAGCGCTCTCAGTGCGCAGGTCGCGGTAAGTGCAGCCCTGGACGATGGGGAAGAGGGCCTGATGATATCCGTACTTAGGCTCGGTCTCATTGAATCGTTTCACGCAGCGGTCCAGCCAGTTATGTGTGAGCTTAAGGCTCTTCTTGGCATAGTCGTACGGAGCAGTGCCCGGAGGACATTCATCGAAGGCCATCATGATATCAGCACCTATAGAACGTTCGATATCCATCACTCTCTCGGGCGAGAAGAAATGCTTGCTGCCGTCGATGTGACTGCGGAACTCACAACCTTCTTCGCGCAGCTTGCGTATGCCTGTGAGCGAAAACACCTGAAAGCCTCCGCTGTCGGTGAGCATGGGGCGGCTGAAGCCGTTGAACTTGTGCAGACCGCCTGCTGCCTCAAGCGTAGCGGTGCCGGGGCGTAGGTAGAGGTGATAGGTATTGCCCAGGATTATCTCGGCATTGACGTCGTCATAGAGGTCGCGCAACTGCACGCCCTTGACGCTGCCCACCGTGCCCACGGGCATGAAGATGGGAGTATGGATATCGCCGTGGTCGGTGTGGATAGTGCCGGCACGGGCCGAGCTTTGTATGTCAGTCTTTTCTAAATCGAACGTCATCATTCCTTCTTCTCCTCCTCCAACTTAAACTGAATGGGATGGTCCACCTTCTCCTTCAGCAGCGCCAGTTCAAGCACTTCGAGCACGTTGCTGACATAGTGGAAGGTGAGGCCCTTGATGTACATCTGGTCGATGACTTCAATGTCCTTGCGGTTGTCGGCGCATAGGATGATGTTTGAGATGCCTGCTCGTTTGGCTGCAAGAATCTTCTCCTTGATACCGCCCACAGGCAGAACCTTGCCGCGCAGGGTTATCTCGCCTGTCATGGCAATACTGTGACGAACCTTGCGTTGTGTTAAGGCCGAGGCCAGTGACGTAGCCATGGTGATGCCGGCGCTTGGCCCGTCCTTTGGCACGGCGCCTTCGGGCACATGGATGTGGATATTGTAGTTGTCGAAAATGCGCATGTCCACGCCTATATCATCGGCGTGTGCCTTGATGAACTCAAGCGCCAGCATAGCACTTTCCTTCATCACGTCGCCAAGATTGCCTGTCAGCGTCAGCTTCTGTCCTTTGCCGCGGCTGAGGCTGGTTTCGATGAAGAGAATCTCACCGCCCACGCTGGTCCATGCCAGACCGGTCACTACGCCTGCAAAGCCGTTGCCTTGGTATGTGTCACGCAGGTACTTGGGCTTGCCCAACAGTTTCTCTATGTCCTCAGGCTTTACGTCGATAGTGGGGAATTCGTGTGTCCGCTCGAAATTCAGGATACTGCGACGATAGAAACGGTCGAGTTCCTTTTCCAAACCACGCACGCCACTCTCGCGGGTATAGTTCTCTATTAGGTAGGTCAGGGCAGCTTTGTTGAACTTTATAGCCTTGCTCTTGGGGATACCGCAGAGTTCTTTCACGCGTGGAATGAGATGTCGCTTGGCTATGTTCACCTTTTCCTCGGTGATATAGCCGTTGACCTCGATGAGCTCCATGCGGTCGAGCAGGGGGCGCGGTATTGTGTTGATATTGTTGGCGGTGGCAATGAACATCACATCCGAGAGGTCCACATCAACCTCAAGGAAGTTGTCGTGGAACGCCTTGTTCTGCTCGGGGTCGAGCACTTCAAGCAGTGCGCTGGCAGGGTCACCGTTGTGGGTATGCTCGGTTATCTTGTCTATCTCATCAAGTACGAAGACGGGGTTTGAGGAGCCTGCCTTGATGAGGCTCTTGACGATACGGCCTGGCATGGCGCCGATATAAGTTCTGCGGTGGCCGCGAATCTCAGCCTCGTCGTGGAGTCCGCCCAATGAAGCACGGACGTATTTGCGGTTCATGGCATCAGCTATGCTCTTGCACAGCGATGTCTTACCCACGCCCGGAGGGCCGTAGAGGCAGAGGATGGTGGGACGTGCTTTGTCCTGACTGTAATATCGCACGGCAATATGCTCAAGGATACGCTCCTTAACCTCCTTCATGCCGTAGTGGTTGCGCTCGAGAATCGCTTCCGACTTCTTAAGGTCGTAGTTGGGCTTAGTCTTGATGTTCCATGGAATCTGCACCAGCGTCTCAAGGTAAGTCAGCAGCACTTGATAGTCTGGGCTTTGCGGATTCAGACGTTCCAAACGGGCCACCTCTTTTTCGAAGGTGTCCTCCACATTCTCGTCCCAGTCGATGTCGGCAGCCTTACGGCGCAACTTGGTAGCATCGTCGTGGTAGGATGTGCCGAGCTCCTCTTGTATGTTCTCCAACTGACGCTGCAGGAAATAGTCGCGCTGCTGCTTGTCTATGTCCACCTGTGTCTTTTGGCGGATATCCGAACGGATTCTTGCAAACTGAATCTCACGCGATATCTCGCGCAGCAGGTCCGTGGCACGTGCTATGGGGCTCATCTGTGCCAGCAGGCTTATCTTCGTCTTGACGTCGATGGGCATATTTGCACACACGAAGTTCACGAAGAAAGGCATGGTGGAAGCGTTGTTGATGGCCGGAATCACTTCCTGGCTGAGGTTGTCGCTCAGACGGACATATTCACGCAACTGCTGCAGCAGTGTGTCGCAAAGCAGTTTGTAAGTCTTGTCCGTCATCTCCTCAAACTGTTCGTGCAAGGGCTCCACGTCGGCGGTGAGGATACCGTCGGCAGCATAAGCTGTTAAGATATGCACGGGCGACAGGCCTTGTACGATGGCTGTTGTGGTGTCGTCGGGCATCTCAAACAGACGTATCACGCGAGCCACCACACCTACATCGTAGAGATCAGAGCCTTTGGGGTTGTCCACCTCGGGCGAGTACTGCGAAGCGCATACAATGTATGAGCCTTCCTCGCTGGCGCGGCGGCAGATACGGATGGATCCTACTCGCCCCACGGAGATAGGCAGCACGACACCTGGGAACAGCGTGATATCGCGCAGCGGCATCACAGGCAACGTCGTATCGAACGTGGTGTTGTAGATTGCCTTTTCGTCGCCGTCGTATTCAGCTATGAAAGAGAAGGGATTGTTATTATCGTTTGTCATATTTTCAATGGTCGGTAATCAGTTTTGCCTAAAAATGCGCGCAAAGATACAAAGAATTTGCGAATAACGATTAACAATTCACAATATTTATAGGTACCCGCGCGACTTTTTTCACGAAAACACCCCTCTGCCGTGAATAAGACAGAGGGGTGAGAAGACCTTTACCATTTCATTCGCCGTTTTCGCTGCTCATTATGGCGAAGCAAAACTCTCTCCCGAGAGAGCGGGGAGAGGCTCTTAAACTATAATCCTTAAACTTTAATCCCTAAACTTTAATCTTTAATCTTTAATCCCTGATTCTTACCCAGTTCCGTTACATAGAACTCGAAGTGGTGTGGTTGGTTGCCGTCGATGGTGTATGCGTCAAGCGTTCGTGCACCCCAGGCATCGTTGCCGCCAACACCGTGGATGAGGAGGTCAATGTTGAGTGTGACGTGGTCGCGTCGTGGTAGTTCATTGGCGTGGCGTGGCTCCTTGTCGAGGTCTTCGCCGTCGTAGTTCCAAGCACGGAAATTGAAAGGCTGTGCGCTCTCTATGCGGATGCCCTTGCCTTGGTCGTCGGTAATCTCCAGCCATCGCACATCGGAGCGGTTGCCGTTGTCCTGAGGCACGATATAGTTTGGCTGCAGGTCATCTACGAAGGATTCGTAGAGCCCTATGAAGGCGGCTGATTTACGGTCGGGATAGTTCTCGAACGGGCCGCGACCATACCAACGCACATGCTGCATCGTTGAAGGCAGCTTCATTTCTACGCCGAACTTAGGCATCAGCGGCATATCTGAACGGGGAGGCTGATAGTCAAGGATTACGAGGTATGAGGATTCTCCCCCCGAGGTGGTGGTTACCTTGGAATAATTGAGTGTGCAGCCGTCGGTGTGGTCGCGCCAGTAGCCGAGACGATTGGCGTAGTTGTTGCGACGCTGGTTGTCGTTGGTGGGCTTCCAGAGGTTGATGGAAAGAGAAGACCATGCTCCCATAGGCTCAACCCCCGCTTTTCCTGAGAGCGAGGGGGCGGTTTGTTTCGAAGATGGGGATTTGCTGCTTGCAGAGGGCTGGAACTCTCTTTCGGAGGAATTGGCGGTGGGCCTTAGCTGTTCTCTTGCTACAACGAATCCCTTGTCGGCCCAGATAGTACGTTCTTTAAGGCACGCATAGACGTTTAGGAAAAGTTCACCCGAGAGGTCGGGCTTGGGACCGATGTGCAGCTGGTCGCCGTCGAGCTCTGCTTCGCCCTTGCTGACGATACGACCGTCGCAGAGCCATTCGTAACGGTAGTCAAAAGCAGTGAGGGGCGTGAAGTCGTAGCGGTTGGTGAGTGTGACGTTTTGCTGGGAGTTCAAGGCGAACTGTATGTTCTGATGTATGTACTGAGCCTGATAGTAATGAGGATGTGGCACACGGTCGGGGGCTATGAGGCCGTTGAGGCAGAAGGGGCCGTCGTTAGGCTGATCGCCGAAGTCGCCGCCATAGGCGAAGTAGGGGAGCGAGTCAGTGGCTATGCCTTGATCCACCCAATCCCAAATGGCGCCGCCTATGATGCTTGGGTCGGCGTAGATAACATCCCAATATTCGCGGAAATTGCCGAGGGAATTACCCATGGCATGAGCATATTCACGCATGAACAGGGGACGGTCGCTGACGCGCTGGGCCATAGTGCGGAGTTGGTCGGGGTGAGGATAGGCGAAATCATAGATGTCGGACTGGTCCATGTCGGTATCGCAGTAGATGGGACGTGTCTTGTCCACGCTGAGCACAGCCTCACGCATTGCTACGAAATTGCAGCCGCTGCCGCCTTCGTTGCCAAGCGACCACCATATTACTGACGGATGGTTCTTATCGCGGTTGACGAGCGAGAGGGCACGGTCAACATGGGATTTCATCCACAACGAGTCGTTGCCCATCACCTTGTTGCGCAGTCCGAAGGCGTGGCTCTCTTGGTTGGCTTCATCCATCACGTAGATACCGTAGATGTCGCACAGCTCATAGAACAGCGGCATATCCGGGTAGTGGCTAGTACGAATCATGTTGATATTGCACTGTTTCATCAGCTCCAAGTCGAGGCGGGTAGTAGCTTCGTCCATAGTTCGGCCTGTACGTGGATGGTGCTCGTGACGGTTTACGCCCTTGAGTTTGATGGGATGGTTGTTGACATAGAACACCTCGCCGCGAATCTCCACCTTGCGGAAGCCGGTGCGGTAGTGGAAGGTCTCGAGCACTTGTCCCTTGCGGCGTAGGTCTACGAACACGTCGTAGAGCGCAGGGTCTTCGCTCGACCACAGGCGCGGATTCTTGATGACGGCTGGCAGGGGTGCGTTGATGCCGTGACCCACGATTCGCGCTGTCACCTCTGCGCCCTTGGTCTTGCCTGCAAGTTCAGCGCTGATGCTGACACGACCTTCGCTCAAGTCGTTGCTGAGGCTGGTGTTGATTACGTAGTCGCGGATATAGGCGTCAGGGCGCATCCAGATACCTACACTGCGGTATATGCCGCTGAACCGGAACATATCCTGGTCCTCGAGGTAGCTGCCGTCAGACCATCGATAGACCTCTGCACAGAGGCGGTTGCTGCCGTCGCGCACGTATGGCGTGATGTCGAACTCAGCGGGCGCCATGGAGTTCTGGCTGTAGCCCACTTTCTGTCCGTTCACCCATACATACATTGCCGACTTAACGCCGTCGAAATGAAGGATGTAGTGACGTCCAGGCTCTTTCTTAAGGTTGAACTCACGCACGTAGGAGCCTGTAGGATTACGGTTCTCGTAGCTGAAGAAATGCCTCGGCGGTTCACTCATCACGCGCGGCTGGTCGCGTTTGAACGGGTAGTTCATATTGGTGTAGATGGGTTTGCCATAGCCCTGCAACTGCCATGTGCCAGGCACGTGAATCGTAGGCCATGAGGACGTGTCGAAGTCCTCGCGATAGAAATCAGCCGGCCGCTCATCAGGGTTCTTGGCCCAGTGAAACTGCCAATTGCCATCGAGCGACAGCCATTCGGGGTGCAGTGCCCGTTCCGACGGCAGCGTCAAGCTGGCATGGTAGGGCAGTTTGTTGATGCCTATCACCTGCGGATTCTCCCAGTCGTGGGGTGTTTGCGCTATAGATGAGGTGAAGCAGAACATGAAGAGGAGGAAAACAACAGCCCCCCTTCCCACTCCCCATTCTAAGGGGAGGGTGGAATGATTAGGCATTTGGTGGAGAATGTTTGGCATGGTTTAATTTGTTGGTATTTAGTTGATTCCTTCTTGGTTGAAATTTTTATTTTCACTTTTAACTCCTTAATTTTTAGCTCCTTCCATATAAAGTTCACTCTTCTTGGAAGTGACCATTTTCATCCTTCCATATAGAGTCCACTCTTCTTGGAAGTGACCATTCTCTCCATAGGGAGTGCTGTGGGGACAGGGGCTCAGAATACTTCCTTCACAATCTGACATACATTGTCGGTCTTGGCCATAGTGTAATAATGTATGGCCGGCGCGCCATGAGCCAACAGGTCGCGACTCTGGCGTATAGTCCACTCTACGCCTATCTGGTAGGCATCTTCCTGCGAGCGAGCTTTAGCCAGCAGACTTACCAATTGCTGAGGAATGTCGATGTGGAAGGAGCGGGGAAGGAGATCTACCTGACGCTGTGCCGAGATAGGCTTGAGCCCTGGTATGATGGGCACGGTGATGCCAGCCTGACGAGCCTTTTCCGTAAAACGGAAGAAACTGTCGTTGTCGAAGAACATCTGCGTGACGATGTAATCGGCACCAGCGTCCACTTTCTCTTTCAGATAGCGGATGTCCACCTCCATGTTTGCCGCCTCGTAGTGCTTCTCAGGATAGGCAGCCACGCCCACACAGAAGTTGGTAGGAGTGCCTTTGCTCACCGTTGGGTCGAGGTATACACCGCGATTTAGGTTGTTGATGAGCCCCACCAGCTCGTTGCTATGGCTGTAGCCGTCGGGCTCGGGGATGAAATGGCGCTGTCCCGGCAGCGCATCGCCGCGCAGGGCTACCACATTCTGCACGCCCAGGAAGTGCAAGTCCAGCAGTTCACTCTCTATCTTCGAACGCGAAGCACCGCCACATATCACGTGTGGCACTATCTCCAGCTCGGGATATCTGCGCATGATGGCCGCCACGATGGCTATGGTGCTCGGGCGCTTGGCCAGCGTCATCTTGGTGAAAGTGCCGTCGGCATTGGGCACATATTCCACCTCGTCGCGATGGCAGGTGATGTTGATGAACGGCGGGTTGAAAGCCATTAGCGGGTCGAGGCTGTCGTACAGACGTGCCACGTCGCTGCCTTTGAGCGGCGGCACCAGTTCGAAACTGGCAAAAGGTTTCTCGGCAGAGCGTAGGATCTCTATTACTTTCATATCTTTAAGATGTGTGATTTGGCGTATATTAAGTGCTTAAAGCATTAAATGAAGGAAGTGAGCTTAAAAGCTTAGTCCTCAGTGATATATTTTGACAACAACATTTTGCCTTCCTCTTCGCTGATGCCACGTCGGTGACAGTAGTCTGCGAGTTGTGCCTTGTCGATTCTTCCCACTGGGAAATAACGCGCTTCAGGGTGCAGGATGAAGAGGCCGCAGATGGAAGTGCTGGGCTGAATGGCATAGTGGTCGGTGAGCGTTATGCCCATGAGGCGCTCTGCCTGCAGACGGTCTATGACGATGCGTTTGAGCGAGTGGTCGGGACAGGTGGCATATCCAAATGCCACACGCAGAATCCTCGTTGCGGCGGCATCCGTGCCTCGCTCGTCTTCAGCCGTGAGAGCCGTCCTTACCTGTGTCTCAAGCCATTCGGCACTGGCTTCTGCCAATCGTGCACACAGGGCATGTGTCATCAGTCGCGAATGTTCATCGTCGGCTTCGTGTACAGGCTTTGCCACTATGGTGAACAGCCCTATGGGCGAGGGTGTTTGTTCGTCTATGAAATCGGCCAGGCATAGGAAACTGCCACGGGCGCTTTGGCTGCGCAGCATAGGCAGTCGCACGCCGTCACAGAGCACTATGTCGTTGGCTTCGCGTTTGGCAGCCTCGAAACTTACCAGGGCTTGCAGCGTTATGCCTTGTTCGGCAATGGCTTTCTTGAGGGCAGCCTTGCCCTCGTCCAGCACTCGTTTGGCCTCTGGGTTGACAAGCTGTTGCTGTAGAGATTCGCCTTTGAACCCCCAGAACAGCAGGAACATCCTCCAGTCCACGAATGGCACCACGCCGCCCTCGTCGTTGTCGAGGGGGATGATGATGTTCTTCGTTGCCTTTTTGATGATATTGGCCGCTGTCCACCCTTTGGCGGCACAGAAGTGCGGTGCTCGTTTGTTTGCCTCGTCGTAGGTTACGATAGGCTGATGATTCTCTTCATAGGCCTCGCGTACACGCTCCTGATCCGCTTTAATCTGTGCCGTGGCAGCTGCGCTATCCATCTGCAGGCGCTTGGCAACAAGTGCCGTGTGCGAGGCATCGCCCCCGTGCACTACAAGTCCTTTGTAGAGGGGTGCTAGCTTAACGGCCGTGTGAACTGCCGAAGTGGTGGCGCCGCCCACTATGATAGGCACCTGCAATCCTTCGCGCTCAAAGAGCAGGCACAGCTTCTCCATCTCCTTGAGCGACGGCGTTATCAGTCCGCTCACGCCTACGAACAAAGGCTTATGCTCGCGCGTGGCTTCAAATATTGTCTCTGCCGCCACCATCACGCCCAGGTCAACCACTTCGAAGCCGTTGCATGCCAGCACTATGGCCACGATGTTCTTGCCTATGTCGTGAACGTCGCCGTTGGCGGTAGCAAGCACCACTTTTGGCCGTGTGGTCGTATTGCCCTCGCTGTCAGCATCGATATATGGCTGCAGCAGCGCCACCGCCTCTTTCATCACTTGTGCGGCTTTCACTATCTGCGGCAGGAACATCTTGCCTTCGGCAAAGCGTGCTCCTACGTCTTCCATAGCCCGCATCAGCGGTCCTTCTATCACGGCTATTGCCTGGCCGTATTTCTCCATGGCCTCGGGAATATCGTCGGCCAGGTGCTCGCTGTTGCCGTTGGCAAGGGCGTAGGCCAGCCGCTGGTCAATGGGCGTTTCCTGCCTTGTAGCAGCGGGCTTGCTGCCTTGGTCGCTCTGGGCCGTCGGCGCGTTCTTGTCAGCCATGTAGTCTGCGGCCACCTTCAGCAGTCGCTCCGTGGCGCCGTCGTCGGTGTTGAGCACCACATCTTCCACGGCTTTCAGCAGTTGCGGTTCTATATTGTCGTAGACCTGCAACATCGTGGGATTCACGATGGCCATGTCTAAACCGGCACGTATGGCATGATACAGGAATACCGAGTGCATGGCTTCGCGCACTGTGTTGTTGCCGCGGAAGCTGAACGACAGGTTGCTCACACCGCCGCTCGTCTTGGCCTGCGGCAGGTGCTGCTTTATCCATTCCACGGCGCGTATGAAATCTATGCCGTAGGCCTGATGCTCGTGTAGCCCGGTGCCTACCGACAGAATGTTCACGTCGATGATGATGTCCTGTGGCGGTATGCCTATGCCGGTGAGCAGCCTATAGGCACGCTCGGCAATGGCTATCTTGCGCTCGTAGGTTGTGGCCTGTCCTTCCTCGTCGAAAGCCATCACTACCACGGCTGCGCCCAGTCGTCGCAGCTCGCGGGCCTTGTTCAGGAAATCCTCCTCGCCATTCTTCAGGCTTATGGAATTCACGATGCTTTTGCCCTGCGCGTTCTTAAGTCCTGCAAGGATAGTGTTCCAGTCCGACGAGTCGATCATCAGCGCTGCACGTGCCACGGCGGGGTCGGAGTTTATATGTCGGCAAAATGTAGCCATAGCGTCTGCGCTGTCGAGCATCGGGGCGTCCATATTGATGTCTATGACCGCTGCGCCGCCCTCTATCTGGTGTCGTGCCACGGCCAGTGCCTCCGTATGCTGTCCCTCGGCTATCAGCCTTGCGAATTTCCTCGAGCCTGCCACATTGGTGCGCTCGCCTATATTCGTGAAGTTCTGTGTGCGGCGGTCTATGAGTAGCGGCTCCAGCCCCGATAGCCACAGACGGTCGTCAGCCTGAGGCAGCACTCGCGGTTTCACGCCTTCCAGCGCCTCGCGTATACATTTAATGTGTCGCTCGTCAGTTCCGCAGCAGCCGCCCGCCATGTTCAGCAATCCGTCCTCCGCCATCTCGCGCAGGTGGCTGGCGGTGTAGTTGGGCAACTCGTCGTACTCGCCCATTTCGTTGGGCAAGCCTGCGTTGGGGTACAGCGACAGACGCACGGGTATATTGGCCGCCAGCTGCTCCACGAAAGGTCTTAGGTCGGCAACGCCGAACGAGCAGTTCAGTCCGAAACTGAGCAGGGCAGGGTAGTGGGCTATGCTGTGGTAGAATGCCATCAGCGTCTGCCCTGTCAGCGTGCGGCCGCTGCGGTCGTTCACGGTGGCTGACACCATCACGGGTATCGCTCTGCCGAGCCGCTCGCCCAACCGTTCTATGGCATAAAGTGCCGCTTTGGCGTTGAGGGCATCGTAGCACGTTTCCAGCAGCAGAACATCCGCACCGCCTTCCAGCAATGCCTCGGCCTGTTCGCTGTAGGCTGCCGCCATCTGGTCAAACGTAACGGCGGTCTCGGCAGGTGCCAGGGTCAACGACTTGGCGGTAGGCCCTATTGAACCAGCCACCCATACCTGTCGACTCTGCCTGTCGGCCACGCGCCGTGCTATGCGTGCACCCTCCAGCGCCATATCGCGTGCCGCCTCTTCGCAGGCATAGCCGTGCTGGCTGATGCGGTTTGCCGAGAAGGTGTTGGTGGTGATGATGTCTGCGCCGGCTTCTACATACAGGCTGTGCACCTGTTCCACCACTTCGGGGGCTGTGAGGCATAGCACGTCATTGTTGCCGGTGAGCGACACGGGCCAGTCAGCGAAGCGCCCGCGGTGAAAGCTTTCCGCTCCCACGCCCAGAGCCTGCAGGCGTGTGCCCATGGCTCCGTCGAGGATTAGTATCCGCTGTTGTAATGCTTGCTCAATACTCATTCGGATCTTCGTGTTTCTATTTGCCGTGCAAAGGTAGTAAAAAGATTAGAGATTATAGGTTAAGGAATAAACTTTTTTTCATCCACCCCCTTTTTTTCGATAAAACGTTGACTTTAATGGCCTCTCTCCCCGCTCAACCTTGACCTTGACGGCCTCTCTCCCCGCTCTCCCCCAAAGGGAGAGGGCCTCGCTTCGCTCGAAGAAGCGGAGCAGCGCCGAACGGACATTGACCTTGACCTTAACCTTAACCTTGACCTTAACCTTAATCCTTAATCCCTAATCACTAAATAATCTAAACCTAAACCTCCTATTCGGCGCAGTGTCGCCCGTGGTGCTTATCGATATGATATCATCCGGGTCGGACGGGTTGTCAGCCCATTTGAAATCCAACGTAAATGCACCTCTCTTCAGCCCCAGCGCCTTGCGCGGAACCGTCATGGTGAGGCTGTTGCCCGCTATCACACGCTCTACAGACGTCACCGCCTGCCACTGACCCTTGGCGTCGCTGCTGCGGTACAATATCCCATTCTTCACCATGAAATCGAAGCCCAAACCGTTGCCCCTTCGCGCTGTAGCTGCCGCTGCTGTCGTAGCCGGGTGCGTGTCCATGTAAAGCAGCATCCAGTTCCTATCCGTGCAGGGCGTCAGCGCATCTGCAGTCACCGCTTCAAACACAATATACTTACGCGTAACCTTCACCCTGCACTCTACGATGTCATTGCGCCCAGAGGAGTCGGTGTAGTGCAGTCCGCCGTAGCCGTTGTGGTCGCGGTGCATCACGTCGCCCTGCGTGTCATGGTAACTCACCACTGCGTTTCTGCCGCGCGCCACCTGTTGTGGCCTGACACCCTTGTAGCGCCTTATGTTCTGCACCAGCTGCATATAGTAGTTGTCCGTGTAGCCGCCGCGCATAGGCTGTATGGTGCGATTGAACTCTGCGTTATACTGATCCACGAAGTAGAATGGGTTCTTGCGCCCGAGGAAAGTGGTGGGACCAGGCACCGTTTCACTGCCCGGGGCGAGGCCTGATCGGTACTTCCCCGCCGTCCATTCGTTCCAGTCGTTCACGTAGATGAAGTCAGGGTCTACGGCAAGTGCCTCGTCCCAGCGGTCCTGGAAGTAAATGCCGTAGCCCTCGGGATGAGCCACCGTGCGCCCCAGCCATGGCACGTAGGCCGAGTCGGGCATGTCCCACTGGTTCAACACCGGCTCCTTTGTCTCGCGTCGCCAGCTCTTGCCCGTGATGCTTATCGGGTGCTGCGCAGGCGTCACAGCCATCTCCTCCAGTCGCCCTTTGTGGCGTGATGCCAGGTCTTTGGGTGTCATTTCTGCCACGCGCGCGTCGTTCATCTCATAGCCGAAGCTCCAGTTGTCTTCGGTTCCGACGTAGCGATGCCCGCCCCATTCGTAGTAACCCCACCACATATTCCTCAGCGTGAAGAACTCCTGCACCTCCTGCGGATAGCGGCCTGCCTCGTAGCCGCTGCCATTGGCGTCGTGGTCGGGCTCGGCGTTGTAGAGCAGCAGCGGCTTGCCGTCCCACATAAACCAGAAGTCCCGCGCCACCTCTTTCTTATATATCCGTTCGTAGAGGTCCGTCACCACGCTCACCACGGCTCCGTTGAACGCCCAGAAGCAGAACTGCGGCACGCTGTTGCCCAGCGCCCTCATCTTGGCCATCTCGTCAAACAGCACCGCCCACTCGTCCCAGTAGCGCACCGCATTCGTCACGTCGAGGATTAGCACGTCTACGCCGGCGTCAGCCAGCATCGACAGGTCGCGACGTATGAGCCAGCGGTCCTGACTGAGGAAATAGCCCGCCTCCGGCTCGCCCCAGTGCAGGCTCCACTCCTTCCAAGCCGGGTGGTAGGCGTCGAGGCGTGCCTCAGGGGCCTCCTGCAGCGTGCGTGTCACATCGCCCCCATAAGGCGCATTCAGTCCGTACTTGCCCTCATCATGCCAGGTGATGTAGAAGATACCCACCGTGCGCTGCTTGTCCGTCCGTAATGGTGCCTCCTCGGCGGTCGGCATCACCCGGCCGAGGGCGTCTGTTGCCACCCACGTGTCAGGCATGATGTCCGTCACTTGAGCGTTTGTTGCAAGCGTGCAGATTATTAAGGTCAGCAATAAACTAATTCTTTTCATTCTCTTATGCCCTTTTATCTTTTCTTTTTCTCTTTTATGTTACTATTCTCATCTATTCTCCCGTCACTTTTCTCTAACAGCCTTCTTCTCTTTTCCCCACATATTTTCTTCTTCCTTTTCGTGTGCAAAGTTACAAAAAAATATCCAAATCTCCAATTTTTTTCGTGTTAAAAACAACATTGTTTTAGGTAAAAAATATGAGATGGTACAAAACCCTAAAATAAGTCCCGTGGGAAAAGGGACAACAAAAGCAGAAAGCATACAACCTGATCAGAGAGATAAGTCAACAGAATCAGTATAATAAACAGTAATTAACAAAACGGCAACAAATCAAGGCTCAAAAGGAGTCAACACTATACAGGGAAAGACAAACCTCGTGTGGTCAAGAGTGGTCATTAAGGTCATTAGGTCATTAAGGTCATTAAGGATTTTGGATGCGGTCATCAGCTCACTATAATATATAGTGCCGTTCTTGACCAGTGTGAGAACGTTAATGACCTAATGACCTTAATGACCATAATGACCACTCCGGCTCCCTCATTGCAGCATTGAACAGCAGCAAGTGTGTCTCATTGAAGTCATCGAAAAAAAATGCACACGCGCCTGATTTTTTAACACTAAAAATTCGTTTACCGCAATGTTGATGTTGTATCTTTGCAGCGGAAAAGAGGAAGTGGCAGAATGTCGACACTGCCGCTTCTAACGGCCATATCTGCAAGGACTTTAGCGCTGAAGTCCAAGCAGCACGGCGGGCTGGCGCCGCCCGTCGCGAATGGCTGTGGATTGACCTTAACCTTAACCTTAACCTTGACCTTAACCTTGACCTTAACCTTAACCTTGACCTTAACCTTAACCTTGACCTTAACTTTAACCAATCTCCACGCCCTAAAAACAATGAGCCCTCTACACTTAAGTGGGTTAGGGGATTAATGATTAATGATTAAAGATTGACCTTGAAGGTCTCTTTCCCCTATCTGTCCTCAGCCCTAGATAGTGACTTTGAAGAACGTCCTTTACATGCGAAACTATGGTCATTAATATCGACAACAAAGAAGTACATTAAATTCTGCATCGCTACGTTGAAGGATTGCAACAGCGACCTTTCTCTGTGACGAATAAGGGTGAGAAGAAGGTGGTTTTCGCCTCCTTTCCCGATGAAAAAGCAGAATATTTTTCATTTTTTCCGATTTTTGTTTGGCAGTATCGAAGAAAAGGCATACCTTTGCAGCCGCAAAACTCAGAAAGCCTACAAGAGGAGAGATGCTCGAGTGGCTGAAGAGGCACGCCTGGAAAGCGTGTAACCGGCAAAACTGGTTCCCGGGTTCGAATCCCGGTCTCTCCGCTTGAAAGGGTGCACAGAGTGATGCGCTATCGTACAGTTGACACGGGAAAGTCCTGTACGGCCAGCTCCCTTCGAATCCCCCAGGGCTTGACCGCAGCAAGGGTAGTTGGTTGTAGCGGCGCGATGCAGATCGCTTTCCCACCCGCCTCTTTAGCTCAGTTGGCCAGAGCACGTGATTTGTAATCTCGGGGTCGTTGGTTCGAATCCGACAAGAGGCTCAAAGCGAGGAAAGGCAGTTCCAGAATACTGGAGCTGCTTTTTTTTGTGCTCGAAGGGGGAGGGAAGGTCGCGTACTTTTGAGGTAGCAAAACCGCCTCATGCTCTTTAGGAGAGGGAGGACGGAGAAGGGGCATGCCTTGGCGTTAGAAGGGCAGACTTACACTCGAGTGATAATGCGGGTGAAAACGTCGAAGTCTGTATCGAGGCGTGAGAGTTCGTAGGGTTGGATGGCAAGGGAGAAGGTACCTCGTATGTCCGGAAGGTCGAAGAAGGTACGCAGGAGGCTAGCGAGGTTGAAACTTAGGCTATCGGCTTTACCCTGTGTTTGGGAGAGAGTGGATGCACGGTGGATGAGCTGTCGACAAACGGCAGTGAGATAGTCGCGGTCGTGTTCCTCGAAACGTAGGGTGCGTAGGAGGACGAAAGCAGCGGGGAGGCCATCGGTATGGAGCAGGAAATCGATGCGTCGCCTTGAGGCGTTGACCCCCATGCGCTCGAAAAGGCATTCCATGGTGGCTGGCTGACTGATAGCGGGTAACCACTGGAAGAGAATCTTCTGGCGGTCGATGATGCGTTGTTCGGTGGCGAGTGCCGTTGCTAGACGGATAAAGCCCTCATCGTTGAGGGAGAGGGTAGCAGCTTTCAGACGCGGTGTGGCGGCCTTGGCAATCGTGACGGTGAAGGCTCGGGGTTGCCAGGTGATGAGACGGAGGGCAACCTCCCAGAACACCTCTGGGGACACCGTGGTGAGCAGGCGCTCACCGATAAGGTAGCCTGCCGTGCGGAAATGAGCGTTTGAGAGGCTGTCGAGGTAAGCTGTGAGGGCGTCCCAGTCGGCAGCGCTGAAGAGCTGCTGCAAGCGGGCGTAGATGGCGGGATGGTAGTGTTGGTCCAAGGGGGTATAGAAGAGAGAAGTGGCGGTTGAGTGGGAAGGGGCGAACCCGCAATAATCGTGGGACATCGCGGCCGAGGAGAGGTCAAAACTAGCGAACGAAGGGCTTATGACGTGGCTCCTCGGCCGTGTGTGAGAGGTTATTTAGCTTTGAGCAATTCGAGGGCTTCAGCGGTGGAAATCTGTTTCTCGCCGAGGAAAGCAACGATGAAGGCTTCGGGGAAGGTCTCGCGCACTTGTGCCAGTTCGTTCTTGATCTCTTGATAATCGGTGGCACGGCTGTAGATGACTTTGAAGCGCTCGCCAGCGGGGATATAGCGCACGCCCGTGTAGCCCTTGAGGCGGTAGTCACCGTCCTTGAGCTTGGCCGCGGTATTCATGAGTTGAATGGCAAAATAGGGGCGGTCGGCGGGTGCTTTGGGCTCAGCTGCAGCGGCTTTAGCCTCAGCTTCTGCCTTTGCCTTTGCTTCTGCCTTGGCCTTTGCTTCGGCGGCTGCTTTTGCTTCTGCATCAGCTTTTGCTTTAGCCTCTGCCTCGGCTTTGGCTTTGGCGGCTTTAGCTTCTGCCTCGGATTTAGCTTTAGCCTCTGCCTCGGCTTTGGCTTTGGCAGCGGCCTCTTCAGCTTCACGCTTGGCTTTAGCCTCAGCTTCGGCTTTGGCTTTGGCGGCGGCCTCTTCGGCTTCGCGCTTGGCTTTAGCCTCTGCTTCGGCCTTGGCTATGGCAGCTGCCTCTTCGGCTTCGCGCTTGGCACGCGCTTCGGCTTCAGCTTTGGCCATAGCAGCAGCTTCCTTGCGGGCTTGGTTGTCCTTGGCTACTTCGGCAGCTTCCTCGGCACGTTCAGCCTCAGTGGGGATGACCTCCACGGGCGCTTTGGGAGTGTTGACGGCTACGGGAGCGTAGGTCATATAACGCAGGTTGCGCAGCTTGCGCTTGTCTACAGTTCCGTTCTTGGTGAGTTCTTGGTACTCGGCAAGGGCCTGGTAGATGGCCTGTGCCAGTTCCTTCTGTCCCTGCTTGGAGGCTAGGTAAATCTCCTCGTCGGCGTTAGTGATGAACCCCACTTCGGTAAGTACAGAGGGCATATTGGTGTGCTCGCAGACGTAAAGCTCACGCTGCTTGACACCTCGGCTGGCGTCGCGTCCATGAGCCATATACTGCCGTTGAATGAGCAGAGCAAGGAGTTCACTCTTACCTGCTTGCGTGCCCGATAGCGGGACATTCGTAGCGTAGAACGATTCGGTGCCGCGGACGTAGCGGTTGGGCGCCGAGTTGACATGAATGGAGAGGAAGAGTGCCGCTCCTCGTGCATTGGCCAGGTTGCAACGTTCAGAGAGGGTGGGGTAGGTGTCCTTCTCGCGCGTGTAAATGACGCGCACACCGTTGATGTTCTTCTTGACCAGCCGTCCGACTTCTTTGGCGATGGCGAGGGTGATCTCCTTCTCCTTGGCTTTTCGGCCTTCGCAGCCATAGTCGTGACCGCCATGACCTGGGTCGATGACCCACGTCACTTTGTTTGCCCCCATCACCAACAAAGGTAAGAGGCACAACGCCCATAAAGCGATGTGTTTCATGATGTTTTTACTCCTTATTGGGCGCAAAGATAGGAAAAAGTTTGAAGTTCAGCGTTTAAAGTGGTATTTTTTTGCATTTGAAACCTCTTTTTTTGTACTTTTGCACCGCTAAAAAAAGAAAACGACATGAGTGATGGGAATTTCAATCGGGCTTTGCTGCCTTCGACGCCTTATGCGAGCGGCGTGAAAGCGGGTAAGGCGCAAGAGCGTGCCCATGTGGAACAAGCGTTCCGCGCATGGCTGAGAGCTGAGCTGCCAGAACTGACTGCAGATGAGGTGGAGGCGAAGGTAGCGGCCTTCAAGCGCTTGCTGTAGTGGGATTAGTCACATGGCTAATCGCGGGGCGCTGTCGGCCATCGGCAGAAAGATACCAGATGAAACTGAAAAATGGAATCTTACCGATGGTGTCAAAGAAAAAACCGCATCGGTGATGTGATGAGAACTCCGAGTGAATATGATTTGAGTGCTCGCGTCCTTTGTAATCTGCCGGCCTCTGCGTGAGAGGTTACCCCGAAGGGCGCAGCCCGCCATTGGAGCGCGAAGCTTCCTCGGTTTTCTGATTATTATTGATGAGTCTCCCAATCTAACCGATGCGGCTATAAGTCGAAAGTATCGTGGTTGCGGTACTTCTGTTTCAAAGATCACGCTGCAAAGTTAAGCCGAATCACGCTTCTTGCCAAATTTTCGACCAAGAAAATGCAATCTTTTACTTTTCTGTCAACTTTCTGCTAGAAAATTTGCATATTCTCAAAGATTTTTCTTACTTTGTCCTCGATTTAGGGTTTGTTCGCTCGCGCGTGCGTGCGTTCATCAATTAATTTCATCACAAATTAATTCATCATTACACCCAAAGCCGCTGACCGATGCAAACCGCCAGTTATGTGATTCTTGCTGCCGCCCTACTGCCTGCCGTGATCCTGATGATCCTCATCCTGATTCGCGACAAGGAACAACCCGAGCCGCCTCGGCTGCTGGTTAAGGGTGTCATTTTCGGCGTACTATCAGCCTTCGGGTCCTTGGCGATCTCCATGCCCTTGCTGTCATCTGGGCTCATACCTCCGAGCTACAGCAACTCGTTCGAGGCACTCCTGCATTCGTTCGGTGCGGCCGCTCTGCCTGAGGAACTGTCCAAACTGTTCTTCCTGTGGTTGCTGTTGCGGCGGAATCCTTATTTCGATGAGCATCTCGACGGCATTGTTTATTCCGTCTGCATCGGGCTGGGATTTGCAGCCTTTGAGAACATCCAGTATGTGTTCAATGCAGGTGACAACTGGGCATTTACGGCCATCCTGCGCGGCCTGCTCTCCGTTCCTGCCCATTTCTTCTTCGCTGTTTTGATGGGTTATTACTATAGCCTCGTCCACTTTGGTCATAACCCTAAGCGCAATGCCGTTTGGGTGTTGGCTGCTCCTGTACTGGCTCACGGCATTTTCGACACAATAGCGATGGCTCAGGAGGTTTCCCCAGGCTTGGAGGCCATGTTCGGGATTGTACTCTTGCTGTTCTGCAACGAGCTGCGTAAGCTCTGTACGCGTCACATCCGAGAGATGGCCGATGCAGACAAGGATAACTATGTAAGGAACTAAAAAATGAGTCCATCTAAAAAAACTGTAGGGCAGAGGGTCACTTCTTTTCCCCGTTTAACATCAAGAGCTGAAAATGGTGCAGAAATGGTCTGACATAGATATGGTCAATGCCGTGCTGAGGCGCGACAATGCGTGGCTGGAGAGGTGCTATTTCGATTGCAAGCGCTACTTCACGTCGCATGCTGGTGCGCTGTTCGTAGACGAAGCCAACGTGGACGATGTCTTCCAGGACGCGATGATACACCTTTGGCGTGAAATAGAGACCCGCCGTATTGAAGTCTTCGAAGGACGCCTCTGCCGCTGGGCCGACGGACGGTTGGTGCCGATGACCAGTTCGCTACTCACATTCCTTATGGCCATTGCCAAGCGAAAGCATTGGGAACTGCTGCGTCACCAGAACCGCCTTCAGCTGATGGACAACGATCGTGCACTCGAAACCCTCGACCGCGAACGTTATGCCGAACAGCCTGACGAGGTCAGCGAGAATGACCTGCGCGAGCGCGTCGTCGCTGATGCAGTACTGGCTATGACCGAGCGCTGCCGTCAGATCTTAACCCTCTTCTACTTCGAGCATCGCACGCTCGACGATATCCTCGCTCTGCGACCTGAGAACACGACGAAGATGGGTCTGAAAACCAGTAAATACAAATGTATGCAACGGCTGCGCGAACAAGTCAGGAGCCGCTTTCAACAACTACACATCAATCTCTGAAAATATAATCAAACCAACACCCAAGACAGCTTTATGACAACGAATAAGAATATCAACCTCGATGAGGAGCGTATCGATGCTCTCGACCACCTCCTCTTCCGTGAACTCGGTCGTCAGGATGCCTGGCGCCAGCAGATGCAGCAGTGGGAGGCTCGCCAGCGGCAGCAACGGCGGCTGCGGCTGTTGCCTGTCATCTCGAACATCGCTTCGGTGGCAGCGCTGTTCATCTTGGGACTCTTCCTGCAGGCCGCCCTGCCATCGACCAACGTCTCGGCCTCGCTCGTACCTCCGACCGAGCCCATTGAGCAGAACATAGGTAGCCACGATACTGGTTCTACGCCAACAGCTAAGGGCCTTGTGACAGACTCACTTCCCCCTACGGACGCATCCATTCCAAAGTGATGCGTCCTTTTTTTTCGCGTTTTCTTTGTTATCTCTTAGATTTCTTGTATCTTTGTGCCGTAAAATCATTCATTAGATGCAAACTAAGCGTATGAAATCGCATTTCTACTTGCTCCTGCTGGCCGCTTGCGTCAGCTCGTCTGCCCTCTGGGCACAAGTGCCTTCGGGCGCCTCGTCGGCCGTTGCTTTGGGCGTCCCTCATGTGACCATTCCCTATCGTATCGAAGATCCAGGCACGAAACTGCCCGACATCATCTGGGGCCTGGATCAGGCTTGGATCAGCGAAGGCAATATGCACCGTGGTGTGAACTTCGCTGGCGCGGACTTGATAGACATTGTACGCCTCAGTTTCCAAACGACCCACGCTGTAGGCGAGGACCTACAGCTGAGTGCCAGTCAGATGAAAGACCTTGACACCCGCATCAACATTGCTAAAAGGGCTGGAGCATTCACCGTCAACATCAATTCCGATCAGGGTGCAGGCGTGATAGCCCACTATCACACTGGTTCATCGGCTTCGCAGGTAGATACTTATGCCCGCCGCTGGTACTTGCTCATCAAGGCTACGAAGAACTATATTGAAGGCAAAGGATTGAAAGTGAGCAGTGTGTCGCCCTTCAATGAGCCAGATTACACGGCCTGGAATCAAGGGTCGCAGGCGGAGTTCAAAGCAGTCAGTAAACTCATCAAGGAGGACCCCGATTTTGAAGGGGTTGTCGTCTGTGGCGGCAATACGCTGAACAATGACCGAGCGCTCGAGTGGTATAATTCCAGCAAGGCTTATCTCGACGAAGGCAATACCCACCAACTGGCAGGTTCTTTCGATACTTTCGCCAACTTCTACAAGCGCGTCGTTGCGGACGGGAAGGTTGCCGTAGGCGATGAATTGCACAATACGATGGAGTGCATGGTCGGATCAGAGTATGGTCTGACGAAAGGCATCTGGTGGGGCACTTGCGACCACACGCGCAGTCAGTTCATGAAGGCCAGTCGCGGCACACGCCTCGGTTATGGCGAGCATCGTGCCAACTGGACAGCGGCAGCTGTCTATCGTCACCCCGACGGCTCCGTGCAGGGCTTTGGCGGCACCTCCGAGCGTCAGGCATACACGACCACCTATCGCTTCGCAGCCCTCGACCACGATGTCTTCTACAACGGTCAAGGACCCATGCGCGAGTACATGATGACGCTCCTTGGTGGCACAGGCTATCAGAAGGGACAGACGAACGCTGAGACGTTGGTCAACATCCAGGGCGGTGAAGACATTATGCCTGCCCTTCCCACTGAGGCAACCAACTATCGCATTATCAATCGTTTCAGCGGCTTCGCCCTCTCGCCACTCGGCAATAACGCTACGAGCGGCATAAGCCTTACGCAACAGAAACCACTCCGAACGAATCAGGCTCAGCAGTGGACCATCTCGCCCGTCAGTCCTCGCATCGGAGGCGACTTCAGCTACTACAAGATTGCGAATGTCAAGACCCCGTCCCTCCTCCCCGATGTGCGCGACTGGAGCCTTGAGGATGGCGCCGACGTCATTGCCTTCGCTGGTGGTTTCGGTGACAACGAACAGTGGTATTTCCAATACGCCGGTGATGGTTGGTTCTATATTCGAAGCAAGCATAGCGCCCTCTGTCTGCAGGTCGCTCCTGGTTCCGATAAGCAGATGACGTCCGTAGGGCGTAACGTGAACCAGGGAGTCTTCACGGGCTCGGCCAATCAGCAATGGCGTCTTATCCCTATTGATGTGGTCTATGATGACGAAGCACCTGCCGCTCCAACAGCCCTCGTCGCAACGCCTCAGCCAGCCAGCGTAAGCCTCACTTGGACGGCTCCTGCCGACACCGACCTATTGGGCTATACCATCCAACGCTCCGATGATGGAGGACGCACGTGGCGCGTCATCAATCGTGGCATTTCAACCACTACTTATGTTGACAACACTGCTTTTGAAGCTATTGACTATCAGTATCGTGTCCTCTCTGAGAACCTCAGTCGTAACCACTCCGAGCCAAGCGTTGTGGTCACAGCTGCCCCCTCCAATGAGCACGCCCTAATCGCTCACATCACCGCCGACAGCCTTTTCGACGAAACCGTCAACGGCAATCATGCTGCCCTTTATGGCAAGCTTACACAAGAGGATGGGCATTTCGGACAGGCGGTCTCTCTCAACGGTACCGACAATTTCATCCAGCTGCCGGCTACCATTGCCAATTCGCGTGAACTGACCTTCTCTACCTGGTTCTATTGGCGTGCCGGCGATGCTTGGCAGCGCATTTTCGACTTCGGTAACGATACAGACCACTACGTTTTCCTCTGCCCGAAGCCCAATACGACCAATCGTCTTCGTCTGGGCATCAAGAATGGCGGTACCGAACAGACCCTCGATTCCAAAGTTACACATCGTGCCAACCAATGGATTCATGTGGCCGTCACCTTCGCCGAGGATGCTATCACGCTTTACCTCAACGGAGAACCAGTGGGCACCACCACCTCTATTTCAGCCCGTCCCGCCGACTTCCGTCCTATCTTCAACTATGTAGGACGCAGCCAGTTCACGTCCGACCCCATGTTCAAGGGCTCTATCGATGATATCCGCATTTACAATTATGCCCTCTCAGCCGATGAGATGAGCGCGCTCTACTCGCTGGCCGATGGTATCCATGATGTTCAACCTGGCAACCAATCGCAAACCATCGCTGGTTCCTCCATCTTCGATCTCAGTGGACGCCCACAGCAGCTCCCCTTATCGCGGCGCGGTATTTATGTCATCGATGGTCGAAAGGTCATTGTGAAGTGAGGTAAATCATAGCGTTTACGCTTCTATACCTTCAACCTTTAAAGAATATTCCTTCATACGTTAAGGAAAAACCCTCAGGCCGAAGCCAATTAGTCTTCTGGTCTGAGGATTTTTTTGTTCTTGTCGGCTTTGGTTAGTGCATCTGCTACGGTTCGGCTGTGGCTCTCGAGTCTTTGTACTGCACGAACCTACGCTTATTATGTGCAAAAAGTTATATGAACGGAAAAAAGCCGAGAACAGGCGGTAGATGCGGAATCATGAAACAAAGAAAGTTCAATATAGTCCAATAAATTTGTTTTTTTTGTTTTGTCGGATGACGAAATATGACGAACTTTGCGGCCGAAAAAATATCCATAATTTTATTATGAAGAATCGATTGTCAAGTTGTTTCGTTTTAGCCTTTGCCGGCGTATTGTCAGTCTCAGCTCAGGTGCTGAGCCTCGACAGCTGCCGGGCACTGGCCTTGCGCAACAATAAGGAACTGCAAATGAGCAGTCTTAAGCAGGAGGCTGCCCTCTGGCAGCACAAGAGCGTTCGTACGAACTATCTGCCTAAGATTTCGGCCGTTGGTACATACCAGCGTACGTCGAAGGAAGTATCATTGCTCAACAAGAACCAGAAGCAGGCCCTGTCGCACATGGGGTCGAATGTGGCAGGCGCTATAGGTGAGGGCGTGCAGCGAGGAGCTGCGGACTTCCAGCAGCGGTTGGCCAATCTGCCTTCGTCACCCGAGTTCCAAGCGCTGATAAAAGACCCTCAGATTCAGGCTATTTTCGCGCAGAACCCGCAGTTGGCACAGATGCTGGCGAATCCCTCGTTGTTCCAACAGATGGCGGCTCCCTATCTGGCACAAGCTTCCACTGCTTTCAACGGAATGCTAACAAGTATGGCTCAGCTGGTGGATGGTGCTGGACAGAGCATTGTTGATGCTTTTCGCACCGACACGCGCAATATGACTGGGGCCGCTGTGATGCTGACTCAACCCCTCTATATGGGAGGCAAAATCCGAGCCTACGACCGCATTACGACTTTGGCTCAGGAAGCAGCTGGCGAGCAGCACACGATGGAGGAGCAAGACCTTTTAGTGAGCGTGGACGAAGCCTACTGGCGTATCGTCGCGCTCCAGAGCAAGAAGAAACTGGCCGAGAGTTTCCTCACCACCGTGAAGAAACTCGATGGTGATGTAGACAAACTGATAGCCGAAGGTATGGCCACAAAGGCCGATGGCCTCTCCGTGAAGGTGAAGGTCAACGAGGCTGAGGTGGCGATGATTCAGGTGGACAACGGACTGGCTCTCTCGCGTATGGCGCTGGCAAAGATTTGCGGTCTGCCTATGGATGCCAACTTCACGCTTGAGGACGAGACCGAGGAAATCACAGCCGATGGAGCCCGTCAGGTGTCACTCTCGCTGCAACCTAATGCCGACAGGGATCACGCCGTAGAGACGGCTCTCGCACATCGTGCAGAGATCCGTGCCCTTGATATCGCTGCTCAAGTGAAGCGTGAGGAGGTAAAGGTGGCGCGGTCGGAGTACATGCCTAACTTGGCACTGACGGCGGGCTATCTCGTCTCCAATCCCAATGTGTTTAATGGCTTCGAGAAGAAGTTTAATGGCATGTGGAGCGCTGGCGTTGTCTTGAAGGTGCCCATCCTTACGTGGGGCGACCGCGTCTACAAGGTCCGTCAGGCTAAAGCTGAGGCCGCGATGGCCGAGACGCGTGTTGAGGAAGTTCGCGAGAAAATCACCCTGCAGGTTAATCAGAATCAGCAGAAGATGCAGGAGGCTCAACGCCGCCTCGCAACAGCCCTCCGCTCTCAGGAGCAGGCCGACGAGAACTTGCGTATGGCCAACCTCGGTATGCGTGAGGGAGTCATTCCCGTTTCCAACGTGTTGCAGGCGCAGACTGCTTGGCTCTCTGCTCACTCGACGCTCGTCGAAGCCGAGATTGATGTCCGCTTGGCCGACCTCTACCTCATGCGCGCACTCGGAACGCTGAGCAGGTGAAAGGTTGAAAAGTTGAAATATTGAAAAATTGAAAGGTTGAAAGGTTCTTCGCAAGCGAAGCGGCAAAGCCGAGCGGAAAAGTCCTTCGCAAGCATTGAGTTGGATAGTTGAATCGTTATTCGCAAGTGCTTTGTGGAAATGCTGAAACTTAGAAATACCGACTCTCAAGTGCTTCAAGAAGCGAGCAGAGCTCAATTGGATAAGAAAAGAATGAATAAATAAGATATACTATGGCAAAAAGAAGTAAACTGAACAATCTGTTGATCATCGCCCTCGTGCTGGTGAGTGTGATGGCGCTGGTCATTCTCGTGGGTATTTTCCTCCCCAAACCGCAGGAAGTGCTTCAGGGACAAGCCGAGACGAGCGACTATCGTGTATCGTCCAAAGTGCCGAGTCGCGTGAAAGAACTGCGCGTGCAGCCTGGCGACAAAGTGAAGGCTGGCGACACGCTCGCCATCATGGATTCTCCTGAAGTGAAGGCCAAGATGCAGCAGGCTGAGGCCGCTGAGGCAGCCGCTAAGGCCATCGAACAGAAGGCTCAAAACGGTGCCCGCCGCCAAGAGATACAGGGCGCCTATGAGCTTTGGCAGAAGGCTAAGGCCGGTCTTGACGTAGCCGAGAAGACTTACACGCGCGTGGCCCGTCTCTATGACGAAGGCGTCATTCCCGCTCAGAAGCGAGATGAGGCCGAAGCGCAGCTGAAGGCTATGCAGGCTACGGAGAAGGCTGCTCGCAGTCAGTATGAAATGGCCAAAGAGGGTGCTCGTCGCGAGGACAAAGCCGCTGCAGCCGCTCAGGTCGCACGCGCCCAAGGCGCTATCAGCGAAGTACAAGGTTACATCGACGAGACCGTGCTCGTAGCCACCGCTGACGGCACCGTTACTGAAATCTTCCCAGAGGTAGGCGAACTCGTTGGCACCGGTTCTCCCATTATGAACATCGCTAAGGACGATGACATACGTTTCGTCTTCAACATTCGTGAAGACTATTTGCCCGAGCTCAAGGCCGGTATGGAGAAGACCATCTACATCCCTGCGCTCGACCGCGAATTGACTGTCCGCATCACCACAATGAACGTTATGGGCAGTTATGCTACTTGGAAGGCAACGAAGGCGCTTGACAAGTACGACCTGAAGACCTTCGAGGTTACAGCCCGTGCCGTCAACAATGCTGATGTGAAGGACGTGCTGGCCGGCATGACGGCGATTATCAAGTAACGCACCTCTGACTCCTCCTATGAGGAGGTATTGTCAATGGATACTATCAACCATACTGAAGAAATCAATAGCACCTCTACCCGTAAAGGGACCTGGTGGTGGTCGGCTTTCTGGAAGATATTCTTCAGAGAGTTTGGGCAGTTCTCAAGGAGACCTATCTTCTTGATGACAACGATTGTGGCCCCGCTGACATTCTTGTGGCTGTTCACCTCGATGATGAGCGTCGGATTGCCTACGAAGTTGCCCGCCGCTCTGGTCGACGAGGACAACACTCACGTCACTCGCCAGCTCACGCGTATCCTCAGTTCGATGGAGGAGACGCGATTCGTGTTTTACACCCAAAACTTCACAGAGGCACGTAAGGCGATGCAGCGCGGCGAGATCTACGGCATCTTCCGCATTCCCAAAGGCACCACCCATGCAGCTCTTACCCAGCGGCAACCTGTCATTTCGTTCTACACAAACGATACCTATTACATAGCAGCCTCTCTGCTGATGAAGGATATGCGCAAGTTGAGCGAAATGGCTGGAATAGCCATCACGCGTGAGACGATGCGTGCCCGAGGTTTCACCGAGGACCAGATTATGGGTACCGTACAGCCCATTACAATTGAGAGTCATCCGTTGGGAAATCCCCACCTGAACTATTCTGTCGTCCTCACCAATCTCATTGTTCCTGGATTGCTGATGCTGGTCATCATGCTTACGACATGCTATACCATTGGTATGGAATGGAAACGGCGACGTCAGAAAGAACTTTATGAGTTGGGGGGCGGCAATGTGTACTTGATTGTCACAGCCAAACTGTTGCCGTTGACGATGCTTTGTACGCTCATCTTCTGGGTTATTGACCTTGTGCTCTACAGTTACCTGCAGTTCCCCTGTGCCTGCGGCGTACCGCGCATGATGCTCTGGGGATTCTTGGCTGTAATAGCCTCGCAGGGCTTTGGCTTGTTGTTATTCGAAGCATTCCCCGGATACTTGCGCATAGCGATGTCCGCATGCTCGCTGTTGGGCGTGATGCAATTCTCGCTCGCCGGCTTCTCGTTCCCCGTCTCAGCAATGGACAAGCCCTTCCAGTGGCTGTCGAACATCTTCCCTCTTCACCATTATTTCCTCATCTACGTCAATCAAGCTTTGAACGGCTACCACATCAGTTATGTATGGCCGAACGTCATAGCACTTGTGGCATTGGTCATCCTGCCGGTCGTGTTCATGTTCCGCTTGAAGGACGCTTTCCTCAATAAAGAATACCGAGCATGAGAAAGCCTAAGTTTCCGATACTACACGTTTGGCTCGACGAAATCAGCGAGTTGGTGAAAGACGAGGGAATCCTCATCTTCGCCATACTCTTGCCTTTGGCCTATCCGATTCTTTATGCGATGATCTACAATACTGAAGCACAGCGTGAACTGCCTATCTGTGTTGTTGACGAGAGCATGAGTAGCCGCAGCCGCGATTTCATCCGCTGTGTGGATGCAACAGCCGAGGTGAAAGTGGCAGCCCATTGTATCAGTATGGAGGAGGCTCAGGAACTGATGCGTCGTCGCGATGTCTTTGGCATCCTGCGCATCCCTTCTGACTTCAATCTCAGCCTGTGGCGTGGTGAGCAGGTCGTAGTAGGGTTGTACTGCGATCTCACGTCGATGCTCTATTACAAGGTCGAGTATCTGGCCGTAGTGAATGTGGCACAGGATGTGAACCGTCATATCAAGGTCGAACGGACTCATGCTAATGTGACGCGTCGTGAGGAGAGTGTGGCCCAGTGGCCCATTCGTTTTGATGAAGTGAAGCTCTACAATTCTGCCGGAGGCTTCGCTGCTTTCCTGATTCCGCCCGTTTTGATGCTCATCCTGCAGCAGGCAATGTGCTTGAGCGTCGGTATGTCTATGGGGCGTTCTCGCGAGCGCTTTCGTGGTCTCGTCATCCCGCCCAACAAGCACTACAAGAACACCCTCGCCATCGTGCTCGGCAAGGGACTCGTCCATTTCTTGTTGTTCATGCTGATGGCCTTTTATATGTCGGTGTGTGTGACGCGTTGGTTTGGGCTGCCGCAGTTAGGACATTTCTGGGACCTCGTAGGTTTCTTCGTTCCCTATCTGCTGGCCTGTACCTATATGGCCATTTTCTGGTCCAGCTTCGTCTATCGTCGCGAGGACTGCATCCTCCTTTTCGTGTTCATGTCCATCCCCTTGCTGTTCCTCTCGGGCGTCAGTTGGCCCGGTGTGGCTATCCCTCAGCTTTGGAAAGTAGTTGGTTCTGTGTTCCCCTCCACTTGGGGACTGAATGCTTATGTTCGCATTCAGGGAATGGGGGCGTCGATAGGCGATTGTCGAACAGAGATCATGTCGCTCTGGATTCTCGCAGGCATCTATTTCCTCCTGTCGTGTTTCTTCTATATGGCTGAGATACGCAGGGCGGTAGGTCGAACGGTATTCAATTAAGCCCTGAAGTCACTCGGCCTCATGCCCGTGCGCTTCTTGAAAAGTGTGGCAAAGTATTCCGGATTCTCGAAATGAAGGCGGAATGAAATCTCTTTGATGCTGCGGTCGGTCGATCGCAGCAGTTGTTTGGCTCGATGCAGGCGCAGGTTGATGAAGTATTGCGAAGGAGCTAATCCCGTGTAGCGCTTGAAGAGACGTCTGAAGGTCGTGTACGAAACGTTCAGCGCCGATGCGACGTCGGGCATTGATATGTCATCCTCGATATTCCTTTGCATGAAATCGCGAGCCCGACTGATGAGTTCGGGCACTTCGCGCTCGCGGTCGTAGTCGAGGTTGATGCTGGTCATAAACATTAAGCCAAGCAGGTGGTTCACGATGCCGCAGAGCAATTGTTGGAAATAAGCCTCTTGTCGAGTCGCTACTCGGATAGCCTCTCGGTAGAGGTTCACGCCCACCTCGAGTTGCCCCACGCGGTAGACGGGATGATCAGGCGAGAGGAAGCCTGCAGCCACGCGATGATCGATATTAGGCCCCTTGAAGCCAATCCAGTACTCGTCCCAACCCGTGTCGGGGTCGGGATGATAGGAGTGCCACTCGTCGGGGAAGATGAGGAACATAGTGCCTGCATCTATTTGTTGCTCACCAGCATGAGTCGTTTCCAGGACGCCCTGTCCGCGGGTGATATAGAGCAATTGGTACTCTTGCAGCACGCGTCCCGTCAGCGGATTGAACAGATAGTTCTCGGCATGATGGCGAGGAGGGTAGGGCGCACCTGCTTCCACGTGCTGGAAGCCTACCGAGCACACCGACAGCCCCCACAGGAGGTCGCGCTCGCTCTCAATGATGTATTGGATTGGGTTCACGGCGCGAAGATACACGAACTTTTGCACATAGAAAAGCTTTTTAGGCATTTTCTGCAGTATAATGGTCAAAAAACATAGCTGCGTGTGTTCAAATACTTCTTATCTTTGCACCCGTAAACGTGAATCATTCTTTGATAAAACCATAAAACTCCAAACGAATATGCCAACCCTCACTGACTACCTTGCCGTAGACCTCGGCGCCACCAGCGGACGTACTGTCCTTGCCACTTTTGATGGACAGAGCATCGAGATGCGCGAGTTCACTCGTTTCGACAATCCCCAACTACCCCTCGGAGGGCATATCTACTGGGACCTGCCCCATCTCTATAACGAGGTCCTGAAAGCCTTGCGAAAAGTGAATGCCGAAGGTATTCAGTTGCAGAGCATAGGTATTGACACTTGGGGCTGCGACTTCGCTTTCTTCGGAGCCGACGGGCAGCTCCTCGGACTCCCCCATTGCTATCGCGATCCTTACACCGACGGCGCTATGGATAGCTTCTTCGCTGATAAGATGCCCTCGGCTGAGGTTTACGATAGGACGGGCATTCAGTTCATGCCCTTCAATTCGCTCTTCCAGTTGGATACTCAGCGCCGTGAAGGAAGCGTAGCTCTCCAGCAGGCCGACAAGATCCTGTTCATCCCCGATGCTCTCATCTATATGCTCACGGGCGAAGCCGTCTGCGAATACACCGTCGCTTCTACGTCCCAGATGCTCAATCCTCGGACAGGCGATCTCGACCCCGACCTGTTGCAGGCTATTGGCCTCTCGCGCGACCGCTTTGGCCGTCTCGTGCAGCCTGGGGAGCAGGTGGGCACGCTCACCCCTCAAGTGCAGACCGCCACTGGATTGGGCGCTATTCCCATCGTAGCCGTCGGCTCTCACGACACTGCTTCAGCCGTAGCCGCTGTGCCTGCCGAGGACGATCGCTTCGCCTATCTCAGTTGTGGTACCTGGAGCCTGCTGGGCGTCGAGTCGGCCACTCCGATCATCAACGCCGACAGCTTTGTAGAGAACTTCACGAACGAGGGTGGGCTCGACCATACAACGCGCTTCCTCAAGAACATCACGGGCCTTTGGATCTTCGAGCAATGCCGCCGTGAGTGGAAGGCCGATGAGGTGCCCAGCGATGTCAACGAACTGAATGCCCTCTGCCTCACTTCAACGTGTCAGAGCCTTATACAACCCGACGACCCTCGCTTCGCTCATCCCGACTCGATGACAGCAGCCATCCGCGAGTACCTCACCGAGACCGCTCAGCCGCAGCCCGTCGCGCCTGCCGACTACGTCCGCGTCATCTTCCGTTCGTTGGCCGCCCGCTATCGCGAGGTCATTGACATCCTGCGCCGACTCACGGAGGTCGACATACAGCGTTTGCACGTCATAGGTGGTGGCTCGCGCAACCAATACCTCATGCAGTTCGCAGCCGATGCCCTGCAGATGCCCGTCATCGCAGGTCCGCAGGAAGGTACGGCGCTCGGCAATGCCCTCGTACAAGTGCGTGCCGCTGGGCACGTGGGTTCATTGGCCGAGATGCGCTCCATCATCAGCCGCAGTGTGCAATTGAAAACCTATCTTCCCGCCTCGCCTACAGCGTGAGCGGTGAAAGGCTCTATACGCATCGTGCTACGCGACTATATGAGTAAGCCGATGCGACTATACGTGTAAGCCGATGCGACTATACGTGCAAGCCGATGCGACTATATGTGTAAGTCGATGCGTATAAACGCAACAATCCACACCATACTCCAACAACGATAAAAACCTCTCGTCCCGATTTATGCGAAATTTAGATTGGAAAATCCTTAAGAGTGAATACCTGTTCCGCCGCCCGTGGTTGACGGCGCGTCGCGATACCTGTCAGTTGCCCGACGGGCGCATTCACGACGAATACTATGTGCTTGAATATCCCACGTTTGTCAACGTCATAGCCATCACCACCGACAATGAAATGGTCATCATCCGTCAGTATCGTCACGGGCTTGGGCGCACTTGTTTTGAGATTGTTGCCGGTTGCGTGGAGGAGGGCGAAGACCCGATGGAGGCTGCTAAACGTGAGCTATTCGAAGAGACGGGCTATGCTGGCGGCGAGTGGCGCGAGACAATGCAATACACGTGCAACGCCAGCGCCATGAACAATATCACCCACAGCTACTTAGCCGTAGGCGTAGAGAAGAAGGGCGGGCAGCATCTCGATGCCAACGAGGATATTGAAATCTACACTTTCCCACAGGCGAAAGTCAAGGAGATGCTCCTCCGAGGCGACTTCATGCAAGCCTCTATGATAGCACCTCTCTACAAGTATTTCTCGGGCCTATAAACCTGTCCTCAAGAAATGGTGAGTCGATAGGTAATCAGATGCCAAGCGCTTTTTTGATATCGGCTGTAAGGTCGGTGCTGTGCTTGGGATTAATGTGAAAAGGAACACCCGTGTTGGTGTTTATAATGTATGTGTAATCACCTTCTTCTGAGACTTTCTTGACGGCGTTGGCTATCTTGTCGGTGAGCGGTTTCATCTTTTCAGCATTCGCTTTTTGAAGGGCTTGGTCCGAATCAGCATAGGTCTGTTCGATGCGTTGGAGTAGGGCTTGCAGTTCTTGCTCCTGGCGTTGACGTATGTTCGGAAGCAAGTTTTTTTGCTGTTCGAGGGTTTCCTTCTTTTTCTGAAACTCGTCTTGCATGCGTTTGAGGTCGTTTTCGTACTGTTTGGCGAGCGTTTCCATCTCGTTTTGAACGGTGGCGTACTCGGGCATAGCAGAGAGGACTTCCACGTAGTTGAAATGGCCGAATTTCTGTGCCGTTATGCTCATGTGGACAAGAAGGAGGGCGAAGAGGATGACAGTTCTTTTCATAGTTTATAATGATGGATGATTAGGTGAATCGTTATTGGACAGTTACGGAGTCGCAAAGCGCTTGTTGGTTGTAGTTCCCTTCGAGCACGATGCGCTCGGTCTCACGGAGAGGTTGGATAAACGCTTGCTGATAGTTGTCGGCTTGCCCTAAGGCTTTGGTCTTGTATGCATAGACCTGTGAACGAATTTCATAAGGCTGAGATAACAACGGGGTTTCGTCCTGTTGGAAAACGCGATAATCGTGCTTTGGCTCAATTCCTTTTAGGCTTGGAGCGTACAAAAGATTGATGAAGTTTATGTATTCCTTAAATGCCCGGACATAGTCAGTTTTCCAATTGAAGGATAAACTACTGGGAGCCGATTGACGATGGAGATTCATGGCTCGTTGGAAAGCAATGGTGCGGCTATCCGTATAATAACCCCGAATGCCAAGCAGGTCCTTGTTGGCAAGTACGTCTTCGGCTGAGAGAAGAGGGCCTTTCCAGACTTCGTCCAACGTCAAGAGCCTATCTCCGACAGCGTTATTCGCAGAGGCCTGAAGGGGCATTGAATATCCTTCCTCCATTTGTAAAGGTTGGATAGTAACATTGGTGGTTTTGTCGGGTTCAAGTGCCAAGAAAGCGGCAAAGAGTACGACGGCAGCGACCGCGTTCATCCATAGTGTAATGTGACGCGTATGTTGGCTACTGGCCGCAGTTGCCAACTCCTCGTCGCTGACCTCACGTGTCAGCGCTTCCCATTCCACTTCGTCGGGAGCAGGACGATTGTGGGCAAGGACGGCTTCCACTTCTGCCCACAGCTGTTCATCAGTAATATTTGTTTGATGGTTCATTGTCGGGAGTGTTTGAGGTTTTGAATCAGAGCTTTTTTGGCGCGGTTGAGTAGGGAGGTGGTCGCTGTTTGGCTGAGGTTGAGGATGCAAGCGATTTCGGCGTTAGGTATATTGTCTATGAGCTTCATTGTCAGTATCGTTTGCCATCGCTGCGGCAGTCGGCTGAGGGCGAGTCGTATGCGTTGCTCAGTTTCTTTCCCTTCGATGTTGGATTGAGGGTCGTGGGAGAGTGCGACAAGTGAAAGTTGCGTGCATCGAGGCAACTCATGAATGGGCATTTTCGCTTGGCGTCGGCGTGCAAGGAGCGTATTGAGACAATAGTTGCGGAGCATTCGTTGCAGCAGTGGCGTTACTTCATAGCTGGTGTCTACGCGCTCTCGCCATCGCCACAGGGCGAACAGCGTGTCCTGCACGGCATCCTCGGCTTCGTCCTGATCATGTAGTATGTCGAGGGCGATGGCGAGCAGGTGCGGCCGTTGGCGTGTAGCGATATCTGTGAACTCCGTAGCTTGCATATATAAACAACACAATCCGCGCGGCTAGTTGTCACGCGGATTGTAGTTAAAGATTCTTAAAGTAGGTTTGCTGCTTTAATAATTCTCAGCCAATACCTGGAAGTATGACTGCGGGTGAGCGCAAACGGGGCACACCTCTGGTGCGTCCTTGCCTATGACGATGTGACCGCAGTTGGCGCATTGCCAGATGACGTCGCCGTCTTTCGAGAAAACGCGCTTGTCTTCGATATTCTTGAGCAGCTTGCGATAGCGCTCCTCGTGGTGCTTCTCGATAGCACCTACCATCTCAAACTTGTCGGCTATCTCGTCGAAACCCTCTTCGCGAGCCTCGCGGGCCATGCGGTCGTACATATCGGTCCATTCGAAGTTCTCGCCCGCAGCTGCGTCGGCCAGATTCGTCATCGTGTCGCTGATGCCACCGCCGTTCAGGTATTTGTACCACATCTTAGCGTGCTCCTTCTCGTTGGCGGCGGTCTCCTCGAAGATGGCTGCTATCTGCACATAGCCATCCTTCTTCGCCTTAGAGGCAAAATAGGTGTATTTGTTGCGAGCCATCGACTCGCCCGCAAAAGCCTCCTTGAGGTTTTGTTCGGTCTTAGTTCCTTTCAGTTCTTTCATTGATTCAAGTTTTTTGTGGGTAAATAGTTTCTGGGGATTTGTGTTCGCAAAGATAGAGATTATTTATGATTGATGAACGATGACGGAGCCTTTTTCTCTCTTTTTTCACATTATATTAAAAAATCGTTCCTGTTTTCGTTTACGTTAACGTTTTTCTTCTTACCTTTGTCGTTGAAAAGGAGCAAATGCAAATATGGAAATCGTGATTCTCGACGGTTACTCCGTCACGCAGACCGACTTGTCGTGGGACTCGCTTGCAGCACTCCCCGACGTGCAACTTCAAGTCTATGATCGCACTCGTCCCGAACAGACGATTGAGCGTTGTGCTGGTGCTACGGCAGTACTTACCAACAAAGTCGTGCTCTCGGCTGAGGTCATTGCAGCTCTCCCGTCGCTACGTTATATCGGTGTACTGGCTACGGGCTTCAACGTCGTCGACCTCGAGGCTGCGCGGGCGCGGGGCATAGTGGTCACCAACATCCCTGCTTATAGCACCGATAGCGTGGCACAGCTCGTCTTTGCACATCTCTTGAATGTGACGAACAGCGTCGCTCATTATGCCGCAGCCAATCACCAGTCGTCGGCCGAACAACCTTCTCGTTGGTCTGTCTCGCCCGATTTCTTCTGGGCCGACACCCCGTTGACGGAATTGTCGGGCAAGACCTTCGGTGTCTTTGGTCTTGGCAATATAGGCTCGGCTGTGGCTCGCATAGCACAGGCTTTTGGCATGAGAGTCCTGGCTGTGACCTCGCGTGTGCCAGAGGCGTTACCTGTTGGCGTCGAGCGCGTAGAGTGGGAGAGTCTGCTCGAAGAGGCGGATGTGCTCTCGCTTCACTGTCCCCTCACTCCGTCCACTCGAGGAATGATCAACAAGGCCTCGCTTGCTCGCATGCGTTCGACAGCCATCCTCATCAACACGGGGCGTGGCCCTCTCGTTGACGAACAGGCAGTTGCTGAGGCGCTCGCAGAGAATCGTCTTGCAGCCTATTGCGCCGATGTGCTCTCCGTCGAACCTGCAGCCCCTGACAATCCTTTACTCTCGGCGCCGCGTTGTTTCCTTACGCCTCACATCGCTTGGGCTACGCGCGAGGCTCGCCGTCGGTTGATAGCAATTGCTACACAAAACCTTGTTGCCTTCGCCGAGGGGCATCCCATGAATGTCGTGAATGGCTAAAAGATACCGATGACGAAAGCATTCTCAACTTTAATCTCTTCACTCTGAACACATCAACCCCCTTCAATCTGCATTCTCAATGAAGTCCCAAAAACGAACAGCAGCCCTCGTCCTCTCCAGCGGAGGTGCGCGCGGATTGGCTCATATCGGTGCCATCGAAGAACTCCAACAGCAAGGCTTCACCATTACTTCAGTAGCAGGCTGTTCTATGGGCTCGCTCGTCGGAGGCATGTTCGCTGCTGGTCGCCTGCAGGACTTCAAGCAGTGGATGTTCGACCTCGATCGCTCCAAGATGTGGCGACTCACCGACCTCTCCTTCAGCCTCACCCATCTGATGAAAGGTGAACGCGTTATCGAAGCAATGAAGGAGGTCGTTCCAGATGTTGATATCCGTGAACTGCCCATTCCCTATTGTGCTGTTGCTACTGACTGCGCCACCGGTAACGAGGTCGTCTTTCGCAGTGGCAGTCTCTATGAGGCCATCCGCGCCAGCATCTCCATGCCTGCGGTCTTCAGCCCCGTGCGGCGTGATGAGATGTTGCTCGTCGATGGAGGTGTTGTCAATCCCCTGCCGCTGCGCGAAGTCGAGCGTCGCGAGGGCGACCTGCTTGTGGCCGTCAATGTCAGCGCTCCCGATTTCGAGGGGATCAGCAGGCGCCGCCATGAGCGCGAAGAAGAGGAACTGCGGCAAGTGGAGCAGCGCTTGGCCCGCAAACGAGCTCAGCATAATCCCATCCGTAGGCATCTGCCGTCATTGCCTACGCGCGCTGAGCTACTCGACCATCTCTTGCCCGATGATCTCGACATCAACTACATCACACTCGTCGATCGAGCCCTCTCCATCGCCATCCGTCAGAACGCAGCCCTCGCCCTCCAACTTTGCCAGCCCGACATCCTGGCCGACATCCCCATGACCGACTACGATGGCTTCGACTACGATAAAGGACCTCTTATCTCAGCCCTCGGTCAGCAAGCGATGCGACAGGCCATAGACACCTATCTCCAGCAGCCTACCCACGCTTGAACGGCTTCCTTTCTCTTTCTTTCTCTCTCTCTTCCTCTTTCTTTCTCTCTCTTTCTCTCTTTCTCTCCCACACACGCACACCCTCCCCCCCACCCTCCCCCCCCCCCCACACACAAACCTTTTAATCCACTAATTTATAACCTATTCCGCGCACAAGGCTCTCTCCCCGCTTTGCCCTCACGTGCTTAACGCCGACTGCTTCGACCCGGATAAACCGTCTCGCATCCGTCGAGCACTGAGAAGGCCGCTCGACCTTTGGTCGCTTGATACTTCAAGCGCTCGGCCCTACGGGACGCTTCGCTCTGCGAAGAACTTCGGTAAAGACACTCAGTCTTTCCCTCGTAGCCACCCGTCAGGGGAGAGCCTCGCTTCGCTCGAGAGGCTTCGCGCGGACGGCCTTGCATCGCCCACAATAGCGCTCGGCGATTTTGTCGCCGAGTAATCCTCGGTCAACTGCCATTGTCCATTCCCATTTTTGATTTTGACCAAATGACCAAATGACCAAATGACCGCGAGTCGAACTCATTTTCGATTTTGACCAAATGACCAAATGACCGCGCAGCCAATCATTCTTGATTTTGACCAAATGACCGCGTTAGGGCAGAGCGGGGAGAGGGTCTTGGAGAGGGCCTTGGAGAGGGTCTTGAAGAGGTTTTGGGAGAGGCTTTGTCTTGTTTTTTCATTCTCTATTCTCACTTCCTCACGCGCTCTACATCGTAGATGACAGCAGGCCCGACTGAACCGCTCCCTAAGATGACGTTCACCAGCGCCGTCACGTCGGCAATCGTGATCTTGTCGTCGCCGTTCACGTCGCCCATCGAGCGCTCCGTGCGCCCCTTCACGCGGTAGATGCCCGAATCCGTAATGATATAGTCGGTGTTGTCCAGGATGACGAGCGAACCGCTAACAGTCTGCTTAGCGCCGTCAAGCATGATAGCGAAGGTTTCGGTTGTGGAGCCAGGCATGAGGTCCTCACGCGAGACGCTGTATATCTTCAGCTCAGATGCAGTCCCCCTAACGCCCTTAGTCAAAGCGTTTTGGCCTGCATAGACGTAGACGAGCGACTCGGTTGAGACGTTGTAAGGGATGGTCACTTTGGGGCGTCCATCCAGTCTTCTCTCAACGATCTCGTTGTCGCCAATCTTCACCCTCAGCGTCATGTTGCCCGTCGCCTCCGCCATAATCCTGATGCTGCCCTGTCCTGCTGGCACCTTGAAGATGAAGCCGGCGAAATGATCCATCAGTTCCTGGTCGAAGAACTCCTTTCCCTCTATGGCAGCCATATCCTCGTCGGAGGTGGAACTGGTGATGACGATGCAGTCTTCGACAGGTTCGTAGCGACCCTTGTCATTGGGGATGTTGAAGTAAATATTATTCGCAATGATACCGCCGAGGTCCGTCTCGTCCGTAAGACCGCTGTTCTCGCCGAAGTCCGTCACCTCATCCTGCTCAATAGGTTCGATGGTGGTCGTTTCCATCTCCACGATTTCCTTGAATTCCGTCCAATAGTCTGCCGCCTCGTAGGCCGCCTTGCTGCCTGCAGGGACGTAGAGGGTCGCGTTCGCACGGTTGCTGAAAGTATTGCTGTTACCGATGGTTACAGGTGTGGGATTCTTCACGGTCACAGATGTCAGGGCGTCACAGTAGTAGAACGCATAATTTTCGATGCTAGTCACACCCCCGGGGATGGTGATGGAGGTCAGGTCGCTGCAGCCAGAGAACGCATAATTTCCTATTCTAGTCACGCTCTCGGGGATAATGGTATTCTTACAGCCTGCTATCAGCTCGTTGGTAGAAGTCTTTATGATGGCATTACAATTCTCTCGGGAGTCATAAGCCGGGTTACCGCTTTCGACGACAATAGAAGTAAGGCCGTTACATTTCTGGAACGCAAAAGTTTCAATTCTCGTCACGCTCCTGGGGATGGTGATGGAGGTTAAGTTGCGGCAGTCATCGAACGCATTCACTCCGATGTACCTCACACCCTCGAGGATGGTGATGGAGGTCAAGCCGATGCAATTAAAGAACGCATGACCTCCGATGATCGTCACGCTCTCGGGGATGGTGATGGTGGTAAGGCCGCTGCAGGCAGAGAACGCGCTCTCTCCAATGCTCACCACGCTCTCGGGGATGGTGATGGAGGTAAGGTAGCTGCAGCCAGAGAACGCCCAATCTCCGATTCTCGTCACTGTGTATGGACTACTCCCATACTCAACATCTGAAGGAATATCGATAGCACGCGCATACTCCTTTCCTTGCGACTGAATAACCATTGCGGTCATTGAACTGGCATCAAATTCATACCAAATCCCATCGACCTCGGCTTGATCGGCCATCACCCTTGCTGGCAGCAGCAGGCACAACAGCAAGGCCAGGAGGCTCGTTGTGAAAAGATTCTTTTTCATTGTATTTCTTGTGTTTTTATCGTTTCTTGGTGCAAAGATAGCGATTTTCTTCGAATATCTATCAAGAAATGGCTAAAAAATAGGTCCTATTTTTTGGCTCTGCGGCTCACTTTTCGCATTTTGCGCTCGGTTGTCCTCGTTTTCTTCTGATGGGACTGACCGCTCTGATGGCTCTGATGGGGCTGATGGTAATCCTTCTTCTCTTTAGGTTTCATCGGGCTTCTCGGCACTTTAGGGCATCGGATTTTCGGAGCGAAAGTGGTCATTTGGTCATTTGGTCAAAATCAATTTCGGAAGTTTTTTTTACTAACTATAATATAAATATTAATATTTATATTATAGTGGAGTTTTGACCTCTCTCCATTTTCGATTTTGACATTTTGACCAAATGACCAAATGACCGCGCATGAAATGAGTAATCCTATAGAACGTTCATACACAGTGCTTTATGATTTCGGTATATTTGTGCTTTGCGGCGCCGTCGCGCCTAAAAGGCACAAAATAAGCGCCAAATCCAAGCAAAATATAGCCCTCGGAGACGCAAAAAACAGCATTTTTTCGTGTTTTCTACGTGCCTCAATTTCGTTATGTATAAAAAGGAAATGCGTTGTTTTAGCGGCTTTTTGCATCATAATTCAATTTTTCGGGCAAAAATCGCTGTTGACCCAGGTTTACTCGGCGACAAAATCGCCGAGCGCTATCGAGGGATGGAGAGCGCTCCCGAGGGCTGACCGATCGGCAACTTCAAGAAAGGGTCGCACTCGGCAATTTCCGAAAAGGGGCTCGCTCGGTAACTTCAAGGAAGGGGCTCGCTGGGCATCTTCAAGAAAGGGGCTCGCTGGGCAACTTCAAGAAAAGGGCTCGCTGGGCAACTTCAAGGAAGGGGCGCGCTCGGCGTCGGCGAGAAGAGGGGGCGCGGGGCG
>JAEEGL016412201.1_pt1 | contig 83601 bp, 59 predicted proteins | sample 9134231 | NCBI WGS metagenome assembly JAEEGL01 (sample SAMN16246548, study PRJNA631951) | gut metagenome | biome: gut microbiome; feature: rumen; material: fiber-attached | host: Bos | place: Iran: Karaj | collected 2018-10
CATCATTTGGATATAGAGCATATCCACCAGACATGAAACTATCACCAGAACCATAGTTGATGTTGCTGACAGTTAATGGATATGTTCTTAAAGCATCTCTCTGCGCTCTTTGGGAGAAGTTATTAGCGCCAACATAAATCGCGGATGCGATAGCAATACCAATAATACCCAACGTATTAATAGAACTTAAGAAGACATATCTACCTTTCTTATTAGCGATACGTTTAAGGGCTAATGGGAAAATGGAGAGAATTCTTCTCTCACTATTCTTGGGTTTTAATTTTTTAGTATTTCTAGCATAGGCATTTTCAGAATCATAGAAAACATAACCATCATGGAATCTGATAATACGATCGCTATATTTTTCCACTAAGGATTCGTTATGAGAAACCATCACCACTAATTTGGTTTTGGATAGTTTCTTTAAAGCACGCATGACTTCGTCAGCGTTTTCATCATCTAATGCACCTGTAGGTTCATCAGCGAGGATGATATCGGGATCATTGGCTAATGCTCTCGCAATAGCAACTCTTTCTTTTTCACCACCAGAAAGGGAAGAAGGAAATTGCTTCTTCAATTTGGTAATATTGAAATCCGCCATCAATTTATCGATGCGTTTAGTTTCTTTATCTTTGCTTAAAGTGGAACCCAAATCAAAAGCTAATTTGATGTTATCAAAAACATTCAAATGCCTGATTAAGTTATATTCCTGATAAATATATCCAATTCTTAAATGTCTAAATTCATCTTTGGTCTTTTCATTGAATGTCGTTGAATCGACATCGTCAAAGAATAGCTGTCCTTCATCAGGACTTTCTAATAGGGAAAGAATGTTTAAAAAAGTAGTCTTGCCACATCCAGATGGACCGAGAATAGAAACGAATCCAGTATCCGGTAAAACTAAATCAATACCTTTAAGGATATAACGGCTTCTTTTACCGTTTTCGGTAAAAAATTTCTTTTTGATACCTTCAAGCCTAATCATATATTAAACACTATACCATAGTACCACATAAAATAGCACCCACAATTCGGTTATTTTTTTAACGTAAATCAAATGTTTTTTTATTTAATTAAAATATGACAAAAATCTCAATTATTGTGCAATATGCCAATGTAATTGAAAATAATCCATTTGCTAATAGTCTCATTTTTTATTGCATATATTAATATGTAATAGACAAAAATTAATAAAACATTTACACTTATGTCGTTAACCTTATTTATAAGGAGGATACATATGAAAAAATCTTTGCTTTCAAGACTAGCTCTTCTTGGCTTTTCCACGGTTTTAGTAACCGGTTGCTATAATGGCTGGTCTAACGAAGGTCAAAACAAATCATCTGCGGGTCCAGACGCCTCTGAATCCCAAAGCAGTGAACCAGACCTTCCACCACTCCCTGAAGAAGATTTAGGTGTTGACTTAACTTATGATTTTAGAGGTGGACAACGCAATCCTATTAGCGATGACAGATTTATGGAAATCGCTCTTAACGCTACAGGTGCGACCAACTTCTATGACACCTTCAGAATCTTCTGTGGAGATTATTTGTACAATCATTTCTTAGCCACCAATCACTTCACTGAAGATGAGATGGCCAAGTCAATGGCGTTCGTTCAAGCTTTCTGGGGCATCGAAGATGACAACGTCACATCTAAGAACTACTACAACTGGTTCTATTATGTTGCGGAAATCGATACCGACCATCTATTAGCTACTTGTCGTGAAATCATCAACGATCCTCGCGCTCGTGGTGAATTTATGGCCATCTTCAATAGCGATTACTCTTCAAGATACATTGAAGCTAACGAAATCCTTAATGGCAGCAACCCTGACATCAAACAGATGGCTGATCAAGAAAAAGCGATCTTAGAAACATCTCCAGAATTCTTAGTGGAATCCGCACTCGGTGTTCATATGATTGACTTAGTCAGTCTTCCAAACTCCGAAGTAATTTTAAGATTCTTACACAGATTCTTTAGATGTATGATCATCAACTTAACAAGAGAAGAAATCGGTTTTGCTTGTGGATATATCGGCTTACCAGTTATGGATATTGATGAATGTGCCGAATCTGTCCAAGAAAACATGCTTCAATTCATCAATCACATTGGTAACATGTTCTCAATGCTCAACATCAGTTCTGAAACATACAGAAAATGCTATCCATTCTTTGAAGTTTTCTTAGAATTAGTTTACTTAACTGATGCCGATGACTTTGATCCAGTTGATTATAGTTATGTTTCTAAATATCAAGAAATCTTTGCTTCATTATTTGAAACCCTCGATCCCGAAGGATTAAGAGCTTTAATTAAATTCATCGGTTTCGTCGGCGTTAACTTCACCGAAGAACATCTCTGTTGCTTAATGGGTATGGAATATGGTGAAGGCGAATCCGCTGAAGTTCCATCATATGAATGCATTCTTGACTTATATAACGAACAATATGGTTTATTAACATCCACCGAAAAATCCGGTATGAGAGCGGCAGCAGCGGCTTTCGGTATCGATTTCGATGAATTAATCACAAGATTAACCGAAGCTTGTGAAGAACAAATTCATGGCCATGATGGCGAGCAACCAAGTGGTTTATTAAGAGAATCCGATGAAGGCGAAGAATCCTTCGAAAGAACCGTCGGTGAAATTCTCGATGAATTAGTGACCGCTCAAGTCTCCGAAAAATTCTATATTGGTGAACCTGATTTTGAAGGCTTTGCCTCTAATGAATTAGTCCTCATGTTAAGAAAAGGTACACAATACACAGCTACAGATTTAGAAAACTTCTTAAAAGATGATAGAAGTTTCTCCATCAGACATAGCGGTGAAATCACCACCAGAGATAGCGACTATGGCTTTAATTATTACGAAAGAAATCATAGCAATAGATCCAACATCGTTGTCGATGGTACTTTTGATACCTCAACATGTGGTTTGAGATTTATCCACGTTATATATGATTCTGTCTTCTATCAATTCTCCAGTGAAAGCAGTGATACAACCCTTAAAGTCGATGCCTATATCCCATATTATGTCATCGCCGATAGCGTCAGTGTTCTTGTCACAAATATCAGCAGTGATATTAAAATCAACAATAGATGGATGAGAAATGGTTATGTCTATGAAGATAGCAATCACGCCAAAGCAACAGTCTTCTATGAAATGCCACAACTTCAAAAAGATGCTAACTATGCTCCTGGCGAGTTCGTCACAGAACTTTATTTATCTGATGTCTATTTCTACAATTCCGATTTAAAGGTCTTTGAACGTGCATATAAGCATGATAATCAAATTGAATATCCAAACGTGAATCTCAGCGATATGGATGTTTCCACACTTGGAAAGCACATTTATCCAATTACCGCCACCATTAAAAAGAATGGCCAAGTTATCAAGACATTCACTATCTTTTTCGCTTATGAAGTAAGAGAAGAATTCCCAGATCAATTTGATGCTCACCATGGCACACCAATTGAATAAGGAGGAAGCAATATATGAAAAACAATAAGATTTTATTAATCGCTCTCCCATTATTATTAGCCGCTACCGGTTGTAACAACAATCATGGTGGTTACCACTACGATTCTGAAGAAGAACATAGCACTACTTCTCAAAGTTCCGAATCCGGTTCCGAAAAGAAGAGCAGTGAAGAAGAACCTCTTCCCACTAAAACACCAGAAGAATTAGAAGCTGAAAGCAGACAAGCTTTTGCGACAGCTAGCAATTTATTAGCTACTTGTTCATATCGCTATTATGGCGAAGGCTATAATTCCTTCGATGTCTCTGGTATCATCGGTAATGGCGTGAGAATCACCAGCCGTTACGACGCCATGTATGATAGAACCTATTATCAAGGCTACTTTGCTAACAAAAATGGTGTTCTTTCCTTTAACGGAAACCAAGGCTATTGGAATTTCCAACCAAATGGTTATGCTTTAAAGACCAATAGTTTAGAAGATTCCATCAACTTTGTGGAAAACTGGATGCCAAGATTTGCATTAAATGAAGATCAATGGACCTATATTGGTAACACCAATGGTGTTTCAGTTTTCAAAACTACATCTGATTATGTCCATAAATACATTTCATTATTAGAAACTGGCTCTGAAACCGCCAGACAATACACTGATATCTATGCCACAATCAATACCAACGGAGACTTCATCCAAATAAATACTCAAGCCACTATTGCGGAAATCTCAAATTACATCAATTTCTATGGTTTCAATAATTTGTGGGATAGCAAAGATGGCAGTTCTCAACAAGATTATTATGATGCTTTAATCCAAAAGGATTTCTTAGATAATGATTGGGATTTTAACAATTTCCATTTAAGTGGTTTAGATCGTAATTATGTTCCATTCCCCACCTTTGGTGACAGATATTATTTCATGGACTGGGTCGGAGATGAACAGGCCTTTAACGGTGGACAATACGAAAGATATCATGAATACAAAGTTGGCTTCATTAATACTGGTAACAGAATCACTGATTATGCCACGGAATTAATTGAATTTGGCTATCAAAACGAACCTGGAGAAACCACAAAATTTGTGCTCGGTTATGATCACATTTCCCTTACATTTGTCACTCCAGAAGAAACCGGCCATGCCGATTTATATCCACAAGGTATCTTCTACATCAATCATTACACTGAAGTTTCAAACTAAGTGATGGTAAAAAAAAGCGAGGTTTTCCTCGCTTTTTTATTGTCTATTTTTATTACCAATTAATGGTAATTACTTCGTTAACTAAATCTAATACTTCTCTAGAAGGTTCTTCGAATTTATGAACGAGATCCACTAGAACATTATCCGGCACTCTCGCTTCATCAGGTCTTTCACTATTGAATTTTTGAGACTTATCTAATGTCGTGGGAAATAAGACTAATATTTTGTAATCATATTCTGGAGTGGTTGAGAGATATTTATATCTCACGGTGTTCACATCATTTAAGGCATCTAAGATGACAGTCACATCATCCGCTTTGTTCGCATATTCGTGAATTCTTTTTTCGAATAATTCCCAAACTTCTTTTTGACGAGTGTGGTCATGGTAATTGCCATGAGTAACTTCTAGTCTCACTTCATCACTATTGATGATGTAGACATTCTCATGTTCTTCTTGGTACATCTTTGCCCAAGTAGTTTTTCCCGCTGCCGGAACAGCACTCAACATTATTAATGTTTTCATGTAATTCTCCTTAAGTTTCCAACCTTCAAAAGGGGATTTGACATTTCTATTATAATGACATTTCTCGAAAAATAAATAACGCCTTAGGCTTCTGACAAAAATTTCACCGCGAACTCGCCAAAACCAGAAGCAAATATCTCTTTATATTCTTCAAAGGTAACTATGTGTTTTCCAATATAAGCACTTTGGAAAATAACACCAAATTCGTTGGTTTTGAGGGGATTTTTGATAAATCCGTTGCGGATATAGAACTTTTCTCTTCTTAAACGCTTATCGTAATCTTGATATTTTTGATCCACCTCTTCATAGCATAGCAATAGGACATAATCTTTATATTTTTCTTTCAAGATAGATAAGATTTTTGTGCCATAACCTTGATCTTGATGTTCAGGGGAAACCGCTAAAAAGAAGATATAGCAAATATCTTTATAGAAAGTCATTGAGGCAAAGCCAATAAATGTCTCTTCATCATAAAAACCAAGGAGTTGATTATTATCCTTTTTAAAATTATTAAAATATATATTCGCGGGTGGTCTTTCGTCCGCGGGAAAGGCACTCAAAAATAGAGGCTTAATATCCTTTTTAATGTGAGGATATTCTCTAAAATCTTTTACTATCATTTAATCTTTTTAATATAGTTATCTTTACGAGGCTTGGGCTGAGGTTGTTCCATATCGGCATAGCCTAAAGCAATAGATGCCACACCCACAAGTGGTTCATCAATGCCCCATTTCTTTAATAAGGCTTTACCTTCATCTAAATTAAAGATTTCTCTGCATCTATGGATCCAACATGAACCAAGTCCCACTGCGTAAGCGGCATTGAGCATATTTGTGCAAACTGCTGCACCATCTAAAGTGCCAAGGAAATCATTCTTTGCGATTTGAGTATAGAGAATCAAAATAATCGTTGGGGCTCCATAATACGGAAGACCATCTCTACCTATAATCTGGCCACTTAATTTGTTTAATAAAGCGACATCGTCTTTATTTTGAACAGCAATAATGAAGGGAGATTGCAACCCCATTGCTGTCGGAGCGTAGATACCCGCTTTTAAGACGGCATCTAGCTCCTCTTCTTTAATCTGCTCAGGTTTAAATTTTCTAATCGAACGACGATTATATAAAACTTCTAATGCTTGTTCTTTCATATATGTATACCTCTTCTAATATTTTAAGTCTTTTATTTGAATTAAACATTAAATCTAATAATATTTAAGTAGAGGAAAAACATATGAAAGATTTTATCTTAAATAACGGCAACAAAATTCCCGATTTAGCGTATGGCACTTGGCTCATTAAAAATGAAAATGCCGAACAATGCGTTCTAATGGCTTTAGATGTTGGTTATAGACATATCGACACCGCTCAAGCATACGGTAATGAAGTGGGTGTTGGATCAGGCATTAAACATTCCGGTTTAAAAAGAGAAGAAATCTATGTCACCACTAAAGTCCAAGCAGAACATAAAACATATAAAAAGGCAAAGAAATCAATCGATGAATCATTAAAGAAATTAGGATTAGATTATGTTGATTTAATTCTTATCCATTGTCCACAACCATGGATGCTCTTTAGAAGCAAGAGAAGGTTCTTCAAAGAAAATATCCAAGTCTGGAAAGCTTTAGAAGATGCTTATAAAGAAGGAAAAGTAAGAGCCATCGGTGTTTCCAACTTCTTAATCGATGATTTAGAAAATATTATGAATAACTGTGAGATTAAACCCATGGTTAATCAAATCCTCTGCCATATTGGAAATACTCCTATAGATGTCATCAAATTCTGCCAAGAAAACGACATTGTTGTGGAATCCTATAGCCCCATCGCCCATGGTGCGGCATTAAAAGATGAAGCTATCTCTAAGATGGCGCAAAAATATAATGTTTCCATCCCTCAGCTTTGTATTCAATACACTTTACAATTAGATACCATCTCTATTCCAAAAGCTTCCTCGAGAGAACATATTGAGCAAAACTTCAAATTAGACTTCACCATTTCTGATGAAGACATGATTGAGCTCATTAAATTAAATGAGATGGATTACGGCAAAGATTCCTTCTGGCCAGTATTTAAAAAGAGAAAATAAAAGAATTTATAAAAAACCTCCTAGTGTGATATTTCTAACTAAGAGGTTTTTATTTTTAATAAATCAATTATTATTTTGTGAGCAATGAAACGATTAAATTACCGAGTCCAAAGCATATTAAGAAAGTTAATAATAAATCCGCAAGACAAACAATCCATTTTAGCCATTTCTTTTTTACAGCAATGCAAAGGCCTATAGCTAGAGCACAAAGGCAGCCAGAAATTCCGCCTCCAATAGCCCCACCGACATAATAGAATCCCATCTCCGCAAACGAAGGAATGTTTCCTATTGCTATAGATGCCGTAGCAATAGCGATTGTTATGATGAAAAAATATATCTCTATTTTTTGGTTGATAGGATATTTAATGCCATCGACTTCAATGTAAAGTCCGGTAAATATATTTCCACCAGTAGTAATATGAACTAGTTCACCACTTTTAAGAGTGATTTCGTATTCTTTTTTACCGACCTCCACCGAACATTTGCCATCCAAAAGAAAAGTGTATCTACCATTCCAAGCAGATCTATGAACAAATAACTTACCATGTTTTTCAATTTCAATCATTACATCCATAAAAAGACCTCTATTTTGCTTAATTTTATTATCTCGAAAGAACTATGTCAATTTCACATAAGTGTATTACCAAAACAAAATAGCCACTATTGTTATAACAAGAAAGAAAGAAGACTCAAAGAGTCTCCTACTTTACCATAATTCCTTCTTTAGTTTTATCGAATCTTCTTTAGTTATTTTTCTTATCGCCCGACAAGGATTACCCACCGCAAGAGAATGAGGTGGTATATCTCTAGTCACTACTGAACCGGCCCCGATAACACATCCTTCTCCAATGGTGACCCCTGGGAGAATGGTGACACTACCACCAATCCAACAATTGCTTCCAATAGTGATTGGTTTACCATATTCATCATCACTGACATAACCTTTGTCTTTCATGAAATATGGTCTTCTTTCATCCTCTAAAAAGGGATGCAAAGGTGTATAGATAGAAACATTAGGTCCAATAAAGACATGATCGCCAATATTTACTGGACAAGTATCTAAAATCACTAAATTGAAATTAGCGTAGCAACCTTTGCCAAAATGGACATAAGTTCCATAATCCACTTGCATCGGTCCTTGAATATATAAATCAACCGCATCAGGAAATAATTCTTTTAAAATCTCCTGTTTACGAGGATCATTCTCTTTTAAAGAATTGAATTCAGTACAAAGATTGTGAGCCCTTTCTCTACCTTTTTTTAATTCTTCAGTAAAGGGATCATATATCTTACCTTCTAACATTATTTTGGTGTTGTGATCCATGCTATTTCTTTTTCTTCTCCGCACTTCTTTTATCGGATATGATTTTCATCTCTTTTTCAGTGATAACTTTCACACCATTCTCATCCGCCCATTTGACACATCCTTGTAAAACAAGTTTTAAAAATGGACGAGGAACTTTCACTAATGTCTTTAAAGCTTCATCAGTAAAAGTGACATCAGTGTTTAATCTTGTAGCCGCATATCTAAGAGATGATAAATCAATCTCGCGGTTAGGAATTCCAATTGCATCAGGCTTATGATAATCACTGCACCAGAAATCTTTGCTATCCCTATAGCCCCAATTCGTGGGTAATGGGCAGAAATTGCCACGTGTAGCCCCATTAATCAAAGATTGGTAATATTTATCCTTTAACAAAATATGGTCGATTTTAAGAATGAAATGCGCACCATATTTAGAAGTCACGCCATTGAAATCATGGTATGGCCCATCATATTCTTCTTGAACCTTATCATCTTGGGCATTGTCTAACTCTTTAACCCAGGTACATTCAAATACTTGGAGAGCTTCTTTTAATATCTTTGGATATTTTTCTTGAGGATTTTGTTCTTGGGAAGCACCATCAATAGGAGTAAATCTAAAATCTTTCATTTTCTCTTCTGGTGTATCGCCCGGGAATCCACAATCGACATGTTGTTTAAAACTCTTTTTGCTATATGGTAAGAAATTAATTGTGCACTTGCCGTGCCTCAATAAACCTTTCGCAGTATTAGAGGTATTTCGGCATTCTAAGACCATCGCGTAAAAACCTTTTCCAGCAATGTAATAGGGAAAGATCAATGAATAAGAACCGTAAGAAGTTAATGTTCCATCTTCATTAAGTGTTCCGATTAATGTTAATGGCATTGGAAAAAAGGAAGACGATTGATAAAAATTGTCTTTGATAATTATTTCCTTAAAGTCTTTCATATAAAATATCCCCTTTATTTTTTATGATGAACGACAATCATTGTGGTTTCTGGTCTAATAACTAATTTGGATTTCTTGGTGAGATGTTCATTTAAGAAAATTATATTTTCAAAGTCGCATTCTGCCTCTTCTGGTGTATCCGCGAGAGTTAAGGCATTGCCGATTCCGGAGATGACCTTTTCAGTCATATTAACTACACCGCCGACAGCGTTACCCATCACTCCGAGCAATGTATTCTTTTTCTTTTCACCAATAAAGCCGATAGGCATAAATTCTCCACCACTTGACGAATATACCGCATGGATAAAGTCACCTTTAGAAGCGAACTCTAAATTATCTTTGATGTCTAATAATTCTTTGGCTTGTCTAATTTCGAAAGTTAATGATGAATCATTATCGGGCATCAATAAATCTTCAAAGAGTTTATGAGATTCAACATGGCACAATAACTGTGTCATATAGACAGCAACGATTTGGTTGGCGATGATGACACCAGAAATGTCTAAAGATTCTAAAGAGAAGCGATTGGATGGTTCGAAGATTTCCGCAAACACTTCCACATCTTTAGATAATTCTTTATTGGCTTTAATCTTGATTAATGACAAGAAGACGTTACCATCGAGATTTTCTTCGTCAGCATTATTATCGGAAAGAATCAAAATCTTTCTCTTTCCTTTAGCGTGGTCCACTTCTTTTAACAACTCATCGATGTCGACATCAGTGGGTAAAATCTTGAGATTAACTTTGCCTTCGCCTAAGGCATTGTGTCGTTCGACAGCGACCTTAATGGCGGCACTTCTATCGTTTTCGCCAATGACATATAAACTGAAGGAATTCTTTGTTAAAGTCACCTTAAATGGCGCAGAACTCAAATATTTTTTCTTAAATAAGCCTCTTCTAACCGCGGATTCTTGTAAGGCGTTAAAGTATAGTAATTCCTTTCCTTCTTGAGTTTCATATCTAAATGTCGGCAAACAATTCGGATATCTAGCGAGGGCTTCTTCGACAGAATAGGGTTTATCCAATGCATAGAAAGAACCACCTCTAAAGGAGAACAATGAATAATACAAATCTGGATAGTTTGCGTTAAGCGCAGCCTTGGCTAATACATGACCCACAATTGTGTTTCTAGAGAAGATAGAAATGTGAGCTTTATTAAGTTCAGGAGAAGCTTCCATCAAATCATGGATGTTCTTAGTAACTTCTGGATCATCAGTTTCAATGACGATATTAGCTTTCTTGGTAATAGACATGACACTCATCAAAATCTTGAATGATGTAGAGTCATTCTTCGCTGATGAACTAACCCAGGATGAGGCACCTAAAATAGCGATGGAAGCCGCTTTATCAATATTGATTTCTTTTAAGGCTTTTCTACTGCTAGGATTACCTTGTTTAACAAAGATCTTTAAATGTTTCTTGGTGGTTCCTGTTTCTAAAAACAGGTTATCAATTTCTTCTTGGATTTCATCTCTATTTAAAGAAGATAAGATAACAATAGTTTTGTCACCTTTCATAAAGGATAGTTCTCTCACGAGATTAGGTCCCACTGCTGACCATTCCAAAATCACAAAGTGATGTTTGATTTTCACTTTTCCTAAATTATGGATACGACGGTCGAACATACTTTGTAAAATAGATGTTGCTAAACCGATTAAGGCACCAGTAAAGGTGACCATTTGTAACACGGATAAGATTATCTTTAAGATAACAACGGCATTAGGAGCTTGATCATAAATACCACCGGTATTCATAGTGAAGACTAAGCAGTATTCTAAATTCTTTAAATATGATGCCAAATCAAGACCCATTGTAAAGCCATCTTTTTCAACGCCTCTCATGAGATAGGTCATCACCAAGGCCGCAATACCAATCAAGATGATGTTATAAATAATCAATAGATTAAAAATGACAAAATAGGGATGGGAATAATAGAATAACTTTAATTTGTTAGGTTGCTTTCTTCTCTTCATACACTATGAACTCCTTAAATCTTTTCAATATCTTTCCAATGATCCACTATTTCTTTAACTTCTAGTTGGGCTTGTTCCTTACTAATTCCATTGGCCAAATAGTTGTGGATGAGTACCGCAATTCTTTTGGCGGTTTTTTCATCACACCCACGTGTAGTGACCGCCGCAAAACCAATTCTTAATCCACTAGCATACTTTGGTTTTAAAGTATCTCCAGGAATCATATTTTTGTTTAAAGTGATTCCGATTTCTTCTAACTTTGTCTGCGCCTCTAAACCAGTAAGATTAAATGATTTCAAAACATTTAATAAGAATAGATGATTATCAGTTCCACTGGCGGCATCTCCTAGTTTAGTGAATTCATCGCAACATGCTTTATTATTAGCTTTAACTTGTTTGATATATTCTTTGAATTCAGGACTGAGGGCTTCTTTAAAACAGACAGCTTTTCCAGCGATAACATGTTCTAAAGGACCACCTTGATAATATGGGAAAACCGCACTATTAATGCGCTTAATTAATTCGTCACTATTAGTGAGAATCAAACCACCACGAGGACCTCTTAGTGTCTTATGAGTTGTAGAGGTCACAACATCAGCATATGGGAACGGACTCATATGTTCGCCCGCGGCAACTAAACCAGCAATATGAGCCATATCCACCATCAAATAAGCACCGACTTCTTTAGCGATATCGCCAAATTTCTTAAAGTCAATCGCATATGGATAGGAACTATATCCCGTTAAAATAACATCTGGCTTTTCTTTTAAAGCCATTTTTCTAATTGAGGAATAATCGAGATGACCGGTACTATCTAATGGATAGAAAACAAATTGATATTGATGGGAAGAGAAACTCACTTCACTGCCATGGGTAAGATGGCCACCATCATTTAAGACTAACGACAGAATCTTGCCACCATCAGGTAATAAAGCTCTATAAGCAGCGGCATTGGCCTGGGAACCACTATGTGGTTGAACATTAGCGTATTTGCATTTAAATAATTCGCAGGCTCTATCGATAGCGAGTTGTTCAATTTGGTCAACTATTTCACATCCGCCATAATATCTTTTTCGGGGATATCCCTCTGCGTATTTGTTTGTCAAAATCGATCCGCATACTTCGCGGACATCTTTGCTCGCATAGTTTTCACTAGCAATTAATTCCAAACCTAAATTTTGCCTATGTAATTCTTTTTTAATGAGCGTATTAATTTCTTTATCCATAGATACTAACCTAATAATTTATATAAACCCTCGTTTCATAAGGATTTAAAACATCGTTATCATTATTATAATTTGATAACACCAATTTATAACTATTTAATTTTTCAATTAAACGAATCCTTCTATTTTTGTTTGAGAAAGAAGAAATGATGACAATTGATTTATCTCCTAATCTTCTTTCATAAGCAAAGACATTGTTATCATTAGGTAACAAGTCGATATATTCACCATTTTTAATAACTTCATTATCTTTTCTAAAAGCAATAAGCTTTTGATAATAATGGAAAATTGAATTATCATCCTTCATCGCTTCATTAGCATTGATAAATGATTTATTCTCGTTAACTTTCAACCATGGTTTAACATTCGAGAATCCCGCATACTCACTATCATCCCACTGCATTGGAGTTCTGGCATTATCTCTAGAACATGAATATAAACTCTTCTTGAGAATAGGTTTTAAAATCTTGATCCTCTCTCCCAAAGCGTGAATGTTATGGGTTTCTACATCCATAAAATCCTCTATTGACGAGAAATCACCATTAGTCATTCCTAATTCTTGTCCTTCATAAATGAAAGGAGTTCCTTGTAATAAGAAATAAGTGGTTCCAAGCATCTTCGCGGATTCAATACGGAGTTTTTTATCATCAGTATTAAATCTACCCACACATCTTCGTTGGTCATGATTCTCTATGAATAATGAATTCCACCCGCAGCCATGCAAAGCGTGCTGCCATTTCCTAACTACTTTCTTTAATCTCTTTAATTTGAATTTTCGATAGAACCATTTGATACCAAAATAGTTATCAGTGTCAGTGTGATCAAAGTTGAAAATCATCGATAATTCTTGTCTTTGAGGGAGCACTAATAACTTAGCTTGTTCCACTGTAGACAAGACTGTTTCACCAACAGTCATACAATCATAATTTTGATAGACATCAGTGTATAGTTCATGGAGATATTCATGAAGTCTCGGTCCATTCACAAAATACTTCTTGCCTCTTAACGCAATATTAGGGGCATCGGATTTAAATCTTTGGTCCTTGCTGATGAGAGTAATGACGTCACATCTAAAACCATCGACGCCCATATCGAGCCAGTATCTTAGAATATCTTTTACTTCTTCCCTGACTTTGGGGTTCTCCCAGTTCAAATCAGGTTGTCCTTTGGCGAATAATCTGAGGTAATAATCTTCACTATCACCGATTCTCTGCCACGCTCCTTCACCAAAGAAACCAGACCAGTTATTTGGTGGTTTTTTGCCGTTTTTGCGGCCTTTTTTGATGATATAGTAGTCTCTATATGGAGAATTCTTATCGCTGATCGCATCTTTAAACCAAGGGTGTTCACTAGATGTATGATTGACCACTAAATCCATGATTAAACGGATGCCTCTTTTGTGCATCTCATTTAACATCTTTTTAAAATCATTCAATGTTCCAAAAGGCTTATAGATATCTCGATAGTTAGAAATATCATAGCCATTATCTTCTTGTGGTGAATCATAAACTGGTGATAACCAGAAACAGTTAACACCGAGTTCTTTTAAATAATCTAATTTAGAAATAATACCCGGGATATCACCAAGTCCATCCCCGTTTCCATCACAAAAAGAACGAGGATATATTTGATATATTATTGCGTCTTTATACCAATCAGTTTGTTTCATCTAATTCAATGACATATAGACGAGAGCCAAAGTCTTTCATCACTCTCACTCCATCATTTAATCCGGAAGCGGACCATTCTGGATTTAAGATTAATCCACCATTATTGAGAACATTACCATAAACGGTGTAGTTATCTTTTTCTCCGCCCATAGTTTTATATTTAGATAAGACATTAACTAGCCATCCATTAGGATTAACATGGAAGGGAGTGATAATATTCACAAGACCACCAAAATCTTTGATGTTGTGATCTAATTCTACGACACCGACTTTGTATTTCTTATCTTCTAATAATCCAGTGGTGTTGATAATTCCTTCTGGCGCCAAAAGCTTTTGAATGGTGAGATGATATCCCACTAAACATAACTTCTTATCTTTAGATAAGACTTCCCATTTACGGTAATTATCGGAATAAGTTTCTAATTCATAGAAATCACCAAACTGGAATATCTCACGATACTTTTTATAGACCTCTATAAGTTTTAAACTTCTCTTTTGCTCATACTTATTGAGTTCATTGAAAAGTAATTCAAAACCTAGCACACCAAACATCGCCACATTAAATCTTGTATCGATAGGTGTACTTCTCAATAGTTGATGAGAAGGTGAACTAGAAACATGCGCAGAAATCGTGCTTAATGGATAACCTAAATAATATCCACTTTGGATAACTTGTCTCGCTAATCCATCTGTGTCATCACTGGCCCATATCTGTGGGAAGTAAGAAAGAATACCTAAATCGAAACGATTTCCACCACTTGCACATCCTTCAAACAAAACATTGGGGAACATTTTAGTGAGTTCTGATAATATGCGATATAAACCCAAGATATAACGATGATAGAATTCACCAGGTTCAAAGTCGTTGAATGTGATATCAGACATGTTTCTATTCATATCCCATTTCACAAATTCAATCTCCGCAGATTTTAAAGTATTGGATACATTTTCAATAATGTAATCTTGGACTTCTCTTTTGGTTAAATCTAAATGGAATTGATTTCTCGATGGAGAAGGCTTTCTATCCACACATTTAATAATCCAATCGGGATGCGCTCTAAAACAATCAGAATCTTCATTGACACTTTCTGGTTCAAACCATAAGCCGAACTTCAATCCCTTTTTGTGGAGCTTTTTGCTTAAGCCTTTTAATCCACCTGGAAGCTTCTTTTTATTGACACTATAATCACCTAAACCGGCGCGGTCATGATTACGAGCACCGAACCATCCATCATCTAAAACAAGGAGTTCAGCACCGAATTTTTTAGCATCTTTAGCTAAAGCTAACAACTTCGATTCATTAAAGTTGAAGTATGTTGCTTCCCAGTTATTAATAACCACTGGTCTTATCGTGTTATTCCACTGGGATGGAATGACATGGTTATTCGTAAAATGGTGCATATTAAGGCGCGCACCATTAATGCCCTTATCGGAATATGTTAATACTGCGTAAGGGGTTTCAAATTTCTCACCTTTTTGTAATTTTATATCAAAGCAGAAGGGATTAATACCAGCTTCCACTCTAACTAAGGAATTATGGTTTAATTCAATCTCTTCTAAATGATTACCACTATAGATCAAGTTGAAGGAATAAACTTCACCATAATTTAATGTGGCTTTTCTTTCTTTTAACATAAAGAATGGATTGAATCTTGCACTACTGAAACCAGTTCTAGATTCAATGGAATATTTACCTTCGACCAAAAGTTGGGTTTGTTGGTTCATTTCAGAAGCCCAAGAACCTGCGAGAGTGGTCAATTCAAATTCTTTATTCACTAAATCTAATTGATAAGATAAAGCTTTAAGAATTGATAATTCTAATTCACTTTCGTTAACAACAACCACATTTCTCGCAATGACGTTTTCTTTTTCAAAGACTAAGTAATGAAGTTCGATAACCACATTAGCTTTTTCATCTTTAAGGAAGAGCACTAATTCTTCATTTGCATCATGCGGTGTAGGTAATCCTTCGAGTGGTTTGGGTTCTCTTGTTTCAAACTTCTCAAATTTGAAATCAAAGACATAACCAAATTTCTCATTCTTTAACAAAATGGGAGTGGTACGATAGTCTCCCTTGTGAGGGAAAGAGAATTCGAGTGGAATTGCATCCATAGAAAGATCAGGACTTTTCTCTGAATCATAAACACTGGAGGTACCTTTTCCCACGTTCGGTTTCACGCGTAAAGCATGGACATCAAAATCTACGAGATCAATCTTATTTCCAAAATAATCATGGAGGATTAATCCAATCTTATCGACATGAAACACATAGGACAAATTATCTGTATTTATCAAAAATACATTTTCTTGTGTTTTAACCATATATTTAACCTCGAAATTATTATATAATTTATTGAAGGAAAATAAAAATGAAACAAGCAATTAATTTCAACTGGAAATTCATCCCCGAATATCAGGATGATTATTTAAAGGCCTTCCCTAAAGAAAGTCAGACAATAAATATACCTCATTCCGTCAAAGAAGTTCCTTATAACTATTTTGACGAAAACAGCTATCAAATGGTCTCTACTTACGAGAAACTTTTTGATATTGAAGAAGATATTAAAGATAAGATTGTTCATCTTGTTTTTGATGGTTATATGCTCAAAGCCAAAATCTATCTCAATGGTCACGATTTAGGTCAACATGTCTCTGGCTGGATTAAAGTTAAACTAAATATTACAGAATTTGTTAAACAAAAAGGAAACCGTTTAGTGGTCATCCTCGATTCTAGAGAAGACAACCAAATCCCACCTTTTGGTTATGCGGTTGACTATCTCACTTTCGGTGGTATATATCGTGAAGTTAGTATCGAAGTTCATCCTCAATCCTATCTAGAGAATATTTTTGTTAAATCCGATATCAATGGAAACATCAAAATATCATATGACAAAGTCGGAGAAGGAACAGTTAAACATAAACTACTTTATAAAGATGAGTTAGTCATTGAATCTGACAAAGATGAATTCAAAATCAATAATCCAAAACTCTGGGATTTGGATAATCCTAATTTGTATAAATTAGTGACCTCAATTGATGATAAAGAAGAATACATCACTAAGTTTGGTTTTAGAGAAGCCATATTTAAACAAGATGGATTCTATCTCAATGGCAAAAAAACCAAATTGATTGGTTTAAATAGACATCAATCGTATCCATATGTTGGCTACGCGATGCCAAAATCCATCCAAGAAGATGACGCTGATATTTTAAAATACCAACTCGGATTAAATATTGTGAGACAATCCCACTACCCACAAAGTGAGCACTTCTTAAATAGATGTGATGAGATTGGTCTACTAACAGTCAACGAGATTCCTGGTTGGCAATATCTCGGTCAAGATGAAGCTTGGAGAAACCAATATTATGAATTTGTAAAAATGATGGTTATCACCCAAAGAAATCATCCTTCCTTAATCGCTCATGGTGTTCGTATTGATGAATCTCAAGATGATCATGAACTATATATAAAAGGCAATAAAATTGCTCACGAATTAGATGATACAAGACCGACATTAGGCGTCAGAAACTTCCCAAATAGTGAACTTTTAGAGGATATTTACGCATATAATGACTTTTCTTGCGATTCTATGCGCATCGGTTTAACTGATCGAAACAAAATTACCAAACATAAAGATAAACCATATTTAGTCACTGAATATATGGGCCACATGGATCCCGTTAAACCCACAAGTGATGAAAGTCTAAAAGTGGAAGTTGCTTTAAGACACGCGAAAGTCATCAATGACAACTATATGTATCAAGATATCGCCGGTGCGATTGGTTGGTGTGCTTTTGATTATCACACCCATGTGGATTTCGGTTCTGGTGACCATATCTGCCCTCATGGTGCTTATGACTTATTCCGTAATCCTAAACATACCGCTTATATCTATGCTTCTCAATCAGATGTTAAACCCGTTCTAGAAGTGATTTCTAATATGAAACCAGGCGATTGTCCAGAAGCCAAGTACTGCGATATTTATGTTGCCACGAACTGTGATTATTTTGATTTATATAAAAACGATGAACTAGTAAAAAGATATTATCCTAAAAAAGATCAATTTAAATATCTCCCTCATCCACCTATCCTTGTGGATGATATCGTTGGTAATCTCTTCAAAGAAGAGAAGTTCCCCAAAAAGAGCTGGCCCAAGATTGCCAAGATGCTCTCTCACGCTGCGACGCAAGGATATAACAATCTATCCCCTAGCGAACTTTTATATCTTGGTGTGATGTCTAAAAAATATAATGCCGATCAAGCTTATCTTGTGAATATGTTTAATACATATGTTGGTTCATGGGGTGGTATCGCTAAAACATATACTTTCAAAGGTTATAAAGATGGCCAACTTGTGGTCACTAAGAAAGTTGGACCATCTAAGAAATTCGATTTATTTGTGGAAGTTAATAAGACAGTTCTAAAGAATGAAGAAACATATGATGGTTTAAGAATCTCTCTCAAGCACATCGACGAAAATGGTTCATTAATGCAATATTCTAATAGAGTCATTCATATCAAGACCGAAGGACCGATTAGAGTATTAGGTGATGACCATCAAGCTTTGGTGGGAGGTCAATTATCTCTATATGTCTTATCCAAAGGAGATAAGGGAAAAGCAAAAGTCACCATCAAAATGGATGACATCATCAAAGAAGTTGAAATTGACGTTCAGTAAAAGAAATCCCACAAAGTGGGATTCTTTTTTTATTCCGTTTTTGCTTTCTTTTTATCAATCAGATATTTAATTCCGATAATCAAGAAGTGCGTAGCCACACCAGTAATGGCATAGCAAGATACTGTGATAAGTGTCCACACTATCGGTGGTACATTTTCAGATATGACTTTTAAGACTGGGAAGTTACTTCCATCATAGATATAGAAATAGTCGCTTCCTGTAATAGCGTCAAAGATCCAAATGGTCAACGCTAAAGCGCCAAACAAGATTAGGCCATAAATGAAATCCTTCTTTTGGACATCATAGAATTTAGTGACCACCATAATAAGAGGGACAATGACATCTATCGCATGATAAATCAATGATGACATACCAGGGAAAGATAATGCGGAATATCCTCCTGGAGGACATCCCACAAAGAGGGTAATAAATCCCATTATCATATTAATGATAACTAAGAAGCTTGAGGCCGCGGTTTTAACAATTTTGTTTTCCACAAAAATAGCAAACGGGAAAACAAACATAAACATGCAACAACTATGAAGTGGAAGCATGGTTTTCAAATTGAAAGGATACTCTTCTGGATAAGTTGCTGACATCCAATAGTTATATCCATAATAGAACCAAACAACCACTAGATAAAAAATCCATAAAGATATTAAGATAATCTTAATAGTTTTCTTTTCTCTTTTTCTTAAGACAATGGCCAAAACTACTCCAATAACCATGGCAATGAGAATAAATAAGAGATGATCTAATTTAAAGGCATAGGAATCTAAATTCCTACCTAGCCAGTCATGTGATGAAAAGAAATTCATATCACTATTTTACTTTCTAAAGAAAAAGCTATCAACTGAATGACAGCCTTAACATTTATTTACGGCCAGAGACCGCTAATTTGACGGCTTCATAACCGCCATTATAAATGCCTTGTTCTTTGAGTTTGATAATATGTTCGTTGAGATGGATTAATAAATCTTTATCATCAATTAATCTATCTAGCATCTCATTCATAGATTTCTTATCAGGACATTCAAAGGTGGAATCACCAATCTCTTGAGCGTGAATCGCCCCATAGACTTCGTGACCACCTATGTGTCTCATCATCACTTTCACAACAGGATAGAAAGCTAACTCTGATGGTTTGGTAATCAATATCTCCACTTGTCTCATTAATAAATTTGTGGAATAAACAGCTTCAAAGATATCTTTGTGATAGAAGATATATGTTCCTTCCACTACTTTCTTATCTATCTCACCAACAAAATCATTGAGTTCCTGATATTTATCAAAATATTTAACCACTTGTTCATCAAAACCTTTAATGTGTTTCTTTAAATATTCAAACATATCTAAGTGGTCACCGAGGTTTAAGAACAATGCCACTTTCTTCTCTTTCACATAAGGGAGTAAGTGTTCGATGATTTGTAAGAAATATTTAGCACCCGCACCGGCACCACCAACAGACATCAAAATCCTAATTGGTTCATCGTTTTTAATGCGTTTTACGCGGTTTTGCACATCTTTTTCGATATTTGCCACTAATTCATGGTCCACATAATGACCCACTTCATAGAGGTCCTTGTCAGGGATTCCTTTTAATGGTTTTTTAGCCATACCATTAAGCATCTTATAACCAATATAAGCAAATGGAGTTTGCACAACATGGATAGCACCTTCAGATAGGTGCAATGCCATCGGCCAGTTATCAGGAATGGCATTAACCACATGTGTTAAACCAGCATGGATAGCGCCTTGACTAGGCCAGACGTGTGTGGCAATAAAAGGTATATCTTTTGGTAAATCATTATATAAAGGCGCTAATAATTCAGCGTTCTTTTGGTCGGTTGAATTATAAGTGATTTGTCTAAATCCTTCGGAGTTTAATGGTTCCCAGAAGAACTTGTTAAATAATTTAGACTTTTGGCTAATTCTAGAAGCTTTAGAATAGAGATCGTTTTGATATCTAATCATCTTACTTCCCGTCGCATCAAAGCTTGCTAGATCAAACCAATAGGGTTCATATCCCAATGCCTTCGCACAGCTTGCTAAAGCAATGGAAATACGATAATGGCCAAAACCCATTCTAATATTACCGACGATTAAAGCATTCTTGGGGAACTCCATCGGCTTATCGCTTAACACTAAATTTTGAGTATTGATAAATTCTAAAGAAGGAATCTTCTCCACCGCTAAGTGGTATTCCTTATTGGTATCATCACCATATTTCTTGATGAATTTGTTTTTGGATTTAATGCCTTTTTTAATCGTTTTGTTATCGATAGGATTACCAAAAATAACCGAGGACTTATCTGTTATTTGCATAATGTTCTCCTTTCAAAAAAAGGCTCATTAAAGAGCCTTATAAGTAATAAGAATTATTGAGCTTCCGCTGGGGCAGCGGCTTCTTGAGCTTCAATTGCCGCTTCGTTTTTAGCGTTGAGTTCAGTGACGATTTCTTGAACTTTTTGTTCGTCGAGTTTATAGCAGAATCTAAGGACGACCCAAGAGCCAATAAAGACTAAGATAATGACACCGATGACGATACTACCAAAGATGATTAATGATTGTCTAGATACTTCACCTAATGTGGAAGCGATGCCAGCATCTCTCGCGGCTTCGGATATTACTCCCGCGTTATATTGACCTTCATATTTAGAGATAGCATCGATAGCGGCAGAAGTACCAGTAATTAAGAAGACGAGAAATTGCAAGCCTCTATTTAAACCGGAAGCCAATTTAACATCTAATGGTCTCCAAGCAAAACAGATGGATTCTTTTCTTTCGCCTGTGCTCCATTCGCCATAATCGATAGCATCTTGGAACATAACTAAGACAGCGAGGTAGAAGATACCGGCAGCACCAAAGAATAAGAATGCCAAGACATATAATAATGACATTGTGCCACCAAAGATCCAGAACATATTATTGGCATCTGGTTCGAACCATGCCACTGGTTTGTCGCCAAAGATTGGGAAGGCGATGAAGAAGAAGGCAATATATGACACCAAAATAATAGCGGTCATAATAGTCAATATCTTCTTCTTAGATATTCGTTTAGCAAGCATCGGGTAGAATGCCTGAGCCACTATTGTGGCTAAGACATAGATGACCGAGATAAAGGTAGCAACGAGTCCTCCTTTACCTCCACCATATCCATAGACGATATAGAAATAATTCAGGCCAATACCGGTCAAGATAAAGCTTCCTAAATAATATAGGAGCATGCCGATAGCGGCAAAGAGTAATTGCTTGTTTTTCTTAACGACTCTGAAGAGGTCAAGAATAGATGATTTTTCACTGATTTCTTCTTGTTCAGCATTACGTGCCTTTTCTTTACATAAGAAGAAAACTAATGTTTGTGATGCAAGGAAGAAAGCGGCTACGCCTAAACCCGCGAACATATAAACGGCTTTTGCGGAACCTTTTCCACCAGGAAGGACGAACATTAAAATGTTCATCAAGAATGTACCAGCAGAAGCAGCAATTGCTGTTTGAGTGGTTAATTTTGCTCTTTCTTTAGCGTCATTAGTAAGAGCGGGTAACATTGACCAATAGCCAATATCGTTCATTGTGAAGCATGTATCCCAAAGGATGTACATGACAATCATAAAGGCAACATAACCCCAACCATGAACTGCGGGGAAGATGAATGGAATAAGGAACATTAACATGACAACAACTGCGTTGCCGATGGCTCCTATTTCAATCCAAGGACGGAATTTGCCAGCTTTGAAATGACATTTCTCGAGAATAAATCCCATAATTGGGTCATTAATACCATCCCATAGTAACGCAATCATCATTGCGACGGTAATGACACCGTATTGTTTTGTGAATGCATCGCCTGTATCAAGAACACCAGAAGTAATCGCATATTGGATTAAGAATGTTCCTATTAATGCATAACAAGCATCACGGAAAATACCTGACCATGGAAATAAAATCTTGGTCAGTCTCGGAACTTTATCACCATGAAAGGTGTTGTTCTTTAAAACACTGTTTCCCATTGATAAGCCTCCATATGAAAAATAGCTACAGAACTATTCTACTAAATAATTAGACAAAAACATAGGAATATGTTTATTTATTAGGTTTTATCAATAAAAAAAGATGCTTACGCATCTCTTTTTCTTTATTCTTTAACTTCTTGTGCGGTTTCTTGTTTAGGTTCCTGCTTAGGCGCTTCTTTTTCTTTGTAATCTAAATTATCAAAGAGAGATAGTAAGATACCAGGGAATAAAGCGGCGTTGAGAAGCAAAATCATCATCTCAATACCATATAGTGGTTGATTTCTATAAATACCAGCGAACGAAGAGGCGAGTAGTAATAGAGCAAACAAGCAAAGAAAAATAATAGAAATGATATTAAGAATCATATTAACGGATTTAAGAAGTCCTTTTCTTCCAATTAAGAAATAGACAAAGAATAATACTAGGACCACTAAAGTGAGGATACTAATGGAAAGATAAGAAACCGAATCCCAAGTCACATCATTAAGTTGGAAGGACACGGATGAAACGATGGAAATGACAAATGAAGCAGTTAATAGCATCGCCATCGTAATGATGCTGATGATTCTAGTGAAGATTGGTTTTCTAGCGGTAAGTGCTGCCAAGAATAAAACACTAATCACTAATTCAATAATCGCAAGAATGCTTAAACCATCATCAACATTGTTAACTTTGCTTGCCACTTGAATCATGATAAAGGCTAGGACTGATAATAATATTCCAACGATGGATAAGACAATTGATAGTAATGGGAATTTTTTAAAGATCATAATTATTCCTCCTCATTTAATGTCGAAACGACAAAGACATGTTTTTCACCATATCTCTTTTTCATTATACCTAAATATTTATTTAATTTCTCTATTGGAACAATACAAATGATTGAACCACCGAAGCCTCCACCATTGATTTTGCTGGCTCCTTGGTAGTCCATAGCTTTGTTAGAAATATCAATAGCTTCCGCTAAAGAACCTTCATAAACATCATCGACCATCGCGTTCTTTAAAAGATTTCTGCTGCTCACTTCGCTACCATTGACACAAGCGAAAAATCCCGCAAAATCGTCATTTTTTAAGCAATTTAAGCCTTTTTCTACACGAATATTCTCATCAAAGAAATGTTTAGCGCGATTATATTCACCTTCTGTTAATTGAGGTTTTATTCTCTCTAATTCTTCAATTGAGCATTCTCTTAAATATTCATGGCCCATCTTGTGAGCAGCATTCCACATATCTGTGGTGATGGAAGAATAAAGATGAGACAAACTAGCATGACTCTTATTTGTGTCAACGATGACAAATTGATATCCCTTAAAGTTATTATGAATAATCTCAATAGTGGGATTTTCAATATTAGCAAAATCAATATAAGATACACCATTTGAAGCACAGGCAATTTGATCAAGAAGACCACTCTTCTTGCCAAAATAATTATTCTCGGCGTATTGTCCTGCTTTAGCGAGAGTCAATAATGAAATCTTGTTATCGTTATATAGTTTGTTAAAGACCTTACCTAATAATATTTCAAAAGCCGCCGAACTAGAGACACCTGCTCCTGGAGGAACGGTAGATTCTGTATAGACAGAAAAGCCACCCACTTTATATCCGTGGAGTTTTAGATAATGAGCAATGCCACGGATAAAACAAGCTGACTTATCCACCTTTTCTTCTTGAGGCTCAGTACTAGTTATATCAATTTCAAATTCACATTGTCTTTTAGAAACTAATCTAACAATGTTGTTTTCTTCTTTACAAAAAGCACCTTCAATCATCAAAGAACAAGTAGACGCTAAAGTCTTGCCATGATTGTGATCAGTGTGATTGCCTAATAATTCAAAACGACCCCCACTATAGACATAGTCTTCTGGTTCTTTTTTATAAGTGTATTTGAATTCGTTGATGACTTCTTTTTTCATAAATAACACCTTACTTAAGTTTAACAACTAATTAGCATTATACATATTATCATATTTTTAATGTCAGGTAACTCTTAGAGTTAAAAAGTATTAATAAAAAAGTGTGACAAAGAAATTAAAAAACCTTCCTATTGATTTGTTAGAGGGATGTATTTCCTCATAGGAGAGGTCAATGTTAACTCGATTGATTTCCCAGTTACCCAGTTTTCCCTATATAGGAGAAAACAGATGGAAATGACCGTTATGGTTATGGTTCTAGTTGTTTTGATAGTTTATCTCGCCAAGCGTAGATAAATGAAAATCCGCTGACAGCAGCGGACTTCAAAACCCTAGTATTATAATACATTGACCTTTAGTGGAAATCAATGGGAAGACTGGGGGGGTATCATAGACACTCACTTCTCCTTGATTCTCTTGAAAGTATATAGAATCTCTTTTTTATATATTTGATTAGTTTCAAGATATCTTCTATCTAGTTGACTATCTTGTGGTTCAATAGCCACACCACGATAATAATCGTTATCACTTAATGTTGTTTTGACATTGTTTCTAAAATGATCTGTGAATATTTGTGTGCCTTCAAAATCAGATTTAATTGTTAGCTCATATTTAGAGGATTTGAGATTGATGGTTTTATCATCAATAACAAAGAAATTATCAATATCCACTAAACCTAGTTGCATATATTCATCAAAGACAAATGGTTCATTTATTTTGTTCATTTGAACCGGTATTAAATCCTTATCGTAAGAAATATATTTTGAAGCGTGCATACGCAAGAATAAGAGATTAATATGATTTTCACCCAAGCAAAAATAAGCGTGATTAGTCAAAGATAGTAACTTTTTATTATTGGTTGTGGCTTCAAACCTAACTAATAATCCGTCATCAAGTAGTTCATAAAAAACTTTTGTTGTTTCGTAAACAAACACCACTTCATTATGGTTATTTGTTTTATAATCAAAAATCTTTCTAGATAATCCTTTGGAGCCTCCATGAAGTTGAACTTTGCCATCCACTAAAATACGACCACAAACATCTCCAATGGTTTTTCCAAAATAGATATCATCACGGAAGAAATCAGAAGTTTCTTTTGGGGTAACAACCATATCGTCACCATAATATTGGATACGGAAAATTGAAGCTCCAAGTGTGCATAGAGTTATTTTAAGATGTTCATTCTCTAAAGTGAGGAATTCTATATTGTTTGGCATAAGATTATTATAATAAATGTTAGGGGATAAATGTTATGAACAATAAAGTTGGTATTAGAAAATGGCTTTCTTTTATAATTGCCGGATTTGTCGGCCAGTTAGCATGGGCCATTGAAAACAATTATTTTAATTTATATGTTTTTGATTGTACTCAAGAGTATGTCTTCATTCCTATTATGACTGCAGCAAGTGCGGCCGCGGCCACGATTACGACATTATTGATGGGTGCATTAAGTGATAGATTAGGAAAGAGAAAGGCATTTATATCTTTTGGATATATCTTATGGGGTATTTCCATTATCTTATTTGCCTTCTTAGATCCAAAATCAAGTTTCAATATAGTTGCTAGCTCCACGATGATGGCAGGTACCATGATTGTCATTATGGACTGCGTAATGACCTTCTTTGGTAGTGCCGCGAACGACGCTTCATTCAACGCTTTTGTTACCGATAACACCAATACAAATAATAGAGGCAAAGTTGAAAGTGTTCTTTCTGTTTTACCGCTTATCGCGATGATTGCCGTTGTCGGTTTAGCCGGTGCTTTAACTAAAGATAACAAAGTCAACTGGAGTCTATTCTTTTATATCTTTGGTGGTCTCACCACTATCGTTGGTATTGCTTCTATATTCTTACTGCCAAAAGATGTCATTGAACCAAATAAAGATGAACCATATATCAAAAATATCTTCTATGGATTTAGACCAAGCGTTATTAAAAACAACGCAATTCTCTATTTAATTCTCACAACTTTCATGATTTTCTCCATTGGAATTCAAGTATTTATGCCATACTTAATGGTTTATATTCAGCAAGTTTTGCATATCGTGGATTTAGACTTCACTATCACATTGGGCGTGGTTTTAATCGTCAGTTCAATAATCACTGTCGTGTTCGGTTTATTTATGGACAAGATTGGCAAAAACAGAATTATCTTCCCGGCGATCGGTGTCACCGTCATAGGTGGAATCACCATGTTCTTTATCACTAATCAAATAGGTGTCATTATCGGTGGTACAATCCTTATGACTGGCTATATGATTGGTACCGCAGTTTTAGGCGCAAAAGTTAGAGACTACACACCGGTGAAAGAAGTTGGTTTGTTCCAAGGTATCAGAATGATTTTCTTGGTCTTATTACCAATGGTTACAGGCCCATATATTGGATTAGCAGTTTCATATATCAACAAACACGAATATGTTAATGAATATAACAAGACTGTTATTTCACCTAACGCCTTTATTTTCTTATTCGCCGCTCTCATTATCGCTTTAGCGGTAATCCCCGCCATTATATTTATTAGAAAAGAAAAACAATTACCAAAAGTTGAAGAAACAAAAGATGATGAAACCACTATCTGAGTATCCAAGGCCACAACTAGTAAGAGATAGTTACCTCTGTCTCAATGGAAAATGGGAATACGCTATTAGAAAAGAAGAAGATATTCCCACTTCTTTTGACGGTGAGATAATCGTTCCTTTTTCGCCCGAAACAACTGCATCAGGCATCAATAAAATGGTTACTCCTGAAGGCTATCTTTTCTATAGACTAGTTTTCAAGCTTGACAAATCTTTTATCAAAGATAAAGTGCTGTTACATTTTACCGCTGTTGATCAAATCGCGAATGTTTACATCAATGGAATCCATTTAGGCCAGCATATCGGAGGATATCTTCCTTTTGAATTTGATATCAAGCCATATTTAACAGAAGAAAATACACTTATTGTCAAAGTCAAAGACTATACAGACACGAAAGAATATTCCCGTGGAAAACAAAAGATCAAAAGAGGAGGTATTTGGTATACTCCTCAATCTGGTATTTATATGCCTGTATGGCTTGAGAGTGTATCTAGTAGTTATATTAGAAATATAAAGATTACTCCAGATGTCGATAATTCGTCAGTCAAAATAACAGTTATCAGCGATGATTCTTCCGCGATTATACATTTACTGGGCAAAGACTATAAAGTAGCCACAAACGAAGAAACAGAAATCAAAATTGATAATCCTCATCTCTGGTCACCAGAAGATCCATATCTATATATCTTTTCTATAAAGACACATGGTGATGAAGTGACTTCTTATTTTGCTTTAAGAAAAGTATCTATTGTTGAACATAGTGGTTACAAAGTAATCGCCTTAAACAATAAACCATATTTTATGAAAGGTATTTTAGACCAAGGTTATTACAAAGATGGTTTATATACTCCTAACGATTATCAAGACTATATAAGCGATATTCAGTTAGTGAAAGCATTAGGCTTTAACACAATTAGAAAACATATCAAGATCGAAGCTCCACGTTGGTATTATGAATGCGATAGGCAAGGTATTCTAGTATGGCAAGATTTTATCAACGGAGGAGGACAATATAAATTCCCCACGATTGCTTTCCCATTAATAACCAGTATTCATCATAAAGACAATAACTATAAAGCTTTTGCAAGGACCGATGAAGAATGTCGAAAACAAGCCATTGAAGAATTTAAAGAGATTATCCACTACTTGTATAATGTTCCATCAATTGTCCTTTGGACAATATTTAATGAAGGCTGGGGACAATTCGATTCGGCATCTATATATAATGATTTAAAAGATTTAGATAATACGAGACTATTTGACCACGCTTCTGGTTGGCACGATCAAGGAGTGAGCGATGTCAAATCATTACATGTTTATTTTAAAAGAGTTAAACTTCCAAAAGATAAACGCGCGATTGTCTTATCTGAGTTCGGTGGTTTTGTCTTACCAGTGAAAGACCATATGCAAAAAGGAAAAAAGACTTATAGAAGCTTTAAAGATGCAAAATCATGGTTAGATAATTATGAGAAATGCATCGAAAAAGACGTTATCAATAATATCCCAAAAGGTTTAACCGCGACGATATATACACAACTATCAGATGTGGAAGATGAATTAAATGGTTTTATCACTTTTGATAGACAAGTTATTAAAATAGACCCACAATTAGTAAAGAAGATAAATGAAAGAATTAAATTCTAGGAGAAGTTTATGAAGAACACCACAAAAGTAATTTACGACAACCTCTTTCAAAGATATCCAGATTTAGTGTGTTGTAAAGATCAAATCCTTTTAACTTTTGATTTATTAGTAGAAGCCTTTAAGCACAATAAAAAGTTACTTATCTGTGGCAATGGAGGAAGTGCTTCCGACACAGAACATATGGTCGCTGAATTACTCAAAAATTTCAAAAAGAAGCGCAAATTGAAAGAAAAATTGGCAAAATCCCTAGAAAAAGACTCAGAATTGCTCAATGGTATTGAACAGGGTTATCCCGCTTTTTCATTAGTGTCACAAACTTCATTTATCTCTGCTTACAATAATGACCACAATCCTGATTTTGTCTATGCTCAACAAGTATCAGCCTATGGACAAGAAGGAGATATTTTATTAGCTATATCTACATCTGGAAATTCATCGAACTGCGTCTATGCTGTGAAAGTCGCTAACGCCATCGGAATGAAAACCATCGGTTTAACCGGAGCTTTTGAATCCAAAATTAACGATATTGCGGACGTCACAATAAAAGTCCCCGAAGTGGAGACTTTCAAAGTTCAAGAGAGACATCTTCCTACTTTCCATTGCATTTGTGCAATGATTGAAGAAGAACTTGATTAATTATAAAGCTGGAAAATCAACCGTTATTCTAACATAATCACCACTATCTGCACGATCAATGTTCACGATTGTTCCTTTATCAACTGTCACAAGGAAAATATGATCATCATCAGCAAACGCTGTGGTGTTTCTGCTTAGTAAACTAATCATAATCTTTAAGCAATATTTCTTGCCTGATTCAAATTTTTCGCCTTGCCCACGAGAGAAGAAATAAGTACTTGTCTCGCTGGTGTAATAACACCAGAATGTATTACTTGGAGCGTTAACAAAAATCAAATCATCATGAGTTACTGCTAAGCCATCTAATGTGGCGGCTTGATTAACTGCGGGAGGAGTAATTCCGGTAATATCAAATTTATGAACTTGGGCTTTGCCTTCTAATGTATCGAAATAATAAACAAAGGTAACAATACCATTTTCATTGCTAAGAATTGTCGCTTCATTTTCATTTATATAGGCTTTTACATCATCAGCAAAATCAAGAGAACCATTCTTTTGAACAGCGATTTTAATACCATATTTATCGCCACCGTGGAATTTTAATTCCTCACTTGAGGTAGTATAGAAGAAGTTATGAGGTTCATCTTCAATATCAAGAACCCAAACTTTTTGAGCGATAACATATCTTTCATTACCAGTCAGATTTGCGGTAATTCCTTCTAAAGAAGGAGTTTCGTCCGCGACAGGAGCGGTGACACCAGTAATATTAATTGTATTCATTGTTTCAACCGCCGTTTTTTGAAAAACGTATTCAACTGCTAATTCATCGCCTTGAGATTTTAGTTCAACTTCTGCAGAATTTCCATTTACTGTAGCGGTTACATTTTCTGCAAAACCTTCATCATACTCTAATAAGAAATGAACTTGATAAATCTTTCCGCCTTCAAATACTTTATCGTTTTCAAAAAATCTAGCGAAAAAATAAAATTGGTTGTATTCATTTTTTACACACCAATAACAGTTGTATTCAGAAAACCTAGGACCCTCAACGCCTATAGAAACGCCATTTAAGGGTGCTACATTTTGACCCGCGACCGGAACTTGAACGCCAGTGATGTTCACTTCGCTGATCTTTTGTCCAGCTTCTGAAGATTCGCTTTCACTTTCTACTTCACTCGGAATGGAAGATGGACTAATACCTCCGCCTTCACTGCCGGATTTCGTAGAATCTTTGGACCCACCGTTACAACCAGTGAGTAGCATTGCACCAAGTGCTAGAAATAATAAGATTTTGTTTTTCATAAAAATCCCCCTTATATAAAAAATGAAAGATTTATTCTTTCATTAATTTATCAATAATTGCAGATAATCTATCAAATGATTGATAAATTTCTTTTGCTAATTTGATTTGTGTTCTCGCTCTAACGAGATTATGTTCATCATACGCAGTTTGGAAATAGACATCACCACGTAAATAGTCTTCCAAGAATCTAGTTCCGCATTCAATAGTTAATAAGAAGGCGGAGAATGGTAATAATTCTCTTTCACGAGGAGATAAGACATCTTTCATCTCACTCAAATATCCTCTCGAATAGTTTTCGAAGATATCATCTTTAACGGTGAGTTTGGAGAGATCTTTACTATCTTCGTTATCACCAGTGAATAAACTTCTCATAGCATCACCGAAGTCATATAAATAGCTACCAGGCATGACAGTATCTAAATCAACAACTGCGCGAATCTCACCACTTGTTTTATCAAATAAAACATTGTTGATTTTTGGATCGTTATGAGTAACCGCGAAACGGATTGAACCATCTTTGATACCATCCACTACTCTAGAGAAATCTTTAGAAAGAGCTTTGACATCAGCGATTTCTGGCAAGCAGTTATTAACACGATCACATTTATTTAACTCAATAGCATCTAATAAGTTTTCAAATCTCTTTGGAGTGTTATGGAAGTTAGGAATAACTTCGCCTAATTCACTAGCGTCGAATGCCGCTAAAGCTTTATGTAATTTACCAAATGCTTTTCCAGCATTAACTAATAAATCTTTACTAGTAATAGCTTCATAACAAATCGTGTTTTCTATGAAAACATACAATCTATAACATGCTGGTCCATCACGATAATATAATTGACCATCTCTTGTATGAATAACTTTTAAAGATTCAAAACCATGATGTCTTAAATATTTGGAAACCTTATGGCAGTTATCCATAAGTAAATCTACATCTTTAAAGACGGTGGTATTAATTCTTTGTAAAACATATTCTCTTCCGTCCGCAATCTTCACAAAGAATGTGGAATTAATATGACCATTGCCTAATGGAGATATTTCCACGGCAGGTTCATAAACGGTAAATTTTTCAACTACTTCAGCTAAATTCATACAGATATCTTTGATAATTGCCTGATTCCTAATCGACATCTTTTTAGGAATGCTATTAAAGTTATAAAACTTTAGTGACTTTACTTCCTCCCCTTGCGGAATCAAGGTTCCTTTGTATTTGGTGCAGAGGTATATATGGTCAACTCCATATATCTCGTCACCATTCGTATAAGTATAATGGGTTATTTCACCGCTGTAAACATTAAACAATGTTAACTCCAAAGCGGTAAGTCCGGTTTCTTCGAGGAGTTCTCTTTTTGCGGCCTCCTCGCATGTTTCCCCGGGATCAATGCCTCCACCAGGAAAATCATAATATCCATCATCCGCTCTTTCTTCGAGGAGTATTTCACCATTTTGGTTCATTACTACGACAACAGAATGAGGAATGACTAAAGGAACATGTCCTACTTTACTACGTAAGTCTTTTAAATAATCGCCCATATAAGATAATTTTAGTAAAAATAAAATTATTTTGCTATCATTTTATTAACAAAAAGAATCGAGTTAATCATATGAAAAGATTATTAGAAAACAAAACAGGAAAAGAAGTTGAACCATTAACACTTTTAAATATAGGAGAGAAAAACGGAAAATTAGCATTTCATTTTACCTGCCACGATTCTTTTCTAAGTAGTTATTCTTCTAAAGATAATGATCAGTTATTTAAAGATAATGTTTGTGAAATATTCCTAGATATCGGAGAAAAAGATTCATATCTAGAAATTGAGGTTGCCCCAAATGGAACAAAGTTTGTTGCTAACATCGTATATCATGGAGAACATAGAGAAATCGTTTTTATTAATGATGATTTTTTAAAAACTAATGTAGAAATTAATGGTAAAAACTATGAAGTTGATATGATATTCGATTTAGCAAAACTCAATAATCCACCCCATATAAAATACAATGCCTTTAGGATTGAAACCCAAGGCATTGAACCAGAACATATTTTACTAGCCGCATCACCCACGATGTGCGGTTCTTTCCATGTTAGAAAATATTTTATAAAGTGGAAATAATTAGAGTACCTTTACCAATAATCTTGCATTCCTTACCAAAAGGTAAGAAGAACGTATCAAATCTACGGTAATCAATATCTTCAACCTTGCCTTCACCCTCAATAAAAGTAAAGGACATGAAGGCATTTTTATTTGCTTTTAAAACTAATTCCCCATCAACTTCAACACGTGACACTTTGAAATATGGAGTGTCCGCTAATAGAGAACCAGGATTCTTTTCAGGTTGATACTTTTTATAATTAATGACCTTTAAAGCTTTTTCGATATGAAGTTCGCGATAATTGCCATTTTTGTCTTTTCTTAAATAATCATAAAGACGATAAGTTAAATCGCTATTTTGTTGAATTTCGATTAATTGAACACCCTTGCCAATCGCATGGATTGTTCCGGAATTAATAAGGAATGTATCACCTGGTTTCACTTTAAAGAAATTCAAGGCATTAAGAATTGTACTGTCTTTGAGTTTTTTCTCAATTTCTTCCCTGGTGTAGTCTTTATTCAAACCAACATAAAGACCGGCACCTGGCGCGGCATCGATAATGTGCCACATCTCGGTCTTGCCAAAAGAGTTCTCATTTTTTAAAGCATAGTTATCACTAGGATGGACTTGAACTGATAAATCTTCTTTAGCGTCTATTAATTTGATGAGCAATGGAAAATAGGGAAATTTCTTGCTCACTGGGCCAACATCTTCATCAGTAATAACTTCTTTTAATGTCTTGCCGGCATCTTTTCCAGAAACAACAATACTAGAAAATCCTTCTCTAACGGATAATTCCCATAATTCAGAGATGATTTCTTCGTTTCCTTTACCGTATTTTTGGAAATAATTTCCACCCCAAATAAAGGATTTAACAATTGGTTTTAACTTTACAACTTTTTCCATTATCTTTTAGATAAAACTTCTTTTTCGTACTTTCTCACATCTTCAAACATCTCTTTATCGGAAACCATTCCTTGACGTTTGAGATATTCATCCCACACTTCGCCCCATGGAAGAGTCTTTAATTCTTCTTGTAAGGCTAACACTTTAGTGTGGTCATATTGATCTTGGGCTTCTTTTAATAAGTGCCATGGAGTTAATAAAGCTTTTAATAAAGCTTTTTCCATATTACGAGCACCGATGATTAAAGCGGCCACTCTATTGATGGAGGCATCGAAATAATCTAAGCCAATATAACTTCTTTGTAAACCATCGCATTTGACGAGCTCATCAGCGACATCTTGTAAATCATCATTGAGTTTTAAGACATGGTCGCTATCCCATCTCACTGGTCTAGAGACATGGAACGCTAATTTATTGAAATAGCTATACATCGCACTAATCTTATCGGCGACAACTTCTGTTGGATGATAATGTCCGGTATCAATAAGGTTTAAAATCCCTCTTGTCGCGGCATAATTTAGATAGAATTCATTGCTACCAACGGTATAGGATTCAACACCAATACCAAAGACTTTTGATTCCACGGAAACATCCATAACTTTTTTATCATATTTATACCCAGCAAGGATTTTATCTAAGGAGTCTTTTAATCTTAATCTTGGGCCAATTCTATCGGCTGGTGCATCCTTTAATCCATCAGGAATCCAGATGTTCATTAAGGATCTTTGACCGAGTTCTTTTCCGAACATTTCTGTGATTTTTAAGCCATTTATGCAGTGTTTTATCCAGTAATTGCGGACTTTTTCATCTGGAGAGGATAAAGATAATCCATCTACTAACATAGGATGTGAGAAGATTGTGGGATTGTAATCAAGACCTAATCCTCTCTCTTTTGCGTACTTCACCCATTCTTTAAATTGTTCGGGTCCGACATCGCATCTTTCCACTAATTTACCAGTTTGATAAATAGCATGGAGATTAATCTTTTTGCTACCCGGAATATGGCTTAAGGCTTTGTCTAAATCTCTTGTTAATTCTTCAAAGTTTCTCGCTCTACCAGGATAATTACCTGTGGTTTGAATACCGCCTGTAAGGGAACCGCTGCTCTCAAATCCCATAACATCGTCTAATTGCCAACAATGTAAGGAAATTTTGGTTCTCGCTAATTCCTTTAATACTTTGTTTACATCAATTCCGTATGATGCATAAACTTGTTTGACTTCTTTTCTCATTATTTACTAACCTCCATCTGGATTTTTATATTACCTAAACTAGTTGCCTCAATAGGTCTAGCGATAATCTCTTTTTTAGTATACTCGCCCACTAGTTTATTAACATACACATTTCTTGCCCCTCCACCGAGGATGAGGACTTTCTTAAATTTACGACCAGTGATGTCTTCTAATTCTTCAATGGCTTTTTTATAAGTGGCCGCCATAGAGTGATAGATGGCCGCAAACATATCCAAGTCGTTTGTGGGTCTATCATCACCTAATAGATTAGCTATGGCTTCCTTCATACTTAATGGTGCCATTAATGATGAATCATTAACATCAAATGTTTTTCTATATTTTGATTTATCGATATTGGAATCAACCCAAGAAAGAGGAACGTTAAGTTCATCTTTGAGTTTGTTTTGAATCCACATACCCATAATGTTCTTTAAGAATCTAATATAGCCAACGCCACCTTCATTTGTGTAATTAGCTTTTAAAGATCTTTCGTTACAAATAGGTTCTTTGGATTTGATACCAAGTAATGACCATGTTCCAGAGGAAATAATAACTGTGTCATCATCGATATCGACAGCTTCAAAAGCACTACCAGTATCATGACTAGCGCATAGGATAACCTTTGTGTTACCACCCACTTCTTTTTGTACTTCTGGTGATAAGTCACCAACCACAAATCCCGGTTGTTGAATCTCTTTAAAGAGTTTTCTCGGCAAACCTAATTTATCAGTGATTTCAAAATCATAATACTTGCTGGCCGCATTTAATAATCCACTTGTGGATTCTTCGGTATATTCATGAGTCTTAACACCAGTTAATTTATAGGTGAAATAACTCGGTAGCATCAAATAGTCTGTGGCTTTTTCTAAACGACCTTGTTTCAAATCATCATATAGTTGATAAATGGTATTGAATGTCGCGAATTGCAAGCCATTGTGTTTATATAATTCTTCAAAAGAAATAATCTTATGAACTTCTTCAGAAGCTTTGACGTTTCTTTCATTACGATAAGCATGGAATGGTTTGATTTCTTTATCTCCATTCATTAAGACATAGTCAACACCCCAAGTATCAATTGATAAAGATTCAATCTTATCATATTTAAGGAACGCTAGTCTGATACCTTCTTTGATTTCTCTAAATAGGCGTGGGATATTCCAAACAAGACCATCTTTAGATTCATCCATTCCAGTTTTGAAACGGTAGACTTCTTCTAAAACAACATCATTATCCTTTTTACAGGCAATGACATGACGACCGCTTGTCGCACCTAAATCAATAGCAAGATAATATTTCATATTATTCCTCCCTATTAAATAATCGTCTTCACAAAAGTATATCTCGGTAAGCAATAATCACTGGTATTATCTTCTTTCCACAAACCGATTCTTTCAAAAGAATGAGGTCCGCAGAAGAAGTCATCTTCCGCTTGAGTGTGGAAAGGTCCTAATAAATTACGATTAGAAACAGTTAGTACTAACTCAATTTCATTCTCGCCTTTTTTGAGATACTTGCTGAGATCAACTTTGTAATCAAACATCATTCTCTTCACAAATTGTTTATTAACAAATAAATCAATCATCTGGAATCTTTCATTAATCACAAGTGTTTGATTAACATCATCGACAAAAATCTTTTGCCTTAATGTAATATCACCTCTAAAGAATGGATAGCCTTCGTCAATTAATGATTTAATGTGAGTCTTTGGTTTATCCATATAGAAGTTATGAGCGACCATAATATTGGAAGCCTGACCTTTAGTGAAATCACCATAAATACCAAAATTACCCTGGAGATAGATGGCTTCAATCGTGGTGTCATACACTAAACAATTTCTTAATGATTCTTGGACATTTTCACCAAATAACGCGTAATTCACGATTTCTTTTTCATAAAAATCAATTTTTACAACGATTTCATTGTGTCCTTTAATCAAGTGGGGAGCGACATTAAATGACCATAAATCTTTCTCTAAAACTGTTCCTTGTTTTTTGACCACATGACCATTAATTCTCACTTCAAGTGTTCTAGTGTTTTCAATCAAAGCATTACAAATGGATGGAACTTCTTTAACATCGAAAGAATATTTGAGATATAAGTCACCTTGATAACGTTGCTTAATGAGTTTGAATTGAAGCGCCATATTATGGATATCTTTAGAATAATTAACACCATCAAATGAGTATTGGAGATAATCCATAGTGAAATAATTCATCGGTTCACCGACAACATCAAATTCTTTGCCTAAAGATAAAATCTTTTGTTTATTTTCTTCTTCAGGTTTTTCATTGCTGAAATAGAGAATTCTAGATTGTCCTTTATTAAAGTGCATCTTTTGAGGAATGACTTTTCCATCACACACAAAGGATGAATAACCTTTAACTTTAATTTCAATATCTTCTTCAATATCGAAATTGGTGGTATGTCCCACACTAGCGGCGTAGATGAATGGCACGCCATCATCACCAATACGATAACTTATACGAATATTCTCTGTATGAGTGGCCGTAAATGGTTGATCATTTCTGATTTCTTCATATGTCACATTGTTTTTCATGTAATCATGGACATATTCATGACCCTCTAAGTAGGTGGGAACTTTTCCCACCACTAAGAACTTGCCGCCATTATTGGCGTACTCTCTAAAGAGGGCTTCTGTGGTTTTATCCATTGTTTCCGTTCCATCCGGAATGACAATGTATTTATAACGGCAATTACCCACGACCAAAGTATCGCCTTCCACGTGAGCGTGTTTGGCCATAATAACCTCATCCAATATATGGAATGGAACACCATCTCTAATAAACTTGTGCGTTATATTAATAAACTTAGTATCTAAATCCCAAAGATTAAATCTCTCACCAAATCTTTGATATTTGAAATAAGCAGTTCTGATTGGTTCAAAGATACCGACATTCGCGTAATCAGTGGATTTAGTTAATAATTCACCAATTTTGGAGAAAGTATCGTTGAACATCTTGAAGTCTTTTTCAACCCAAGGGTTGATTTTGGAATAATGCGCGGGATAATCTCTCTTTCTTTGACCATGTTCCTTATAAGGAAGTAGGTGCTGACACATAATGGTCACACCAGAGGACATATAATATTCCGCCATCTGTTTAAGCTCGAGTGGAGTGACATCCCAACCCGCTAAAGCATACATCTCACAGATGCCTTGTCTCTTGCCTAATTGAGCCATAACGCTACCGAGTTGTTTATTTGCGGTAACATCATCGATATAACGACAGAGATGATCAACTCCTGGGATGTGTTCATATTCATAGAATGGCATCACTCCACCACAACACATAATTTGATAACCCATCGTCACTTCCTCGACATAGTGACCGGTTAATTTATAATTATTCTCTTCACACCAATCGTAGATTTGTTTGGAGAAGTTATTGAGCATTAAATCTTGCATCGCTTTCCAGTATTTATAGCGGTAATCTCTATAGCCTTCTTTCTCCACGAAGAGCAAGGCGATTCTATCTAAAACATTTTCGCCATAATGCTCTGGGAAGTACTTATGAAGCATTCTTGTAAAGGATACTCCCCATCTATAGTATTGAGGTTCATCAGTGAAAAATCCCCGCAAATTGCCATAAATATCGTGTTTTTTGTATTGTTCATGGGTTAAATTGATGAATTTTCTCACGACGGTAGGATCGCAAATATCCGCAGTAGAATTAGAAGTCTTAATGTAGATATTTAAAACATCTTCACCGGAAGAAACTCTAACGACTTTATCACCACTCACATCAAAAGCAACATCGGCTTCTGGATCATAAGGTCCTTGTTTGGTGATTAAGTATTGATCACAGTTATTGCTATCTTCAAGAAGTTTGCCACCCGCAAATCCGCTAGGCCAGCCATTCTCATCATAAGCATAGGCTTCCATGTCTAATTCTTTGGCTTTCTTTAAACAAGCTTCGATGCAAGAGAACCACTTTTCACCTAAATATTCAGTGGTCAATCCACCTCTTGCGTGCATGAAGAAACCACCTACGCCATTATCGTGCATCCAATCTATTTGCTTGAGTAATTCTTTTTCGTCTAGTTCGTCATTCCAACTCCAAAATGGAATGCATTTGTATTTGTTTTCAATGTCAGCCATAACTACCTCCCATCAATTAAAAGAATAAAGATGCCGCACCAATCTTTTGGGCGTCGTATCCTAGTTCAGAAGGAAGTATCAATACTTCTGGTGTGCCTCTAAATCCATGATATCTAGCGCGAGAATATTCTCTTAACCTCTTAAAGAGATATTCACCTTCGTTTGCCACACCACCCGCCATAATGACGGCTTCTGGTCTAAATATATTGAAATAATTTAATAAGCCTTCACCTAAATAATGGATATAGGTTTCCACTACTTTATGAGCATATGGATCGCCGCGTCTTTCCGCTTCAAAAGGAACTTTGGCGTTGACTTTTCCTAATTCCTTAGCGACTTCCCACATCTTGCTATCAGGATGTTTATCCATCATTTCTTTAGTATCTCTAATAATTGCTGTCGCGGATGCATAAGATTCTAAACAGCCTCTTCTTGTACAAGTACAAAGCTTGCCATCAACTTCTACGACCATATGACCAATCTCCGCGCCTTTGCCGAGATTACCTTCATATAGTTCGCCATTAATGATGATTCCACCACCAACTCCTGTACCGATGGCGACAGTTAACATATTTTTAAACTTCTTTCCGGCACCAAATTTCGCTTCGCCTAATGCCGCCGCATTTGCGTCATTAGTGATTCTCACTGGTAATCCAGTTCCTTCTTCAATCATCTTCACGATAGGAAGTTCGTACCACTGTAAATTATTGGAATAAGTCACAATACCAGCTTTGGTGTCACTGACTCCAGGAACGCCGCAGCCGATACCGAGCAATTCTTCTTTTTTGAAACCTTGTTCTTTAATATAGGTATTAATTTTAATAATCAATTTATTGATGACTTCCTCTTGACTGTCACCTTTTTCCACAGGCATAGAAAAAACTTCTAACACCTTTCCTTCTTTAGTAACCGCTGCACCTTTTATGGATGTGCCACCAATATCAACGCCGATTGCTAACATATCTTTATCCTCGTATGTAATTAGTCTTTTATTATTATACAACAACTTTTTATAGTTGTTAGCATATAAGTTTTGGTTTTAAAATAAACCATTATTTTTGGATAGAAAATCATTGAAATTCGACAAAATATTTTTAAACTACATACGCTTTTTTACATGCCTGAAAAATCTGATAAAACATCATTTATATTCAAACTATATTTGAAAGGAAAAAATAAAAAGCGAGGGTATTTAAAATAATTATTTTATTGAAAGCGCGTCTATATGTGTGTATATTTATAGATAATTTACTTTAGAAAAAGGAGGTAAATTTTATGAAAGTCAGAAACAGAGCGTTGTTACTAGCTGTGGTTCTAGCTACCATTTCCCTCTCCGGTTGTAAGCAAAAAGAAAAGGGTCTTGGTTCATACACCTATAACACATATCTAGAAACAAAGCCAAAAACATGGAACGTTCATACCTGGGAAACTAGTGATGAATCTTATGTTCCAGCGTTTACTGAAATGGGTTTTTATGATTTAAAACTCAATGACACAAAAGATGGTTATGAAATCATCCATGAAATGGCCGCTGAAATGCCAATCGATGTTACTGCTGAAGCCTTTAATGAAGAAATCGCAGAACAATATGGTTATCAAGGTATTCCTGGCGAAGGTTCAATTTGGGACATCAAATTAAATCAAAATGCTGTTTGGGAAGATGGACAAGCCATTAAAGCGGATGACTACATCCAATCCATGGAGAGACAACTCAATCCTAAGATGGTCAACTTCCGTGCTGACAGTTATTATTCTTCAAGCTTAGTTCTCGCTAATGCAGAAAGATACTTCAAGCAACACCGTTCAACAATGGAACCTCTTTACGATTACATCACCGATTCAGGCGCATACACTTCTGCTGATGTCGCTAGTGATGGTTATCTCTACTTCAACATTCATGCTCCATCACCATATCCAGGATCCGTTTTCTCTGGTACAGATGGTACAGAAGGCTTATATATTGTTTTAAACAATAGAAGCCAAGCTGGTTCAGATGCTCTTGAATTAGCTGCTCAACGTATTACCGACGCTGCTCAATACTATTGTTGGAAATACGAAGATCACGAAGGTGATCACAAATCCGATTGGGAAGAAATCACTGGCTACTCCAAATTATCAAGCATCAAATCCGAAATGATGAACTATTACATCAACCTCGATGATTTTGATGACAAAGAAGTTCTTGTTAGAACTACTAAAGATGATAGTAGCGAAGAACACACCGAAACATATTCACAAGCTAAATTAAAAGCTGACTTAAGAACAGTTGTTAACGGTTTAGCTCGTGGTGGTAAAGGTGCTAAAGACTTTGCTTGGAAATTACCATTATTTGGTAATGTCTATAACGACTACGATCAAAGCTTTGACGGTGTCGGTATCGCAAAAGTCGATGATTACACCATCAGATTATATCTCGCTAGAGCGGTCACAGAATTAGACCTCAAGTTCTCCTTAACTGGAAACTGGTTAGTCAGACTTGATCTCTATGACAAACTTAAAGTCACAACTGGTACAGGCTTAGTCACAACCGGTTATGCTACACCAGACAAAGGTGTCAATGGTTATATGTCCTATGGTCCATACAAACTCGTTCAATTCGAAGCTGGTAAAGCTTTCAAAATCGAAAAGAATGATAAATGGTATGGCTATACCGATGGCGAACACGAAGGCCAATATCAAATGACTGGTGTTTATACCAGAATCATCACTGATCACAACACCGCTTTACAAGAATTCGAACGTGGTAACTTAGATGACTTCGGTCTTAATAGAAACGATATGAAGACCTATGGTAACTCTTCAAGATTAACTTCCACATACGAATCCTACACACAAAAGATTTCTATCAACTCCAATAGAGCTAGATTATTAAGCCATCAAACCGAAGCTGGCGTTAACAAGACCATTCTTGCTAACTACTATTTCCGTAAAGGTTTATCCCTAGCTATGGATAGAAATAACTTCGCTAGCCAAGCTACCGCTGGTAGTAAAGGTTTCACAGGTTTATTAAACGACTTATACTTAACCGATGTTGAATCTGGCGAAATGTACAGAAACACCGCTCAAGGAAAGAACGTTTATAACATGGTTTACGGCGAATTAGGTGGCACAGATCCAACCGACGTCAAAGCCCTCGAACTCAAATCCTGTGGTTTCAACTTATCAATGGCATCCTGGTATGTCGCTGAAGGTATCAAACAAGAATTAGCGTCTGAAGCTGAAGGCCACCTTGTTAAAGGTGACAACATCAAACTCGAATTCCGTGTCTACGATAACGAAAGCGAAACCACCATTGAAATGCTAAACTTCATCAGAAATTCCTTCTCCACAGTTTTATCTGAAGCTGTTAAGAGATTGAAAAATGACCACACCCTTGCTGATAGTGATAACTTCACCATCACCATCGATGCCGTCAAAGACGAAGACTACTACAACACTGCCCATAATGGTAACTATGAATTAATCTTCTCCACATGGGGCGGCGCTGCTATTAACCCAATCGGTTTAATGCAAGTTTATTGTGATAGCACATTCGATTCCAACTGTGAATTCGGTTTCAAGAATCATCAAAATGATGAAAACTTCAACGGCGACTACATTAATCCAACCAATCCTTATATGGATTCTTGGGTCGAAATCGATTTAGACGAAGACGGCCAAATCGGTACTGGTGAAAAGAGAACCTACCACAACTGGTGGAGTGAAATTAATGAAATCGTTGAAAACGATCCAAAAGATAGCCCAGAATACGCTGCTAAACATAATAGAATCTTAACAGTCTTATCTGCATTAGAAGCTGCCATCTTAACAAGATTCGAAGCTATCCCATTAGTCGCAAGAGCTTCCGCGTCACTCAACTCTTTCAAGATTGAAAACGGTAGCCCATCTTACATCAACTTAATCGGTTACGGCGGAATCCGTCACTTAATCTTCAATTATGATGATGCTGGTTGGACACAATTCGTAAAAGAACATAACGGTAATCTCTCCGACTTGTACAAGAACTAATTATTCTTCAATTAATCTAGTTATCGAGGTAAGCCGGGCCTCAGGGCCTGGCTTATCTATCGATAAGAAGGGGAAAACAAATGAGAAATACAAAGGAAATGTTAAATTATATTCTAAAAAGAGTATTGTTGATGATATTCACTTTTTTGGTTATCTTCATCATTTGTTTTACTCTCATTCGTTTATTACCTCTCGATGCCGCGACTGGTCCTGGTAAAGATCCAGAACAATTCTACTTAATGCAACAAGCATTAGGCCGTATGTATAAAGGCAAAGATGGTGTATGGCGCAAAACTCCTGTTATTGAGCAATTCTTTGCTTTTATCAAAAACTTATTCGTACCTGCAAGATATGAGGCTAATGGTGAATGGCACACCGCTTCTAGATGGGGATATTCTTGGAATATTTCATGGTTAGCAACACCAGATTCTTTACTCGCTAAAGGTCTCCCACCAACCATCTTAATTAACATCTATTCCATCTTCTTATCCGTGCCATTAGGTTTAGGCCTTGGTATTTATATGGCTTTGAAGAAAAATAAATGGCAAGACTATGTCTTAAGTATCATAGTTATGCTCCTTATTTCTGTTCCAAGCTTTGTGGATGCATTCTTGCTCCAATATGTTTTTGCTTTTAAATTGAACTGGTTCCCTCCCGTGAGAGCGGATTTCAATGGAAGTTGGTTAACTCCTGAAATGTTTAGATCCATGATTCTACCAGTTATTTCTATGTCATTCGGTTCTATCGCTGGCTATGCCAGATATACCAGAGCGGAATTAACCGAGGTTTTAACTAGTGACTTTATGTTATTAGCGAGAACTAAAGGTTTATCACGCGCTCAAGCCACAGTAAGACACGCCTTTAGAAACTCCTTAGTCCCAATCTTCCCAATGATCTTGGGTGAGATTCTCTCTATTTTGAGTGGTTCAATTATTATTGAAAACATCTTCTCCGTTAACGGTGTTGGTGGCTTGTTCTTAATGTCTATTCAAATGAAAGACTACGACGTATTCCAATTCGTCGCGATGTTCTATATCTTAATCGGCTTAGTCGGAAGCCTTGTTGTCGATATTTCCTATGGACTTGTCGATCCGAGAATTCGTATGGGAGGAGGTAAACAATAATGGAAGATAAAATTATTTACGATATTGATTCTTCAATACCTGAAGAAGAGTTCCAGTTTGCTCATAAAGAAGAGAGCATTCACGATACAAAATTCGAAACCAGACCTGTTGGTTGGTTAGAAGACTCCGTTAGACGTTTTGCGAAGAATAGAGCCTCCGTTGTCGCGGCGATTATCATTGTAATTATCGCCTTATTTGCAATTTTTGTTCCTGTTGCTTCTCCTAAATACCATGTCAGCAAAAAGGATTTCCAATACGGTTTCCAAGACACCAACTTCAAGACTGTTCTCCCAAGAATTAAAGCCTTCAAGGGAAGCGGCTTCTGGGATGGCACAAAAACAGTTAATATCCCTGAATTAACATATACATACATGCAATATGATGATTCAAACTACAATCGTTGTTTGAAGACTATCAGCGTTAAAGAAGAAAGAATTGGTTCCACAATTTATAGAACTTATAAAATCATGCAGGATACCTACGCAGTAGGAACCAAAGAAATCAAATTATTACCCGAAGATTACGAAGCATTATTAAATTACGAAACTGAAAAAGGTATTTCTTATGCTTCCGACCCAACTGGTAACGCTAAAAAATCTATCGTCAAACCATCAGTGAGCATTGAAGACTATATCAACAATGAATTCGTCACTTGGTTAGAGGATCATGAAGTATATGATGAAAACTCTATCAATAATTATATTGATAAATTATCAACATACTACAACCAAAACCAAAACATCTACTACAAGATTGTTCCGACCACAAAACGTGCCGGTAAACCATCTGATACTCAATTTGAACCACTATTAGATTCTAATGGTCAAATCATTGATTTATATATAAGAGATGGTTCTGATAATTTGGTGTTTGGATTATTAGACAATGGTCTATATACCGTTCGTGTCGATTATTATGATTATTTCACTTATCGTTATGGTTTTGAACCTAATTATGTATTCGGCGCTAACCAATATGGTCAAGATATCTTACTAAGATTAGCACTAGGTGCTAGATTCTCTTTGTTATTAGGTATTGGCATCTCTCTCATCAACTTCCTCATCGGTCTAGTTTGGGGTGCTGTCAGTGGTTATTTTGGTGGCAAAGTCGACTTGGTGATGGAACGAATTACCGATATTATCGCTAACGTACCAACGATTATCATTATGACCATTATGCAGATCCAATTAACGAATAATATGGAATTAAAAGCGGTCATCGGTACAGCGGGTACGATTGTCTTAGCCATCCTGATTGCCTTTATTTATAACGGATGGGTTGGTGTCGCCTCCACAACGCGTATGCAATTTTATAGATTTAAAGGACAAGAATACGTCCTTGCTTCTAGAACATTAGGCGCGAGAGATTCACGTTTAATCTTTAAGCACATCTTACCTAATGCCGCTGGTACATTAGTTACCTCTAGTGTTTTGATGATTCCGGGTGTTATCTTCTCCGAAAGTAGCTTATCTTACTTAGGAATTATCAACTTCTCCACAAGTGGCATCTGCTCCATCGGTGCATTATTAAATGAAGGTCAAGCCGCAAGTATTCAATATTACCCCCATGTTTTATTGTTCCCCGCGATTGTCATTTCATTATTAATGATTTCATTTAACTTATTCGGCAACGGTCTCCGTGATGCCTTCAATACAACTTTAAGAGGAAGCGAGGAATAATTTTATGGCAGAAAAACAAGAAAAAATTCTCGAAGTAAAAAATCTTCGCATCTCCTTTAAGACCAATACCGGTACCGTTAAAGCGGTTCGTGGTATAGATTTCTCCCTTTATAGAGGAAGAACACTAGCTATCGTTGGTGAATCCGGTTCTGGTAAATCAGTCACCAGCAAAGCAATCTTGGGTATTCTAGCAAACAACAAGATCATCGAAGATGGTGAAATCTTATATGATGGCAAAGACCTACTATCTTTACCAGAACATAAATTCACTAAAGTGAGAGGTGTGAAAATCTCCATGATCTTCCAAGATCCTCTCTCCGCTTTAAACCCCATCATGAAAGTCGGTAAACAACTTACCGAAGCCATGTATTTGGAACATAAAGCCGTCAAGAAAGAATCTAAAAAGATTGTTAAAAAATTCAATGCTCGCTTAGATAAAATCAATAAATCTAAATCTTACACAGATGAGGATTTCAAAGCTTTAATCAATGAAGAAATTCCTGCTTTTATCAAAAGATTAGAAGATCTCAAAGCTAATGCAGAAAAACTCAAAGAGAACGCTTTGAATAATAAAGAGACATTTGATATCAAAATCGTTAAGCAAGAAGTCTCTAAAATTAAGAAAATCATTGCAAAAGCGGTCTCAATTCTCCAACAAGACACTGATGATATCATCGATGTCTATGTCGTTTTGATGAAAAATTACATCGCTGGATATAAGAATGCGATTAAATTAACCAAGCATAGAGAAGAAATCTTCGCAAAATTCAATGTCGATAGTGTCTTTGATATTCCTGCAAAATACCGCACTAAGGAAAGAGAAGTCATCTTAGATAAAGAAGTCTACTATCAAAACATGATTAAATTAACCGATAGATTAATTAGACATGTTGATGAAGAGATTACCCATTATCAAAACATCGATGATTCCTTCGCGGAAAGCACTATTAAGTACTATCAAAATAATGTAGAAAAGATGAATTCCGTTTTAACATCTGCACAAACCAAAGCGCGCGCTATTGATTTAATGAAAGAAGTCGGCATTCCAGAACCCGAAAGAAGATTCTATCAATATCCCTTCGAATTCTCTGGTGGTATGAGACAAAGAATCGTCATCGCTATCGCCTTAAGCGGTAATCCAGAAATCTTAATCTGTGATGAACCCACCACAGCCTTAGACGTGACCATCCAAGCTCAAATCTTAGAATTAATCAATAGATTAAAAGCTGAAAAGAACTTATCCATCATCTTCATTACCCACGACTTAGGTGTCGTCGCCAATATGGCGGATGATATCGCTGTTATGTATGCGGGTAAAATCGTGGAATATGGCACTGTCTATGATGTCTTCTATGATCCAAGACATCCATATACATGGGCATTATTAGGTTCTATGCCCGATTTAGATACCAAAGGTAAACTCGACGCTATCCCTGGTACTCCACCAAATATGTTATTACCTCCTAGAGGTGATGCCTTCGCAGCTAGAAATACCTTCGCTATCGCTCTTGATTACAAACAAGAACCACCATTCTTCCAAGTTAGTGAAACACACTTTGTAAAGACTTGGTTAGCTCATAAGAGTGCTCCCGATGTCGATATTCCGAAGACAGTACGAGAAAGAATTATTAATTCATTAAAGAATAATCCCGCGAATAAACCTACTTATACTTTAAAGAAGAATTCTATCTTAGAAACTATCAAGGAAGAAAAACCTCAAGCAAAATCTAAAAAGAAGGAGGCTAAATAATCATGGCAAAAGAAAAGATTAATAATTACGCCTCCAATAAAGAAGTTCCTGTCGTGGAATTAGAACATCCAAATGACACCTTCAACTACAAAGACGCAGAAACCATCTTAAGCGTTAGACATCTCAAACAATATTTCCGCTTCGGTAGAGGGGAATTCAAATACACCAAAGCCGTCCACGACGTCAGTTTCGATGTCTATAAGGGTGAAGTCTTCGGTTTAGTGGGTGAATCTGGATGTGGTAAAACCACAACTGGTAGAAGCATCATCAAACTCTATAAAATCACCTCTGGTGACGTCTGGTTCAAGGGTGTGAGAATCGCCGCTGGAACAAGATGGAATGAAAAGGAAATTAAATTCACACTCATTCGTTATAGAAAAGCTTTAAAAGAAATCGATGCCTTAGAGAAAGATGAAATTCAATCTCTCTCCGCGGAAGAAGACGACTATAAAGAGAAAGTCGCCGCGATTAAAGCCAAATACGACGCTCAAAGAAAAGAAAAGGAAGCTGCTGCAAAAGCTATCGTTGATGAACAGAAGATAAAGATTCGTGCCGCTAAACACGATGATGTTCACTGCAACGACGATATCGTTCAAGCGGAAACCGCTCGTGTGAAAGCCAAATACGAGCATCTCTTCAAACCTGAAAATTTAGTGAAAAAGGCTAAATTAAATCCTGAAACTGAAGAAAATAAGAAGGTTTTAGAGGAATATAAACAATACGTAAAGGAAATAACCGAAGCGAAACAAGCCTCAATTACCCGTAAAATGCAAATGATCTTCCAAGATCCTATCGCTAGCTTAAATCCTCGTATGACAGTTAGAAACATCATCGCCGAAGGTTTAATCATTAAAGGTGTTAGAGATAGAGACTTCATTTCTAAAGAAGTCAATAGAGTGCTCGAACTCGTCGGTTTGTTACCTGAACATGCGAATAGATATCCTCATGAATTCTCCGGTGGACAAAGACAACGTATCGGTATCGCTCGTGCGATTATTATGAATCCCGAACTCATCATCGCCGATGAACCAGTCTCTGCCTTAGACGTCTCTATTCAAGCTCAAGTTATTAACTTATTAAATGACTTAAGGCATGAACTAGGACTCACCATTCTCTTTATCGCTCACAACTTGTCAGTTGTTAAATATTTCTGCGATAGAATCGCGGTTATGTATTATGGAAGACTCATGGAACTCACCACTTCTGATGAATTATTCAAACATCCATTGCATCCATATACCAAATCGTTATTATCCGCGGTTCCTCGTCCAGATCCTAACATCGAACAAGGAAGAACGAGAATCACCTATAATCCCCGCACAGACCACGATTATAGTGAACAAGAACCCACATTTAGAGAGATTGTTCCTGGCCACTTCGTCAGATGTAATGATGCCGAAGCCGCTAAATATCTAGAAGAGATAAAAGGAAAATAAAAATGAGCGAAGAACTCCAAAAAGAAGTTCCCTCTCCTAAAGGTGGTTCGAAAAAAGGATATCTCATCGGACTAATCATCTCCTTTGGGGTTTGTACATTGATGGCGGGATTACTGATTATTATTGAAGTATTCGGCTTAAAGATGACATTTTCCCAAGATGGTTATCTCATTATGATTGATGCCTGTACGATATCCGGTGGACTGATGCTATTATTCTGGGTCATAGTATTACTAACTAATGAAGGAGCCTTTGATTTAATTGCTTATTCTGTCAAATTAGTTTGGTATAATACTTTCCATAAATCTTTGCGAAAAGTGAAATTAGCAAGAAATTATGCTGAATATCGCGAAGAAAAAAGATTAAAAGGTAAGGTTAATATGAGCTTTCTAGCTCTTGGGGGTGCGCCTTACTTACTCGCAGGATTAATCCTGCTCATCCCCTACTATATTCTTGTCAGATAAAAAGGAGGAAAGAATATGAAAGGAAAAATTCTTCTCACAGTTAGTGTGATGCTCGCAATGACTCTCGTTGCTTGTGACACTAAAAAACCAAGCGAAGGTTCCTCTTCAAACGAATCTTCTCAAACTTCTTCCGTTTCCAGTGAAACTTGGGAAGGTAAAACTAATGAAGACTTTGAATTAGGAAAAGTAACCTATATGGATGGTAACGTCGAAAAACCATTAAACAGAAATACGCTTTACACCAATGCTGGAAGCCCACATGTTACTGGTTATAGTATGGATGGCGAAGCCACAATCCATGCAATGGTTGTCCCATTTGGTTTTACCGATGAAAATTTACAAAATCGTCAAACCGAAGCTAATATCGAAAGATTTAGAACTTGCTTCTTTGGAACAAATGAAGAAATTCAAGCCAAAGGCGGTTTATATAGCTTAGCAGGATTCTATAAACAATCTTCCTATGGTATGAGCAACTTCGAAGGTGAAGTCTTACCAACATGGGTAACATATAATGGTTCTACTTCTCAATTCGCTAGTAGCGCTGGTGGAAGCGGCGGTGTCTTTGCTTCTACTTATGTCCGTAACTGGTATATCGCTGAATACGCCAAAGACAATCATGGTTCATTAGGCGCAGATGCCCATCCATTAACATGGTTTGATGCCAATAACGATGGTTACATCGACTTAATGTGGATCGTTTATTCTAAAGACTATAGATCCGGGACCGACTGGTGGGCATATGTTACATATACAGGCAACCGTCCTGATAAGAACTCTCCAACCGTCAAAACCTTAGCCTGGGCTTCTGTAAACTTCTTAGATAATGGTTATGGTGGTTATGACACTCACACATTCATCCACGAAACCGGCCATACCTATGGTTTAGATGACTATTATGACTACAACGATATGTGGGCCCCAATGGCTGGTGTTGACTACATGGATCATAACTTAGGTGATCATAGCATGTTCTCCAAATTCACCTTAGGTTGGACAAAACCATGGGTCGTTGATGATGATGCTTTAATTACATTAAGGCCTGGCACCACAACTGGCGACTGCTTCATTCTTCCTTCTCCAGGATATAATGGCACAGCCTTTGACGAATATATGATGGTCGAATTAATGGCCCCTGTCGGACTTGCCACACAAGACTATAAAAATGGCTATCAATACACCACTGGTTATTCTCAACCTGGTATCCGTATTACCCACGTTGATAACCGTGTTATGCTTGGCGATCATGATAATCCATTAACAGATCACCCAGAAACCGGCACCGGTCCAAGAATTGGTAACTCCCATATGGGTAGAAGCGGTGTTAAATCCGATGGTGACTATTGGACACATGAAAACAATAGAAGAACTTCTTATAGCCAATTCTCCATTATGGAAGCTAACTGCGATCCAGAAAAGAACTGGACTATGACAAGCACCTATAACGCCACAAACAATTCATTATTCAAAAAGAATGGCTTCTTCAACTTGAAATCTAACTGGGGTTGGGCTAAGACCTTTATGCCAAGTGAAACTAACTTATGGAATAAAGCCAAGACCACTACTGGTTGGACAGGTAAAGATACCCAGACATATGAGATTGATGAAACTTGCACCTTCAACTATAGTTTGAAAGTCGTCTCTATCGAAGAAGATGCTGAATATGGCTATGTTGCTAAAGTTCAAGTTACCGCCAACGCATATTAATAATTTAAAACAATGAAAAACAGGGCCTCAAAACCCTGTTTTCTTTTGCTCCGTAAACTTAAGCGTATTTTTTAAATAAATCTCTAAGAATGCCTGTTTTGCGGTGTTTTTTTGATATTCTTCCTATTTATAGAATCTGAGTCTCGCACTATCGAGTGTTACAGATTCAAAATCAATCTTCCAAGAGAATGTTTCGCCATTATCCATGGTTGTTACATTTCTTCCGGACTTGGATAAGAATTTGGCATAATTAGAGAAGGTGAATGTATCTCCAGTTTGGAATAAATCGGTATTATTCAAATAGTGACGGCCATTTTCGCTACCGAATGTGTCGGTGCCACCCTTTTGGATGAGGGCTAATAATTTCATATCCGCACATTCGCTGGGATTATATTGTCCATAACCACAAGCGGTATAATCGCTGGAATTGTTTGGACCGATAGCGATGGTTTGGGTACTACCCCAAGTAGAAGGATCAATAGAACTAACTTCTCTACCGGTATTTAAACTATATAAACGGCTATCAACGTGATACATTCTGATACCATAGTTACCTAAATTATTTCCGGCATAGTAATAATTCCAACTACTCCAGAATTCGCTATTTAAGCCCTTATTAGAGAATAATTCAATTAAGAAATATTCATCGTAAGCAGAACCATTCCATGTATCATAATTCGCGGGAATTAAGATACAATCACCGGTGGTCACAGCATCACCGATTTCAATGGTGAAATCATCTTCTCCACCAGTAATGACATATGGAGAAGCTAAACCAACGGATAATTTGGAATAAGAATTCCAGTCAAACATGTTGTGGGACTGCATATCCGCACCACCAACATAGTTGATTTGAGACATACCATTATCGGAATAATCATAATAGTCATCTAAACCAAAGATGTGACCTTGTTCATGGATTTGAGTGATGGAGTCGGTGGTATGGTTAATTGCCCCAATACTATAAGTATTAATAGCGGGGCTATTATGAGTTCCACTATCGCCCATACTACTCTTATGAGGCCACAATGGTCCGGCCCATGTATTGGCGTTGTAATTAGTTAAGAAGTGAATATTATCAAAATTGCCATTATTATCTTGATCATATTCGGACCAATTGACACTGCTATAAGCAGAATTATTCTTAACCCAGTTAAGCGCTCTTCTCATCATTCCATATAATGTTTGATAAGAACTATCATTATTAATTTTTTCCACTGTGTAATTATCGGAAGATTCAGTATAGATTTCAGAAACCATACCAGAGAAATTCATGTAATTGTGAGACATAGATTTGTAATAATTCACAAAAGATGTCGCACTACTACCAAAATAATAAGTATTTAAATTATTACGAGTGGTGCTTGTCCAGTTAGTGACACTAGAACTGCTGCTAGATTTTAAATTGATAGGAATAACCAAAATCTTAGGATTTTCGACGATTGGAGAATTGCCATCTTCCACATCGTGTGCAACGAGTGTTAATTCCGATTTATCAACACGTATATATGCGCTAGCTAAAGAAAAATTAATGGTTTGTGATTCTTCGCCGATAGTGAGAACCAAATGATAAGTTGTGCCACCAGTTAATGGATGGTCAATAATATTTGCGCTTGGCTCAGCATCACTATGAAGAACAAGTCTCACATAACTATTTTCTTCATTCATGGTGTAAAGTTCTCTTCCGTGCTCTCTCCAATTGATATCTAATTGAATGCGAATTTTTTCACTGACAACTTCATTTTTCGCATAACCAGTTAGCATTGTGGCTTCAAAAGAAACACATTCATCAATGCCTTCTTCTAAAACACTTAAGAAATAGAGTGTATCAGTAGATGTTGTGGTTTTAGTAACACTATTAAAAGTGTAAGAAATCTTCACCTTAGAAGTGTATTGACCGGCTTGTAAAACTGGCGTGGTAGCGGAACATTCATATCCATCTTTAGAAACAAAGGATGTGGTTTGAATGGTAAAACCTTCTGTAATCTTCTCAGAAGTACCATCTGTGTATTTAACAAGAATTCTCGCTTCAACAGCTTCATTAAAGATATCGCCAGTATAATATGAATTCTTGATGAATTCCTTGGTAATACTCTTCAAAACTCGAGTATCTTCTGAGGAACTGCTGGATTCAGATGATGATTCAGATTCAATTTCACTTGATGATGGAGTCACTTCTGATGAATCGCTAGAAGAATGATTATCATTACTTGATAAGCTCCAAGCTTCGAATTCGGAACATGACGCTAACAAGAATGGCAAGCAGAGAAAGGCAATAATGTTTTTCTTTTTCATAAACGACCTCCTAAAAGGCATGTAAATACTATATCACTTTTTATAAAAATAAAAAAAGGAGTGTTATATTTCAAACACCCCTTCATTATCGCTAGTTATTAAACTATAGATTAGAGTTGTGGATAGACAATGCCATCGAGACTTGGCATAGTATTAACACCAACGCTTGTGAATGTCATTTCGAAATACCAAGCACTTGCAGCATTGTAGGTAATACCAATTTCAACCACTAATTCTGTTTCGGAAACAGTAATAGTAAGATCGATAGCACCGAGTTCGAAGATGTCGTTTGTGCCATTACCGATTTGTTCGCCATAGAAAGCGATATCTTCACCTAAGTAAGAAGAATTACCAAAGGCTTTGATTAATTCACCACAAGTATCGCTTGCAGCACTAATGGTCACAGAACCATCATCATTTTCTTTTCTGTCGGTAGCAATGAAGTCAGCCCATAAAGCATCTTTATTAGCGGCACCGATAGTCTTATCAAGAGCATCAACCCAGATGTCTGAGCCGGTTCCGGCGGTAGCGGTTAATGTATCGGTAATAACACCATCAGCAACGTTTGTGAAATCATATAAGACACCATCTTTAACGACTTTACCAAAAACGGCATCGTTATCACCTTTTTCAATTAATTGATAAACAGCTGTAGCGGTAACATAGTCAGTTTCTTGACCAGCTGGGAAGTATTTTAACCAAGTGGTTGGTGTTGCAATAGCGGCACCGGTTGTTGGATTGTAGAATCCACCTTCACATTCAACTTTATAAACTTTTGCTTGAGCAATGGCGGCAACTTTAGCTGGAGCTTCATCAAAAGCGATTGCCTCTGGATGTAAACCAGCATCGATGTATTCACGAACTGGAGTGACTTCAGTGGCTTCTTCATCAAGCACTAAGAAGTAAGAATATGTTGCGAGAACAGTATCAGGATCAGCCACAGCAACGATTGGTAAATCGAATTCAAATGTTTCAAAAGCGTCATCACCTTCGCCTAATTCGACTAAGGAAACAACAACACCATTGAACTTATAATTAGCATTTAAGACTGTTGCTAATGTGTAAGCAAATTCAGCGGCTTTGTTTGGACAAGAATCAATGCCCCAAGAACCGGCGACATCGCCAGACATAACTAATGTTTCTTCACCGGTTTCTTCATTTTTGACAGTTGCAAAATCGGCGGCAGAGAGTAAGAAATCGAAGTTACAATAGTAATTTTCGAAATCAGACATGACGGCTGGATCAGCATTAACGCCAGTAGCGTCAATGATGTAAGAATATGTCAAACCATTTTGACATTTCATGAATCCACCAGGTTCGTGGTTATCGCCCCAGTCAGAAAAGTAGGAATAATCTGGTCTATGGACAGCAGCAAGACCTAATTGAGTTTCGCTGACAGCTTCAAGCATTGCCCATGTATTGCTGAGTTCACCAGTAGCTTCAACAAATGCCGCTTTAAGAGCACTCATAGCGACTGTACCAAATTTGGCTTCACGTTCACCGGCTTGGATTTTTAAGTTAATTTCGCCTTCTTCTAAAGCAGTAAAGACATGGCCTTCAACTTCCACTAAATCTGCGGATGCTTCTGGTACAACAACATTATAGACTTTTGGTCCTTCGCCACCTTCAACGGTGACATAATCATCTAAATTGACTTCTTGTCCGACCACAACGTTTTCAGGAGCGCTAATTCTAATACGGCTCACTGGTTCGATTTGAGACTCGGATTGAGATTCAGATTCAGATTCAGATTCTCCACCACTTTCTTGTTGACTTTCGCTCGCTGGTTTTGGGCCAAATTGGCAACCTGTTAAACCGAGAGAGAAGATAAGAGTGGTTGAGAGTAAGAGTTTTTTCAAATTCATATCTTTTTCTCCTTTCTTTAACGAGCCATAATACATGTGCTCGTAAGGTATGATTTGCTTATTAAGATACTACGATAAATTAATCTTGTAAAGATTTTTGTAATTTTTGGCCTCTAATGCTGTATTTTGAATATAAAAATACCGAATTAAAAACAGGCCGAGCGACCTGTTCTTTTAAAAGAATAATATATATTTATTATTTATTTGAATTAATGTAATTCACGATTAATTTGGCGAATAATAGATGTCCCTTATCATTAGGATGTAGTCCATCTTGATATAAGTCAGATGGAAGATTGTCTTTTGGCATTCCAAATATCTCTTGGAAATCTAAAACATCTAATCCATACTCCGCGCTGACTTTTCTAAGGACATTGAGATAATCTTCATATTTCTTTCCCTTACACATCGGTTGAGTATATTTAGGATTCTCATCAATACTATGTAATGGAAGGATGATTTTAATTTTCTTCTTATCAAACTTTTCTAATAATGTTTCACATAGATTGTGAAAACCACCATTGAATGAATATGGATCATGGTCATCTTTACCATATACTGGAGCATCACCATGACCAAAGTCATTCACTCCACCCATGACAAAGACATAATCCGCATCATTATTCATTCCATGGGCTCTAATTTGATAATCTAAATAGTCCCAGTTTGTTTCTTTATGGAATTGCTTTGCAATTCTTGTACCAGAAATACCATAATTACGAGATACGCAGTTGAGCATCGAACCCACTAGTTCGACAAAACAATTCTCTCTTCTAGTGGCGCATGCGCCTTCGGTGATGGAATCGCCTAAAAAGTTAATCTTTAGCATAATTATTTCTCCAACCATTCTATGGTTTTCTTCACATATGGATATAATCCATCATTGTCTTTAATGGATGAACCCGAACAATGAGAACCCTCTAATAAAATATAATCTAATTGTAAGGATGGATTAAAGTTTTCCACCGCTTTAATCATTAATTGATTTTGTTCATATCGATTAGGGATATCATTCGTATATAAAATGAATAATGCTTTCGATAATATAACATCTTTATCGACATAATATAGAGGGGCTAATTCATCAATTCTCTGAAGTAACGGATCCAAGCCTTTTTCAAACTTCAATAAATTAAAGTGTGAGGTCGGTTGTCCACTTTCAAATATCCATCCTGATATATCAAGTGGTTTAATACCGTGTTTTCCTAATAATTCACGGTTAAAGCAAAGCATCATCGAGATATAAGCACCCGCACTTGTACCAGTGATATATATCTTTTGATGAGGAAATCTCTCTTTGGTATATTTAACCGCTAAAGCGGCTTCTAATAAGAAAGATGGAAATTTAGTATTTGGATATAAGGAATAGTTAACATTCACAATTGTATATCCATAATTAGCAAAAGATTCCGCTATTTCAACGACATGGGGATTGTATTTATCCCCGGCTTCAAAACCACCACCATGGAAATAGATGATGACACCTTTTTCCTTGCTAGCAAAATAGATATCTAATTTATCTAATGGTGATATATCGCTGTAGCGGATATCTTTTTCTGTTTTCATTATTTACGGATGTTTTTATACATTGGACCATAGGCCTCACAAGCTCTATAGTCTTGACCTTCTTTATCCATTCCAAAGGCACTCCAGGCTGATGGACGATAAATCTTATCTTCATCAACGTTGTGCATACACACAGGAATTCTTAAGATGGAACAAAGGGTGATTAAATCAGCACCGATATGACCATAGCTAATCGCACCATGGTTAGCACCCCAGTTATTCATCACATCATAAGCGGATTTGAATGGGGCTTTATCACACACACGTGGAGTGAACCATGTACATGGCCAAGTATAGTCGGTTCTCTTCCATAACTTATCAGTTACTTCATCTGGTAATTGGACAGTCCAACCTTCCACGATTTGTAACACTGGTCCTAAACCTTTGATAAGGTTCAATCTAATCATGGTTGCGGGCATTTCTGTTCTAGTGACAAATCTAGAGGAATAGCCACCACCTCTAAAGTAACCTAAGTCCGCATATGGCCAAGTAGTATGGTCCATCATAGTCTTAATATCTTTATCAGTGACATCCCACCACTGTTTCATAACGGGTTTGCCATCTTTATCTTTCACTTCACCACAAGCATCAACACAGCAAGCACCAGAGTTAATTAAATGGATAAATCCATCAGCTTCTTTAGCGTGGCCTTCAATTTCATAACCTGTAACTCTCTTCACAGCATTACCAGACCAATAGGTTCTAACATCAGCGAACATCTGCGCTCTACCAGTTAATAATTTCATGAATAACATACTGGTGGCGTTTAGAGTATCGTTTTCAGTACCTAAGATGTATGGTTCTCTCGCTCCATTCCAGTCAAATGAGGAGTTGAGGATGGATTCTGGGAAGTCGCAGTTTGGATAGAAGTCAGTCCATTGTCTTTGACCTTGGAAACCACCGACAATCGCGTTGTGGCCAACTTGTTCTTCTTCCCAACCTTTTAAGTTCTTATTGCCATTGAATAAATCTTTGATAATACAGGCCATTTTGACGGTAAATTCCCAGTCTTTTTCTTTTTCTTCAGGGGATTTTTGCATTTCTTTTGGGTTTTTATCAAAGTCTGGACGGCAGTATTTTTTGACCCATTCAAGAGCCTTTTGATATTCTTCTAAATCATAGATGCCTTGGTCCATACGACGGATGATTTCCACTTCATCAACGGACTCCACTCTCATGCCTAAATATTCTTCAAAGAATTCAGGAGAGATGATGGAACCACCAATACCCATAGTCACGGAACCAATTTGTAAATATGATTTACCTCTCATTGTGGCAGCCGCAACAGCCGCTCTAGCAAAGCGAAGCATCTTTTCTTTAACGTCTTCAGGAATTGTCATATCGTCGGCGTCTTGGACTTCATGACCATAGATACCAAATGCTGGTAAACCTTTTTGATTATGTGTGGCTAAAACACTAGCGAGATAAACTGCGCCAGGTCTTTCGGTGCCATTGAATCCCCAAACCGCTTTGATGGTCATAGGATCCATATCCATGGTTTCCGCACCATAACACCAACAAGGTGTGACTGTTAATGTAATATCAACACCAGCCTTTTTAAATTTATCTGCACAAGCAGCAGCTTCCGCTACTCTACCGATTGTGGTATCAGCGATGATAACCTTTACTGGTTCGCCATTAGAATAACGGATGTTTTCTTCTAATAATTTTTTAGCGGCTTTAGCCATGTTCATAGTTTGGTCTTCTAAGGATTCTCTGACTTTAATCTTTCCTCTACGACCATCGATTGTGGGCCTAATGCCGATTACTGGATAATCTCCAATAAGTCTACTTTTTGCCATAATTGTACCTCTATGTTAATTAGTTACTTTTATTTTACTACAAATAAAAAATGTTTATTTATTTTTTTAAAGGTTTTTCCAGTTATTGCCATAAATAGTAATGAAATAGATATAATGATTATATTAATAGGAGTTTTTCTTATGAAAGTTTTAGTGCTCAACGGTTCACCTAAAAAAGTATCCGATACAATGGTGTTAACCAATCATTTTTTAAAAGGATTAAACAAAGATAATGAATTTGATATACATATCATCAATCTCATTGAAAAGACCATTAAACCATGTTTAGGTTGTTTTAAATGTTGGAAAAACGATGATGGCAAATGTATTCAAGAAGATGATCAAAATGAAATCATGGAAGAATATCAAAATGCTGATATCGTGATTTATTCATTCCCTTTATATTCATACGCGATGCCATCACACATGAAGGCATTCGTGGATAGATTAATTCCATTTAATAAAATGATTATGAAGGATATCAATGGTCATATCGTTCATGTGCCACGTGTGGATTTATCCAAACAAAAACTATTATTTATCTCTGGATGCGGATTCCCCCACTTTGAAGGTAACTTTGATGGTTTAAAGATTATGTTAAGAAATAAATTCCGTGGACAAGGTGATATGATCTTCGTCTCAGAAGCTCCAATGTTAAATGAAGAAAGTGCTAAACCGTTAACCGAACCACTACTCAAGAAATTCGTGGCCGCGGGTGAGTACTACGCAAAGAATTTCACTATTACTCCCGAAATGAAAAAAGAATTAGAAACTCCAATGTTAGATAAAGATATCTATTTGAAGATTGCTAATTCTCAAAAATAATATTTCTTATACATATGAAAAGGGCACTGATTTGTGCCCTCTTTTTATTTGTTAACAACTATTTAGCAAGTCTCTTTTTCTTTAACACGAAGAATAAGAATGTTGCACCTGCCACAAAGGCTGAGATGATAGCGATGATAACCACACTATCCTCTTTTTGAAGAGGTTTCATGATATTCATAGCATTGGTGTAGGTATTAATGAAATCATTACCATCATATGGAGCGGCATCATGATTAGCGAATGCCCAAGCTTCATATCTTTCTCTCGCATTAGCGATGTCTGCATCAGTGCTATTTCTAAACAAATCTTTTTGTGAAGCGGCTAAACCGTTATAGACCTTTTTAGCGGTTAAATAATAACCGTGGTTACCTCTACAAGCATTTGTGTCACTATGGTTAGAAAGAGCGACATCATTTAAATGCATATAGTCTGTCGCAAAGCCTTGAACAACGATATTGTCAGCGTTATTTTCATTCAAACGGATAATACCATCAGGGGTAGCCCAGGCAGAGCCATCTCTTAAAGAGAAATTATAGGAAGTATAGCCGAAATCATCCATTAATTTATTTGGAATCTCAACCTTGAAGATATATGTACTTCCACTTTCTAATTTCGCATAAGTGACCATGTTGTAATTGATGCCACTTGTGGGGTGTTCTAATTCGTAATCTGTATTTAATACAGCATTAGCTAAATCGGTATAGTCTTTACCGTTACCACGACCCCAAACATTGTAATATTGGAAGGTATAACCATTTAACATAAGGCTTTCAAACATATAACGATAATGGTCATGTGGGAATGAATCCGTGATATGAGTATTGTCGCGTGGAATATCAGTAGTTAAAGTATATCTACGATATTTTGCTCCACCAGCAGCGGTATGTTCTCCTAAATCAGTAGCGGCAGTAATAGAGTATTGACCGACTGTATCAGTGAGATTTCTAACTAGCACAATGTTATTCGCAGGATGTCTATAATCACTGGTATTCAATGTGGAATAGAATGTTAAATTTCTTTCTAATGAGAAGATTGTGCCATTATAGAAACTTCTAAATCCATCGGCTCTGAATGTGATAATTAAACTATCGGATGGGAGATAGGCAGTATTGATGACAAGTTTAATTCTAGAAGCATTAACATTAAATGTTACTGGCGTGTAAACTGGATCTCCACTTTCTAAAATATAACCAGGGAAATTATGAATACCATGACTTGAAGAGGAATCGGGCACTAAATTAGTTTCCACATAATTGACCCAGAAAGTAAATGTTTCACCATTGATTAATAATGCATCACCAATATTGATAGATTGATTGTTTTCGTCTTTCCAACTATCTAAGTGATTGTTTAAATAACCGTCAAATGATGTAATTTGTTCACTAAGAGGGAATTCAATCACTAAATCACCAATATAACTATAGTTAAATGACGCCGTCCCGTTAGAAATAACATTAGCTAAATCTTTGTGAATATTTTGATTGGCTAATTTGATAATGGCGACACCAGAATCCTTAGCACTAGCACCCGCCATAATGCGGTATTGGTCGCTAGAAGCAAAACCGCTGGCTTGATGAGTATAAGTTATTTCATCTAATCTTGTGGTTCCATCAAATGGATAATAATATTCATCATTGTATTCAACGTAGAATTGAGCTTTAACCGAAGTTAAATCAGTTAAATCAAAACGAAGAACAGCATCAGTATAACTAGAGAATAATTTGCCATCACCATATTGACTGGTTAATGTCTTAGAACCATCTCTGGTTTTCATGACTAAGTTGTTCTTTTCAACATTACGAGAATATTGGCCACTACTGTTATAACCAAGATATAAGAATCTCACTGTTGTACTGCTACTCACATAAACTGCGTAACCGCCAACACCAATCCAATAATTATCTAAAGTCTTTTTGAAGTTGATTTTTAATTCGCTCTTAGCGTCGGCCACAACACCTTTGGTTTGCATGCCACCATCGACATCACCTAAAACGACACGTGTATCGCCAGGATCTCTAGAAGCAAAACCTAAGTCATTATTGTAGTAGGTAGTACAACCACTGATGGCTTTGACTTCATCAGTTGGGTTATTGATACTTAACTGAATAAAAGCGCCACTTAATAAAGCAACAGTAAGTCCTGCTATGCCAAAAGTTAAAATTTTCTTTGAGAGTTTCATATTCATATCTCCTTTCAAAATAAATTCTTTATTTTAAAATATCTTAGAAAATGGATATGAAATAGCATTTTTTGACACAAGAAAAAAGTCATTAAAAAATGATATGTGAATATGATGAAATGAAATATTTTTGATATTTAATTTAATAAATTTTCTCTCACCGCATCGATGGTTTCTTGTGATATACCACAAGCGGTTTTGAGATAATTTTCGATAATTTCAGACAATGGTTGATTCTCTTCGCCATAGAATAAGCAGATGACATTGTGCATCTTACCAAATCCACACCAAGAAGAGCTGGTATTCGCATATAATCCCGTGTCATCAAATTCACCATCTTCAGTGACACCACTACGATAACGATTACCGTGAACAGAGAATGTGGTTAATTCAAAGTCTCTAGCCAAATCTTCGTATGGAACACCTAATAAACCATTAATCAAATAGGCAAACGTTCCCGTTCTATCCGCACCAGCTGCGCAGTGGAAATAAACAGGATAATTATTGGAATCCGCTAAGATTTCAAAGCCTCTCTTTAATGAAGGCATGGATAATTCATCAAATGGTCTCTTTTCAAATGTGTCTTCAGTATAGATACTGAAACCAGGGATAATTTGGGTATATGCCCAGATATCACATTTTTGATAATTTAATCTATTATCAATAAGTTCAGATTCGCCATCTCTTCTTAAATCAATTTCAGTCTTAACACCCATTGTGGCTAAGAATGTTTCTTTGCCATGAGCGGTGATGCTTGCTAAAGTTCCACCGCGATAGACTTTACCATATTTCACAGTGTGACCATCAATGGTTCTCCAACCACCGATATCTCTCATATTGGTGACACCTTCAACACGCATATTTCTTAATGAATAGGTGTTATCCACTCTAAAGGATAGATCATCTATAACAAAGTTATTATTTGCGTCTTTTACACGATAATAATATGTCTCTCCTGGTAGCATCACACCATCAAAGGTATAGCTAGTAGAAGAAGTAACAACTGATTCAAATTGTTCAAAGTCTCTGGTATGACTAATCTCTAAAGAAAATGGTCCATAACCATTATCTGTCCAATTAACTGTCTTTTTAGCTTGGTCATTAACGGGACTAATATTTTGTAAAGCCGAGACTATTTCTTTATCCGTTTGAGCGGACATATAAGTTCTCAAATTACTATTTAGTAATGAGAAGTTACCAGTTAATGGAGATAAGTATCTACCATCTAATTTATTAGCAACACCGTATTGGGTATTAGGAATTTCACTTAAACAGGCGGCATCGTAATAGGAATTATGACAGTCAAAACAGTAATAATATTCAATGTGTCCGGGTTTAATTAATGTAGGATTGAGTTTTTCATAATGAACAAGTCTATCATGATGACAGCCAGTGATTTCTCTTTCTTCAATATTCACTTTATGACCACATTTAGTGCACTCTTTCCATTCATTATGCAAATCGGAATGTATCTCTTCACCAGGGGTGTGATTTTCTTGATCAATAGTCTCTCCACAGCGATAGCAAGTATGCCAGTGTCTAGTATCATCACTTTTATAAATTCCATAAGAAATATGGCCTAATTTATTGATTTTAATGGGATTTTGCAAAGAAATAAGGCCTTTTGCATCTTTAAATAAAGCACCACAGGAACAGGAATAATATTCTTCCACACCATCTTCTACACATGTTGCTGGAACAGCGGGATGATATGTTAATTCTTTGTCGTGACCAGAAGGAGCGACATCAGTATGAGTTAATAATACTTTACCTTTAGAATCTAAGAACGACATCTCACAGACATCGCAGACATAATGTTCTAAATTACCACCATGAGTGTGGCTTGCCGCTACTGCTTCTACTTTTCTTAAAGTGTGTTCGGCAACATCAACATGTTCATGACAACGTTCACAAATATGGAAGTGACATCCATCACCCTCATGCCAAATAGTGTCGGGATTATGCCCTAATTTATTTATTAATAAAGCTTGTTCGGTAGTCTCATTTCTATCAGCATCAAAGAATTGACCACAGTCACTACATACATAATGTGCTTTAAGGCCATCTTCCGTACAAGTAGGAGGATTTTCAGGAATCAATGAACCAAGATTATGTTCATGCAAAGAAGAGGGCTGTATGGGCTTATTTCCCGTACATCCTGATAATGTCGATATCAATAATAATGAGGCAAATATCGATATGGTTATCTTTTTCATATTATCCTCCTTTCTATGGGACTTTTATTTTATAAAGAGTTTTTCTTTTTCTTTAAGAAATAGATGGAAGTGGCCACTAATGAGGAGATAATGACTAAAGAGGCAACACTGATAATCACAGTATATGTCACTCTTTGTTGCATCATTCTGTTAGCACTAGCTTCATCCGCATTTAATTGATCATTAGTTTTAATTGAAGAGATAATAGTTAAGATTCTTTCTAATAAAGTATTAACTTCTTCAACAGTTTGACAGTTATCAATAGCAACTTTACCTTTGGTAACTAATTCTTCTACTTCCGCTCTTTGTTCATCGCGATATAAAGATAAATCAATAGTGTCTAGTTGTGCTTTGGCATCAACTTTAGCGGCATTTAATTCTCTGGCACTTAAAACTGCATCAGTGGGAATTTCATTAATCGCAGCAAGTAAAGCGGCCACTACTGTATCAATCTCGCTCTTACTTTGTGCATCAATAATATTTGCTAAAGCGGGAACTAATAAATCTTCCACTGCTGCTCTTTCGATTTCACGATAGTCTTCTAAATTAACTAAAGAACCGATATATTCAATGGCAAGGGTTTTATAGTTTTGTAAATCTAAATCATTGAAGGCACTCGTGGCTTCATATAGCTTATTGAGTTTTTCAACTGGGAATAAACTAATTTCATATTCAGTTAATGTCGCGAATGCTTCTAACGCCACATGGATAGCGTTACCACATTCTTCGGTATAAGTAATTTCTTCTGGAATAGCATCGATTAATGCCACTACTACGGCAATATGTTCCTCGGCAATCTTTTGTTCTGGTGATTTAACATTATCAATCGCCTCTTTTGTGGCGGCCACAATCGTTGGAATATCTTCTTCAGAGAAAGCTTCTTCCATTTCGCTCTTCGCAGAAGCAATGATGTTTAAAATTTCTTCTTGTTCGGCTTCGCCATAACTAGATAAATCTGAATAGTTATCTAGTTCATCACCAGCCGCGGCAACAATATTATTGAAGGCCACACTATCATAACGGCCAATCATAGTATTACCATCGTTATCAACAGTCCACCAAGCTGAGCCATCTCTCAATGAGAATTGAAGAGAGCCAAGATTTAAATCTGTGACTAATTGATTGGGCACATTGATGAAGGCAACATAGTTATCTTGATCCATCGGTGTTTCAGTATATAAAGCTAAACATTGTTTTGGCGATTTGTCTCCACCAGGATGTCCGGTTTCATAATCTGGGTTTTGGGTTGTATTATCACTTAAATCGGTAAAGTCTTTAGAATTGCCTCTTGCCCAAGCATTGTAATAGGTAAGTGATTTTCCGTTAACTTGCCAGTTATCGAAATAGAAACGGTGATGATCAGCAGAGAATGTTTGATTAAACTTTGTTTTATCACGAGGGATATTAGTTCTAATTAAATATCTATGATATTTTCCACCTAATGATGCGGTCTTTTCGCCCCAGTCATCGGCGGATGTAATCTTGGGGTTAATAATCTTTTCATTTGGAGTTCTTGTAAACTTAACAATTTCTGGATTAGTGCTATACAAAGAAGCATAGAATGTTAAATCATCACTAAGGGTAAAACTTGTGCCGTTGTAATAACCTTTAAAAAGACCGGCCTTAAAGGTCACGGTGATACTATCCATAGGAAAATAATTTAAATTAACTTTAAAGGCTAAAGCATTGGCTTTGATTTCCAAAGCTACTGGTGCAAATTTAGAACCTGCCGCTAAAGGGAATAAATGGACACCATCATTTCTCGGATAAGAGAAGTCAACCGCGGTATAATCAACCCAGTATTTTAAGGTATGGTCATTAATAACAATTCCATCACCGAGATTAATTGGTTGATTGTTTTCATCTAAAAATTCATCGAGATGGTCATTAACATAGCTCTGTCTAGTAAAGATTTGTTCAGAGAGATCAAAATCGAAGAAGAAATCGCATATTGCATTTAAATTAAATGAAGTGGCGCCAGGAGTGATTATTGTGGATAAATCCTTGGTTACCGCTTTCACTTCTTTTGTTTCTTGCTTAGCGAAAGATAGTCCTAGAGGGGTGGCTACACCTATTGCTAAAACACAGGCGATTAAATGCTTGGTGAATTTCATAAAGGTCTCTCCTTTTTATTCTTTGACTGCACCGAAAGTAAGTCCGGCCACAAGTTGTTTTTGGAATATCACAAAGATGATGAACATTGGAATCATCATAAGAACACCAAAGACCATCTGAACATTTGGTCTAGATGTCACTAATGAGGTTTCAGATAAATATTCATAGTAAATATATAAGTTCAAAGTAAAGTTCTGAGGAGCGGTACTCTTAATATACATTAATGGACCCGCAAAATCGTTCCATGCTCCGAAGAAACAGGTAACCATTAAATAAACGATAATTGGTTTAATTAAAGGCAAGGTTATTCTAAACATTCTAGTGGGCAAGTTCGCTCCGTCGATAATCGCCGCTTCATCAATCTCTTTAGGAATGGATCTGATGAACTGCATAATCATAAAGATGTTCAAGATACCGCCTCCAAAGAAACACGGAATAGTTAATGGTAATAAAGTATTAGTCCATCCCATCTTCCAGAATATCTGATAGACCGGAATCATCAACAATATGCCTGGAATCATAATGGTTCCTAAGGCTACGGTAAAGATGATTTTTCTAAATTTGAATTTGATTTTGGTAAAGGCATAAGCACTCATAAAAGCGGTCAATGGAACACCAATAACGTTGCAAACCACCACTATTAAGGTGTTTTTTAGACCAATTAAGAAACCACTTCTAATCTCTTCATTAGAGAATGCTTCAATATAAGAATCTAATGTCCAGTTCTTGGGGAATAAACCTAATCCATCAAAATAACCGACAGACTCTTCATAGGAGAAGAAGCTTCTTAAGATAAGGACTGCAAAGGGGAATAAGAAAATGATAACAGGCAAAGAGTATAGGAAAATCTTTAATATCTTATGGAAGATTTCTCTTCCACCAGACATATGCTTCACTTGTCCCATCTTGGGTTGATAATTAGGATTGGAAATATAATTATCCATATTAATTATCCCCCTCATAATAGACGAACTTGTTATATCTAAAGAGGATAATGGATAATCCTGCGATGATAATGAACAAGATATAAGATAACGCGGAGGCATAACCAAAGTTATAACCACCCACGGATTGTGTAAGGTTATAGATTGATAAACCTAAGAATGTCAAATTACCATTCTTACCACCAGTCGCGGAAAATTGAAGGACGCCTTGACCAACTTGGAAGGACGCAATAAAGGCAGAGATGACTTGGAAGAAGATATATTTAGACATCATCGGAATAGTAATCTTAAAGAATATTCTCGGTTTTGAGATGCCGTCTAATTCTGCAGCTTCGTAATAGGACTTAGGAATAGATTTAAATCCCGCGATCCAGAAGGGAGAAGAACCACCGATACCGAATAATCCCATGGAGATAAACGATACCAGGGCCACTGTTTCTACTTCATTATCGAAGAAGGCAATCGCTGCGTCGTTAGCGAAATCCCGTATATGTAATGTATAAAGCAAGGAGTTAATAAAACCATAAGCATCGCCAGAATAAATATATTTATAAATAATCGCACTGACGATACCAGGAATTAAACATGGTAAGTAATAGAGAATTCTAAATACTTTCGCGCCTTTAAATTCCTTGCTTAAGAAATAAGCGGCCACGAAAGATAGAATAAGTATCAACGGGACACTTATCGCCGCATAGGTAAATGTTAATCTTAGCGATTTCCAGAATCCTTCATCTTGGAAAGCATTGATATAGTTTTGGAAACCGAATGTTGACCAATCATAATTCATGTGTTTTTTGATGGTCAAATCAGTAAAGAAACTTTGGAATAAAGCCAATAATAATGGATATATAGTAAAAACGGTTAAACTAATGAGCAAAGGTAAAATCAAGGTATAGCCTATGACATTCTCTTTAATCTTGTTTTTCGTTTTTCTCGTCATATTTATTTAGACCAAATCTTCTCCATGTCTTTCTTGTAATCGAGATAATATTGATCACGATCACCCGCTTTATAGAAAGCGGATAATGTTCTATCTTTGATATATTTATCAATAGTGATTTGTTTACTAACTTCAAAACCTTTATAAATATTCATTGGAATATCTCTTTCAGGATAAGCGACGAACGCTTGATGATTTGGATGATAAGTATCAGTCACTAAATATTGTTTAAAGAGCGCGTTTTCATCATTCGCTAATTTCTTTAAACATGGGATACCGGAACCAGCTTCAGAGAAAGCATTTTGACCTTCTTCAGAAATGATGAATTTTAAGAAGTCCCAAACTTGATCTTTTTTCTTATCTGGACAGGATGTAGTCATACCATAACCAGTACAACCCATACCGATATAGGACTTACTACTGCTTGGTAAATCTTCATAAGTTGGTAAGGAAACAAAATCAATCGTGTCTTCACCTAAACCTTTGACATAGGTTGGTAAATTTGGACGGACGATAAACATCATTGCCGCTTGTTTATTGGTAAAACCAATCTGTTGTCCACCGGGTTCCGCGGCAAGCTTAGAATCCACTAATGAGAGGAGTTTACCCCATGCATTCTTGGCGATTTCCACTTTTTCGTTAGAATTACCAAAACATGTACGGGTTTCTTTATCGATTAATTCCGCACCAAAGGATTTTAAGATGGGATAATAAACCGCTGGGAAATCTAAGTTCATATCGACAGAGAAGAATGTCGCAGAATGGGAATATTGATCTCTAATTTCTGCTTGTTTAGCTTTTAAAGCTTCGCAAATTGCAACAAATTCAGACCACGTCCAATTATCTGTGGGATAGTCCACACCAGCGATATCAAAAATCTTTTTATTATACGCACACACAACTTTGTTGTAGTCACGAGGTACCCAATACATCTCATCACTACCAGTCTTACATTTAGTCATCTCCACAATAGAATCAAAGAAATCGGATTCATTAATACCATCTCTTTGCATTAAAGAAGAGACTGGTTGTAATAAAGAAGTACCCGCACCATCGAGGTCCGCGTTTGTGTAATATTCCGCATTATAGTCATAGACTTGGATAATATCGGTTAATTCATCATATAGGAATGAGTTAAAGATATAGTCGTTATAATTGGTCATCTTCACGACTTTGAATTTCTTATTCTCGTTTCCAGGAATCTCTTTATACTTTTTAATAAAAGTATTCATTGTGGTGGATTCCGCACTATCAGCAACTATAGAGATGCTGATAACATCCGAAGAAGAGCCACCTTGACCGGTACAACCGACTATTGTTCCACTTGCAAGAAGGGGAACCATTAAGAAGAGAGATAATTTTGTTTTGTTCATAAAACCTCCTAACTGAATCTGACTTGGGCATTACCAAATGGTAAAGTCACGCAAGCATATCCATCGATGTATTCTACATCATTAAATATTTCTCCATTGACCGTCACAGTCAAATTAGTTTTATCTGTTGGGTAGCGGTAAGTAATCTTATGATTTGGATTAACTTGACCACCGATATTAAAGACTTCCATAATTCCTTTCTTTGTACGATAGGAATAAATAGTGTCACCATACTTCATATTAAAAATTTCAAAGTATTTAGATACTTTATTCTCACCATAGGTGAATTGTAAATTGTTGTTATGAGAAGCATCCATACCAAATAAGGCATCTGGAATACCTCTAATGAGAATGACACTTTCAATAAATTCAGCGTCTAATCCACACGCACCGACACCACGAGTGACTGCTTGTTGAATAGAATAGACATAATACATATCTGGGTCTTCTAATGTCGCATCGCTATCGAGCATATCGTAATAGTCACCATAGAAACTATAGGAGTAACCACAGTCCTTCAAAACTTTCATATACCATTGCTTAATGCCGTCTAATCTCTGGGCAGCGTTATCCACACCGAAGACTTTGCTTCTGGCCACTAAATCATAATAAGACCAAGCGATAACCGCGCCGCCATTTTGCACTTGTCTAGACCAAGTACCATAACCATTTATAAAGAAACGATGGTAATGGTTTTCATCAGTCATAAAATTCATCGCTTCATCGGTATCTTTAGTGCTGAAGCGAGGAGCGAATTCATAGAAATAAATATCACTACCTTTGGATTTATCAGACTCTACGACTCTCTTGCCATCAATCCAATTCATGATTGATAATTGTTGTTCTTTTGTGCCAATTCCTGCGCAAATCGCCTCTAAATTCCAATAAACATAACCGTAATCGAGTATTTCACCGTTATATTCATTAATGCCTAAAGCGAATCTTCCGGTCTCTCTATTATAGAAACCACCTTTATTGACATAGTGCCAATCACCCACAGTATATGGATTAGTGTTTTCTTCTTGCACCACTTGGACATCTTTTTCCATATTACTCTTCACTAAATCCGCTAAATTATTTAATGATTCAGTAGTATAGGCATAAGGAACCGGATCTTCATAAGGCATTCTATTTTTAATTTGTAAATCTACCGCGTGTTCCGCCATCTCTTCTAATACCGCCATCGCTCTTAAAGCTTGGTAGAAATAGATATTAGCTTCTAAGTTCTTAATTGGAGAGACGGTTATATCGAAATAGCCATTACCAACTCCGTGATAGGCTAAACGATCATTATCGTCTTTAGAGTGTGGAGTCACACCATCATGACCATATAAGTATTCAAGGGACAATAATCCTTTTTCACCTTCCAATGCATGGGTGAGGAATAAGAGACCTTTTCTAGCTTTATTCATTAACTTATTAAGAGTTTTCACGTCTCTTGTGTAGATGAAATAGTTATATAAAGCGAGGATGAATTGATATGTAGCATTAGATTGTCTAGTATCATAAGCCGGTCTAAGGAAATTAATTTGACAATCAACATCAAACCTTGAATTATTTTGACCGACAAATTCAACACCTAAATCAGTGACGATTTGACGGTTCCAATCTGGATGTAAGTACATATCAAAGAATTGCCTGGTATGAACACTACCATTGACATTCTTAATAGTTGTGGAAGCGTAAACGCTTTGTGGAGCACGTTTCCATTCGTCATCACCTGCAATCTTAAAGATGATGTTATAGTCTTTAATCTTATGACCAGAGAAAGCGATTTCAATATCCACCATTGGTGCGTATCTAGTATCGATACCGTGTGAATACGGTAATAACGTATCGATTTCATCGCGATAGAACATGAAGGAGGAGTTGGCCTCTACTTCACCAGAAGAAAGAGCGACATAGCCTCTATTATCGATGAGATGTTCACCAACATTGGTGTGCCATTTCTTGCTCTGTGGATGTTCAGAATCATTGAAGTTAAATTCACAAGTGTGAACAGCATCTAAGTTACCGATATCTAAGAAGTTCTCTACACTATTATTCCAAGCGGGGAATGGCCAACCTTGTGGTACACAATATCCACTTAAATCTCTACCAGCTTCTGATAATGCTGGTTCGTTAGTGAGAGGAGTGTTATAAATTAAACCTTGGTCATCTTGTGACGCTCCAATTAAGTATTGAGCAATTCTATCAAATTTATCTTCACGATAGACTTCTTTACTGGAGTTTTGGAAACTAATGGCCATGGTTTCCCAGTTCTTGGCAAAGCCAGTACCACCACCGACAGGGAATTCGCCACAGGCATCGCTATCATAACGCATATTACGATGGGTGAAATCATTTAAGAAAGTATTCAATTTATCATCACTGGAATTGTAATAGAGATTAATACCATCATAAGAAATCTCATCAGTTTCAAAAGGATCTTTCTTATTATTCTGATTACAGCACGTTAAAGAAAGAGAAGCTAAACAGGCTAATGATAATATCATTAATTTCTTATTCATAACGTTTCTCCTTTCTAAGAACGATTAATAAAGTTAATAAAGAAACGGCCATTACAGGCACGATAAAGGTGGAAGTGATTAGTTCCGCACCACAGCCCTTCTTGGTTTCTTGTTCCTCGCTAGAAGGGGTATAAGTGAGGATAAAATCAATATTGTGGTTAGAACCAATAATATATTGGTAAACCTTTTCACCATCAGTTGTGGTCACAGTTAAATCATATCCATCTTGTTTAAAGGTATCTAAAGATACTCTCTCACCAGGAGTTAAACTCATATCTGGATAAGATAAACCTTCAATACCAACAACTTTGAATGTGACATAACAGTGGATGACAGACCAGTTGAGGTTCCACTCTTCATATAATCTCGGTCTACCATAGTCATCCATACTATTAGGTATTTCACCAGTCATACCATATTCATCATTTATAATGATGGTCTTTTCATTAACAACACGATATCCAGTATCACCGTCTTCATAAGTAGGAATTTGGGTGCCTTCGTTAATCTGAATCATGTACATCTTGCTACCGGAATATAAATATTCATCATTCTCTTTAGTGTTTAAGATAGATATACCGAGCATATTTAATTCACCGAACATACGTAAGGTGATACCTTCATCATCGGGATTAAAGATCTCTCTTAAAAGAATTGGTTTACTATCTTTAGCAAAATAAATCAAAACATTATCTAAGAAGTTGAGTTTGTCAATCCAGTTAGTGACATTCATGTTGAGGTTATAGATATTCTCTTCAAATAAGAACATAATCCAACGATGTCCACTGTCTTTGTCCATACGATTATGGATATTCATCATCGAGACATTACCAAAGTCTTTTAAATCACCAGCTTCTAATCTAAAGTTGAAAGCCTCATACTTCGCAGATGGTTTGCCATAGTCAGCGTTGATAAAGCGATACGTTTCATCTACTAACGCTTTGGCGCCACTCACATAGAATTCGGTGCCAGCATTAATCTCTAAAGCATAGATAGTTGTGCCGTTATATACTTCAAATTCTTCTCTTGTTAAAGCAAACATAAAGGCGGAGGAAGTCCATCTATCTTGAAAACCTTGTCTTAAGGTGGTCACATCTTTTAATAATGTTCCATTATCATCCTTACTAAGAAAGACTTTAATATTGTCATAAGCATTGATGCCACTTAAATCAAGGAACTCCACTTCACCAATGCCATAGTAAATATCAGAGATGAAATCGATATAGTAAGAATCACTATCAGCCTCTCCTCTTACTTGTGCACCACGCACATTAATAGGCTCAGTCACAGGAGGTACGTATGGCATGAAATTAAAGGCACCATTTCTGGCACTTTCATCACCATAGTTAGCATTCATTAAATCAATGCCTCTAGTGACTTTACAAATCTTATTACCATGCATGAGTTCACAATCTTGTAAAACCACGATACGGTAAACGGTTGTGCCGTTATATACTTCATATTCTTCCGCGGTTAAATAGAACATAAATCCTTGCGAATCCCACTTATTTTGTATGGCATTACGTAAAGAAGTAACTTCTCCTAATGCACGTCCTTCATCCTCTTCACTTAAATAAACGACGATTTTTTCATAGGCGTTAATATAATCATCGATATTAGGATAATCAATAATTGGATTACTTAAATAAGCAGACGATTTCACATCGATGAAATATAAATTATTAGCGGGATCCGCTCTTACTTCGGCACCGAATAAATCGATACGTTCATCAGATGGTTCATAATCTGCACGTTCCACCCAATCAAATGATTCGTTTCTATAAGCAATATCACCGTAGTTCTGATTAACATATTTTTTATTTTGAGTAACGGTTAATGTTTGGAGATTATTATTTGGATAAGTACAACCTGCTAAAACTTCAATAGCATAGATAGTTGCACCATTATATGTTTCATAATCTGTATCACTAATATGGAACATGACACCGGCACTTTGCCAAAGATTAACTTCCCAATTCTTCGTGGTATCGATAATAGTTGAAAGCTTAATAGCGTCACTATTTGGTTCTAAATAGACATTTACATAGTCAGGAGCATTGTAGTTTCTACCAGGAACAGAGATAGAACCAGCATATGGATTAATAGTCTCATCACGGAGAACTAAGAAATTATAGTCGGATCCACCGCTTCTTACTTGCGCACCGAGTAATTGAGCATCGCCTGGTTCAATGTCTGAACCCTCCACCCAGTCAAATGACTCATTAATGTGCGCGTCATCACCATAGTTTTGGTTAATATATTTCTTAGTGGATTGAACCACAAGTTTTTGAAGTCTGGCGTTTGGATAAGTACATCCTTCTAATACTTCAATCGCATAGATAGATGCACCATTATATGTTTCATAATTTGCATCACTAATGGGGAACATCACACCACGGGATTGCCATAGATTGATTAACCAGTCATCATTAGAGATAAATGTGGACAAGGAAATAGGGCTACTATTTGCAGATGTATATATATTTATATAATTTGGAGCATTATAGTTAGTAAAGTTACCCACTCCTAGAGGAGTATCAGTGACCGCAATATTATCATCCATTACCACAAGGTAATTAGCGCCGCTTCCACCACTTCTCATCTGGACAGTTAATGGAACAGCGTTGATATCAGCGCTAGCATTAGCTTGTATAAAGTCAACTTTGCTACATACTAAAGATGTCGCCATAAAAGCGATAAACAATGATAACAATGTCACGGTACTATGCTTTTTCATAATTACACCTCATGCTTAAATGGGACTGGTAAACCAGTTTTTATTGATAAATCAGCATCATAAACCATCAAATGACCAATTACAGAATCATCGATAACTGTTGTGGAAATACTGGGTTTGCCACCTGTGATATATAAGATAAAGTCTTGAACAATACCTTTATCGCCACCGAAATGGCCACCGGTTTCACCTCTAGTTTCATTAAAGTTAACGACTCTTTCAAAATATCCAGCAGTCTCTTTGTTAAAGGTTCTGATATAAAGTTTGCCTGCTGAGGCCGAACCTTCAATCTCCCCTTTTGTGCCTAATATATGAATTGTTCTATCAGCTTTCATCGCTCCTAAAATTAAAGTGTGACAAGCTGTAGAACCATCTTGGAATTTAAATAATACTTGTTGATGATCTAACAAATCACTATCACATTTATAAACACATCTTCCGTGAGGATTATATGTTTTTAATGATTCAATCTTTTCTTCTAAAGTGACATCTTGATAATTCTTGCCGGTACATTGCCAGGGATACCAAGGTAATAAATCATTCTTGATATACATATATTCCGCATCATAGATGCATTTTTCTCTAATTTCTTTTGGGCAATCCACTAGACATCTTTCTCCACTACCTTTTGGAGCGTTATCTCTATTAAAGAAATTCCTGCCACCCATAGAATAGGTCATCACTGGTCTAGTTTTATTATTGAACCATGCAATTAAATCTAAATCGTGGCAGCATTTTGCTAATAACAAGGAAGAACCACAACTGGATTCACTATTCCATTTTCCTCTTAAATAAGAAACGGAACTATGATAAGCACCCACTCTTTCGGAGGTGTTGATATTGATAATGTCACCAATTTCACCACTGATTATGACTTGTTTAGCTTCACGATAGAAATCAGAGAATCTTAAAACATGGCAAATCATCAATTTGCAATTATGTTCTTTCGCGGTCCTAGCAAGTTTTAATAATTCTTCTTTATTATTGGTAATGGGTTTTTCAAGCAACATATCATATCCTTGTTCTAAAAAAGGAATAGAAGTTTTAACATGTAAAGAATCCATTGTGCCATTGATGACTGCGTCCGCTATCTTGCCTTGAGAGAGGACTTCACTAATGTCTTTATAACATCTATCAAGTGGGACATTGAAGTTATCATGAACATATTGTCTTCTAGCTTCATCTGGATCAACCGCAGCAACAATTTCCATCTGTTTAAATTCATGAACACCAAAATGAGCATAAACACATGCTCTATCACCACATCCGACTAAAATAACTTTGAGTTTCATAATTAGTAAAACTAATAGTGTCTACAATAATTATATAATCTTAATTTTTAATATCTAAATATATTAAGCAATTCACTATAATTTATGACAATAATATTAAAAAATGAGAGTTGAAAATTATTTATATTCTATGAATAGAATATGCATTTTTGTGCGATTTCATGGATTTCATAAATTAAAATAATGATTTAGTCAGTTATTAACGTACAAAGATAAAAAAATATAATTAAATAAATATTAAATAATAAGAATATATCAATAAAAGTATTCTAATTATAGAATAATGGATTGTTTGTGTTCTCAAGTTTTAAAAATATATTCAAATATGCGATATCGTTTATATAATTAAGATAGATATGATTATTGAATACGAATCAATTGCAGATGCTAGCTTTTATTGCTACTTTGTAAAAAGTGGTACAGTCTTTTCTGAAACCCAATTATATACGATAAAAGCCACACCACACTTCCATCGAAATATCGAATTTCTCTTTATCACAAGAGGCACTCAAAGAGTCAATGTCGATGGAGAATTTCTTAATATAAATGAAGGCGAGATTCTGTTCGTAGATTCCTATCAACCACATAGTTATGATGATTGTGATGCAGAAGCTTATATCTTGGTTTTATCATCCACTTACTTTGAACCTTTCCATTGGTTCTATGATAAAAAAGTCTTTCCTCAAATCATGACGGATAAAGAAAAGAATAAAGATGTTTTTGCTTTTGTTCAAAACTGGTATGAACAACATATAAAAGATACAGAACATTATGAAATATTCATGAAATGCAATGAATTGTTCCATTTATTAACTAAAAAATATGAAATTAAAGAACCGATATTAAGCAAACAAAACGAGCTTGTAATATCCGCTCTTAAATATATTAACAACCACTACTGCGAAGATGATTTAACCCTTAAATCTTGTTCTGATGCAATTGGATATTCCAAAGAATATGTCTCCAAACAATTTAATAATGTGATGGGTACATCTTTTAAAGGATATGTTAATTCCTTAAGAATTCAAAAGTTTCAAGAACTTGAGCAGACAAAAAAAGGAACCAAACAAGAACTAGCAGTCATGTGTGGTTTCAAATCTGTGGCAACGTTCTATCGTGCCCTAAAGAATATCGATGAATGATTATCTAAGATAATCTTTTAATAAATCTTTATAATATTCTAATCTAGCTTTTAGCATTTTGCGGGTCTTGCCGCGTTTTTTCTCTCCATACACCATCATATTTAAATATGACTTATTTCCTTGTGTGGATTGAACTAGAGAAATAGATATTTCAAATCCTAAATACCAATAATAGATTTCATAAAAACCTTTATTAGTTTTAATACCATAGAATTGTTTTTCTTCCGCATCTTTTAAAATGATTTGGAATAATCTTTCGCAAGAAGAAACAAACTCCAAAGGCTTCACTGGAGCTTTTCTTTCTTCACTTGTAGATGAACAATTTTCAAATAACGCTATCATTGAATTCTATTTGTGGTTTCTTTATCAAAGAAATGGATTCTATCTAAATCTAAACAATAATCTTTTTCTTGTCCATTTTTGATTTCGTCAATTGCTGTGGTTTTCACTACGATACGAGTGTCACCTAAGTAATCATAAATGATTAATTCATGACCTAATAATTCAGATAAGTCACAAGTCATCACAAATTTATTACTTAAATGAGTTCTAGTTTTATCATCAGTAAAGACAATATTCTCTGGTCTTACACCCAAGATTAATTCTTTATCAATATAGTCTTTTAATAACTCAATATGTTGTTTATCCAATTGAATCTTGGTATCTGTGCCTTCAACAGCAAAATTCTTACCATCAAAAACACCATTGATGAAGTTCATCGCTGGAGATCCAATAAATCCTGCGACAAATAAATTACTAGGTTTATTGAATAATTCTTTAGGACTGCCAATTTGTTGGATGCGGCCATCTTTCATACAGACAATCTTTGTGGCCATTGTCATAGCTTCGGTTTGGTCATGGGTAACATACACCACTGTGACACCTAGGTTTTGATAAATCTTAGAAATTTCAGTTCTCATCTGAACTCTGAGTTTAGCATCCAAGTTACTTAAAGGTTCATCCATTAAGAAGACTTTAGGATTACGAACGATGGCTCTACCTAAGGCCACTCTTTGTCTTTGGCCACCAGATAAAGCACCTGGTTTTCTCTTAAGGTATTGTTCGAGTCCAATAGTCTCAGCAACAGAGACAACCTTCTCGGTAATTTCGCTTTTTGTGTAGTGTCTATATTCAAAAGCAGGCATATTTAAATTGGCTCTTACTTCTTCAATTTCCGCGTAAATCTTGGCTTTTTCTTCCTCATTTGCGGCATTTTTTATCATTTCGTGTAGTTCTTCAACCTTGTCGTGATCATAGGTCATAACACGAACTTTATATTTATCTTTAGCCTTTTCAATGTCATGTTGTTTGGCTAATTTATTACGATAAACGAAGTCTTTAATCTCTTCTTTGATAGCCTTCTTAGCCTTTAAAGCCGTAACACCTTCAGACTCTTTTTGTTTATATTGTTCTTCAATCTTAGCGACTTCTTCTTTTAAGGCTTCTTCATTCTCAATCTTGTAAACTGGGAATAAATCTTTACGCATCTGTAAAGAGAACGCCATATTTTCAAAGACAGTCATATGTGGATATAAGGCATAGTTTTGAAACACCATCGCGATGTTTCTATTTTTGGCTTCAACATCATTAATCAAAACATCATCGATATAGATTTCACCAGAAGATATCTCTTCTAGTCCTGCAATCATTCTTAATGTTGTGGATTTACCACATCCAGAAGGACCGACAAAAACGACAAATTCTTTGTCATCAATGTCGAGATTAAAATCAAAAACCGCTTGAACATTGTTCGCGTAAATCTTGTTTACATTTTTAAAATGAAGTTGTGCCATATGTATACCTATATTACCACTTTAACTATAACTTATGTTATTCATAATAAACAAAAATATTAATAAATGATTATATTTTATAAATAAAATCCTAAAAAATGATACTTTTAGGGTCAAAAAAGTGCAAAAAAAATGTGGCTTTTCTCATTGCCACATAACCGATATATCCGAAGACATATAAGTTAAGTTCCTTTTGGCTGGTGGTGCTTCTTGTTGACGACAAGTTTTGAACTGATTAGCTTGTCGGTGGCCAGCTTCCTCTAGTTATTAGCTTCGAGGCCTTCTTCCTTTTCGTCGTGTCCGGTACCGGATTTATGCCGTCAAACTTTTACGCGGCGACCGATGTAAACAGGGAGGAACGTACCGATGATTAAGCTCTTAACTTAATCCTTTGCTAGGGCAACCATTAACCACTTTTTTTAATTCCATGGAACTCCCCCATCAATTTCAAGGAGTTGGTTGACTTATCTAGTCTTAAGCTCTGTAGGCCGTTACTTCGCGGAAACTACCAGGAGTTATTGATGTTTCCGTTATAATCGCACTTTGAGTTGATTGATTTAATGCGATTGAGGCTTTGTCTAGCAGCGTTAACTGCTAGAGCGTGGGTTTCTTTCCTCTTCGAACATGTCAGGCGACGGATTTACGCTGTTAAGCTCTAACTCAGCGACCGTTGGAACAGGGAGGTAGGCCTTTTAGTTACTATCAAGTAGTAACAAGTCCTGGGCGATCATTAACTGGAACCTTTAATTCCAGAAGCCTTACCATCAACTTGGTTTTATTGGCTGATCGGCTTATAAGGGCTAAGCTCAGTAGAACCGGTTTTTACTTTCGCAAGGTTTTAGCCTTACTTATGTCATGTTTTGAGTTGACTTTAGCATGACTCGGTTGTTGCCTTAGGTTATTAGCCTGAGGCGATTCTCTTCGACGTGACGGGCGGTGGATTTATTGCTGTCAAGCTCTAACTCAGCAACCACTGATCAATATAGGGAGAATCTTGCCCTGCCACCAAACAATATGGTGACGCACTGGAGCAACCATTAATCTAGAAGGATTTAACTCTAGAAACGCGGGGTCAACTTCGTTAAGGCGTTGGTTGTCTTACCCAGATTTGAGATATTAAGTAATTATCATTACTTATTATCTCATCCAAGCGGTTTCCCGTTTGGAAGATTACAAGTATGCGCCTATTTGAAATTTTATGCAAGCATTTTTTTAAAATTTTTTTAACTTTTTTTATTTTTAATGTTTTTATTTTATTTATAAAATAACTTTTTTGAAAAAATTAATAATATTTTTTTATTATTTCTAAATTTATGCTTTTTTTCCGTATGCGTATACGTATAAATAATAATGATTTATATATTATTAATGTCTCTTTAGTCCTTTTTAAATTTCTTACTTCCAATTGTGTCGTGGAATCTTTTGATTATCTTTTCTACTTCTGGGTCAATCATAAAGTAGAGATATTTATCTTCAAACGCGGATACTTTGTCCTTTTGATAGAAGGCTTCCGCGATAGCGCCCGCCATCGCACCTGTGGTATCGCAGTCTCCACCGATAGCGACGCAGTTTCTAATCGCGTCTTCTAAGCTATCAGATATCAAGAAGCAATAAATTGCTTGGGGAACGGATTTTTGACAGATTTCCGAAAAGTCATAATGAGCCACCAAATCGTCAAAATCTAAATCTTCAATTTCGGGATAATAGTCTTTCACCATTCTTTTCTTAATCTCTTCCTTACTCGCTCCATGAAGGGCGAGATAGATGGCCATCGCCACCGCTTCCGCACCTAAGATGCCTTCAGGATGATTGTGAGTGATTTCTGTTACCGCTTTGGATAATAATTTGACTTCATCTTCACTATTAGCAATCCATCCAACAGGAGAGATTCTCATCGCTGACCCGTTACCAAAGGAATTATATGGTTCCGCTACTCCGTGACTGACTTTGACACACCAATTGAAGAACATTCCGCCGAAACCAGCACCTTTATTGAATCTCCAAGTATCCACAAAAGCATCTATTAAATCAGATTTAATCTTTTCTAAAGATTCTTTGGAATAATTAATGGGATAATTATCTAATAAAGTTTCCGCGACCGCGATGGTGAGCAATGAATCGTCGGTCATTCTCATCCTATTGTCAAAAATTTCGAATTGTTTGGTTTTGATGGGGTGAAATTCATATTTGCTTCCCACCATATCACCGATAATCGCACCTAACATAATTGTTTAATTGCCCTCCTCACGTGTTTTTCTTCTAATCCTCTGGAGAAGAAATTGATATCATCTGTTTTATCTATTATAACAATTTCTTGCTTATTCATTTTGCTATCAAGATAATTTGCAAAATGATCTTGTTCGCATTTGAGTATCCTTTCTTGATCCCCACCGGGGGAGGAAACCTTATCCAATACAGGATAAGATTTCACTGGATTTGAGGTGTTTCTTCTCATAGAGAAGTGCACCTAATTTTCTAATCTCATATTTATGAGCTTTGATATATTTGACTGTTTCTCTCTCACATTTTCTGAGGAGAGCTTCAATCTTTCTTTCCATCTTTCTTCTCTTCTTCTGGGTTTCAATACGAGCACCCTCTCTGATTTCAGGGCAAGTTTCCCAGCAAGAGCTATATCCGGAAATATTGAATAAGTTGTAAGCATTGACTCTAGCGTTCTGTAAATCTTCATCACAGCCTCTAGAACCTCTACCACAGAGAATCTTTTGGCCGAGGACACCCGCCATCGCAATTTTGATATCAGCAATGACTTTGTCATAGGGCCAGAAGCCTCTTTCTACCTCTTTCGCGTGGAACTCGCCACTCGCGCCAGAGATATTTAATCTATTGATAAGGAAGTATTGAGGGAAGGCTTTCGCGACAACTGCGTGTGATGCTTCGTGCATCGCCACTTCGATGTTGTCTTCTTCAGGAGTGTCTTTCACTCTATCGGTGATGTTATAGATAGAGTTAAAGAGCATCTCGGAATCGATGTTCTCAAAACCGTTTCTTAACACCAAGTCGTTAACCACGGCTTTCACACCCGCACAGCTAATGCCATTAAGTGATAAAGCCACTTCATCTTCATCGAAATCCTTTGGTAATTCCAAATGGAATTCTTTGAAATGCTTCTTGAGTAACTCTAAGGCTTCTTGGCCGGTTGGGTATGGAATCTTAATGAGTTTCTCTAAACGACCGTGTCTTAATAATGGGTCAGGAATTTCTCTGATGTAGTTAGTCGCGGCAAGCACTAAGATATCATCATCAGATTCAACACCATCGAGGTTTTCTTGGAGTGCTCTCACAACACGTCTTTCTCTATTGATTAATAAGTCTAATTCATCAAAGACGATAATCGCGTGACCAGCTTGTCTAGCCTTTTCAAAGACTTCTACGATACCAGCAACAACATTGGATTTCTCACCTTGGAAAACAAATACGGGAGCTTCCACGCATCTGATGATTTCCTTGATAAGAAGGGATTTTCCGTTACCTGGTTGACCGAAGAGCACGATTCCTTTTGGAATGGAAACACCTTTAGCTTTAAGTTCTTTGGAACGTTTGAACCAATCAATTACGGAAAGGAGTTCTTTCTTCTGGTTCTCGTGACCAATAACACGGCCTAATGGTTTTTCGCCTTCTTCTAATTTAGCGTTATAAATCACTTCGTAAGATGGGCCTTTTTCCACCTCTTTTTCATCTTCTGGATATTTCTTAGGAGTTTCTTCTTCCTCTTCAACATCCATTAAATCGATTTCATCGATTCCTTCTAATTCTTCCATTAATTCTTCAAATTTGACTTTTGTTGGATTCTTCATCATAGTCCTCACTTTCTGCCTTTTTAGGCGATAAATAACTTTTTTTCTTAATACAATTGATGCGGTCTATTAGAGACCAAAATAACTATCGAATAACGAGTACCTCCTTGTTTCATGATCTATGGGTTTTTTGATTTTGGAACTTTATTATACAACTAGTGATGTCCGTTTTTTGGGACATTGAAAAACAAATAAAAAACTCATCATTTTTACTGATGAGCTTGAACAAACAATCTATTAAATTGAAGATGAATATATAATACTGATTATCTTTTTACAAAAATTCTTTTCCCTTTCTTCAATATTTCACTAAGCAACTCGGGATTATTATTTAACTGATCAATATTTAATAAATCTATTTTTTTATGAAGTGATTGTCGTAGTTCTTCAGCAAGACCATAGAACTTCATGCCGGTAATTTTGGTATCCACTAATAAGTCGACATCGCTATCGTCTACAGCATCTCCTGTAGCGTAGCTACCAAAAAGATAGCAACATTCAACATCATATTTGTTTAGCACATTATTAACTGTTTCATCGATGAACTCAGATGTCAAAACACCATGTTCTTCATC